>Ga0315903_10004170_pt1 | contig 19444 bp, 22 predicted proteins | sample LakEriMetagenome_7_FD_203524 | JGI IMG/M metagenome (GOLD analysis project Ga0315903, IMG submission 203524) | Freshwater fungal communities from buoy surface, Lake Erie, Ohio, United States - Buoy 2 MA119 | ecosystem: Environmental > Aquatic > Freshwater > Lake | place: USA: Lake Erie, Ohio...
TCAGAATAGCCAAACAACTCACCATTCCGATAATGAGCGTAAACATTGATGTTAGGATGTTCGACAATTTTGTGGTCAAACGATTCAGCGAAGTCTTGTAAATTTCCAAATTCAAATGAGTCTTTAGATATGAGTCGATAGTCGATTCTGGTTTTCATATTTATTAATTAAATCCAACCTTTGGATTATTCCCTGCAATTTCGTTAGGAATGTAATCCTTAAATCGGATTGCTTGTTGAGCAATGATTTTTTTGCGGTCAGAATAATTTCCACAGGCAGCACACGGCAAGCATCCAGATTGAGGAGTAAACAGTGGAACTGACGAATACAATGGAACAACTGGATCGTCATTAAATGGCGAAATATATCTGAATGGAAACTGAGTTACTTGCTTTGTTGCTGTTGTAATGGATGGCATATTAACAAGGATTCTGATATAGATATTGTTGCGCTGCCTGATTTGCTGCAACTTGGGCCAATTCCCCAGCTTGATTCTTGGCATCAATTTGAGAAATGCTTGAAAGATAACTTGCCGATGCAGTAGCTGAAATTGATTTTGCTGGATTCAATGTGCAGGAAAGGGTGACAGTTCTAAATTCTTTTGCCCACCAAGATTTTTGACTTGTATCAGCTTGCTCAAATGGAGTGGGAAGCAAATCAATTTCAAGACTTGTTCCATCTTGAGATGTAACACAAGATTTAGTTTCTGGAGCTTGCGGAACACCTGTGCTGCGCTCGCTCCAAGGATCAATGAAGATGCGAAGTGCCTCTACACCGAACTCCCCGCACCATTCGATCAATACGGAAAATGCTTTATCAATATCGCTTGTAAGAACGGACTCGCAAGTAATGGCTGATTGCCTGCGCTGAGAGTTTTCAGTAACTAGCCTGCGGTATTGCGTGTTCAGAAATCCTAATTTTGCAATCTCATCAGCGTAGTCAGTATTGACCCATTGATAATCTTCCGTCACAGCAAGCAATCTGGTCTCAAGAATATTTTGATATGATCCTTTTGAGCCACGATACGAAACTTTGACATCCACAGTTCCGCCAATTTCGCAAGCCTCAATTTCTGCATATTGAAATTGCTTGTAGTCTAATCCATCACCCAAAAGTCCAGTCTCCATCTGGGAATAAATACGATTGACCTTTTCTGTAATGTTACCATCAACATCAATATCAAAATATGTATCAGCGCGATTCTGAGTGAATGCCTCCCAGAGATGGTTGTATGAACCATCATTTGTTGCGGAATAGTCAACTGAGAAATGGAAACAACGAGGAGTTCCGTCAATCACACCAGAAATCCATTCTACGGGCCTTGTTCCAGTCCATACACCAGACCATGCTGGAGTCCTTTGAGAAGACCATTCTGCCGCCGCTGCATAATCAAGAACCATTGTAGCAGAGTTGCACGGCTCCAAGTATGGGACAGAATAGAGGAGATAGTTCTCAAAGTTCATCGCGCAAATCTTACTGGTATCTCCAGCCATGTATGATTTGACTCTTGCCATTTCAATATCTCGATAAACAGACTGAGATGTTATGTATGCAGATGCAGCGACATCCGCAGAAACCAATCCGCCTTGAGAATACCACCAAAGCTGACCAGCTTGAAACGCAATAGATTTTCCAGAAACGCATCCAATCGTAGGATACAAGGTAGTCTGGAAGTTTGCCGTGCTTGCCCATTGCGTTCGATCATAGATTCCACTGGCAAGTGAGTATGTTGCACGATCCGTAAAAACAACGAGTTTCGTGTCATTGTTCTGGCCGATATAGTTCGTCATTCCAGTAACAACGCGAGCGAATGCAAAGTCTCCACGGCCAGTCCCAGTCAATCTTTCAGTAAAAGATGTGGGGTCGCCCAAGTCAGATGCAAGAACAATATTTTTAGAGGCAACCCACAACCGATTCCCACTATATGCCATCCAGTATCCAATAGGAATAGATGCAGTCTGGATACCAGTCTGATTTGATCCATCCCAATATGCGGGAGCAGAAATCCCATCTTGAATCACAACGATACGATGAGATGGAGTAACAGTTACATCTCCACCAGTTGAAACCTGTGCAGTTTGTGTTGCTGATGTAAAAACAAATTGGTCAACAGATGGATCGAGCTTGATGTTTTTTAGACGAAAATCCTCCCAGTTTTTTGGCTGAATAATTGGGAATGGAGAATAGTAAACATTACCATTAACCGCGAACAATACATACGGCAATTCATCAGCCAAAGATGTTGTTCCATCTGGATTGTAAATTTGCGCTGGAATGGTTTTCGTAACTCCATTTTGAATGATTGTGTCTGATGCGCTGGCTTGCTTGTTTGCAGAAAATAAAATTCCACCTTGGAAGTTGCCCGGAGGCAAGGACAGGCGCATTGAATATCCCGGCCTAGTCTGAATAATGCCACCACGAACAGAACAGTTTACTGCCCATTTGATTTGATTATCTGGCAATGCCCACGGGTTGCGAACGGAATTAACCCCTAGAAGCCACCCAGAGGAAGTCTTGACTTCTCTGCCCGATGTAATCTGTGCGCTTTTCATTAGAACATTACTGGATCAGTCGTATCGCCATATGTGATCGCATTTATTTGCGGGACTGACATTGCGTGACCATCAATGCTCTCTTGCTGATTCTTGAGATATGCAAAGGCAATCTGCCAGTAACGAGCGGACTGATCCGCAAAGTCTTTGTCTTCCAAATCGCAGGCGTGAACAGCAGTGATGATTGCTCGCTCTTGCTCCAGCGGAATGAAATCGTAGATGCTGGTGATACTTGGAGTCTGAATACGATAAGAAATCCTAGCCCATGCACAAGGCTTACCAATGCGAATCCTGCGGTATTGAGGATTAACTTCAGATGGATGATATTGACCGATCAAAGTCATGTCATTGCTACGGCCATAATCGTAAGCGTAGAGTGAAACATAACCTTCAGTAATTGGCTTATCGACTTGCGATACAGACTTCACAAATGTTGGCAATGTTACAGAGTCAACAAAGAATGTTGATTCCACAGTTTCTCCAGTTGTCGTGTATATCTTGCGGCCAGTAGTAGAAGAAGTATTTCTTGCATGAGCAAGCGTATCGTAAAGCTCAAACGAATTGTTATCTAGCCTGCGAGCGTAGTATGTCGTTCCAGCAGTCAATCCAGTTGGCAACACATCGCCTTCTTTGGCGCGAGGAACAACGGCATCACCAGTATTAAAGTGGGCTTGGTCAGCATCAATACTCGTAGATGGAGAGACATTGAATGTGCGAATAATGTCAACGCTCAACTGACCATTTCCCGGAGTGGTTAGAACTTGCAGGGTTACTCCAGAATATACCTTGAATTTATTTCCTTCAAGTTTGATCGTATAATCAGTTCCAGAAATCAAAGGAGATGGCAGAACTCCAGTAGTAGAGAACCTTACAATTTCACCTTCATTTAGATACTCGATTTCACTAGGAACAATCACATTTCCAAATGGCAATGACTGGAATGATTTTCTCAGTGCGTAATAAGATTGACCAGAGCCAAATGATGTAACAGTAATAAGACCAGTTGTTCCGCCAGCATTAGCATTAACTAGACTATTGTAAATCTTGCCAGTCGTATTGTTAATCTTATTTAAATAAAATGGTGTTACTCCATTATCAATAGATGGATTAGTGTTAGGAAGTAGATAATCCGTTCCAAAATACAATTCTTGTCCAGTAGCAAGATTAGTAAACTCGCCCTCCCAGTTGTTATTAAATGTTACGCTGAATGCACGAGATAACGATACATACAATGTTCCGGTTCCAGAAGAAGTGATGTTAATATCACTAAAGTCAGCATCCTTAACAGTAAAGTTTCCAGTAGAAGTATTTAGCGGAGATTCTGCGCGATATGCAGTTCCAGACACAAGCGGAGCAGGAAGAGTTCCAGTTGATGTAAATGCAACAAAAACACCAGTAGATGGAGATATTGTAACTGTTGGAGTTCCGGTATATCCAAATCCAGATGTAACTACATTTAATTGTGTTACATCGCCAGAATAAGATGTGATAGTGCCTGTTGCTGGAGTTGTTGTTCCAGACGCAATTGCATACTGGAATGTGGTTCCAGTTGGATCAGGGACACTAGATGTAATAGTTCCAGTAGCTGGAGTTGTTAGTGTGGATGCTACACTGTAAGTAAACTCATTTGGATTAGAATAAACAGTAACTACGAATGCTCCATTATATCCACTAGGAGTTGCTCCACTAATAGTAACAACATCTCCAGTAGAATAATCATGTGGAGTTGGAGTAACGGCAGTAGCAATTGTTCCAGACCTAGAAATAGTTACTCCACTTATTGTTGTTAATGGAACAGATGTTATTACTTTTGTTCCATTATACGCGTTTGGTATTGCTCCAGAAATTGTTACTGACTGACCGACACTATAACCATGAGCGGATGATGTTGTGGCAGTTGCAGTAAAACCAGACCTTGTAAGTAAAGAAACATTTAGAACATTACTATTTATTGTTGCCGTTGCAGTTGCTCCACTCCCATTTCCTCCAGTTATTTTAACTTGTGGAGGTTCAGTATAATTCAATCCGCCTGAAATCTTTCTAAATCCAGAAATAAATGAAGTTTGTATTTTTGCAGATGCTTTTGCCGCACCGCTACTAAAGGTAATCGTTGGTGGACTAGAGTATCCCAGCCCAGCACTTGTAATAACTACTTGGTTTACTGCGCCAGACACAATAATTGCATATCCAGTGGCAGTTGATGTTTCTATATTGCTTCCCGGTGGCGGCGAAGGAGGATCAGAAAAAGTAACATCTGGGGCTGCTCCATATCCAGAACCTCCAGCAGTAACTTGAACAGAAACAACAGAGCCAACAGTAATAGCTTGGAATTGCGCTCCAGAACCAGATGGGGCAGCTATATTGAGTCCAGTTGCCGTTATTTGAGATTCCGATCCTATAGTAACAGACGCTGGTATGAGCTTAACAATGGAATTTGTCCCGCTTCCAGAATCTTTAATTGTAATTGGATTGATTAGATTTGTAGGAGATGAAGCTAATGCATCTGCTTTATTTTCGTGCAGTGAAACAATAAATGGATCAATAACATTTACGAAATAGTTTTGATTCGCAATAAGTGGCTTTGGAAGCGTGCCAGATGCAGTAAATGCTTGAACTTGATCTCCATCATTGTAGTAGTGGCGAACAGAGAATGTCAGAGTTGTCTGAGGATCAATTTGTTTACGAATATCAGCATACAGAGTTCCCGGCGCAGGAGGAACTGGCCCAGTCGTTCCAGTGGTGTAAACTGGATTGATATTCTTTTTTGCATCATTCTCACTTTCAAATATCGTCAAATGCGTAGCATCTTCTGCATTCGCATAATATGTCTGATTTGAGTTAAGTGGTGATGGAAGAGACTGTCCAGTTGGAAATGTGAGCTGGTTAGCTGTATCAAGTGTAAATGCAGGAGCAGATGAAAGCTGAAGCGCAGTGACAACTTCTGCTTCTCGCGTGTCACGGAATGTCAAGTTGCCAGCACCGACAATGCTCTGCAAATCTATTGGATATTGCAATGCTTGGGCATTCAGAGGATCATTGAAAAGCTGGACTGTATATGCGTCGATTACTCCAATGTAGTATGTCTGGCCATTCTCCAATGCTACAGGAATCGTTCCAGTTGTCGCAGTAACGCTCATTCCTTGACCAGATGATAGTCCGTGAGCAGTTGTGCTTGTAAAGAGATTGATTGGCGTTATAGCAACACTGCGGGTCTTTACAGTAGCATCATCTGGAGTAATCGTTCCATACGCAAAATCACTTTGCGAGTGAATTGGAACAAGCAAGCCATCAACGCCAGTTCCATTCGCAAGTTGCGAGCGAAGTGTTCGATTGTCTTGATCGTTGCCAAGAACACGAAGCGTCTTGCCAACATCATTCTCCAACTCAGCAACAGCGATAAGCTGTGAAGGCTGAATGATGTCCATGAGTGTAGCAACATATCCGCGATCATCCCATGCCCATTCAACGGAATTGAACATTCCGCCTTTGTTTACATGGTATTGGAATAGGCGATTGCGGAAGTATGTCGGAGAGCCGTCAATGTTGACCGCAAGAGGAACATCAATATTGCGAGGAAGCGTGATAGAACAACGATCCCATCCTGTGCATACATCAACATCAGCAACAGAGTGAGTCCAGTGACCAGACTCCATCAATGTCGCTACTGCCTGCTGAATTTTACGAAAGATTTTACTTTCGTCAGTCGTTCCTAGAATTTCAGCACATTCCTCAAAGATTTGCGAGACAAACATGGCGCGACATTATCGCATCGAACCTTCTGCCGCAAGTGATTTAAGAAACTCTTCGTCTTCAGCGGTAGCAACAGCCTCTGGAGCCATTTCTTCGGCAACAGCAACGGCTTCCCCACCTTTTTGAGCGTCAACTTCAGCTTTGAGTGTTTCAAGACCAGACTGTAGCTGGCTGACAAGGGTGTAGATAGAATCAAAAGCATCAGATGGCATTTGAACCATAACCTTACCACCAGCAGGAGCAGCCATGTCAGGAGTTGGTGCGGCCATTTCCCCCGGCATCGCTTCTGGTGTTGGAGTTGGAGCCTCGGTTGGAGGCATGGTTTTATCTTGTGCCATAAAATTAATCTTCGTATTCTTCTTCAGTTTCTTCCTCTTCGCCCTCGGCTTCTTTCAAGCCTTTTTCAATAGCGTCTTCATCGTCCTCTTCTTCTTCCATCATTGGCTCCATCTTGGATTTGCCATTGGATTTGATGCCGTGGATTTCAAGTTCTACGCAATAGCATTTCTTTTCTTCGCCATCGCGCATCACAGTCTCTTTCTTTTCCATGACTTTCTTGAAGTGAATGACAGCAGTCCCCTCTTTCGGAAAATCCATCAACTCTTTAGCATTGCTGAAATAGAGAGAAGGATAGTGAACAGAAGATGGTTCACGCTCAATTTCTATAGCCATCGCTGGCTTCATTTCCTCGCCAAGGTCAACGAAACCTTCTGGCAAATTTACTTTTTTGGATGTGTATGGCATATTATTTAGCTTCCAATTCAGCTACTTTAGCAGATAGTTCTTTAACTGCATTAATAAGAATATAAGTCAAAGCATGAGAATTGAAATTATATAATTCTGTTTTTTCAGAATCATTTTCATTTAATTTTGCTTTAAATGTAGAAATGCCTTCTGGAACAATATCTTTTATTTCTTGAGCAATTACACCTACATTGTTTTTAATTTTTTCAAATCCTGCATTTCCATTATAATCATAAATGACTGGTTTTATAGAATTAATAGCATCAAGTCCTTTTGTAAAAGGCTTGATATTTTCTTTAACTCTTTCATCAGATGCAATTGTCCATGTGTTTGTTGATGGTTTTGCAGCGGAGTCAGTTGCAAGTTGCAATAGATATGATGGGTTAATATTGCCAATTGCAACATTTCCTCCAGCTTTATTTAAAAGCAATGGAGTTCCTGCGCCAGAATCGTCAATTGCTGAAACAATTCCGTGTTGTCCTGCCGATGGTTCCCAATATGCTCCTAAAAATAATCTTTGAAAATTATTATCAACTAATATTTTACCCGTATAACCAGATGCTGAACCCTCTGTCATTACAATATGCAATTTTGCTTCTGGAGAAGTTGTTCCAATTCCAACATTTCCATCATTATCAATTGCAAATGGACTATTATCTGGATTTGTTGAATCTTCAATTTTGAATGCGTCACCAGTTCCTGTTTGCGTGATTGTTAGTGCCGTTGATGTAGAACTTGTAGAAATTGTTTTAATTCCTGTGATCGTCTGTGTTGTATCTGTAGTTACAATATTAGGTGTAATTACATTTTGTGTTGCTTTAGTTAGTGGCATAATTTTAGTTTTTCTATTTTAGTTGTTTGTTAGTTGTTTTTGATTGTTAAGCTACTGATAGTGATACTATTGTTATTTCCGATCCAGATGGAATTGGTGTCGAGAAAGTTAATGTTCTTGGGATTACATTGTCAATAGTGTAATTTGTTGATTTCTGATAAACTCCGTCAACGCAAACAAGATATGCTGTAGCAAGTATAGACAATCCACCTGTAATTGCAAATACTGTTTGAATGCCATCTCCAGTATATGCCCATGCATTTCCAAAATTAGAAGGAGGAAGAACGCCTGTTGCCCCAGTAGCTCCAGTCGCACCAAAACCAGTTGCACCTTGAGGCCCAATTAATCCAGTGGCTCCATCTGGGCCAATAACTCCAGTTGCACCAGTTGTTCCAGCACCTGTTGCACCAACTGGCCCTGTGCTTCCCGTGGCTCCCGTTGGGCCGTCAACTCCAGTTGCACCAGTTGTTCCAGCACCTGTTGCACCAACTGGCCCTGTGCTTCCAGTAGCTCCCGTTGGGCCTGTAGCACCTAGTCCTCCATCACCAGCAATGCCGATTTCCCAATCAGCAAAATTTCCACTGCCTTGGACTGTATCAACTTGAATTTTTACCCAAGAATTATTTACCTCAATAACATTTCCTTCAACCCAGTCATAAGGATATGCCGAGTTAGCTACTGCGCGAAGTCGAGTTCCGTATGTCCATCCAATAGGGGCATCTGGAGTATAGTAAAATTGCTTATATCCAGTATCAATGTCATGCGATGTAAAACTTTGACGAACAATGACCTGTGAAATTCCAGACGCACCAGTTGAACCTTTAATTCCAGTTGCTCCAGCAATTCCATTCAATGATATAATTACAATTTGCGATCCTGATGGAATAGGTGACGACATTGTTAAGATTGCCCCGCTGATTGAGTAATTAACAGGGTCTTGAGTAACGCCATCAATGTTGACTGAATAAGCTAATGGGTTGTTTGTCGTATTCCCTGAAATATTAAATGTGGTATTATTGCTACCCGTATAAGCCCAACGAACACCACCAAACGGGCCTGCTGAACCTGCAACTCCTGTTGCGCCTTGAATTCCAGTTGCGCCAGTTGATCCAGCACCAGTCGCGCCAGTTGCGCCCCTAATACCAGTTGCGCCAATAACTCCTGTTGCGCCAGTTGACCCAAGTCCAGTTGCTCCTTGAAGACCAGTTGATCCCGTTGCTCCAGATGCTCCAATATTTCCTTGAATTCCTGTTGCTCCAGTGCTTCCAACAGCGCCAGTGGCTCCAGTCGCACCAGCTCGGCTCGAAAGCTCAACAATAGTCAAAATTGAGCCTGCTGGGAGGAATGTATCAAGTGTTAAAACTCGCGGCAATGAAGTAGAAATAGTGTAACTAATGGGGTCTTGGACAACACCATCAATATATGCCAAATATGCATTTCGATCTGGCTGATAAGCTCCAGTCAGAGTGAATGCAGATTGACCAGAACCAGTAAATCCCCAGCGTAAGAATGTTCCATATCCATCAAGTGAATTAGAAAACAAACGAAGCAAGTAGCAAAGCAATCCCTCGCCCTCTTCACGAGGAATGTCATCCACCTCTGTTGTGTTATTTGGATCACAAGGAATATCCCAAACTACGCGACCATTAACCACAGTCTTGTTAATCGTGCCATATAGAGCATAAACAAGATTAGAAATCAAAGAAGGAACGGACTCCGGTGAAACCTGTGGATATGGAGTGTCGGGGCAGCAAGTGCTGCTGTAAGTGGAATTATTGCAATTGCAGGACATAATTTTCGTTGATTTAATTGTTTGAAATTACTTTGTCAAAACATATCAAGAAATTTGTTCCATTTCTTCGTAACTTTCCGCCAGAAGCGTCCCCATATCTTCGACTGCTTCTTCCTCAAGGTCGGGAAACCTCGCATGAAGCAATTCATGGCATAGAACATTTAACATTGACCTTTCGCATTTTGGATTGATGAAAATAGTTCTACTTGAGTAGTCACAAATTCCATCATTATCGACTCCGTTTGTTTTTCCTGCGTGACCCAATCGTATCTTCCATGACTTTCCGTTGATTGTCTTTTTGATTATTTTCTTTTTCATGGAATTTGTAGTGAGGAATCCTCATTATGCGATCTCTTTTAATCAAGAACTTCTTCTCTGTAACATATCCAAGTTCTTTTCCAGTTTTGATTTTCTTCTGGACATTACTGATAGTCACACTCCACATTTTTGTTAATTCAATAGCGGAATACCAACCATCAGGAATTACATCCAATGGCATAGATTCTTGCTGTATGATTTTTAGGAAATCATTCGGCGTCATGGCAACCTCCAAGGCTGATTTGCCTCACGGGTTGTAATGTGAATGCAAGATTGCTTTAGTTCCTCGCAATACTCACCCCACAAGAAGCCCTGCTGCCATGCAAGCGTAGCCCTGCGCCCTTTTGCATAGTCCATTGCTGACCTATTTGTGAGGGAGCCAATGTTGTATCCAGTTCCGCCAACTAGATTGCGACCTGATTGCATAGAAACCTTGTGCGTGTGACCAAATACAATTTTACGCCTTGTGCTATTGCAGAATGCTTCAGCCGTATCACGAGCAGCCATTTCATTGAACAATACTCCGTGCTGAAATCCAATGTCTGCGATGTCAAACATCTGAAAAACTCCATCCCAAGGAATAAGCGGAGCGCGAAGTTTTTTGCAACACTCGCTAATCGCTTCAACGATCTTGTATGCGGCATGAGCTACAACAGCATTATTACTTGCTTGCAGCCTCCATGCGCGGTCTTCGTGATTTCCACAAAGCACAATATTTGCTTTCAGCATCTTTAGGTGCATCAAGCCTGTATCAATGTCTGGGATAAGCGGCTCTGCTTCACTTGAACCTTTTGCTCCAGCCATTAGGGCTGTTAGGTCCACGAAGTCTCCTAGATGAATTGTGGTATGCGGTTTGAAGTCACTTTGGAAATTTAAAACACTATTGAGTGCTTCCTTGTCACAATATTTTGCATGGGAGCAAGACACAGCTAGTATCCGCTTCCACTTATGATTTATGTTTGCCATTTATTTATTGATGGAGCCGCTTGGATTAATACGAATTAAATCTTTTACAAGAGTTTTTTTTCTTATTTTTCTCCAAACGCCATCACCAGACTCTGAATCTCGCTCGCCTTTCCCATTCGTATTTCCCTCTAGTGTTTCTATCCAGATTCCATTGTCACTGACAACAAAACCAACATGAGAGAAATCAAATGTCACAATATCTCCAAGTTTTGCTTTATCTTTTTCAGTGAAAATACGAGTAGTATTTGGACGCTTTTTTGCCCATGCAGTTAAGCCATAAGCAAGCGCAGTTTTTGGTCGCCACTCTTCGGGAGTTCTGTTTTTCAGATTGAGCCATTTAACAACTTGAGAGTCTTCAAGCCATTCCTTGATGCACCAATCCGTAAAAGCGGCACACCAAGGCCAAGCACCCGGAGCAAGGTCTGTTGCGGTTTGATATTCACGGATTTTATCTCCGCGATTATTGCCGCCAATTTCTCTAACGCCAACTTGCGATTCCGCAATGGCAATTAGTTTTTCTAACATTTATTTTTTATCTTTTCGGATGATATTGATGAGTCCAACGAGGCTCAATCCAGCCGCAAGAATGCCTTCCTGCATCGAAGGATCAAGTTTTACGCCGAGAGCAGTCGCTACCAAAATCAAACCACGCCATGTGCTATTCTCGCTGAGTCGTTCAAGAACTGTATTTACGATTTTCATATTATTTGTCTTTTATTGTTTTTGAGAAGTGTTCCCAAGCATACATCACACTTGGGTCTTCTTTGGGTTTATCTTCTTTTGGTTTATCTGGGTCGATGTATGGAATGTAGGATACTGCCAGCTTTAATTGAACTGAACCGAGCTTACCTTGATTCTGTCCTGCTGGCGGTATTGGAATATTGACGCATGAATTAAGCGCAAACGCAAGCAGAATTATTCCAAGCGATTTCACTTGTCTTTATCCTTATCTTTCTTGAAACGAGCAAGCATTATGTAGATAGACACCCATGCGGCAGCAATCGCACTCAGAGAGGCTAAGATACGGAACCAAATGTCAAGTTCTGGGAGCATAGATACTGCAACTGCAAGCACGCTATAGATCGTGCCAGCATACCCCGTTCCATGTGAAAATCCGCTATCTGAGTTCATTGTTAATTTAGTTTATTAGGAATTACTGCATTGAATCTTGTTGAGGTAACAACTCCATTTGTATAGATGATATTTGCATAAGCAAAGAGATATTTAGCATTATCCGCTACTGGCATTGAGCCAATCCAAGTGCGCCCGTCATTCGTCGTTGTTACGCTAGACCAAACACGGCTAACATTGAATGGCTCCACTTCAGCTTTCCAGAACTCAACAGAAGAAATTGGAAGCGTTGTATCTGGCTGGACATTGAATTGGCAAGTCCCAGACACCTTGGACAACCACGAACTAGGACGCTTCGGCCAAGTAATAGCAGAACCAAGAACATACTTGTTAAGCCACAGAAGTTCGTTGCCTACATTTATAGATACATTGTGTCCTTTGTTCGCGTCATGCGAGAAATCCCAAGGAACTCCAGCGGGTATCTTATCGAAAGTATCGTCCACCCTGTCGTGTCCTCCATGATGATCTGCTGATCCATTGATAAGCAGCATTGGAACTTTGGCATACTTTGCCATTGCTTCGGAGGTTGGTGCATTCAGATAGATTTTCTCACCAGACAACCAAGCTGGATATGATGTAGCTGGTATTTGATATTTCCAAAGAAGTTTGTCCCTATAATATGTAGTCCACCCGTTTCCGAAATATGCTACGATAGCTTTCATCCGAGGCTCCATAGCCATATTCCACGCAATCGTCCCTCCGTAGCTATGCCCACGCATTCCGATTTGATTAACATTGATCTCTGGCTGGGTAACAAGAAACTCAAAAGCCCTACGCATTACTGAATGCCACAGGTATTCACTTGTCTGCCGAGGATCGGAAATCTGGCTTCCATCTTGCAATGTCGTATTGATTTGGTATCCGCCCTGCGATGTAAGATGCCTTCCATATGCTAACGCATTCGGATAATCCGTGCATGGCGATCCATCATCTTTTTGACCCGCATAATCAAACCCAAATGTAGCCCATCCCGCAGTGTTGTATGATGGAAACTCTTGCGGTCCTTGCTGCCATCCAGATGCAGTAAATAGACATGGGAATCCTCCTACTGGTGGAGTGCTGGTTGGAACACGATAGATGATGTAGATATTAAATGTCAGTCCAGCAAATGTAATGTCTATGTAAATTTGCCGCCTGCGAACCCCTCCAGCAGTAGTGTCAGAAATTATTGTCGGGTTGAATGGCCCGTTGCCAGCAGCGGTAGGATCGAATTGTGCAAAGGCTCCACTCCATAGCGATCCAGCGTTTGCAATAAGATTGGTATTGTTTGTCTTAATCCAAGCTCCGTCTTTGCGGTAGGCATACGAGCCATAGACTGGAGTTGTGTTTGGAACAGTCATTCCATTCCCATCTGGGCAATAAATAAATTCTCCATTGCTCGCAGAAACAGGAAGTCGATCAGTTGCGTATTGTGCAATATCTGATGTTACCGGGGAAAGAGAAGATGTTCCGAATTTAATTGGCATTACTTCAATTTCGTTTCAGCTTCTTCTTTAGAATTAAACCATTTCCATCCATCTACTGGATATGTGTGCGAATCTTTTTCTTCGCGCAGAAGAGTGAAATTCTGATTGTAAACGCCATTTGGAGCGAACAGAAGTTCTTCTCCATCCAATTTGTAGAATCCAGATGTGTCTTCCATAAGATTAGGTTGTCACAGTCCAGCCCTTTGCGGTGGCAATACTTGGATTGTGCGTTGCTGTTCCAAAGTTTCCTGTAACAGTAATCGTCTTTCCTGCTCCAGTTGCGGATAGGCCAGTATAGATGGCGTCGAGTTCTGGCCCAGATAGCATACAATTTGCAAAGCTCGTTGATGAGTTGATGCCGATAAATCCTGCGGATTTGAGAGATTGCGCCCCAGAGCAAAGAGCAGTTGTGCTTGCGCCTGATGGAACATTGATAGTTCCAATCGTTGGAAGGCTAAAGCAGAACTCAAACATCTGATTCATGTTTGTTGCCGCTGGCAAGGATAGCGTTGTGATATTCGTATCGCGCAGATTCCAGCAGTCACGAACAACGCCAAGAGCATTTGTGAGATTGGTGAGTGTCCAGCTTCCAATAGAAAGTTCTGGCAATGCTCCACATGAATTGAATGCAAATTGAAGCGTTGTGACATTTGCCGTGTTCCATGCAGAAACATCAATGCGTGAAAGCGCACGACAATCGAAGCAAAAAAATCCTAGATTCTGCAATGCTATTGTATTCCATGCAGAGCATTTAATTTCAATTAAAGAATAGCAAGACCTGAACATTGAGTTCATCGTTGTTACTAACGCAGTATTCCATGTGCTTGCATCCAGAACTTGCAGCCCCCAGCACTCAAAAAACATTGAACTCATGTCCGTGATTGCGGTTGTATTCCATTGTGCTGAATTTATTTCCCGTAATGCAGCGCACGAAGAAAACATATTGCTTGAGCTTGTAATAGCCCCCCAAGAAGTGATGTTTACTCTTTCAAGGAATCCATGCCTAATTGAATTTGAGCCAACTAATAGCCTTTGACCAGAAGTTAGATTTGGAAGGTTGATATTCATGTCCAACCACCCAGAAGAAAATCGAGTAGTGGCAGGAATTGTTACTCCAGATGAATATTTATCACCAAAGTTAGCGTAGCTGAATGTTGCTCCAGATGGAGGAGTGATAGTTACAAGTGCTTGACGATACCCGCCAGAGGTAATCGTTGCGGAAGAAACATTGCTCCACACATAATTGTGCTGCATTATTGTATTACTTGCAGCGGACTCAACAATACCATCACCCCAGTCAATCGTATAAGCCGCACCATTAGATGTCTGCATACGAACAGTAGCAAAGTTCGTAGTATTATTAAATACTGCGTGTAATCCTCTAACAGTATTTGCTGAAGCGGTAGGAAGATTTAACCAATCAGCAGGACGAACCCATGTCGAAGCATCTGATGTGAATAATGGCTGCGTCCCAAGATATGCTTTGATGTAGGTAGACATTATGGTTTAATGAAGTAGATCGTATTTGGGTCTTTTGGAGAAATGGCGTCATACTCTGCTTGAGTAATAGCGCGAAGTGTATTGACTGGAGTTGCGTCAGTTTGGTTGTTCTGAACTACATTTGCTGGAATCGTCCCCGCTGGTCCAGTTGCGCCTTGAGGCCCAAGCTGGTTAAACATAACCTGCATTACTGAAATAATTACAGATGGAATATTTGGTGCTGGCGCAACTGCTGTGTTGTGGTCGATACCAATATTAGTATTGTCGGTTGACCACATGATCTGGAAATTGTCTCCAGCAGCAAAATTGTCCATGAAATCCCATGCCGCTACAATATAAGGATTGTTCGTTGGGACAGATATACGGGTAGCGGAATCTGGAAGATCAGTTCCATTTTTTCTAAACCATATTTGAACAGTGTTTCCACCACCACCGCCACCATTATTGTGAAATTGAGCAGAGAATTGGATGTCGTATGTTCCCGGACTTGTAAAATTAATTTGCGATCCACTAACAACAGAAATGCCATTTTCTCCGATGACATTATTTACTGTCATTGCATATGCGGTATTAATCGCGGCAGCGGTTTGATCGACATTACTGAAATACGATCCATAAAAACCAGAAGCACCACCAGCACCCGCTGGGCCTGTAGCTCCAGTAGAACCAACATCTCCTTGTATACCAGTTGCTCCAGTCGCTCCGTCTAGTCCAGCGGAACCTGTGGCTCCAGTAGCTCCTTCGATTCCAGTAGCCCCAATATCACCAGTTGCTCCTGTCGCGCCTCTAACTCCAGTTAATCCAGTAGCACCCGTTGCGCCCGTGGCTCCAATATCTCCTTGAATACCAGTAGCACCAGTCGCGCCGTCGGCTCCAGCAATTCCAGTAGCCCCAGTTGAACCTTCAATGCCAGTAGCTCCAGTTGAACCTGTAGCTCCATCGGCTCCAGCCACACCAGTAGCTCCTGTTGATCCTGTTGCTCCATCAACTCCAGTCGCTCCAGTCGCACCAATTCCCGTGGCTCCTGTAGCACCATCGGCTCCAGCAATGCCAGTAGCTCCTGTTGCACCATCATTTCCAGAAACGCCAGTAGCTCCACTTGCTCCTGTTGCGCCTGTTGACCCAGTATTGCCAGTCAACCCAGTAGAGCCAGTAGCACCAATCCCTGTAGCCCCAGTCAACCCCGTTGATCCTTGAATCCCTGTAGCACCAACTAACCCAGTTGCGCCAGTAGCACCTACTCCAGTTGCTCCAGTAGCACCTACTCCAGTTGCCCCTGTTGGGCCTCCAGAAGGCCCTGTAGCACCAGTCGCACCAATTGCTGCGGTAGCTTGACTTCCAGTAAAGTCAAGTTTACCAGTAAATGGGTTGAATGTAAGTGCCATAGTGTTTTATTAATCGTTGCATTGCGTTTTTGTCAATAGGTTATCTCAGACTCAATAGGTCAAGATAGTCCTTCTTTGGCTATCTGTGCTTACATTACTTCCACCTACTTTTGCTGCGCTGGAATTAGTTAAAATCATGCGACATTAAAAAAATATTTTTGTGTATCCTTATAGTTCTTCTTCGGGTTGTGGAATGAGGGCGATGGCTTCGGCCATGGGCAGGATTTGGACTTGAGCGAAAAGCTCGGCGGGGAGGTGCGCGAAGCCCTGCGCGTAGAGTCCGCCTGGGCCGGTCTCGGTGAGGAGGTCGGCGCAGAGCATGAGGCGTCCATCCACGAGCGGGACGGGAGCGGCGACATGCTGAGGATTTCCGTATTGCTGCTGGATCGCGCCAAGCGTGGCGGCTTGATCGGCGGTTAGGACGATGGCGAGATCGCGGGCGGATTCGTAGCTGATTGGCTGAGTGATGAGGTCGGCGAGTGTCATGGGATGGCGGCGGCGAGGGCGGTCATGAGCGTGCTGACGCGGGTGTCGAGAAGGGCGAGGTCAAGGGATTCGCCGATGGAGTAAAAAGAGAGGCGGGAATTTCCATAATTGTCGCCAGGATGTCGGCGAAACAAATGCGGCGTGAAATTTGCTGGTGTCTGTGAATTTAAAGCTATAGTCGTGCTGCCATTGCCCTGCGTAGCTTTGTTTGTCCTGCCTTGAATTGTTGTGGCATTCGACCTATTGCATCCCAACAATCCAACAGCGTGCGTAAATCCTAAATTTCCCGCAGAATTTGCATTTATTGCCATGCGTATTGAGGTGGCAAAATAAATAAATGATTGACCTGCGTTATTTTGGTTTCCTCCTAAATACCAACCATTCCCCACCTGTAGTTGGGTCGCATACACCGCGAGGTGCTTGGAATTCTGTGGATCGGCGTTGTTATTTCGGTTTGGGTTTAAATATTTAGTTGCGCCGTCGCCTTTTAGTCCTGTCTCTCGGTTGTAATCACTGGAAACGAAATTGAAATTGGTTGGCGCTGTGCCTGCCAACGGCACAAGCGCACCAGAGAGCGTGCGAGCACCTGCGAGGATGCAGGAGGCTTTGATCGCGCTCCAAATGCCGTCGGATTTGCAGCCTAAAACAAACGATTCTATGGCAGAAATGACACCCGCCTCCAACTGCTGGCCGTCTGCGGATTCGACCGCTAGGATGTATGAGTTCACATCCGCATCAGAAGATCGCGGGGCTGCAAACCGATATGGATTAATGAGGAGCATTTAGCGGGTTCCGATGAGCCAGATTTTGAGGCCAGCCCCGGCGGTGGATGAGCCCACTTGGTCGATGTCGATGGTGATCTCGGCATCGTCGGCGAGCGATGAGTCGCTGATGACGGCGGCGGTGGTGGCGGTGGTGGAGGTTTTCTCGCTGGCGTCGATGGAGAGCTTGGTGGAGAGGATGGAGGTTCCGCCTTCGTTTATGTCCACAATGAGCGTGGAGCCTACGGGGGCGGTGGTGAGCGTGGAGCGGACGGCGGTGAGCGTCATGGCGCAGGGCATGCGGAAAGTCACCTTGGCGGTTCCAGTGGTGAGCGCGGTTGTCTCGTCAGAACAAGCTAATCCGATCTCGATGGGGAGAGCGGTTCGGTTCAGCGTAGTTCCTGAGATTTCAAGTCCAGTTCCCAATGATAAGCCAGTAGCCTTGTTGGCTGAATCATCCCAAAAGAAAATTTTATCGCTGCCAAGATCGTCGGCATAGATTGCGCCAGAAGAAAAAGAAAGTAAATCTGATGCCGTTGCATCAATTGAAACTAATCCACCACTAATATCATCCAATGTTGCCAGTGTTCCACTCTTATTAGGAAGAGTAAGTGTGCGACTTGTAGTGCTGGTCGGTGTTAGCGTTGTAGCGTTTGCGCCAACAGAAAGAACGAGGCTACCAGAATTGCTCAGTTCAAGCTCGTTATTTTTATCAAGAGAAAGAAGTTGATCGTGCGAATGCAGATAAGGCGCACCGATTTCAACAATTGCACCCGTGCTTGGGTGCTTGCCATACCATTGCTGGTCGGCGTAGTTTACTGCAACTTCTCCACTTACCAAGTCACTTGAACTTGGAACCTTAGAAATTGCGCTTTTTTTGGGAATAATCCTTGGATTTGCCATCTTATAGAAGAGGTTTGCCCCCGTGGGTTTTACCCCACGGAGGACTTATTTGTTTTATTTTAGTAGGTTCCGCCGTCGATGGTGGTTTCGAGAGCAGTAACACGGGTGTTAAGAGCCGAGTCAGCATTGGCGCGAGTAGTCGCCTCGCTAGAAATTGCTCCAGCATTAGTAACAATGTCAGCTTCAGCGGTAGTTACACGGGATGCGAGGGCAGTCGCAGCAGACTCAACACCATCAATGCGGCCACCGAGAGCGGTGTCAGCATTCGTGCGGTCAGTCACCTCTTGGGCGAGAGCTGCATTGTTGCTAGTAACATAACCCGCAAAAGCAGAATCGTTAGCAGTATCAACGCTGTTGATGAGGCTTACGATTTCGGCGAAGGTGTCTTTGTCAGCGTCAGCGGCGGAAAGGATCGCGTCGATGCGATTTTTCTCCGTGGTGATTTTGCCGTCGAGGGCGGTGTCAGCATTGGTGCGAGCAGTGGCTTCTGCCGAAACAGCAGCGGTGCGGTCACTGATTTCTGTTGCGAGGTTGCTTGCGATGACGCCTTCAGCGGCGGTAGCGCGGGAAACTTCACTAGCAAGATCGCTGGTCAAGGTGTTGTCAGCAGCGATACGAGCAGACTCTTCAGCGGCGATAGCAGCAGAGAGAGTAGTGTTCGCATTCGAGACAGCATTGTCAGCATAGGTCTTAGTAGCAAATGTGCCACTACCACCAACTGCAAGGGCTGATCCGTCAGCTTTACCAACGAAGAGGTTGAGGTTTGTCAGGTCGATTGCCAACTCACCAGAAGACAAGCTAACTGGGGTGCTAGAACCGCGTTTAATACGAATGATGGGATTTGCCATAGTTTTTTAT
>Ga0315903_10004173_pt1 | contig 19437 bp, 18 predicted proteins | sample LakEriMetagenome_7_FD_203524 | JGI IMG/M metagenome (GOLD analysis project Ga0315903, IMG submission 203524) | Freshwater fungal communities from buoy surface, Lake Erie, Ohio, United States - Buoy 2 MA119 | ecosystem: Environmental > Aquatic > Freshwater > Lake | place: USA: Lake Erie, Ohio...
GCGGCTGAGAAACACCAGTTGCACCGGCCCGTTGGGGGTGGACAAGCTGCCCCGGTCGGTCACGGTGAAGCCCAAAAACTGGGTGAAAAAACGCTCTTGTCGGGCAATGTCGGCAACATACAAGCCCATGTGGCTGAACGAAACGGGGGGGGGCTGGAACATGACAGGCTTTCTTGGAGGGAGAAATTTTGAAATTCATGTTATCTCAATAGGTGATACTTGAGTGAAATAATTGACCCAAAAATCATGCCGCATTCCACAAAATCTTAAATATTGACATTTTTTGGTGATGCATTACATTGTCACGTCGACATCAAAAAACAGGAGACACCATGAACCAACGACAACGCCTGCGCACCCTGGCCGCTGCCGCGCTGCTGCTGACCAGCGGCGCCACGTGGGCCCAAACCGCCCCAGTGAAGCTCAAGTTCTCCATCTTCTCGCCCGACAAAGAGGCCACGTACTTGAGCGTGTTCAAGCCGTTTGCCGAGGCGGTGAACAAAGATTCGGGTGGGGCGATTGAAATTGAGTTGTTCCCCAACGGGGCCTTGGGCCGCAGCCCGGTGCAACAAGCGCAAATGGTGCTCGACGGGGTGGCCGACATCGCTTGGGTGATCGCCTCTTACACGCCCGGGCGGTTTCAAGAAAACGAGGTGTTTGAATTGCCTGGCCTGTTCAACGACCTGAAAGAAGCCACCGTGGTCTTCACCCGCTTGGTCAACAGCGGCAAGGTCAAGGGCTATGACGACTTCTTCCCGATTGGTTTGTTTGGCACCGCGCCTTATAGCTTGCATGCGCGCACACCGATCAACAGCATTGCCGACATCAAAGGCAAAAAAATACGGGCCTCGGGCGCGGTCGAGAGTGAAACCATCAAGGCCTTGGGAGCCGTGCCAATTGGCATGCCGGTTACCGAAGTGCCCGAGGCGATTGGGCGCAGCACCATCGATGGCACCACCTCGCATCCCGCGCCCCTGGTGGACTTTGGCATTTCCAGGGTGACCAATGCGCATTACTTCACCCGTTTGGGCGTGGTGCCCTTGGCCATGTTGATGAACAAAAAGAAGTTCGACAGCTTGCCCAAGGCCGGCCAAGACGCGATCCGCAAGCACAGCGGCATGTGGACCGCCCAGCGCTTCAATGACGGCATTGGTGCTTATAACGATTCGGTGGTCAAACAACTGCAAGCCGACCCCAAGCGCCGGGTGGTGTTCCCATCCCAAGCCGATTTGGACGCGATGAAGCCGGCCTTCAAATCGGTCATTGATGCGTGGACCGCCAAAAGCCCGCGCAACAAAGAGTTGCTGAGCATCGTGGAGGCCGAAATCGCCAATGTCCGCGCCGGCCGCTGAAGCGCCACCTCGCCCCTCGGGGGGGCTGCTGTGGCTGGAGCGTTTGGGGCTGACCGCCACCCGCGCTTTATCGGCCCTGGGTTTGTCGGCCTTATTATTTTTGGCCGTGCTCACCCTGGTCGATGGCCTGGCCCGTTGGCTGCTCAATCAACCCATTGAGGGGGTGCGCGATGTGGCGGCGGTGGCGATCGCGCTGGCCGTGAGTTGCTGCCTGCCGGTGGGCTTGATGGAGCGCAGCAACATTGTCATCCGGGCCCTGCCCGTGGCCCGTTGGCCGCGCATCAGCCGCACGTTGGATGCGCTCGCGGCCATCTTGGTGGCGCTGATCATGGGCGCCATGGCCTGGCAGTTCATGGTGTTTGCCGGCAAGATGGCCAAAGCCGGTGAGACCACTTGGATTTTGAAAATCCCCACCGCGCCTTTTTGGTACGGAGTCAGTGCCATATTGCTTTGCGCCGTGCTGGTTCAAACCATTGTGGTGGTGTTGGAGTTGGGGCGCTGCTGGGGCCGCTTTGAACACAGTGAGCGCAGCCCCACATGAGTGCATTGGCCATTGGCGGCGTGGGCTTTTTGGCACTGTGTGCGCTGATTTTTTTGCAAGTGCCGATTGGCTTTGCCATGCTGGCCGTGGGTTTGGTGGGCTATGCCTTGCAAAGCGGCTGGTCGCCCGCGCTGACCTTGTTGGCCAGCGAAACCTCTGGCTTGTTGGCGAGTGTGGATTTGGCCACCGTGCCCTTGTTTTTGCTGATGGGCACGTTTGCCTCGGCGGCCGGTTTTTCACGTGACATTTATCGTGCGGCTGCCGCCTGGTTTGGCCATCGACGAGGCGGCTTGGCCTACGCCACCATCGGCGGCTGTGCGGCCTTTGGCGCGGTGTGTGGCTCGTCCACCGCCACTGCCGCCACCTTTGCCAAGGCCGCTTTGCCCGAGATGCTGCGCCGGGGTTATTCGCCAGCGTTTTCCACCGGCACGATTGCCGCAGGGGGCACGCTCAAGGCCTTGATACCGCCCTCGATCGTGATGATTTTGTACTGCGTGGTGACCAAGACCTTTATCTTTGACTTGTTTTACGCCGCCATCGTGCCGGCGTTGTTGGCCTTGCTGTTGAACCTGTTGGCGATTGCCTTGGTGGTACGCTGGAAACCCGAATTGGCCCCCTTGAGCGACCCGGTCGCATCGGCTGAAAAGTGGCTGGCTTTGCGCGATGCGGCGCCCGTGTTGGTGCTGATGCTGGCGGTGTTTTTGGGCTTGTACAGCGGGGTGTTCACCGTCAATGAAGCCGCCTCAGTGGCTGCGGTGCTGGCCTTGGTCTTTGCCCTGCTGCGCGGTCGCTTGGATTGGCCCAGCGTGTGGCTGGGCTTGCGCGAAACAGCCAGCGCCACGGCGATGATCTACACCATCATCATCGGCGCGTCGGTGTTTTCTTATTTTGTGACTTTGGCGCGGGTGCCCGAGGCTTTGGTGGCAGCCATTGGCCAGTTGTCCCTCAGCCCCTTGGGCATCGTGGCGTGTTTGATCGTGGCTTATTTGGTCTTGGGGGCCATCTTCGATGAAATTGCCGCCATGCTCATCACCTTGCCTTTTGTGCTGCCGGTGATTGAAAGGCTGGGATTTGACCCGGTGTGGTGGGGCATTGTCAACGTGGTGGTGGTGGAGTTGGGCATGATCATTCCGCCCATTGGCATCATCGTGTTTGTGCTGCACGGCTTGGCACCCCAGGTGCCGATACGCACCATTTACAAAGGCGTGATGCCCTTTATCGCCGCCGACTTGCTGCTGCTGGCGCTGTTGGTGGTCTTCCCCGGCTTGGTGATGTGGTTGCCGACGTTGATCCGGGGGTGAGGCTGGGTTTGGGGTTTGGAGCTTGTAGCCTAAGCAGCTATGCGGCTCAGGCCCTGGTCTTAATAAACGGTGTCATGGTCGCCCACATTCAATGGGATGATTTGCTGGTCTTGAATCATCAATTCCAGTGTGATGCGGTATGACAAGTTGAGGGACACCGAGTGAACACCTTGCAGTCGGCCCGCCAAAGCATGCAGTCGCAAGGACGGGTGGTGGGGATTGATTTCCAGCAACGCCAAGGTTTTGGCGTATTGGGTTTTCAATTCGGGGTGGCGCTTCAGAAAGCGCAGCGCACGGCGGGTGTAGTCATCTGTGAAGACCAAGGCGTAGGCCATCAGCTGCTCAGACCCCGCTCGTTGGGCTTTCGTCGTTGAGCATGGCTTCCAAGCGGTCCATGTGGGCTTGTGGGGTTTCTTCGACGGCGCGACCAGCGCTCACGTCAGCGCGGCTTTGGGCCAAGGCGGCCTCCAACTCGCATTCGCGCAGGTAGTGGTATTGCGCCACTTCCATCACCACAAAGCGCTGCGTGCCGCGAACCGATATGGTGGCCTCAGCCTGGCCGGCCAGCGCGTCTTCGATGGCAGCGATGCCGCGCACTTTCAAGTCATTGGCGGTGAGTTGACCCATAAAGACTCCTTTGAAGGGGTGATTATAAGTACTTTAAATAATGCGATCAATCACACTTTATGGTGGTGGGGTTGTTCAAAAACCCAGAAAAAAGCCCCGCTAGTGAACAGCACCCCAAAAGTTGGACAACGCAAACCCACCGCCGTCAAGCACCTGAATGTGCTTAACGCCCCGTGCTTTGAGCAAGTCAATCATTCGTCATGTACCCGATATGTCAGTCTTGGTAAGAGCTGATGGCAATGCCCTGCTAGATGTGCCGCATGATGTTGAGGGCTGCTTCGTGCCCGTCTGACGGTCTGTTGACGTTTTCAACAGCTCACGCAGCCAAAGGCTTACACGTCGTCGTTGGACGAAAAATAATCAAAAACAGCCAAGCCCAGTCCGCCCATCAAAATCAGTGTGATGTCCAATTGAGGAAGTTTAAAGATATAGGGCAGCAAAAAAGCGGCCATCAGTATGAGGCCGATGAGTCCGGTAGCTCTTTGCAGGGATTTCATGCCATGTTCCTTTTGATAAATTCAGAGACCAGCCAGCGCGAAGAGCGCAGCAAGCGGGCATCGTTTTGGTAAGAGCCCACCGCCTGCACCCCCAAAGGCAAACCATTGGACAAGGTCAGCAGTGGCAAATTCACGCTGGGCAACCCAGCAAAGCTCCAGACGGTTTGCATGATCGGGTTGCCTGTGGAGGTCAGGCCCTGTGGGGCCGTTCCCAAAGCCGCCGGACACAAAATCGCATCGTAAGTGGCAAAGTACTCTTCAAAGGCGTTCATGACGTGGAACATGCGGTCTTTGGCGATCAGGTAATCGGTGCCCGACAGCGCCATGGATTTTTCGACGCGCGCACGCAACGGCTCACTCAGTTGCTCGCGGTGATGCAGCCACTCTTTTTGCAGGCACACGCCAAGCTCAATCTCGTTGACCGTCACCAGCCAAGGCGCCACTTGCTTGACGATGTCGGGCAATTGCACCACTTCAACGCCATCGCCCATGTGGGCCACAAAGGCCTCATAGGCCTCACGCGCTTCAGGCTCGACGTCATCCCACCAAGGGGTTTTGACAAAGCAAAACTTGGGCGGCAAGGGTGGCTCAGATACCGCCACATCATAGAGTCTGCGTGGAGTTTGTCGCGCGCTGGCGATGTCGTGGCCGTCGTCACCCGACATCATTTCGGTGACTTTGGCAATGTCTTCCAGATTCCGAGCAAAGACACCAATTTCGTCTAAAGAAGGCGACTGGTCCAAAACGCCCGTACGGGGCAACAGACCACGAGAAGGTTTGAAGGCATAAACACCGCAAAACGAAGCGGGCCGAATGGCAGAGCCATTGGTTTGCGTGCCCAGCGCCACCGGCACCATGCCCGCAGCCACCGCTGCGGCCGAGCCGCTGGACGAACCACCCGGGGTGTGTGCCAGGTTGTGTGGATTGCATGTGGGGCCAGGCTGCGTGGTGGCGAATTCGGTGGTCACGGTCTTGCCGAAAATCACCGCGCCTGCAGCACGCAAGCGGGACACCACGGTGGCGTCGCCCACCGAATAGCGTCCGGCATGGATGGGGCTGCCATATTCAGTCGGAAAGTCCATGGTGTCGATGATGTCCTTGACACCCACCGGCACACCGTACAACGGGCCGGGCAAGTGACCCGCTGCACGGTCACGTTGCAGGTTGTCCGCTTGCAAAGCAACCACTCGGTCATCGCGGTGCGCAAATGCGTGGATGGCCAGGTCTGCACCATCCACAAAGCGCCCAAGCTTGGCCGTGAACTCTTGCACCGTTTCCTGGCCGCTGAGCAGGTGTTCGCGCACCTCCAAAGCGGTCAGATCGGACACATTTTTCGTCGGCTCGGCCATCAGTTGGTCTTGAAGAAGTCGGGGTTGACCACCGACTCGTCGTTGGGGTCGCGCTCCTGCTCAACCGATTGGTTGAAGAACTGGTCTGGCAAATAGCTGACCATGGCAGGGAAGGCATAGGTCAGGGCCAGGGTGAACAAAATGATGTAAACGAAGGGCATGCACCCTTTGAAGATGGTGTTCAATTGCAAGCTTTTGGGTGCAACCCCTTTCAGGTAATAGGCTGACATCGCCATCGGCGGGGTCAAGAAAGCGGTCTGCAGGTTCACGGCGATCAAGATGCCGAACATGATCGGGTCGATGCCATACAAAGGCAGCAAAGGCAGGAAGATGGGCACGAAGATGATGATGATCTCGCTCCACTCCAATGGCCAGCCCAAGATGAAAATCAAGAACTGTGACAGCAGCAAGAACTGCAATGGCGACAGGTTCATGGACAGCATGAAGTCCTTGACCAAATGCTCACCGCCCAAGTAACCAAAAACCGATGCGAAAGTGGCCGAACCGACAAAAAGGAAACACACCATGGCCGAGGTGCGGGCCGTGAGGTAAACCGACTCGCGCAGCCGCTGCCAAGTGAAGGCGCGGTAGACGATGGCCAAGATGATGCCTCCCAAAACGCCCATGGCGGCCGCTTCGCTGGGTGTCGCCAAACCGAACAAAATAGAGCCCAACACCGACATGATCAAGACAGCCAAAGGCAAAAAGGCTTGCAACACCATGACAATGCTTTCCCAGACGGTGTACTGGTCCACATCTTTGGGCTTGGGACACAAAGAGGGGTTGAGCGTGGCACGAACGATGATGTAGATCAGGTACAGAAAAGCCAATGTGAAGCCTGGAATGATGGCCGCAGCGTACATCTTGACCACCGAAACGCTGGCTGTGGCCGCATAAACAATCAGCAAGATGGAGGGTGGAATCAAGATGCCCAAAGTGCCACCAGCAGTGATCACACCAGCGGCCAGCTTTTCGTCGTAACCGGCTTTGAGCATCGCCGGCAGGGCGATCAGGCCCATCAGGGCCACCACCGCGCCCACAATGCCGGTGGCTGTCGCAAAAAGCGTACAAGTGACCAATGCAGCCACGGCCATAGAGCCAGGAAGTGCACGCAGGCCGACTTGCAAACTCAAAAACAATCGGTCCAGGATGTTGGCCCGCTCAATGATGTAACCCATGAACAGAAACAGGGGTATCGATATGAGCACATCGTTGTTCATCACACTGAATGTGTTTTGTGTGAACAGGTACAAGATGCGGTTGTCCCATATCAACTGGTCAGGCGTGAAATAGGCGTAAAAGCCAAAGCCCATGCCCATGGCCATCATCGTGAAGGCAATCGGAAAACCAAAAAAAATAAAGACTATGAAGAGCCCCAGCATGAGGAGGGCGACAAACGGATCACTCATGATGGTGCTTTCTCGGCGTGCTGTTGGATCAGCACTTGTTCAAGTTCTTCGACATCGCTGCCGCGCGACAACCACTCGCCCGTGCGGATGCACACCAGGCAACGCATGACCTCTGCGGCACCCGCAATCAACAGCGTGATACCGGCTACAAAAATGATCGATTTCAGGGGCCAAACAGGCACACCTGCTGGGCTGTTCACGCTGGACTCCAAAATGCGGATGCTTTCGTAGGCGTATTGACCACCCGTGAACACCATGGCAAAAATGCCTGGAAAGAAGAACACGAAATACAAAGCCAAATCCACTTTGGCTTGTGTGCGGTTGGACCAGTTGCGATAAAAGAAATCACCTCGCACGTGCGAGTTGCGCGAAAGGGCATAAGCCCCCGACATCATGAACAAGGCTCCATAGAGCATGTAGCTCATGTCAAACGCCCACACGGTGGGGCTGTTGAGCACATAACGCATGAACACCTCGAAACAGGTGGATGCGGTCAGGATCAATACACACCAAGAAAAGGCGTGACCAATCGACTTGTTGAGGATGTCAATCCTTCGAATCCAAACTTCCATGTGATTTACCTATTCAGACAAAAAGAAAGACTGCCGAAACGAATTTCGGCAGTCTTTGTAGCTCACGCCAAGATCAGACTGGCAGTTTGGTTTTCTGCACGTGTTCGTAAGCCATGCGGTAGTTGGCTTCGTTGGTGAAGTGGTAGAAGCCCACGCGACGCGACCAGGCCTTGAAAGAGTCGTTCACTTCCTTGAACATGTCGACTTCTTTTTCCAGCTTGGCCGTGACCACGTCCCAAGCGGCCAGTTGACCCTTGTAGACATCGGCGCTGGTGCGGGAGACCTGCACCTTGTGCTTGACGATCAACTCCTGCAAGTCTTTGGAGTAGTTTTCGTGAGCCAGGGCGGTCGATGCGGTGGATGCGGCTTCAGCGGCGTACTTCAGGATGGCCTTCAGGTCAGCAGGCAAAGCGTTGTACTTGTCTTTGTTGAAGATGATCTCGAAGAATTCCTGGGCTTGGTGGAAAGAACCCATGGAGTAGAACTTGGCCACGTCTTGTGCGCCAAAGCGCATGTCGGCGGTGGGGTTGTTGAACTCGAAGGCATCGATCACGCCGCGCTGCATGGCGGGCACAATTTCGCCGCCTGGCAACTGCGCCACAGCCATGCCCATTTCTTGCAGCATGTCGGCAGCCAAACCAATGGTGCGGTACTTGAAGCCCTTGAGGTCAGCAGCTTTCTTGGGCGGCGACTTTTTAAACCAGCCCAGAGGCTGGGAAGGCATGGGGAAAGAGAAGAAGCCGACGACGTTCAGGTTCATCTTGGCGACCAATTTGTCCCACAGCTGCTGACCGCCGCCTGCCTGAATCCAGCTCAAGCCGATTTCAGGGGTGGCGCCGCTCACGGGGCCTGTGCCAAATAAAGAAGCAGATTTGTTCTTACCGTACCAGTAGCCGGACACGTGGTGACCACCGTCGAGCACGCCTTTGCTCACGGCGTCGATGATTTCAAAAGGCTTGACCACAGCACCTGCAGGCAGGTATTCGATTTTCAGGCGACCACCGGACATTTCATTGACGCGGGTGACGTATTGCTGGGCCATCTCGCTGAAAATTTCATTGGTACCCCAAGAGCCTTGCATCTTGAAGACAATGGGTGCTTGAGCAACGGCAATCATGGGCGCACCCATCAATGGGACAGCCACAGCAGCGGTGGCTGCCTTGCCAAAGAAGCGACGGCGGCTGGCTCCTGGGGCCGTGGGTTGAACGTCTTTTTCGGTAGGGTTCATTTGTTTTCCTATGAAGCTTTTGGTTAAAAAAATTAATTGTTAATTATGCTGTCAGCTGGAAGGTCGAAATTAGGTGAAAACCCTTGTAGGTATTGGGGCGGGCTGTTAGGCCCGTGTTTGGTGTGAACCAATCAGCGCATGGTCGACAAGTTGATCTTCGACGGCCTGCTGGCGCGGGCTCGAGCGCGTGGCGCGGTGCAGGGTCATGCTGGCCCATATGGTTTTGACAGTGCGGGTGTTGTTGTCGATGATGCGCTGGAAATGTGTTTCAAGCTCGCGATTTTCACTTGCAGGTCGTTGAGGTCGAGGTACAAAAACCGGTATTCCCAGATACGCTCTTGGATCAACATTTAACTCATGTCAGGTTGGTTCAAGCCGCGTTGCAAGGCGATTTCGAGCAAACCATCAAACAGCAGGCTGTCGACCAATTCAAAGGGGACCGACATGCTGGGCGCCATCTTCCAGCCCGCACCACCCGTCATGTAGCACACCGGATCGGCTTGGCAGTGCGCGCGAACATGCTGAACCATGCGTTCGATCGCGCCGGCAATCGCAAAGGTGCCGCCGCTGGTCAATGCGTCGCTGGTGTTGGTCGGAAAAGGCTGCACCTCGCCGGTGGGCACGCGCAAGCCGGCGGTGCCCGACTCCAAGGCGCGCAGCATGATGCCGTGGCCGGGCAAAATCAGCCCGCCCAAAAAACGCCCCTGGGCGTCCACTGCCTCGACGGTCACGGCGGTGCCGACCATGACCACCACCATCGGCTTGGCTGGGTTGGTGCCCACTTGGCTTTTCATTCTCGCCAAGGCGCCGATCATGGCCACCCAGCGGTCGGCGCCCAATCGGGTGGGGTGGTCGTAACCATTGGTCAAACCCGCCTCTTGGGCCGAGGGCACGACCCAGCGGGCGGGCACATCCCACCACTCCATTTGCTCCTCCACTCGGCGGCGAATCGCTTCGCCAGCGACGATGCAGCCGAGCATTTGGTGCGGTGCGGGCCAGGCTTTCCAGTCGCCTTCGGCCAGTTGGTCGATGTTTTCCAGAAACACCGCGCCATGGCCCAACAATTTGGCGCCGGGGCGCGCCTGGTCATAGCGCGCCCATTTCAACCGGGTGTTGCCGACATCAAGTGCTAAAAAAGTCATAATTTTGGACCTCGGGGGCGCATTATCTTCAATTTCATGAGATGCTTGTCCCATCAAACTGTTTTTTTAAACGCAGAACAAGCTTTCAAAGCCAGGCATTGCGATGCTGCCATTTCCCACTTTGTTCAACTTTCCAAGCCCCGACCCGTGATCACCCAGCTCAATGTCACCTATGTCGCCGAAGAGGACCGGGTGTTGTTTCGCTTCAACACCCACGATGGCCAGGAATTTCGGCTGTGGTTGACCCGTGCCACGGTGCGCCAATTGCTGGCGGTGGGCGCGCAGGCCAGTGTCTTGGCCCATGCCGCCCAGCATGCCTTGCCCCAGGCACAGGCCATCGCCCAGTTTAAGCAGCAAAGCGTGGAGCAGCAGGCGCGCTTCAGCGAATACAAGCCGGCAGCCCAAACCCCTTTGGGCGAAGCGCCCTTGCTGGCGCTCAAGGTGGAGATGAAGGTGGAGACGAAGGATGGCAAATCGGGCTATGCCATTGATTGGACCTTGGCCGGTGGGCACCAAATGCAACTCACCTTGGATGACGACTTGTTTGCCAAGTTCCGCATGCTGTTGGCCACCATCCAAGACCGCGCCCAATGGGGCCTGGGGCCGGCCAGTGCCGTGGCCGATGGCGATCCAGCCACCGCCGACACCCAGCCCGGCGGCACGGTGCTGCATTGATGCCGTCTTGGGCATGGGCATAACCCCGGGGCTGTCAAAGCCGCGCCAATTCGATAGACTGGCAGACCCCAAGCCGCTGATGAAAGCCTTGTATGAAAGTCATTGAAGAAATCCTGGCCCAAGCCCACAGCTTGGCGGCTGTGCGCCGCGACATCCACGCCCACCCTGAATTGTGTTTCCAAGAGCAACGCACCGCCGATGTGGTGGCGCAGCAGCTCACCGCCTGGGGCATTCCCATCCACCGCGGCATGGGCACCACTGGTGTGGTGGGCATCATCAAAGGCGGCGACAGCCCGCGCGCCATTGGCCTGCGCGCCGATATGGACGCCTTGCCCATGCAAGAGTTCAACACCTTTGCCCATGCCAGCCAGCACGCCGGAAAAATGCACGCCTGCGGGCACGACGGCCACACCACCATGCTGCTGGCCGCGGCACAGCACTTGGCCCAGCACCGCCACTTTGATGGCACGGTGTACGTGATCTTCCAACCGGCCGAAGAGGGCGGTGGCGGCGCGCGCGAAATGATCAAAGACGGCTTGTTTGACAAATTCCCGATGGATGCCGTGTTTGGCATGCACAACTGGCCGGGCATGAAAGCGGGGCAGTTTGCGGTTAGCGCCGGGCCGGTGATGGCGTCGAGCAACGAGTTCAAGATCACCATCCGGGGCAAGGGCAGCCATGCGGCCTTGCCGCACAACGGCATCGACCCGGTGCCGGTGGCATGCCAAATGGTGCAGGCGTTTCAAACCATCATCAGCCGCAACAAAAAGCCCGTCGACGCCGGGGTGATCTCGGTCACCATGATCCATGCCGGTGAGGCGACCAATGTGGTGCCCGACGCCTGCGAGTTGCAAGGCACGGTGCGCACCTTCACCATCGAGGTGCTCGACATGATCGAGCGGCGCATGCGCCAAGTCGCCGAGCATGTGTGCGCCGCGCACGATGCGGTGTGCGAGTTTTCGTTTCACCGCAACTACCCGCCCACCGTCAACCACCCGGCCGAGGCCGCGTTTGCGCGCCAAGTCATGGCCGACATGGTGGGGGCCGAAAACGTGCTCGCGCAAGAGCCCACCATGGGTGCGGAAGATTTCTCTTATATGTTGCAAGCCAAGCCGGGGTGTTATTTCTTCATTGGCAACGGCGACGGCGCCCACCGCGAGATGGGCCATGGCGGCGGCCCTTGCACCCTGCACAACCCCAGCTATGACTTCAATGACGATTTGATCCCCTTGGGCGGCTCTTACTGGGTGCAGTTGGTCCAGGCGTGGTTTGCCGCCAAAGCATGAGCGCCACCCCAGAAGCAGCGTTCGCACCCAGTTACGCGCAAGCGCGCGAATTATTTTTACAAGCCGCCCATGACCGTTGCTTGTCGGTCGACACCCGGCCCCACCCCCTGCCCGGGCGCGATGGCGAAGCCATGGCCATGGACGTGGTGTGGGACGGCCCAGCCCGCGCCAGCCGGGTGTTGATTGTCAGCAGTGCCTGCCATGGGGTGGAGGGGCATTGCGGTTCGGGCGTGCAAGTCGATGCCTTGCGCCGCCCCGATTGGCGGCCCACGCCTTGGCCCACCGATGTGGCGGTGTTGTGGGTGCATGCCCTCAACCCCTATGGGTTTTCGCATGGGCGGCGCACCACCCAAGAAAACGTGGACCTCAACCGCAATTTCCACCGCTTTGACCAAGCCCTGCCCGATAACCCAGGCTACGCCAGCATTCACGATTGGTTGATCCCGAAAGAATGGCCACCCACCCCCTTCAACGAGTTGGCGCTGCAAAACTGGGTGGAGAAGCATGGCAAGGCGGCTTTCCAGCAGGCTGTCTCTGGGGGGCAGCACAGCCATCCAGAGGGCTTGTTCTTCAGTGGCCGCGAACCCACCTGGAGCCACACCACCCTGCGCCAGGTGTTGCATGAACACGCCGGCCATGCGCGCCATGTGGGTTGGATCGACTTGCACACCGGCTTAGGCCCATCGGGTGTGGGCGAGCGCATTTTTGCTTGCAAAGACGATGCCGCCGCTCTGGTGCGCACCCGTGCTTGGTGGGGCAGCGAGGCGACGCCCATCACATCGATTTACGACGGCTCATCCACCTCAGCGCGCTTGACCGGCTTGATGTGGTCTGCCGTGGAGGACGAATGCCCACAGGCCCAATACACCGGTATCGCTTTGGAATACGGCACGGTACCCTGGAGCGAAACCCTGTTCGCTTTGCGCGCCGATCATTGGCTTGCCTTGCACCCCGAGGCCAGCGCCGAGCAGGCCCAGCACATTCGCCGTGAACTGCGCCGCGTTTTTTACACCGAGACCGATGTCTGGAAGTTGCAAATATTGGCGCAAGCGCGGCAGGCCTTGGCCCAAGGCATCGAGGGTTTGGCCAGGGCTTGAGTTTTGCTGGCTTGGCCTGTGCAGAGTCTGTTTTGTGCTGGGTTAATGGGGGTCAGATTCCAATTTCTTTGGCGCCCATGCTTGCTGATCCCGCCCCGCTGGCGGATACGCTGCCCTCCGCCAGTCGCTTCGCTCCGATGTTGTCGGGCGGCGCACCCACCATCGGTGCTGCGAACAAGTGATTCGTTCGCGCAAAGTGAAATTTCCACACCGGTGGTGAATCTCATCAGCCTTTGCTGGTCAACCATTTGCAAACCCACATCCCATGGAAACCGACACGAGTGGGTGTGCGGGCCGACGACATCGGAGCGCAGCGACTGGAGGAGGCTTGCATACCCCGAGATGGCGGTTCATGAGGGGGAGTTCAGAGCCCACGCACACAACTAAGCAAGCCAGAAACCGACACGAGTGGGCGTGCGGGCTGACGACATTGGAGCGCAGCGACTGGAGGAGGCATGCATACCCCGAGATGGCGGTTTGTGAGGGGAAGTCCAAAGCCCATGCATCCACCAAGGTGTTGTGGAGGCGTGCGAGCCGTGAGGCGTGGCGCTAAGAAGGGATGTAGTGCGCCAGCAAGCTTTGCAGGTGTTCACGCGCCCCAGCCACCAAATGCGGCGACAGCAATCGCAACACATGTTGGGCGCCGCCAATCAGCGCTTGGGCGGCGCTGTCTTCTTCCAGGGCATGGCGCGGGTTGCGCACATATTCGTAACTCAGCCACCAGGTGAGCAAGACCACCATGTGGGTGGCCGTGGCTTCGCGCTCGGCACCATCGAGTTGCAAAGCGCCATGGTGGTGCAAGCCGGTGATGAGCTGCACAAAGGCGAGTTGTTTGCGCGCCAGCAAATCTTTGACCTCGGTTTCCAAGCGCCGGTTGCGGCTGAGCAAGTCGTTGAGGTCGCGGTACAAAAACCGATGCTCCCACAAGCGTTCGAACAAAGAGTGGATGAAAAACCATGCGTCTTCCACATCGCGCACATCGCCTGCGGCTTCGAGCAAGGGATTGAGTTGCGCCAGGTACTGGTCAAACAAGGCATTGACCAACTCGTCTTTGGCCGGGAAGTGGTAGTACAGGTTGCCCGGGCTGATGCGCAGTTCAGAAGAAATCAGGTTGGTGGAGACATTGGGCTCGCCAAAGCGGTTGAACAGCGAGAGGCTGGTCTCGGTGATGCGCTGTGCGGTGCGCCGGGGCGCTTTTTTGACCATGGCCAGGCCCGTCTCGACAGGGCTTCAGCGTTTTGGGCTGCGTGTGTTGCGGCTGGCCGCGCGCGTTTTGGTGGCGGCGGGCTTGGCGGTTTTGACTACGGGGCCTTTGGTCGCAGCCCTTTGGGTGACCTGGCGCTTGGCTGTCGACGGCTTGGCGGCTTGGCGTTTGGCCGGGGCAGCCGTTTTGGCGGGCTTGGTGTTGGCCAAGGCTTGCTCCAAGGCCGCGATGCGCGCATGCAGCGCAGCCACATCATCGGCCGAGGGCCAACCCAAGCGGTGCATGGCTTTGGCCACGCGTTGCTCGAACAAGGTTTCCAGTCGATCCCAAGAGCCCCCCGCGCGCTCGGTGAATTGACTCGCCAAGTGGCTCATGGTGTGGGTGGCTTGGGCGATTTTTTCTTCCGCCACTTGCTGGGTTTGCTGCTGCATGTGCATGCCGTCTTTGATCAGTGACTCAAACACCTTGCCGCCCTCTTGCTGGGCTTTGGCAAACGCTCCCAAACCGGCGAGCCAAATGTGGTTGGCCGAGTCGCGGATGTGGTCCTTCAAGGCGGCGTTGTCAGAGGCGTCGGGGCTGGGTGTGCGGGCCATGTTTTTCTCCATTCAAAACATGGCCGGACTGTAGCCCAGTTGCCGATCTGCCAGCGTGCCAGTGCTCAAGCGGGCATCAACCGCGCAGTGACCAGGCCTTTTTCAGCGCCAGCCATTGACCCGCCGAAGCAGGGTCACTTTGGGCTTTTTTCAGGGCGCGGCGCACAAAGGCCACCAGCACGCCCAGGAACAAACCGGCAAAAGCCGCTATCAGCACCATTTGGGCGCGCTTGGGCTTGGATTTGCGCTCCGGCGCCACGGCCACATCGACTTGCTGGATCAGCGGGCCTTCTTTGGCTTCGTCGACCCGGGCCAATTCGTATTGGCGAATCAGCACTTCAAGCATGGCCTCTTGCACCTTCACGTCCCGATAGGATTTCACCGCCTCTTGATGCAAAGGGCTGGCTGCGGCCTTGCTTTCGCCAGAGCCTTGTTCGGTTTTGTTCAATTGGGAGCGCAGGGCCGCCAGCTCGCTGGCAATGCGCTGGGTGTCGGGGTTTTGTGCGGTGGCAAAGCGGCTCATGGCTTGCAGCTGCACTTCACGGGCGGCAATTTGCCCCCGCAACTCAGCGCTGGCCCGCACGCCGGATTCGGCCAGCACAGACGTGACTTGCATGCCCGACTTCTCTTTGGCGGCCCGAAAAGCCACTTCGGCCAAGGCCAGTTTGTCTTGGGTTTGCTGGATTTGTTGCTCGTAAAAAACCCGTCTTTGTTGGGCCTCGGTGACCGCCAATTGCCCCAGCATCGTGCGCAACTCAGCCACATGGCGGTTGGCCAGCTCGGCGGCAAAGGCCGGGTCTTTGTCGTCGGCTTCGATGTTGAGCAGGCCGGATTTTTTGTCGGCGCTGAACCGCACCTGCGCTTTCAAGGCAGCGCGGGTGTCGGTGAGGGTTTTGGCCCCATAGCGCTCTTGCAGCTTCAAATCGGCGATGAGGCGGTTTTGCAAGCTGTTGCTGCCCAGCAAGGCCACATACATCTCGTCGGGGCTTTTGATGCCACCGGCCGCGCCGGCGAGGCCCGCCAAACCGCCCAAGCTGGCCAAGGCCGCTGCGGCGCCACTTTGCTGCTGTTGGGGCGGCATGACCACGGTTTTGGCGGTGAAGATGGGGGTCATGAGCAAGCTCACCACCACGGCCACCAGGGTGGTGATCAAGGGAATGGCAAACAGGGTGGCTTTTTCTTCGCCCAAGGCGGTGGCCAGGTCGAGCAAGCTGATTTCGTCTTCGTCGCCCATGGGCATGGCGCTGGGTTGGGTGTGGTCGTTCATGTGCAAGACCTCACTGGCGAAGGGTTTTGATGGCGGCGGCACCGATGCCCATCTGGTAGATGAGCTGCGTCCAGTCTTTGGCAGCGGTCATGAACTGCACGTAGCCGGTGCGGCGGTCCAGCTTTTCCGGCACAAAAATCGCGTCGCCTGGGTACAAGGGCTTGGCCATGACGCCGCCGGTCAGGCTGGAGAACCAACGGCCAGCGTCGCTTTCCACGGACCCATCGGCGCGCAGCACCATGACGGCACTTTCGTCCGCGTCACGCGTCAAACCGGCGCGCAGCAGGTAGTCGCGCACGCTGGATGTATTGCGTTGCAAAAAGCTCGACTCAGATAACACGGCACCAAAAACACTGATAAATCCGGATCGCTCGGGGATGGTGATTTGGTCCCCGTCTTCCAGCGGCAGGTCAGGCAGGGCAGGTTTGACAGGGTCAATTTCCAAAGAAATGCGCCCGCTCGCCTCCAGGGTTTGCAACTTGGCCAGCATTTGCCGCTGCGCGGCTTGGGTTTGGGCCATCAGTGCGGCTTTGTCGGTGTCTTGGCTGTTTTGCAGCAAGGCGGCAGATTGACCTGACATTTCCGCCTCAAACCGGCGCACGGCCTGGTTGAGGTTGCTTTGCTGCTGCTTGCGCGTGGTCTCGCGAGCAAACACCGTGCCGTAAATATAGGCATTGGATGTGACGCCGCCAGCGCGGCGCAGCAGTTGTGACAAGGTCTCGCCGGCTTGAATTTGGTACAGCCCAGGCGCATTGACCTCGCCCCCAATGCGCACAAACAGTGAGCGGCGGTTGGCGGGCACGGGGATGTCTTTGACGTTGAAAACGGTCACCACATCGCCCGCTTTGAGCTCGATGTTGGCCCCGGGGTCGCGCTCGATCACGGCTTTTTGCAAATTAAAGGCGATCACCGTGGGCTTGAGGGCTTGCGGCTCCAAGCGCTCAATGACGGCGTAATCCCAGTTGATTTCGTTGAACAGGTTTTTGACCTGGGTCAAAGGCGCCGTTGGCTCGTCGCTCCAGCGGTTGTTGTCGGCGCCACGGCCGCGCTCGGTGTTGGGGCGAAATTCGTTTTGCGCTTGATTGCCCATGCGCGGATCCAGGGGGGCAAAGCGGTTGTCGCCATTGCCACGGAAATCGTTCCCGCGTTCTTCACTGTTGGGTCTGGGGTCCAAGCCCGTGCGGGGGTCTGTGCCGCGGTTGTTGTCTGTGTTTCTCGAGTCCTGAGATCGTCCCACGAACTGATTTCTGTTGCTTTCGTCTTGGTCGCGGCCCCACGGGCGTGCACGCTCATACTGGACCAAGGCGTTCTTGCGACGGTAATAAACCGGGTCAATCAGGGCCTGTCGGTCTGGGATGAGGTCGCTGATTCGCATGCCTGGCTTGAAGGCGTGGCGCAAGGGCTGCGCGACCGAGCCGCGCAAGGTCACCGCATTGTCAAATTCGCTGCGCAGCTTGAGCAAGGTGACCACATCGCCGTCGCGCAAGGTGCTTTGCAAGCCATTGGCGTCCATGGTTTTTTCTTCAACGGTGCGTGGCGCTTGGTTGCCCACGCCCGTTTGCAGCCGCTCAATCACCACCTTGTTGGTATTGGTCATGGCGCTGGTGCCGCCAGCGTAGGCCAACAAACGGCCCAAAGCTTCACCCCCAGGGGCCAGCTCAAAAATGGCTGGGTTGTCCAGCGGGCCCAACAAGGCCACCCGAGGTCCGGCGGGCGGAATCAAGATCACGTCGCCGGGCAGCAGGCGTTGGTCTGCGCTGGTGTTGCCCTCGGTGATGAACTTGTACAAGTCCAAGCGGGCCACGGTTTTGTTGTCCCGGATGAGCTGGATATTGCGCAAACTGCCGGTGGCGGCTGGACCGCCGCTTTCAAACAAGGCGCTGATCAAGGTGGACAGGCTGGACAAGGTGTATGCGCCCGGTTTGCGCGCTTGGCCCACCACAAAAATCGGCAAGCTGCGCAATTGACCCAATGAAGCGGTCAGCTGGAAGTTGTTGTAGTAACGGCTCATGTGCGCGCGCAGCACGTTGTTCAACTCAGACGCTTTGATGCCGCTCAGGGTGAAGGTGCCCGCTTTGGGAATGCTCACCTGCCCATTGCGATCGACCACCAAGCGCAGATCGGCGTCAATGCTGCCCCACACGCGCAACTGCACCTCGTCGCCCACGCCCAACACATAGTCGCCCGGTACCGGCACGCTTTGCACCGGCGTGTAGACGCCACTGTCAAACAGGTTGTAGCCAAACAGGGGCAGTCGTTGCCCGCTGGCGTCTTCGACAAAAGACTGGAACTCGGTTTTTTGCAGCGGTGGCAAAGGCATGCGCAGGGTGTAGGCATTGCCCTGGCCGAGTTCGGGGGTCATGGGCCTGACCAAGCCTGAAGGCTGAGACTGCCCATTGCTCAAGAATGGGGCAGTGGGCATGGCGCCCATGCTTGAGCCACCAGAGCCACCAGAGCCACCAGAGCCACCAGAGCCACCAGAGCCACCAGAGCCAAATCCACCGGTCGCGCCGCCGCCCATGGTTGGGTTGTTGCCCCCTCCACTGAAGCCCGACTGTGCTGATGCGGCCATGGCCACAGCCGCTAACAACAAAGCCAAAGGCAGGCGGCGAAAGGGGTTAGGCAGGGTAAAGATGTTCATGGGTTCATTTTAAAGATCGGGCCAATAAGGCCCGTGGCGCGTCAGCGCGGGGCTTTTGCGGCATTCGCATTGTGAGTGGACGGCTTGGCGCTGGGGCCCTTGTCGTCCAAGACCTGCTCGTCGGTGCGGCCAAAGCGGCGCACCCGTTTTTGGTACCAGGCCAGCGCATCGTCGAGCATCGCGGCGTTGAAGTCGGGCCACAAGGCGTCGGTGAAATACAGCTCGGTGTAAGCGCATTGCCACAACAAAAAATTGCTGATGCGCGACTCACCGCCGGTGCGGATGAGCAAGTCGGGGTCGGGTGCACCGGCCATGCTGAGGTGCGGGGCGAGGCCAGGGGCATCGAGCAGCTCCAAGCCCTTGAGCGGGTTGGCACGCTGCCATTCACGGGTGGCGTTCAAAATATCCCATTGACCGCCGTAATTGGCGGCCACCGTCAGGTGGATGCCTTGGTTGTGCGCAGTGCTCAACTCGGCATGGGCAATCAGGTCTTGCAAGCCTTGGGCAAAGGCGCTGCGGTCACCAATCAGGCGAAAGCGCACCCCTTGCTTTTGCATGTCACTCACCTCTTTTTCGAGGTATTGCCCAAACAAGCCCATCAAGGTGCTCACCTCTTCGGGCGGGCGGCGCCAGTTTTCGGTGCTGAAGGCAAACAA
>Ga0315903_10004177_pt1 | contig 19423 bp, 26 predicted proteins | sample LakEriMetagenome_7_FD_203524 | JGI IMG/M metagenome (GOLD analysis project Ga0315903, IMG submission 203524) | Freshwater fungal communities from buoy surface, Lake Erie, Ohio, United States - Buoy 2 MA119 | ecosystem: Environmental > Aquatic > Freshwater > Lake | place: USA: Lake Erie, Ohio...
TACTACAACCATAAAGTCTTTAGGTAATGATTTGGATTTTTATATTAAAATAGTAGAATTCCTAATTGGGTACTTTGAAGATACTGAAGAATATGAAAGATGTTTCTTTTTAAAGAAAAAACTCGACACGTCAATTGACATAAAATCTAAAAATTTTACAGAAAATGAGCATATTAAAAATGTCTGAAGAGGAAAGAAAAAAAATCCTCGAGAAACACAGGGAAGCAACCAAAAATCAATCCCTGAAAAAAGAAGAATTGAAGAAAGGTGTACAATCCCCAAAAAAAGATGATGAAAAAAAACCCTCTTAATCGGAGGGTTTTTCTTTTTTAGTTAAAATTCGAGATAAAACAATATAAGACAACCAAAAACAACCTGAAATAAAATAAAAAATTATATCTGCAGCCCAATACGAACCAGTTACCTCCATCAATAACTTGAAGAGGGCGTCGTAGCCAAAGGGGAGAAAGAACATCGCTAACATTAGAGATGTATCTCTGTATAAGACTAATCTTTTTTGTTTGTCTTTTAGTTTTACTATCACCGTCGGGGTCCATGTATTACTATTAAAGTGTTTATGGTCAATTAATCCTAAAATAGGACTATCCGTAATCTTATGAATAAATATTAGTTTTCTCGTCTTTCTTCTGCAGAATAGTGGTCAAACCTATCATGTCTGATTGGGGATAACATTAAAACCGCAGGTCTCAATTCATTTTTTCTAATCATTTGAAATGCATTACTCATCCAAGTTTGTTCAAATGGATGTGCCCATGTGGTTTCTAAAAATAATTTATGATTACCGTCTCGAGATACCCAAAGGGGCCAATTACAATAATGTACTTCACCCTCAATGTATGTTACATCTTGATGTCTTTTCATTGCACCAAATTTTGTACGAGGTGCATCGGGGTCAAGACCTCTAACGGGTAAATGTTTTTTCTCGGGGAAATACTCTTCACGAATTGACTGAGGTACATTGTACCATGCCCATTGCACCATGTTATCACCATAGAACTCGGAAAATGATAATTTCAAATAATCATAATCGTTCTCATAGATTATACGTAGAGTCTTATTAAATAAGTTATCCTTATATCTTGGAAATCCCGACATACAAAGGTCTGTCGTTTTTGGATGTAAGAACATATCGTCTTCAAAAAATATGTAATAATCCGAATCACTCTCTTGGAAATGTTCGGCAACCCATTGTCTCCCTCCACATATACCAATGTTATCGAAATTATATATCTCAAAATCATATTTTGAACATATTCTGTTATATTCATCGTCGGTTGTTCGGTCAATAGAATTATTCACCAATACCTTTCTTGGTTTATCTAAGAAATTCTTATCAACCTCTTCAAATGATTTACAAAGAGTTTCAAATTGATTTGGTGAATTATATGTTAAAACATACAATGTTGTCTTGACATCGGAGAACGGTTTTAATCCTCTTGATGTTTTCTTCACTCTGTCTTTAATGTCCTTCAAATTTTCAAAGAATGGCCAAACCAATCCATTACCCTCAATTTCAAATCGATGGATTAAATCGGGATGTTTATGACACAATATGGTAAACAAACATTCGTCTGCACCCATATGTCCCGTTTTCATAGTGGTTTCAAGAACATTATAGTACAACATGTTCATTTGAGATACTAATGATTTTTTACCACCAAAGAAACCTCCTCGAGCAACATAATCAACATACTCTACCCCACAATATTCTGCCATTTTCTTTCTTTCAAAACCATGTATTTCATCATTTGCGGTATATGGGTATGTGATAAATGTGAACTTCTCATATAAATCAGAATAGTAATCTAAATTATCCAATACCTTATCTTTTGTAAAATAACCCACATTAACTGTTGATGTTAAACCACCGTCCATCCAATAAAAATACTCAGAACTAAAAGGGTTATAAATCATTGTATCATGGAGCATAAACATTTTGGTCATCATCATTGGGTTATAAAATTCCAATGCCGCTTGTGGGGAATCATTTAACCAACCGGCAAAATTTATCCAATCAGGATTTGTTCTAATTTCCTGTAACCTATCAAAGAACGGAAACCATGTTTTAAAGTCTTCCACCTCCTTGGTGTAAACTTTGGTGTTATCCTTACTTCTTATGTTCCAAACCTCTTCTTCCAAATCTTTCGGTATCCATATTGCCATAAAAGCATCCGCTTTTAGTGTTTCAAAAAATTTCTCTTTATAAGTGTTAAAATCTCTTTTACCCCATCCATCAATTGAACCTCTTCCGAGGTCCCATAAACCTGTTACAATTGTTACGTTCCGATTCATCTTAAAATTTAAAGTTTAAAGTCATTCCTTCATGAGTCCCAATTTTAAAAATTTTAGTTGGGTCGCTTTCAGGTGAAAACTCCAACATTAAAAATTTCCTTGTCATGTATATTGGGTCTCCGCCCATAGTTGTATTATCAACGTGAATATTAAGTTGTAAATTATCTTCATTTAAAAGTAAATCATTAATAACACCTGTAACATCATTTACAACATCAAGAACCGAGTTGGTGTATCCCTCATCGATTTCAAATTTTGGTGTTCCATATGATGCACTATGTAATATAATTTTTTGTCCTCTATATTTTGATTCTTCTTTATACCACGATGGGTCCATGTTAGTTACATATGGGTTATATGTAAATTTATACCATTCATAATTTTTTACATCATTAACACCTTCATTTAACCACGCCTCATAAGCCCAACGAGTACCCATAGACACTTCTTTTGTTTTTTGAAGATGTTTACTTTGTGTCCACCAAAAATTACCCCAAAACCAACCACCATTACATGTCACACCAACATTATCATACTCATCTAATTTGTTTACCGATTCCTCCCACCTATCAATTAGAAAGTATTCTAAACATTCCTTCCAAGCTAAAATATTTTCAATTTTTTCGGAGGATATTTCCTTTGACACATATTTTGAATATGTGTTACTCACACCTTTAGTGTGTAAGTATAGAATCTTACAATCTTTTATTAATCCCAATTCCCTAACTTTTTTTACTGCCGGATATTCGGCTCTATTGTCCGTAAAAAATTCTATTTTTAGTTTATTGTAATCTTTAGTTAATTCATTAAATTCATCTTCAGTTCCTTCTGATAAATTTACAGTAACGTAAATGTTTTCCGAGGCGTCGTATAAACCGGAACTCTTTAATCTTAGCAGTTGGCTTGAAACAATTTGTCTCCAATTACCAACCAAATAACAATGGTATACTATATTAATCATTTATTTTTTTTTTAATAACACTTGTTATGCTCCAATCGGGACTTGACTGATAAATTTCAATCGATTCGATATTATTATTTAGGTACGCCATTTCATCTTCCGTTATGTAATCTGAATAGATTTTACCACTTTTCTTAAATTCCTTTAACATATCTAATGTAATTGTTTTTTTAGAGTCACCCCAATCACACCACGCCTTATCTGGTTTACTAACTTCTAAACTGGTATGTAAATCCTCAATGATGAATATCCCACCCGGTTTTAATGACTTAAACAGTTTAGCAAAAGTTATTTGTTGGTCTCTCATTTTATGAGAACCATCATCTAAAATCACATCAACATTTGAATATTGCTCACTAAGTTTAATCAAATCCTCTTCTTTGGATTGGTCAGCATCGATAAAAGTCATTCTATCTCTCGGAGTATCCCCCAACTTCTCCAAACTATATGGTAGATTATATTCAACACACGCAATTTCGGCATTTATAAAATAATCTCTCCATAATTTAATTGATTCGCAATCATAAATTCCAATCTCCATAAAGATTTTACATTCAGTTCTTAATGGTTTAAAAAGTTCGTTATAAATTAATTGAAAATACCTATGTGCATAATGTTTATCGGTATTATAATACTGTACCATATCGATTAACTCTTCAGACTGTGGAATAGGTATGTTAAATAAATTGTAATATGCGGTATCTATTGTTCTATTAGGTAATAACCCATATTGAAATGCGTGGAAAATAAAGTTCTTATGTACAACATCTTTAAAATACATACCATTTAAAACTTTATTGTCAATCACCGTTATTTTTTCTTTACAACTATCTTCATTCATTAATAGATAAGAAAAACATGTTTGGTCATGCCATAATCCATTTGAATAAAATCCTTTACGTAACGGTTTTCCACCTTCTAATTCATCACATATGTCATACCATCTTTGTAAAAACCATTTAACCCATTCCGTATTTTTAATTAGAATCACACCAGCATTCATCGAACTCGGACCGTAATCCTTTGTGACCACAATATCTTTACCCTCGATGATAAAGTCCTCAATTCTATACGAATCGTCCGCAACAATTGCGTCCGCATCTAAAAACAAAACATAATCAGGGTTATGTTCTTTTAATACATCTAAAAGTAAAAATGGTTTATACCAAGTGAATGCTCTTGTGCCGATACTGTTTCTTATTTTTTCAGCGTCAGTCTCAACGTGATAAGTGTATCCTTTATCCTCACAATATTTTTCATTTATTGCCTTTGTGAATTTAGAATAAGATAAATTAGGTGTCCAAAATTGAGTGATTACTACTTTCATATTTTTTGTAATTTGTAAAAGTTTCCGTTGTGGTTTTTAATATACTCAACCTCCAAATCAATGAATGTTGAGTGTTCGATTAATTTTAAATAGTTCATTATCTCATTATTCAATTCAGTATTTTTGTGAAAAAAATAAATCATCCCACCTTGCTTTACGGAATTGATATAGTCATTTAAAATCCTAATTTCTCTTTCAGTTGAAAAATTCACATCGTAGAAAAATAGGTGTTTAATTGAGTTTTCTGCAAATGGGCAATTTGATGTTACATGGAAGCTTGTCCTTGCGATTTTACCATAATGCTCCCAATTATATTTGTCTCGGTCAAAAGAATAATAGAGTGGGGTAACATCCCAATTACTGTCCCAACTATTACATTTTTGAGGTATTAGATAATCTAAGTTATAATTTAAAATTACCTTCCTGTCCATTGGGGAACCTTCGTGATAATATGAGATTATTGTATCCGTAGTATATTGTCGCTTCCCATTGGTATAGTGGATTGTAAAATATTTTTCACTCAGAATATATTGAAAACATAAAAGACGACTGTTTTTAACCCTAAGATTTGGAGTCACACTGAAAAAATATGAAAGAGCAACATCCTCAATGTGGATATTTGTTTTATTTTCAAAATTAATTAATTTTTCACAGGTTTTTCTTGATAAAAATATACCAGCACCCCCACCATCACCTCTAACAACATCCCAACCCTCAACGTCTCTAATCATTTCATTTATGACGTAAGCATTTACATATGAACCATCGTCAGTTCTAAAAATATAATCGAACTCTCTGTTTTCTAAAACCCAACTAATTGCCGATTTCAACCTTTCCAACATCAAAGAACCCCGACCCTGTTCTTGTAGATAATGATAATCGTAACTGTCATCTGATGTAGTATGAAGTATCTTGTTTTTAGAATCGAAATGTGTCACATCATTGTTACCATCGAAAAATATAACTTCATGACCTAACTCCTCAATTCGTGGAACCCAAGTTTCTAAACACGACATTTTACGAGTCAAATCCGCTCGGTCAATTTTAATTCCGTGACCATCATATTTTTTGGAGGTGAATGCCAAAAATATTATTTTCATATTTTTAGTTTTACGAAAGGTGTCCTTCAATACGCTCACACCAACCTTTTGAAGTTGAGTATGGCCATACTACCCATTTTTTAGGTTTACCATCAGTATTAAAGATTCTCCATACTTTATAGTAGTTATCTCCGAAGTCGGCCTGAATTCTTTTTAATTCATTGGTGTCAGCATCTTGTCTATAGATTGTTTCACCTTTCTCATTTTCAAAAGCCACAACCCAAAACTCATAATCTTTTTCAGGTACTTGATTTGGGTAAATATCAATACAGTGTTTGAAAATAGTTAAGAATGACTTTTCATACTCTTCTTCTGGGACCATTGGGTTTGGTGGTAATTTAAAATCAAGAGTATATTGTTGTACACCTCTCTTCTTGAAGGAAATTCCTGCATATCGTTCATAATCTTGAAGAGTTCTCACCTTACCGAAGTCATAAATTCCAAAATCAATATCTTTTACTTCACCATCCATCTCGAACAGTTTTCTATTTCTTTTGTGACACTCGGAATTTTTATTGTGCCATGACTTATCATCGTCCCACTGTTTGGTTCTTCCCTTACGGGTATATTCGTGCCATGCAATGATTTTATGTGGGTGAAACAAATCGTAACCCCAAGTATATGCTCTTACTGCAATTGAAATCTCTTCTCCGTGGAAATAGTAATTGGGGTCATGAGGCACTTCTGTTACAAACTGACCAAGAGTAAAACAAAAATGGGCAGAATAGAATCTTCCAGGTATTGGTTCTGTCAATTCCTTATGATTATCAATCGATGCTGGTAAAAAGAAAATTGCACCTTCGGGAATAAATCTATCAAAATTCATTTTCCAAGGAACTTGAGTTCTACCGGCCGGGTCGTTATCGGGGTCAAATGAGGAGATATATGATGTCAATAAAGGTTTCGAATGTCCTTTCTCCTGTAGCTGTTTAATCATATCAATACACTCCACATCCCAATCCTCTATAAATCTGTGATGTGAATCTAACTGTAATGTATACTCTTCAAAATCATATTGTTGCTGTAAAAGATTTCTAGCCCAACACGCACCTTTTGACATTTTGTAATTAATGTCAACAATTTTGAAACGTGAGTCATTTTTAAATTCATCAATATTGTCCCAAGAATCCTCTGAAGAATGTTGCCACGCAATTGAAAACACTAAGTTTTCAGGATGTTTCGCTTTCTCAATACAATCTTTTATGGTTGGCACCAACTGTGGGTCCCTATAGGACGCAATCTGAATAAAAATCTTATCTTTCTTAACCATCTATAATTTTATTTATACAAAAAATATCATTTTACTGTGTGATAGTAAAGGATTGTTTTGAAATGTCATTTATTTTTTGTATATTATGGGAAAGACTATAAACTAATGAATCGTATTTACCAACCTCTTGTTTTAATTAGAGCCAATGAAATAATGGAGGTTTTGGAGGAAACTCTTTTTTTTGAGGATTATGAAATCCAAAATAAAGAATATGCAAGAACATACCTTTGTGACGCTCTTACACAAAAGTTTATAAGTGGGGAATTAACCGAAGACGAACCCATGTTCACCGATGATGAAATGGATAAATGTCTTAGAGAAATTGTCGCAGGTTCGTTCTTGGATGAATTACAAAAAGATGGAATTATTGACTCGATTGAAGGTGAGGATAATGAAGAAAGATTCTTCCTTACCGATTTTGGTAAAAAAATAGCAAACGAGTTACAAAAAGAGGAAAAGAAAAAATCTAAAAAGAAAAAATCAAGTTAGTTCAAAAGTTTCCATAAAATCTTCACCTGATTTCTTGTAACTTTCTTTGGTTTCATCTTTAGCATTGTCGGTGTATTGCCAATTCCATGATAGTTCGTCTCTTACATCAAACCCGAAGAAAGAGAGTACCTGTTTTTGTATATCTACAACGTCCTTACCGTTCCAATTTTGACCTACAGCAATGATACCACATGAAACATCTTTTAAAAGATTAGACTCACCTAACGTAGTGTGTCTATTCTCCAACCAAGTTAATCTTTCAATTAGATTTTGATAAATGGCGTTCATTTGACCCCATCTAATTGAACCGAAGAATAAAACAGCATCAGATTCAAAAAGTTCCTTACTGATTTTCCATAACTCGTCATCAGGGTTGTTGATACTTCTCCAACATCTGTGATGACCGGTGGGGTTCTTATCTTTATCTTTTAGTGACGCTTTCAGTAACCCACATTCATTTCCCTTCATGTGAGATACGTTTCCTTCACATGCGTAGATTTTTAAATCGGGTACCTCAATTAGGGTACATTTACTTTTACCTAAGTAGGATTGAATGGCTTTGGCTAACTTTGTTGATTTTGGTTCTTCATTTAACTCCTTTACCGCCCAACCTCCACGATTTGATGTGGTTAGAAACAACACTTTTTCACGACCCTCAAGAAATTTAACCGTCTTGATTAGTTTCTTGTAACTTGGGTCATTCTTTTTTAATGTTGGGTCAATCTCTTCTATTAATTGAGTTAAGTTCATTATTTGTCTTTCTTTTCTTCTACTTGGGTAGATTGGTACTTTGACTTCTTATGTTCTCTGATTTTTTCTTTTAGTTGCTTTAAGTTTTTCTGAGCATCTGAGAGACATTGCGACATATTCCTCATTCTACCACCACACAAAAGATTTAAGCCTTCGGGCATGGTATCCTGAACTTTACGAAGTTCTTTGACGGTCTCATTCATTTGACTTTCAAGTTCATCTAACTTGAATTGGACCTTATTATAATCTTCTCTGCGTACTTTCTTTGTTTCCTCTGAAAGAACATTTCTAATGGCTTCCATTACCACCTCTTCGTTAATCTTGTGTCGCATAATACTATAAATACTTTGGTTTGGGTGTTTTTTTATTTGAAATTTATTTCTTATATTTCATCATACAATAACGATTTAAAACCTAATTCTGTATGGAACTTTTTGATTTTGATGATATTTTGATTGAACCGGCGACTAAGAGTGATATATGTTCACGTAGTGAGATTAATTCAAGATATAGCGGCGGGATGTTACCACTATTCACCGCACCAATGGATACGGTGATATGTCCTGAGAATAAGGAAATTTTCAAGACGAATGGGATAATACCAATTCTACCGAGAATTAAATCTCCAAATTTAGATTACACTTCAACTTCAGAGTTTATATCATACGGAATGGAAGATTTTGAAAGAATCTTTTTAAAATCTTCCCCAACTGTTCAATTCGAATTACCGTTCTTGGCGTTGATTGATATTGCGAATGGTCATATGTCGGACTTAATTGAAATGTCCAAAAAAGCCAAAGGTAGATATGGTCATGGTTTGGTTTTAATGGTTGGTAATATCGCAAATCCAGATACTTTTATTGAATATTGTGATGCTGGTGTTGATTATGTCAGGATTGGAATTGGAAATGGTAATGGTTGTTTGACAACTGTTCAAACGGGTATTGGGTATCCTATGGCGAGTTTAATTGAAGGATGTGTTAGACTCCGAAAGACAAACAGTTGGGGCAACAATACCAAAATAGTTGCCGATGGTGGATTTAAAAAATACTCTGATGTTATTAAAGCTCTCGCTATGGGTGCAGACTATGTTATGTTAGGTTCAATTTTGAATAAGTGTCTTGAGAGTTGTGGCGAAACCACGAAAGAGGATGGAACGGTGATTAACCAATATAGTGAAGAGTCGTTGGAGATGTTTAATGTCGACATTCCATTATACAAAGTATTCAGGGGTATGAGTACCAAAGAGGTTCAGAAACAATGGGGTAAAACAAATCTAACCACTTCTGAAGGTGTTATTCGTAAAAACGAAGTAGAATATACCGTATCGGGTTGGGTTAATAATTTTGAATCCTATCTAAAATCTGCTATGAGTTATACCGCAAAAAAAGAACTCCACCATTTTGTCGGTGGAGTTCGATACAATAAGATTACAATGAATTCCTTTAGGAGATTTGATAAGTGATTAAATATCGAATTCTTTTTCTTTAGATACGGAGAGCTCTCCATCTCTTTTCATACCTTCTTTAATATAACTTCTAATAAGTTTTGATACTGTCATTTTCTTAATATCCGCAACCTTCTCAATTTCCTTGAAATACGCGGGAACTACTCTAAATGATAACATCTGTACAAGTTGTTTCGATTTCGGAACATCTTGACCTATACCATCTTCTTTTAAATCATTGAAATCCATATGGAGACTATTTTTCTATAAATATTTGGTAATATCAAAATGTTTACGTATATTTTAAATATTAAAAGTTAAACACATGTCTGAAGAAAAACAACAAGTTAGTGCAGTTAAGTACTGTGAGGAGAAATACCCCGAAACCACCGCGGAATTTAAAAAAATCTTGAGGGAGCAATATGAGTTGTTCTGTAAAAAACAAATGAACTACGGACCCGATAATATCTCGGTAGGTACCAGATTAGAGACACCTGATGAAGTTAAGTTGTCTCAGACGGGTCTGTGGTTCAGAATGAATGATAAAATCCAAAGACTTAAACAACTCGTTCTTTTAGGAAAAGAGGATACTGTTGGGGAAAGCGTTCAAGATACGTATTCGGACCTTTCGGTTTATGGGATTATCGCTCAAATTGTTATTAAAGGGAAGTGGGGTAAATAATTACATAACCTTTAATAAAAGAATAAAGGGGGTATTTTATATCCCCTTTGTTTTTAAAAACAAAGTGATAAAATATTTATAGAAAACGAAAGGAGGGAATCATGAAAATTAACGTTAATCATCCAGCATTTGTCACTTTTTTAGACACAGTTAATTCTAATATCTTAAATAATGTTAACCCTGAAAAATATTTTTCCTTAACCAAGGAAAAGAAGCTGAGTTTACAGTATTTAACTTTGAAGATGATTCTTCAATCAGTGAAAGTTAGGGCGAAGTTAACTGATAGTGAACTAAAAGAATTTACAGATATTTTGAGGGATAAGGGGGTTGAATCAGAAAACTACGAGTTTGCGGGTGTACTTAACGACATACTATCAAATTTCGAACTACTGAATGAAATGACTAAAACCGGCAGAAGACAAAAAAGAGTGGTAAAAACCGATAAAACAACAAATGAGTAAACGTGATATTGATTTAGAGTTAAAAAAATCCTACACCAAACATGCGTTAATATGGTGTGAGGATAATCTCGGTATCAATCCACGAAAAAGAAAAAGATTATCATTAGTTGTTAGTTTTAGAAAAAGGATGCAAGGTAAGTTCGTTTACTATGGTAACTACTGTCACAATAGAAATCAAATCACAATATACATCAATAACTGTAGTACTTTAAAAGAATTAATTTCAACAATTATTCACGAATATACTCATTATTTACAACCCATGGGAAGATATAAAGAGTATGAAAAATATTACTACTATTCCACACACCCATTTGAAAGACAAGCAAAAAGAAACGAAGTGAAATACACCCAACCTTGTTTATCGTCTATTAGGGGTAAATTCTAAAACTTCCGCTTCGGGGATTAACATTAAAAACAAAAGATACTTTTCTTGTGTGTTGTTCTGTTTTAAAACAGTATCACAACCCCAAAAATCTCTTAACTGTGTAATGTACTCAGGTTTAATTTGATGTTCTTTTACCTTTCTGTAAACCCAATAGAGATTATTCTGATAATTTATAAATTCCTTACAAAACATTAATGACTGGTACAAGTAACTTCATGTTCTTGCCACTTTTTAGTTGGTTTATTATTGGTGAAATAATAACACTTATATTTGTTCGATTTTTCAAATAAAATATGTTTTTTAAACGCGTTTGGTACCGTAGCACCTGTTGGTAATTTAACACTTTTATCATCAAAAATCAACTCTACTTTAACAGTTAATGGTTCTTTATCGTCCCATATTCTTTCCTGCTCTTCTAATATTCTCCACTCCCCTCTATTCATATATTGGTCTTGTAAAGCACAATTCAAATAACTAAATGTTTGTTTAAGATTTTCCATATTATCTGAGAAAGTAGCCGCGGGAGCTAAATGACCTTTATCATAAATGTTCTTCGCATAATCAGCCGCATCTGAGGTATGAACGTCTTTTTCGATATAGAAATCCATTGACCCCCTATTCACATTGGTAGGTCGATTTATTGACCTATATGTGAGTGACAATGGTTGTTCTAGTTTTTGAGAGTACTGAACCGAAAAAATAGAATTTTTAACAAATACAACATCTGGTTGATTTATAAATGATACAAACAGTACAAACAGTACCGATAATGTTGATAATTTAAGAAGGTTTTTCATAATTGTTTACTGACTATATAACTAAATATATCTTCAGCAGTGTTAGAACCCACAGTAAATTCAACAAAAGGTATATCGTTAACCACCAATCGTTTTTTAATTTCCATGTCAATCTCTTTAGATTCTTGGAGATTCTGAAATCTACCATTTTCATCATATGTACTATCATCCCGTTTTAAAAGAATGTTCAAACTGCTATATTTCTTAAATAATCCCAAAATGAAATTATCAAATGAATCATCATAAAAGGATGCTGGGTACGATGGTTCTGAATCATATAGGTCTTTGTATACCATACCCAATATTATTGGTGAATCTACTATGATATATTTGACTTTACCATATAATCGACTAATATTACGATGTTGATTTGCGGTAATATAAAATTGGTCTCGGATTGCTGAATAGTTTTCTTCCCACGCAACAATCTTAGGGAATTCAAAAGTCAGCTCCACATCCATATGATTTTTCTTCATTTTAGTGAAAAGATGAGCACTTTGTGTTGACTTACCGATACCCGGACCCCCAAAGAAATTAACAATTAAACTCATTATTAAATGATACAAAAAATAACTGAAATAATCAAGACGTACTACATTTCAAAAAACCTCGATATTTATAATAAAATCTAAAAAATATACAGATTATGGATATAAATTCTTTTTATACGGTTGTAATAACCGCTATTACAGTTTTAGGTTCCGCAAGTGCTTGGAGATTCTATGAGAAAAGAGCCATGAGAAAAGAAAGGTCGGAAGACTATATGAAAGATGAGTGTCGAGAAAGAATCGCCAAATTAGAAGTTCTTTTAGAAAGGTCCGCAGCTGAAAAAGATGAAATGAGAAACAAAATCTTAGAATTAACTCGTGAAGTAGCGGAACTTAGAGTAAAAGTTGAATTCTTGGAGGATAAAAACAAGGAATTACAGAAAAAAACAACACCTAAAACAACAAGAACAAGAAAACCTCAATCATGAAGAAATATATTTTAACAGAAAGCCAATACAATAAACTAATGGACAAACTGTTGTCTGAACAACCCGAGCATTATAATTACAATATGGCAATTCAATGCTTCCTAAATAAAAAAGGAATTAAAGATGATTCAGGTCAACCAGTAAAAATGGATGGTTCAATTGGTAGGTACCCAAATTCAAAAAGTGCACAGGCAATTATGAACTACCAACATACATTAAAAATGGACCCTAAACATATGGATGGGGTTTGGGGTGAAATGACAATGATGTCAATGCCACCGGCTGACATGAAAATCTTTAAAGCATGTAAATCGGAGCATGGTGACATTTTTGATAAGGGAATGCACCTTTTTGGTCTTGATGACTAACAATCTTTAGTTAGGGTATCAAAAACCTGAATAATCAATTCCAACGAATCGTAGGAAAAACACTCAGAATAACCTGAAAAACTCTCAAGGAGGGGTCGATATTTTTTGACTCCTCTTTTTTTTGCCAAGGTATCTTTAATCTTTTCCTCCAACTTTTCGGCGTCTTTGGTGTCAATCCTTCTAAGTACCGTTTCTATGGTATAACCCTTATATCCATAATCCTTACTGAATCTCCGAAGGATGAATTTCTTAGAAGTTATCCCCACTTTTACGAATATCTTACCAGAACTCTCTTCTTTCATGAGAATTAGATATAAAGATTTAGGTAACTCCTTGATTTTCTTTTCTTTATCCTTAGTATGTTTAGATAATTTCTTAAAAACATAGGTCTTAGCATCATCTATGTTATTAAACTCTTTAACATCCCTATATGGATTCGGTAAGTACTTCTTAAATCGTTGAGAATAAAGGAGTTTACCACTATCAACTACTATTTTCTTCTTAGTTCCAACCTTTTTTTCGTAAAAGGAATAAAACCCCATTTTTAATATTGGTTCTGACATATCCTATATATATTTTTCACTTACTATTTTGATATCCTAAACTAAGGTTGTATATTTGCACCACATAAAAACAATATACATGTCTGTAAAGAAAAAATGTACCGGTTGTAAGAATGAGTTTCCTCTAACTAATTTTTACAAAAACAAATTGATTCACGATGGTCACAGCAATTACTGTATCGGATGTACCAGAGTAAATTCAAAGAAGTACTTTGAGAGAAAGAAGGAAAGAATTATCAAATCTGAGAATGACAGTCTAATGAAGATGGCTTTACTATCAGATTCTGATTCAATGAACGCGGATAACCTGATGAAAATCATGATGATTGAGAAGATGTGTAAATCCATTTTGGACGAGTTGGAACACCTCAAGAGAGGATTTGTAAAAGTTGAATCGGAAATGGTTAAATAAATATGTACAAACCCATACTAATGGGTATTTATTGTATATATTTATTTTACTATGAAGTTTAATCAAATTATAACTGATGTCATTTACGAAGAGATAAAAAATAAAAAACTCTTCAATGCTCTACTTGATAAGTGGAAAACAGAAAAACCCAACTTAACTCCCCAAGAGACAGAGGAGTTAATTACTGTATTCCAAAGAGTACAGAATGGTTTAAAACCTGAAAAACCACAAGTTTTTTCATTTTTAAGTAGGTATGATGGTGAACATGGTTTCGAAAGATTCGACCCAAATAACCTAAAAGACATTACAAAATATAGTTATAAGCAAATCTCATTTTTAGTTGGTGAATACACCGATGACGAGAATGAGGTTCAAGGTGGTGACGTATTCGCGGGTAAGGACACAAAACCCACCGAAGAAAAGATTGCTGCATCTAAAGAACTTTGGGGAGGTGAGGAATTCTTAATCATCAATGAAGATGGATTTAGAGTTTATAGTATTCCCGACCAAAAAACATCGGTTAAATTTGGTTACTACGTTGAGGTGATTAATAAAAGTCAAACAGGCAGTAATAGTCCGTGGTGTGTAACTTGGAGACAAGACCAAAGTCGTACCAACATGTGGGGTAGTTACAGAAACCAAAGAAGTTTCTATTTTGTAATTGACGAATCAAGAGGTACTTCTGATAGATATTACTTAGGTGCATTACAAAGAGATACTGAAGTTAGAACAGGTTTTAGATTAACTTCGGTAAAAAATGACGGCGATAATGTAATGACGTGGGATGAGGTTTTGGAGGTATACCCAAAACTTGCTGACCACAAAGATAAAATCGGAGTGAAACCATTCTCAAATGACGAACTTGAAGAGAAAAATGCCGTTGGACAAATTACTGAGAGAGAAGGTAGTGCATATGAATTTAAAAGAGTTGATAGAAACCTTAAAAGGGCATACATCAATAACCAAGGTACACTTAGAAAAGCAGAATCTTGGAGAGCAATGGATGAAAAATTAAGAGCTCTTTACATCACCTCAACCACCTCAACTCAAGTAAAAGACAAATTCAGTAATTTTGATTTTGTTAATGAAATTAGAAAAGTTGGTAATGAATTTACTCTTTTAGATAATCGTTTAAATCGATTAGGTTTAGGTGGTGTGGGTTACATTTACGACCACTTGATGAGTACTGAGTTTAAAGTTGCACGTGTTAGTGTTGACAATGATAAAATTAGATTATACGAAAGTAAGATAAACGGTAAATCAGGTATATACAATACAAGAACAACAGATTGGGTTGAATTAGGTGGTTACAAATACGAACCACTTTATGAACTAATCGATACTGATTTATTTTTTGATGATGAAGGTGAAACCTATGTTGTTGAGACATTTAGTAAATCTATGCAACCATCAAATGATTCATTTTACTCAGTTTATTTGGTAAGTGATTCTAATCCCGAATTTAACTCACATTTCCTTTCAGCAACCGCATGGGAAAAACTAAAAAGTAATTTAAAATCGGAAGAAGAAAACGCTCAGAAGAAACCGGGTGATGAGACAGATATTAAAGAATGGAAATAAAAAAGGGGGTTTAAAACCCCCTTTCTTATTTTAGTAAATTATAATATTCTTTGAAGTGTTTAATACGGTCAGCTAAACCAATTGTTCCACCATTTACTCTTTTTGTAATAGAAGTAACCACTTGGTCAGTTGAACCTTGGTCCGCCATTTTGTGAAGACCATTCTTATTAAAGAACCATGCCGCCGATAATAAAGGATAATGAGTTGCCACCTTATCAGGATTTGCTGTCATGTCCTCGTTAATTGCTTTACCAAATGAGGTATAGTTATCCTTACCGGTCAATTGGATGTATCCACGTCCACGAAATTTAAAACCTTCTTTAGTTGGTTCGGCACCATTACCCATTCTTCCACCATAAACTCTTGACGCAATTGCTTCAGGTTTTCTTTGGTATTGTTCGGCTAATGCATCCGTTGGAAAATATTTTCCAAAAATACCCCTAAGACCTTTAGCAGAATAATTTAGATTTTCTTGGGTGGCTCTAAAACCTCCACTTTCGTGACCACATTGTGCCAAGAAGTGTGCAAGTCTTAAAGGGGTGTTAATTTGAAATTTTGCTGCGGTGTCAGGTATTTGTGCAATTACCGCATCAGGAATATGTCCTCTTAAATTCTCTAATTTTAATTCACCTGTAAATGCAACAGGTGCGGGTTCGGTAATTACTGATGGTTGTGAAGATGTACTTTCACCAAACATTCTTTTCCACGTTCCATCACCTACCAAACCATCTGCGGTTAAACCATTTGCCGATTGCCATTTCTTCACCGCGGCTTCCGTTCCGGGACCAAATACCCCATCGGCACCTAATCCCAATTTAGCTTGGAGTTGTTTTACTTCTTCTCCTCTTGAACCTACTTTTAGTAACATAGTTTTAGTTTTATTTGATTTATTACCTATAAATACCTTAAAAAAAGTTTAAAATATTTTAAAAAAATTTGGAATATTCAAAAAACCAATTAACTTTGTGGTATGAAAAAGTTAGTCATCCTTCTATTGTTAACCCCTATGGTGGGGTTTTCCCAACCAAAAGTTAACCAAGATTCTCTTTTGGTTTATTTTACAAAAATCATTAATAACTATCGAGTTAGTAAAGGTTTAAATACACTTTTGGTAGACCCTCAAATTAAAGTTTTGACTGATTACCAATCTAAAAAAATGGCAGACAATGGTGTTGTGGGTCACGGTACCGGAAACGATGATTTCCAACACAGACTCACACGATGTAATTGTTTACATGATGTGGAATTATTTCTTGAAAACTGTACAGAACTGATGACACCTGATGTTCCATTTATTACGGATGTACAATCATATCCTGACGTTGAGCCGTATATTGAAAAATCGTATGCCGGTAAACTAACTCAATACCAATATGCATACTATGCGTTTTTAATGTGGAAGAATTCTCCCCCTCACCATAAAGCGATGTTAAATCCCGATACAAAGTATTTTTACTTATCGAGCTATCGTAAGAATGGTAGAACTTATTTATGTTATATCGCAAGAAGTTGATATTTATAAATAAAAAACACGAATCATGGCTAAATTTATAATCACCGAGAAACAGTACAACACCATTAAGAAAAACGTAAACGAAGAAATTAATAACAATCGTTACGAAAGAAAAGTTAGAACTGATATCGAAACCTATGGTGTAAAAATTAACGGTGAGGATATTGATTGGGCAGTTTCTGGTGAACTTAATTTGAACTACCTAATCGAAATGGAATATAGAAGTTGGGGCATTAAGGATGTAAGTTTATATAACATTCAAGGACCATCCGAAATTGAAATTGAGATTACCCCTCAAGTTGAAGATGCCGAAGATATCACATTAACTCTTTCATGTGATTGGGATAATGTACAAACTGAAGTGGAAACGGGTGCAAGTGTGATTAGTATTGGTTCTGAAATTACAATTAAATTGGGTAATAATGAAAATGGTGACGTTATTATTGAATCAATCCACGTTCCAGTTTACACAATATAAGAGTTTCACTTTACACTTTGTAAAATTTCCTTATACTTATTATTAGACCTTGTGGTTGAATTTGAAGTGTCCCTGTGGCATTTGAGTTGGAATTGATACCAACGAATTCGGGTTCAAATACAAAAAAATATAAGGAAAATGAATTACACAACCTCAATCGGGTATGCTGTACCTCAATCTTTCATTACTAAGAGTAAACAAAGATTAAAACAGCACATTGATACCGTTTATCTTAATAACGGTGATGAGTTCGAAATCGAACTTTTTAATCCCACACAAAATAAAGTTTTAGCAAAAATTGAAATGAATGGTACATCCATTGGTAATGGTATTGTACTACGTCCCGGTGAACGAGTATTTCTCGAAAGATACTTGGATGATGCGAAGAAGTTTTTGTTCGAAACTTACATTGTAAATGGGAATAACGAAGAAGTACAAAAATCAATCTCCAAGAACGGTGATGTGGTGGTTAAATTTTATGACGAAGTCAAACCACAAACATATACTTCACCATTTGTATTGAATGGTTCTAGTACTGTAACGTGGACCAACGGAACAACAACCGGTGGATATAGTTTCCCAACGTACACCAATGACATCAATACTCAGTATTTTACAAATACAAGTTCAATTGGTGGTAGTTTTGATGGAACAATTACCACATCAAATTATTCTTACATCAATGACTCTAAGGTAAATTACCGTAAAGAGAAAACAAGTGAAGTAAGGCATCTTGAAACGGGTAGGGTTGAAAAGGGTTCTAATTCGAATCAAACATTTACATATGATAATTCGAGTTTTAATTCTTACCCAACTAAAACTAATTGGTGGAAGATAAAACCAAACTCAACCAAAGTATTGGTTAAAGAAGATTTGGTAGTTTATTGCACCGAATGTGGTTCAAAACGTAAAAAAGATAACCATAAATTTTGTCCTCATTGCGGAACAAAATTCTAAAATAAACTAATCACAAGGTCATAAAAAAAGGGGACATTAGTCCCCTTTATTATTTTATAAAACGTATCTATTAAAGAACGATTGCTTTACCGTTGTATTGTCTTGCTTCAGATAAGATAGACATCATATCATTACCTTTGAATGATACAAATCTATTAAATAATTCTGATAAGAATCCTTGTAACCAACCCGCGGCTTTACCGGCAGCACCTGCAACTGTATTGGCGGCATTTGCCACTCCTTGTTTTACACTCGACGCAGCATTTGATATTGCCTGTCCCGCGGATTTTAAAGCTCCTGATGCCCAAGATTTCGCTTGGTTCCAAGCAACCCCAATTTCTTTTTGTATTGAGGTCCACTGAGATTGTAACCAACCTCCAAGTTGTTGACCAAGTCCCGCAATTGCTGCTGCCCCCGCCAAAACTTTAGCCCAAGCCCTAGCACCAAATTGTTTCATTACTCCGATTAACCACTTACCAACCGCAACTGTTGAATCCTTTAATGAGTTAAGTTGTTGACCAACCCATTTTGCTCCCTTCTCAATTGCGATACCTGCGGCTTTTAAACCGTTGATTGCCGCAGTACCAAGT
>Ga0315903_10004178_pt1 | contig 19423 bp, 22 predicted proteins | sample LakEriMetagenome_7_FD_203524 | JGI IMG/M metagenome (GOLD analysis project Ga0315903, IMG submission 203524) | Freshwater fungal communities from buoy surface, Lake Erie, Ohio, United States - Buoy 2 MA119 | ecosystem: Environmental > Aquatic > Freshwater > Lake | place: USA: Lake Erie, Ohio...
TGGGTACCCGTTCGTGTCTTAGAACGAAGATTTTCGTTTGCGGAGATAATTGGATCTATTCTCCGCATAACTTTGTGTCATGGATAACAGGTTGACACGTAGGAGGGAGATGCTCTTTACTCAGGAGGAGGTGGCATCTGAACTTGGGTGTAGTGTTCAGGAGGTGGAGGAGCTTGAGGAGTCTTTTCTCTCTCCCCTACAGAAGAGTTATCTGAACCTACTGCGTTATGACATAGGGTTCTATCCCCATAGGAAGAAGAGGCAACGTCTTTTGGCCACGATGGGGGAGGGTAAGGGTTAGACTCCCTTGCGAGGTGTAAAGAAAAAGCCACTAGGTTGTCCCAGTGGCCCTTCCAAGTAAACTCTGGGGTGGCGCTTACTTTGCTTCTTCTTGCTTTGGAATGGGTGGCAGTGTCAGTCCGTGCATGAGTGCATACGTCACGTCTACCCAGAAGTCAGAACCCTCTGGCGTCTTCCCCCAATCAAAACCTTGCTTCAGTGCTGTGAACACATGACCAGCCTTAAAGTCACCAGAAACCAAGTTCTTTATAGCGAGGCTGGCATACTCTTCAGGTAGGTTATCCACGAGCAGCTCTGATGCCGTCTGAGCAACTACATCTTCGTGGTCAAGCACTGATCCCGGAGCACCCTTCTTAAATGTGCCATCAATGGCAGAGATACGGTCAGACAGAATCTTGGAGTATGCTTCCATGGCCTGTACTTGTGCATTGATCATGGATGCTTCAGATGGATTGATGCGCTTAAAGGCATCCACTCCTTGGAACCACTTCAGCTCGTATATGCGAAAATCCAGTTTCCGCTTCTCGTCTAACAGCTGATCTATTGCTACGCTCATTGTCGCTTTGTTTGGGTCTTGTTTTGCTTGTAGATTGACTACGACACGATGTACTTTACCATCGCATGGGTAGGTGGGTTGTATACACGTGGCCCATACCCAGCACGAAGAGCAGCCGCAAACGCATCAATCTCTGACATACCAGACATCCGGCAGTCTGAAATGAACGCAGCTTGATCTTCCTTGTACTGCTCGCACCGCTTGTTGTATGCATCAAGCGCAGCCTGCGCTTTTCCGTTCAGAAAGTCTGCCCTTTGCACAGCAAGCTCTTTCTCGAGCTCGTACATCTGCATCAGTTCGTTCCCAGTGAACGTCTTTGGCTTCTTCCAGAACATGGATTGTTGTGATTTACTTGCCCCTCAACCTGAGGCTTGTGTTTGTTCAAAGGTACGAAATCCTTAGCACATACAGAATGGCCACTGGCAGTAATTCTGCTTACACTCCGTTGTTCTTTGGCCACTAGGACAGTTCTTAACTGCTCTATCTGCCCTCTGCTTTAGAATCCTTTCTTGATTGACATCAAGTGATTTTTTTTTATTTTCAGTCATAGTAGTAGGTAACAGCTTTTGCTTTTGCACTTAGTATGGCCACTAGCAAAGATTCTGCATTCATGCTAGACGCATTCTTTGTAGATATGCGAATAACGCTATTCACCCTTGACGAAGACAAGAGAGCTGAATTTTTCTCTTGGTCTTTTTGTTCTTGCTCTTTTGAGAAGTGATACTCACCATCTACTTCAATAGCAACCCTTACTTTATCCCTAACTCCATTCCTTATAACTGACGTTACAAGAAAGTCTATAAAGTATTTTTTACTATCAACCACTATTGGTCTTTCTCTCTGATAGATAACACCAATAGACTTTAATACTTTATCTATGTAATATTCTTGTTTGTTTTCTTTACATAGAAGTTTATTTCTTGTTGATTTAGACCAATCATCTTTAGGCTTAAAAGATTTTCTCATATTGTAATTTGTTAGTATTAAACTAACTGACCCTGCAAGATGGTGGGATTATGAACACGGCTGGTCAGGTAAAGGTAAGTTCACCTCCCCTCCCCGGTGGAAGTGAACTATACCCTGACCTTCGTTCATAGTGGACGTCTGCAATGACGGAGCCGACTGATGTATCCGTGTGGCTGAAGGTGGGTAGCAAGTTCGAAGAAGTCCCCGGTCCTCCATTTAACAGGTGATTTGGCACAATGCTGTTGCCTAAACCTTTTCTCGGTTCTGCTGCGGTTGGTCGGGTTCGCGCTTGCCGGAGGCCAATGGCCTATGTAAGGGAGAGAGTGGGGCAAATGTATATACACTCACCCCACTCTGTCAAGCCCTAGTCCAATTTTTTTTCTTCTACCACCTCAGCCTCGTGGACAAGAACAGCCCGACCAGCGTCCAAGTCGTTCTTGGCCTGTGCCATCAGGGCTAGTTTCTTGTAGATGTCAGCGAAGTCCCGGTCGTTCTCGCTCAACATCTCCTTGGCTATCTGAAGACCTTGGCTCAGGGAGGTAATATCCTTTGCGTATTCCTCAGAGTGCTCCGACAGGCTCTCCACCTTATGAGCCAGTGGCCCAAGGTAGTTGTCCATGAAGGAGTTGATGGCATCCAAGCGGGACTCAATGGAGTCCAATCGCCCTTCAATTGCAGTAAGTGTAGCTTCCATATCCCAAAGATACAAAGAGTTTGCACCTTTGTGGCCAAAAATTTTGAGAATATGTTCTCCTTGGAGGATAATTCCGACATACATTTGTCCCTGAGGATCAGGGGCTTATAGAGTCGGAGGAAAGCTCCGAACGGGTTTTGCTTGTACCCCAGTTAACACCCCTGTCTCCTCTTCTTCCAAGATGTGTGAACTCTATAGTACATTTGTAATCTACCGAGCTTGTGGCCGGTACTGGATGTACTCACTGAATTGAAATGGAGGTAATCATCTACTTCGACAAGGTCAAGATAGACTCCGGGTCGTCTTCGGTGATCATTCCCGGCGAACAGATACGCAGGGTCTACTCCGAGTTCAGGGCCAATACCAACTTCGCAGGAGGGAACTATGTCGTTACGGTGGTAGATACCGAGGGAAGGAGCTTTGACATCCCATTGGACGCTGTTACGTCACCAAAGTCGTGGACAAATGACTTCAAGGGAGCTTCATACGCCGTAGAACAGATCTCTGCCATTGCAGGGGCTATTCTGACCCTTGGCATAAGCGAACTTACTGGTGACGTCACCGCAGGCCCCGGTTCAGGCACTCAGGTTGCCACCCTTTCCAACACTCCAGTCACCCCGGGCAGCTATACCAACGCCAACATCACCGTTGACTCCAAGGGCAGGGTTACCTCGGCAGCAAATGGAACAGGCGCTGGCGGAGATGTGGTTGGCCCAGCATCTGCCACAGACAATGCTATTGCTCGGTATAACCTGACCACAGGCAAACTGATACAGAACAGCGTAGTTCTGCTTGATGACAACGGAAAACTTGGTCAGGTCGATGCAATTGACTTCAATGTCACCCCAGTTACAGCGGCTGTAGAGAGGCGTTTGCAGTGGTACAACACCGAGGGTACGCTTGACCTTGGATTAAGGGGCGGAAACGTCAATGCTCTGCTTGGTGTTGACCTGCACATCTACTGCTACAACGACACCGGCAGTCCTTTTGTCAAAGGAGAGGTGGTCAGGGTTAATGGCTCCAGCGGTCAGCGGCTCAAGATAGCCTACGCACAGGCGGACGGAGACCCCAACAGCGCAGAGACCATCGGCTTGGTGGCCGAAACAATTGGAAACAATTCCAGTGGGTTTGTTATTACAAAAGGTCTGATCAGGAACATCAACACAAATGCCTTCAACGAGGGCGATGTGCTGTACCTATCCCCCACCATCCCGGGAGGATTGACCAACGTCAAGCCTCAAGCCCCCGACCACATGGTGCGTATCGGCTACTGCATCAAGAAGGCGGGAGGCGCTGGGATTATTTACGTTGACCCACTCAACGGATTTGAGCTGGACGAACTCCACGATGTGCGTATCACCACCCCAGCCACCAACACCTGTGGTTTGTACTGGAACGCAGTGAGCAGCGTTTGGGAGAACTTAACCCCAGCCAACGCGCGAACAGCCCTTGGCCTTGGCACGGCTGCAACGCAGGCATCCACGGCCTTCCAAAGTGCAGACGCAACCCTCACGGCATTGGCGGGCCTTGACGCTACGGCGGGCCTTGTCGAGCAGACGGGAGCGGATACGTTCACCAAGCGGGCCATCGGAGTAGGTACGGACGCGAGCATCCCCGCACGGTCGGATGCCGACGCCCGCTACATCCGGTCGCAATTTGCGGTGCTTGGAACCACATTCACCACGAACAGCGGCACCTATGTGAACGTGACGGGCTGGTCGTTGACGCTCGACGCGAACTCCACCTACATCGTGGAGATCATCGCCATGCTGCAAAGTAGCAACACGGCCACCGGCGCCAACCTGTCCATGACCGTGAGCGGAACGCCTACCCATCGGACGTTCGATCGCCGGGCTTTCTCGGCGGCAACAACTGCCGCAGATGGAGTGATTAACACCGATGACGGCGGTGCCGTTATCGCAACGGTGGACACTATCAACACCAACCGTCCGGTGAACATGACGGGACTTGTGGTAACAGGCGCAAGCCCTGCCACTATTCAGCCGCGTGCCATCCGTGGTGGCTCTGCCAACAACATCAGCGTCATGGGTGGCGCTACAATCATCGCACGAAAAGTGGTGTAAAATTCACTAAAAGATGTCCAAGCAGGTAAACCTTCGAAAAGAACACAAAAGCCCAAAGGGCGGTCTTTCCGCCGCTGGTCGAGCCAAGTATAACAAAGAAACAGGGAGCAATCTCAAAGCCCCTGTCAAAGGCGCTCCATCGTCTCCAGAGCAGATGCGTCGCAAGGGTTCGTTCTTGGTCCGCATGGGTAGTGCTGCTGGTCCTTTGATGAAGGATGGCGAGAAGACCCGTTTGAAGCTATCTTTGGAGGCGTGGGGTCACTATGGTGACAAGGCATCTGCGGTCGCAAAGGGCCGTCGAATGCTGGAACGATACAAGAACAAGAAAAAAGACTGAAGATGCCTACCGACAAGCAAAACCGAAGCAAGCTCTCTCTCCTCGCAGACCAAGTTCACAAGCACTGCAAGAAGCACACCCTTGAGCTGTTCATGATGTACAGCGGAGATGTGGAAGGCGGGGTGAAGATGTCCGGCCACTACAGCGAGCAGATGGTGAAGAACGTCATTGCCCACATGGCCATGAACCACCCTGAAGTATTCTCAGAGGTGGTGGAAGCCATCAACAAGATGGTGGACGAAGCAGAAGCCAATGCTGGTCCTGCTGAAGCCGAAGTGGTCGAAGAGACTCCCGCACCCAAGCTGGTTGTTGAGCCTTGACCGTACACGAGTTCAAACAGATACTATGGGTCTCCACTGAACTAGGGGATGGCATAGTCATCTGTTTGATAGACTACGGCCCGCAAGCCAACAGCGTGTTCATGGTGGGCTTGGAGGATGGTCAGGTGAAGTTCTTCGACACGAACCAAGTTGTGTTGAGCAGGAACGACACCTTGGGCATCAATACTCCGTATCGTCGGCAGAGTTGAGCATCCTGCGCGTGTCGTTTATACGGCGCTTGAGGTTTTCGCATACGTGAATAAGTGCGTCTATCCTTCTGTTGGCCAGCATACCGAACCTAGAGTCGGCCTCCGACTCAAAGCGCGTAATGGCCTTGTCTATCTCAACAAGGGCTGTTACAAGGTCTTGAATGACCACATTGCTTCTGTCTACCTCTGCCCTACTTGGTTCGGCATTGCGTAGGTCTGGGAACGCTTGTTTCATACAGCAAAGCTACTAAAAGCACGAAGCCCCCTTTCGGGGGCCTCTGCATTATGGTAAGTGAATGATATTAGGGAGGGGTGATGTTGCTGCCATCAACATCCAGCAGCAGGTAAGCATCACCGGCACCAAGAGCGGTAGCAATGGTGGTGATACCAGTTGCAGCGGCAGCAGCGTCTTCCATCTTGAATTTGGTGTAGAGCACACCCGTGGGGCTGTAGAAGCCAATGTAGGAGCCACCCTGACCCAGCGGGAACAGGTAGCTGCCAGTGGGACCAACAGGGGTCAGCACATCCTCGTCAAGATAGTCGGCGGTCAGTTGACCTTCCACAGGCTCAGTGTTGCCGAATGGGGTAGCATTTCCATTAGGAGCATCGCCATAGTACGGGCCTGTGTAGCTGTAGTCGCCACTCTTGGCATACGTGGGGTAGGTAATCAGCTTGGAGAACGGGCCTACCGTTGCCAAAAGCTGGGGGGTGACAAAGTTGGTGTTGACCACTTCGCCACTGGTGGATTTGAACTGAATGATCATTGTCTGTTCGGTTTATGATGCAAATATAGCTGAGAATCAGGCAGTTATGTATCGGCTATACGCATTTTTCTTTCACTGGCAGGTGTGACTATATTTGTAGCCATGGAAAACGAAGCAATCAAAACCATTATTCTGACCAAGCTGGACAAGCTCAATGCCCAGTGGACAGAAGTAGTAAACAATGAAGAACGAACAACCCCCATGGATTACATGAGGGTTGCCGAAATTCAAGGGGCTATTAACGTCCTAATGGAGCTTATGGTCCAAATTGACGTTAAGGGGTAATGCAGTTGAGAATATCTGTAAGGCATCGACTAACCCCAGTTTGATTATTTGCCCAGCTTCCTTGATTGGCAATTTTGCCCATTGGCAGGTCCAAAAACCGCCCATCGTTGTAGCGCAGTCGCACAAACCGCTGCTGAAAGGCCGCGGGGTCGTCTTTAAAAATGCTTGACGGAAGCTGACTTGTTGATAGCGTTGCCGCATCGCTTGGATTGGGCCAGTTGTCCTGACTCAGGGTTGCGTCATTGGCAACGCTTGTCAGGTCTTGAGTTCCCGGCGCAACATCGTGTCCGGTTGGAGTGAAGTCACTACCTCCGCTGTAAGTATCGTAAATGTATTTATACTTGACATGGCCCACCGCATCAATCACCGTGCGGTAATGAATTATTTGAGCAATGTCACTTGTCCCGGAGTACAAGAGTTGAATGTACTCAGGCCCAAGCACTACATCATATCTCCAGTTAGCCATGTTCGGTGTAGGTAATTAGGATTATTCCGTCGCACTCGATGAGTTCCGCTTCTGCGAAGCCATCGTAAGACACGTCGATGTTGTTCATCGTGGAACAAAGATAGTGTCTATTGGTTGATAGACAGCAAGTTATGCATAAATTTGCACCTATCGACACAAGGAAGTCTATACAAGAACACACCGCTGAACTACTGCTGAAACTTAGTTCGGAGGGGGTTTCCATCTCCCAGCAGCACAAGCAGGAGGTAAGGTCGGCTGGCTTTTCTGAAGAGCTGACAACGCAGCAAAAAGAGCAACGAGCGGAAAAAGTCGAAGAAACCGACATTCCAAACTTTGGAGAGTGTCACCTTTGGCTATACGAAGTTCCTGTCATTACCGAAGGTGAGCGTACCGGTGAGCCACTTGAGGGCGAGTCTTATTACAGCAAGATTCCCAATTCATGGATTGAGAAGTGGAAGGACGTTGACATTGAGAAGTCTCACTGGCGTCCCGACAGCCCGGAAGACCAAAACCAAGAGTTCCGCAAGTTCATCAACTCCCACATTCCAAGGTTTGACTCAATCATTGCTTATGAGCCATTCTACTTGTATGTAGAGCAGGCAAGGCGATGGCTGGAGGATAAGCGAACATTGGCGGATATTGACCCGGTAGAGCGATACGAGTGGAAGCGCAGAGAGCTTGCCCGCGTGGCCGACAACAAGCTCTACGGGATGAACAAGTACGTCTCCATCAAGGAAGACGGATTTATTGGTGGCCGTCGCCCATACGAAGCATCTGCTCCGCAGGCGTTATTGTGCTTCCTTGTGGACCGTGGAAATAGCTTTGACCTTGTCAAGGGCCGTCAGGCGGCTATTACATCTACCATGATGGCCATGGCTGCGCTGGAAAGCGTTGTGCGCTCATCGTTCAGCGGGGTGTTCATGGTCCACAAGAAGGATGGAACTGGTAAGACCCTGTTCCGTGACAAGTTCCAGTCCACCTTCCAGCACCTTCCACACTGGATGATCGGAGAGGTGGACGTGAGCAAGGGCTTCTCGTCGGAGAGCGCCATCATGGACTTTGACCCCGGCGACACCAAGGCGCAGAAGGGTCGGGACATTTCTGAGTTCCGTCTGCTTTCGGCAGAGGACAGCATGACCGTCAACGGTCGCACACCAACGTGGTCACTATTTGATGAGGCTCAAAACATCCCCACGTATCAGACCATCAAGAGCGAGATTGACCCCACGATGTACCAGTTCAATAAGGCGAAGGGTCGCTTTGAACTGGTCCGTCAAGCGTTTGCATGGGGCACTGGGTCTTCCAATAACACAGGGCAGGGGGCATTTGAGAACGACTTTAAGTCGCTGCTTGCTGCTTGGGAGGGTGGTGAGGACACAGGGGGCTGGGTTCCGGTCTTCATGGACTGGACCTGCCGACCGGGTATGACCCGCGAGTTCTACAACAAGCAGAAGACAAAGTATCTGCGTGGCCAAACAGAGGAGACCAAGGGACTTTCGGCCACCGAGCGTCTTTCCCTGTTCTGCGCCCACTACCCAAGCAAGCCTGACGATGCTTTTATGACCAGCCACAAGACACTGGTCCCCATGGAAATTATTGTCAAGCAACAGAACAGGATCATCAATGAGTGCCACAAGCGCGGCTTCCAGCCCGTCCCGGGTAAGTTCGTTCCGGTGTGGGACGAGTCGGTCAAACTTCCGGAAGGGAGCCTCTACCCGCACCCTATCAAGGGATCTCGCTGGGTTCCGTCAGCATTCGATGACATCGAAGCGCCGGTCAAGATGTTCTTGGAGCCGGACAACTCCTACGCCTATCGTTACTTCCAAGGAACTGACCCCATTCAGAATGACGGAGGTTTCTCGCGCTATTCATCAGCTATATGGGATGGCGCTGCGCGTACCGTCATCGAAAACGGGGAAGAGGTGTATGTACCCACCGTCGCTTGTACGCTGAATGCCCGTACTGCATTCCCAACTGACTTGTTCTTGCAAGGTGTTCTTATGGGGATGTACTATCGGAACCAAGGACAGAAGGCTTGCAAGGAACTCGTCGAGATCAACGTAGGCCACCGATACGTGGACTTCAAGTGCTCTCCCGTGTTCAACCTTCGAGAGTCGCTATTGCTCCGCAACGAACTCCTGCCCAAATACAAGGGCGGTACGCACATCTATGGCGTTGACCTAAAGGGAGGTAAGGGAAGCCGAAAAGAGTCGCTCTACGGGGACGTAACCGACCTCATCCGCACCCACGGCCACAACATATGGTACTACGACTTTTGGACGCAAGTGAGGCACATCTCGGTGGAGTCCAAGGCAGACGGCTCGGTAGTGTGGGGTACGATGAACAAGAACGTCTACAACGACGACTTGGTTTATGCTGTGGCCTATGCAGAGCTATGCTCCCGTTGCATCAACAAGAAGCCAATCAAGGTCTCTGCCGAGACCAAGCAGTACAAGACAAGGCGCGTTCTGAAACGCGGTCCCAATCTGATGCCATACTACGCAACTGAACGCGTAGAAATGAAGTACACATGAACGAGCAGATCATTGAACAGATGCTGGAGCGGAGGTATCTCATCTTCGCCCCAAAGAATGCAAAGGACTTGCGGGTCCAATACCCCGAGCTTGCAGAATACGCAGAGTTCCGACCCGAAGCCATCAAAACACATGACCTTTTGTTTGTGTGGTGGTTCCGCTGTGCGGCTTCTCCATACTACGATATGGAGGACTCGGAAAAGCTAGAATCGTGTGTTCGGCTGGCCTATCCGACCGAACAGCAGCGAGAATCAAAGCTAAAAGAGTTCAAGGCTCAGTTTCCCGACAATATCAAGTCGGCATTCAAAAGAATGGAGTCCTTTAACCTAGCTGCCCGCGTTGAGAATTATCTTTACACGCAAAGAGTGCGTGATAACTGCAAGGCAATGCTTGCGGTGGACATTGACACAATGGACATCGAAGAGCAGGAATCTTGGAGTAAACGCGCTCCAGCCATTTGGAGGCTATTGGAGGAGACTTCAAAGGCTCTCGAAAAGGGCGGATTTGGAGTTGTGGAGTCAGAAAATACTACAGTAGAAGAGCTTGATGGCTCTGTAAAATCGTTTAGACAGTCTCGCCGATGACACCGACCACAGTAAATAACAGGGGATTTTGGACGTGGATTCCCATCTCCACGATGATTCCCCCGTCGATGACCACCCCCGAAAGGGATAAGGGCGAGTCTTACCACGCGCTGTGGACCCGCTACTTCCTGTCGCGTCAGGTTGGTGCATGGATCGAGTTCTACCGGAACAACTACACGGCGAACATGGAGTACGCCATCGACTCGCGATGGGGCGAGGAGGAGGACGTGCGTATGTTCCTTGGTGACGGCCCTGCCCAAACCTCCCGTATTCCGTTCAAGTTCCCCATCCTGTCCCCGATGCTGACCCGCATGGTCGGAGCCGTGGACAATATCTCCATCTCGGCCAAGGCAGAGGCAGTTACTCAATACTATGCCCAAACCCGTCGCGAAGAGGCGTTCGCCAAGGCAATGCTGATGTCCGAGGCGGCTGCTTCCGGACCTATGATGGCTGCTGCATTTGAGGGTCAGGGCATCTCTCCTTCGATGCAGGAGACGGAGAAGATCTTTGACATGACCTATCAGGACCATATCATCCGTGGGGCCAACTCCCTGATGAATATGATTGCCGAGCGTAGCAAGCTGGATGACACCAAGCGTGTAACCGCTGCTTACATGGCCTTGTCAGGCGTGGCCGCTGCCCATTGCTTCATCAATGGCAATAACCTTGAGTGGGAGGTATGCGAACCCCGTGAAGTGGGATGGGATACCTCGGCCATGCGTCCTGACTTTGCGGATGGTCAGTTTGTATATACCTGTCCTCTGATGAACGTGTCGGGGATTGCCGAACGCTGGCAGCCCAAGGCAGATGTAATCCTTGCCCTTGACAAGTGGGCGCGTATCCTTCCGGGTGGCTACAACTTCAATGCTGGCTGGCCTCAGTCTCGTCCTCGTGTCTTTACAATGTACTGGAAGGACATGAAGTACGTAGAGCGGGGTTTTGTAGAGAAGGATGGGATGGTTCAGTATGTGACCATCAATGAAGTAGACCCCGACACCGGCGAACCGCAGTTCACCGACAAGGATTTGGTTGAGCCGCCAAAGAACCAGTACACCGAGGCGTGGACTGCGTCTGAACTCCGGGCCAAGAAGCAAAAGAGGGCCATCGAAGTGGTTCGCTACTGCTCCATGATTCCGTGGGAGTACCTGCCCGGTGGCTATACCAAGAATATGCCCTTTGCCGCAGACGGCAAGCCAGCATCACCTCCCATGAACAGCGGTCTGCCCAACGTGGGTGTTGTGGGTGACCTTGTGCTGGACTATGGAATGTACCCTTTGCAGGAGGCTGACCCTGATGACGTATATTCTGTCAAGTTCCCGATCAAGTTCTCGGCATGGCGCTACCTCGGCGGTCACGTTGTGGCCCCGCTCACCGCTGCCCGTGACCCGCAGCGTTGGATGAACCAGATCACCTCCGACATCGCTTGGAGGATTCGCAAAGCTGGAGGCAAGTCAGTTCTCATTGCCAAGGAGGCCATTGATGGCTCCAATATGGACGAGGAGGAGCTGAACATGAAGGTTAAGGAAGGGGATACCATCGTTGTGGCGGCATCTCAGCTTGGTGGCCTTCAGAACGCCTCAGGTCAGGTGGACGCAAGCCCCGGCCCGGGTATGTACAATCTGCTTGGCTCCCTGCCTCAGTTCAAGGCCATTGCAGAAAGCGCAACGGGTGTGTATGAGAGCAACTATGGCTCCCCGCAGGGCGGGCAGCTTGTGGGTACGCTCCAGCTCCAGCTTCAGCAGGCTGGTGTAATGCAGCAACCCTTCTACGCTGCTGTGGCCGAACTCTACAAACAAATCCACCAGTTCGACGCACAGGCGGGTAAGCAGTTCTACGCCAAGCGTCCTTGGCTCCTTAGCCAAATGGTTGGAGAGGAGGACATGGCTGCCTTGGTGACCACCGAGGATATGCAGCTTGAGCAATTCCGCGTCAAGGTGTCTCTCTCTCCTGATGGTCAGCAGCTTCGTACCATCACCGACCAGCAACTTATCCCGCAGCTTATGCAGATGGGTATGCTTGACCCGACCACAGCCGCACAGTTGCTTGGTCGCTCTACTCCGGATGATGCCTATGCTGCGGCTCGTCAGTTTGCCAAGCAAGCGGCGGCAGCAGCGGCTGCGGCACAGCAACAGCAACAAGTTGCTGCGGCTGAAGCACAGATGGCGGCAGAGCAGCAGGCCATTGACCAACAGCAGCTTGAGCTGTCCAAACAGGAAAACAACTCGGACCTCAAGATGGCACAGCTTGAACAGAAGGCTTCGCAACCATATCGTCAAGCAGAAAGCGAATGGATGAAACCAGATTCTGAGCTTTCATCTGCCATGGCTCCGGGAATGTAATAAAACAAGAAAACAAAAACAGCAACCTTTAATTACATTTGTACCATGACTGAAACGACTGACACTCAGAGCCTTACAGGGGATGCTCTCGCGAGTATCCTTGGACCTACTCTTGCCGAGCGTAAAGAAGCATACGCAAAGCCCGCCGCTGCGCCAGCGGTTGAGCAAAATTCCCAAACCGCTCCGGTGGTTGCCGAAGCTCCGCAACCCGCGCCAGTAGAGGCTCCCAAGCAACCTGAGCCTGCTGCTTCCGTTGGCAATTCCGGTGGTGATTCCCAACCCTCGGACCCATATTCTGCGCTGCTGAACGATGTGCTTGGCGAACAGAAACCTGCTGTTATTCAGTGGAGTGACGAAGCCAAGAATCTGTTCAAGCAGACCTACGGCGTAGAAGACCCCGTGGCCTTCAAGTCTGAAATCGACAAGAAGATTGCAGAAGCAGAGCTGCTTAAAAAGCAGTATGATGAAGTGGCTCCCCTGAAGGAGCAACTCAACGCTCTTCCTCCCACGCTGTACCGGGCCATGCAATTGGCCTTGGAAGGCAAGGCAGAAGATGCTCAGGAGTACCTGAAGTCCCTGCCCAAGGTTGCCCTTGACAGCAAGGAAAGCAAAGACCTTGACGACCGTGTGCTTATCGACACCTATCTCCCGGGCAAAATCAAGCCCGAGCAGTGGGAAGCCCTGACCGACCCCGAGGCTGACGAAGAGGTGGTGGATGCTATTGAAGCACGTATTGCCATCCTGCGCGATACCGCCGCCGAGCTTCACGATAAGAAGCGCACGGAGATTGTTACCGAGGTGGCCAAACGCCAAGAGGCGGAAAAGGCAGCCTTTGAGAACTATCAAAAGAGTGTAGTAGAAACTATTGCAAACGCAAAGAACTCCCCGTTGCGTCTGTTCATGGATGACAATGTTGTCAATGATGTGCAGAGCGGCGGGTTTCTTGGGCGGTTCGTCCAACAGGATGGTGTCACCCCGACAGCCGAAGCAGCGACCCTGTATCTGAAGGCGCTTCATTTCGATGGAGCAATGAAGGCCGCAGAAACGAGAGGATACGAGCGAGGTAAGCAGGAGGCACTCTTGGAGGCAACCTCTCGCCAGCCCTCGATGCCCAAAGGGGCTTATCGCGACCCGGGCGATCAACCCCGGGGATTGACCGAACAGGACATGATCAACCAAATCCTGATGAAGGCCAATTTGACCGTTTAACCATTAAAAACCAACAACCAAAATGTCTCTTCAGTCGTATGTACAAAATGTGAACAACGCGCCGTTTGGTCTCGCGAATACCAACGCGCCCGGTTCCCCCTACGCCGCCGCCTATGGCCGTGGCGTAACGTCCCACCTGATGCTGCCCGTGTCGCCGATCATCTTCGACGCGCAGCCCCAGCAGTTCCTTGACCTTCAGTACCTGATGGCCTTCACCACCGAGGAAGCCCCCGGCGATGAGATCATTTGGCACGAGAACGTGTGGAGCCGTAGCCCCATCGTTACCGCTGGTGCTATCGCTGGCGAAGCTGCTGTTCCCGGTAGCACAGTGACCGACACCGTGGTGGTGACCCCCGACTCCCTGAACTACGTGTTCGTGGGTCAGAAGCTGCACTTCACGGATGACAACGGCGTTCCCAACCAAGTGATTGTGAGCAACGTGAACACCGGCACCGCCACCGTGACCATGCGTTCGATGGTGGGCGTCGGCATCGGCCCCGTTGCCGCTACCGGCGTGAACCTGACCAACGGCCTGACCGCCGGTGGTGATGGCTTCCAAACCTTCAGCAACCCCGTGCGTACCAAGACCGTGCGTCGTACCAACCTGATCGAGAAGGTGGGTCCGGAGCAGATGATCTGGAACCGCTTGGAGCGCCTGAAGTGGAAGAACCAGTCGCAGACCAACTTCATGGAGGTTGATATGCGTAACGTCCTCACCCAACTGAAGGTGTCGATGTGCCAGCGCATTTGGCTGGGCCAGTATGGCGAAGGTCTGGTGAGCTACAGCAACAGCGGCGAGACCGCCATTGCCAAGTTCACCGAGGGTATCGTGCCCAGCATCATCAACAACGGCGGCGCAGTGCTGAACAGCACGATGAGCACCGTGTGGGATGACCTGACCACTGGTATCTTCCAAACCAACTTCGGTCCCATCACCAACGAGCGCGTGATCTTCGGAACCCCCGAGATGCTGCACGCTTTGAACCTGAAGCAGAAGGCGGAGTTTGTGCGTTACAGCGCAGGCGACAAGATCTGGGATCTGGACTTCGAGGAGTGGCGCTTTGGTGGTCAGAAGCTGACCCTCGTTCCGACGCAGATCTGGAACGACCCCGCCAGCTTCCCCGAGGAGTACGCCCGCCGTCTGGTGGTCCTTCAGAAGAGCAGCGTGAAGCTCGTGACGATGCGTGGCGTGGCTATGATCAGCCAAGAGGCCAAGGTGTCGCAGAGCCGTACCAACACCACTCCGTTTGAAATCTACGATTTCGAGCGGTATACCGTGGAGGGTATGGTCGGCACGAAAGTGCAGAACGCGGCGCAGAACTTCCTTATCGACGTCGCTTAATAGATTTTGAGCAACGGCTGATAAGGCCAACACAAAGATTGACCCGGGTATCTCCCGGGTCTTTCTTTTTTCGTATATTTGCCAAGCTGGTTGGCAGACCAGTCAAACATACTGAACTCGCCCATCGGCCTAATTTCGCTGCCACGAGATTTGGACCCCGGTGGGCGTTTTCGTTGTACAAATGAACAAAGAGAGAAGAAAGTTGCCTGATTTTGTGTATTGTCACGAGTGCTTGAATTATTCATTCAGCACTGGGAAACTTACAAGAGCTGTTCGCCCTCGCCATCATTTTAAGAATAACAGGGCTTGGGGCACAATGAATGCAAGGGATGCTGGAAAAGAGGCTGGAACGCAAGTATATAGCGGGCACATCCTTGTGGCGGTTGGAGGCAGGCAATACATGGCGCATCGGATTATTTGGCACATGATGATTGGAGACATCCCAGAAGGAATGTCTATTGATCACATTAACGGCAATTCATCAGACAATAGGCTGCAAAACCTTAGGCTTGCAACCCATAAGCAGAATATGCAAAATAGGAAAAACTCCAAAAGGAACACATCTGGATACAGGGGCGTCTATTGGAGTAAGGCTCGTCAAAAATGGTACGCTCAGGCATATAGCAACTCAAAGCATATTCATTTGGGATATTTTGATACTCCTGAGCTTGCTCGAGATGCTTGGACCGCGTTTGCAACAAAAGAGCATGGCGACTTTTACAGGAAGGTGGATGTGGCTTAATAGGCCCATTTATAGGCACTTTGAAAAAAGGACCCCCGGCGAAAGTCGGGGGTTTTCTTTTTCCGTACAAATGCGGCCTATCTTCCTGACAATCAGCTATATTTGCATAAATTAAAACCCATGCACCATGGCAAATGCTGAAAATGCGCTCAAGGCGCGACTCGGAAAACTGAAGAAGAAGGCTGACGAACTCGGTGTCTTCTATCAGGATGATGTAGATGAGGAGACCCTCAAGGCGGCGATTGAAGAAGCAAAGCAATACACCGCCCCTCCTGTGAAAGAAGACACCGGAGCGCAGGCAATTGAGATTGGTAAGGTCATCGCCCAAGAGATGGGCAAGGCCATCCGTCAAATTACCAATGAGCCTGACGAGAGCGGTCTGATTGATGAGCGGGATATGGACCCCGATGACGTGGGCGAGGAGAAGATTTACTTCACGCCCCAGTTCTTTTGGATCGTCCCTGCCAAGCGTATCGGTGGCCAGCTTGTGAAGGCCCCGTACAAGAAGATGGTTTTCCAAATGGACCACGGTACTGCCGTGCGTAACGGGGAGCAGTGGCAGACCCGATACATCTCCACGTACAAGACCAACTCCAAGCGAGAGCAGGCGTTCTTGGAGACCCACCCCCTGTACAAGCGTGTGTTCTTCTCCAACTCCAAGGAGGCGGAGATCACCACCGAGCAGGTGAAGTTCGCTCAGAAGTTCGCACAGCACATTCAGACCCTGAACGTGCGTATGGCTCCTGAGCTTTACCGCATGGCCGCAGACCATGGCATCAAGGTGGACAGCAAGATGTCCCTGCCCACCCTGCGTACCAACATTGCCAATGCCCTCGCCAAGCGGGATATGGCCAATGAGGAGATGCGGACCCGTGAAATGATCGCCGCCGCTGGTCGCTCTGACCTGCTGCAAGCAAAGGCAATCTAACTACATAGATGATCACGTATCAGGAACTTGAATCGACAATGGCTGCCAACCTTGACGCGGAGGGCAGTGATCGTTACCTCCCTGAGCAGGATTACGTTCCTGCCATCAACTCTGCCGTATCTCGTGCCATGACCGCCATTGGCTATGTCATGGCGAACCGGGACGGAAGCGAGGAGGCGATTCGAGAGCTTACCTATACGCGCATCTTTCAGACAAACTCAGAGGGCGGGGTTGCAATCAGCGACCCTGCCCTTGAGATTGCCTTGGGCCACGGGATTTGGAATGTGCTGGCTGTCTATGCCCGCCCTGAAGTAATTCCATCCACGGCCACCCCAAGCGCCCAGCAGGATCAAGTGTCGCTCTATCGCGATGACGTGGCTTTCAGCGGTTCGGGAGACCCCGTGGAGCGGGTAACCCTTGAGGAGATTGCTGTCCTTCGCAACAACGCTTTTATGAGCGGGAACGAGGTGTTGGCCAGCAACCCCAAAAGGGTGACGTTCTCATACTACATTATCGGCAATGCTGGCTCCACTGGATACGGCAGTGGTATTGGTGAAGTTCGGGTGCTTCCAAAAAGCGTAACTAGCAAGTCTTTTGTAGGGATTAGCTACTTGGCCAACCCTGTAGAACTGACACCTACCAATTACACCACCGTTCAAATTCCGTTCCCGCAGAGCATGAAGCGCACGTTGGCCGACTGGGCCTTGCAGTACATTGCTTGGAAACAAGGGGACGGGACTAACCTGCAAGTGAACGCACAAAGAGACGCTCAGGAGTTGTTCCAGTTGGCCACTAACTGAGTATCTTTGTAGCAATGCTTACCTACGATCAGGCCACGGATGAGATCATGGTTACCATGGGGTATACCCATGATGACCGGCTTCGCAATCGTGAAGCTGTGATGTACAACGTCAAGCTGGCTGTAGATAAGATCAAGGTACAGCAGCTTCAGAAGTCCAAGGAGGTGGGAGACTATCGCAAGAACAGCGATATGCTCTCTACGTTCATCGTCCCGCTTACGCACAACGACGTGGCGGATGATGTTCTGAACGACTTTGACGCCAGCTTCTTCGACCTTCCCACGAGCATCTACTCCCTTCCGCACGATGGAGGGGTTAGCTTCGTTCGGTATCTGCGTAATGAGATTCCGTTTGGATGTCCTCCTGCCGTGGCCCTGACCCCGTTCACGGGAGCGTCATTGGCATCCATTCACACATTCTACCTCTCGGAGTATCAGAAGCCCAAGCCCCAGCGTCCTTACTTCGCTCGCGCAAAGGCTCTGACCTCTGAGGGGGTACACAAAGACCGGGTGTATCTGTTCGGAGTATCGGAAGATGTCAAGCACCTTCTCGTTGGTCTGTATGCAGCACCCGACTTTACTGCAATCGACCCCGATGCCCCCATTGACGTTCCTGAGCATCTTGTTATGCCCATGAAGCAGATGGTCATTGACCTTGAGCGTTGGGCCATCCAAGTGCCGCAGGAGCGCCTGAAGAACGACGGCCGTCATCTTGAGCCGGGGGAGACGGTAAGAACCGAGCGGCTCATGTCTCTGAATAACCCAATCCAACTGGACACATGAGCAAGCGCAAGGAGTATCCATCTTACGAATACTTGCACAGTCGTCTGTCATACAATCCAGAGACTGGCCACCTTACATGGAAATCCGCCCCGGAAGGATACAAAGACGCTAAGCGGTTCAATACTGTCCGTGCTGGAAAAAGAGCCGGACGTGCTTCTGTTGGCCAAAGAGGGCAGGTGCGCTCTCGATACATCAGCATCGATGGCTGGCCCTATCTTGAGCACAGGATTGTTTGGATAATGGCACATGGCCATATTGATGATGGCGCATTCATCGACCACATCAACATGGACCCAACGGACAACAGGATTGAGAATTTGAGGCTGTCTAACAACTCCGCAAACCAGTGGAACAGGATGGCTCCAAAAAACAATACGTCCGGTTTTAAGGGTGTAACATACTCAAACAAGCTCGGAAAATGGAAGGTTGCGGTTAGGGCAAATGGAAACTATATCCATGGCGGATACCATACCACCAAATCCGAAGCTGCGCTTGCCTGCGCCAAACTATCTTTGAGGCACCATGGTAAGCATTCCCCTTACTATAGGACAAAGAGCAGGGACTTTGAGCCTAATCAGATTGTTCGCACCGAGCGTCAGATGTCCGTGAACAACCCAATTCAAATTGACAACTAATGCCACTGGGTAACGCGACATTTGACATGGGCGAGATTCTCGCCGCCGCTGCCCAAGAGCTGCGCGACCCTGAGTTCGGTCGCCTTGGCAAGCCCTTCTACGTCTCTGCCGCCCAGCGCGGGTTGACGGAGATGAACTCCTACACGAACTTCTACAAGAAAACATGGCAAGCGGAGATACCGGACAATCTGATCTTGGAACTACCCCACGACCTGACGGAGACGGACGGGATCTATCTGTTCAGCGGGAGCGAGTGCAACATCCAAACCTCGACCATTCTGTTCATCAAGCCAAATATGTGGCACCAAGGTGGGGAAGGCTACATCGCCAACAACAAGGGGAGGAACAGGGACGAGATGCAGTGGTCGCTGACGTGGAACGAGGCACCCCCGCCGCACATCTACTTCGCTGGCCTAAGGGCCGGTAAGCTCTACCTCGCCCCCTCGTGCAAGAAGTACGAGAAAATCCACATTGCATACACCGGGCTGGGTATGGAGTGCTTCGGAGAGGACTTCCGCATCCCGCACTGGTGCCGTGAGGCCATCAC
>Ga0315903_10004183_pt1 | contig 19412 bp, 17 predicted proteins | sample LakEriMetagenome_7_FD_203524 | JGI IMG/M metagenome (GOLD analysis project Ga0315903, IMG submission 203524) | Freshwater fungal communities from buoy surface, Lake Erie, Ohio, United States - Buoy 2 MA119 | ecosystem: Environmental > Aquatic > Freshwater > Lake | place: USA: Lake Erie, Ohio...
TGGTTATTCGTTGCACTAGGCTTGTTGCTGCACCTTGCCGGCTGGCATGGTTTTGCCAACTTCCTTTTGTTACTCGCCATCCTTGCCGTGCTGAATAATTATGTGCTGAAAGCAACCATTTATAAGTTCCAGCACAATTTTCTGCCACGCCTGATGGACCGCTATGAGAAATTACTACGCTGGGCGTTAAAGGGTACCAGACCAGCTTGGTCTGTTGCCTTCCTCTTTCTCCTTTTCCCAGTGTCTTTGATGCTCGTGGTATTGCGTGGACCAGATATCCAATTCTTCCCAAGCGGCGATCCTAATATTATTTATGCATATCTGAAAATGCCTGTTGGTACGAAAACAGCATATACAGATAGTGTAACAGCAGTGTTGGAAAAGCGTGTGTTTGATGTATTGGGTGAAAATAATCCTGTTGTGGAAAGTGTGATCAGTAACGTTGCCGTTGGCGCAACTGATCCTAACGACCCCAACAAGAGCACGCAAAGTAATCTGGGTCGTATTCAGATTTCTTTTGTGGAATTTGAAAAGCGTCATGGTCAAAAAACCATGCCTTATCTGGATTCCATCCGTGCTGCCGTAAAAGGTATTCCGGGTGCATTGATTACTGTTGACCAGGAACAGGGCGGACCTCCCACCCAGCCTCCGGTGAACATTGAAGTAATTGGTGAAGATTTCGAATCCATCGCTAGTACAGCAACTTCTTTAAAGAACTATCTCGATACTGTTCGCGTAGAAGGTATTGAAAACCTGAAACTGGATATCGACCTCAGCAATCCTGAAATCAGTGTGAATGTTGACAGAGAGAAAGCATTGCTCGTTGGCTTGAGTACAGGACAAATCGGTTTTGAATTACGTACCGCCATCTTCGGACGGGAAGCCAGCAAACTCAAAATTGATGAAGATGAATACAAGATCCAGATTCGTTACAATGATTTACAGCGTAACAATATCACTGATCTGATGAATATGAAAATCACGTATCGTGATTTCACCAATGGTCAGATTAAGCAGGTGCCGTTGGGTGCTGTGGCCACAGTAGATTATACCAATACTGCAGGTGGTATTCGTCGTAAAAACTATAAGCGTGTAATTACGCTCTACAGTAACGTAACAGGTGGTTACACACCATTTGATGTGAATGAAAGATTGAAGCCTGTACTCAATGAATTCAGCGATAAGTATAAACCAGCCGGTGTAAGTATCAAGCAAACCGGTGAAGGTGAAGAACAAGCTGAAACCATTTCATTCCTGGGATGGGCCATGGCCATTGCGCTTGGTTTGATCTTCATGACGCTGGTATTACAGTTTAACTCGCTGAGTAAACCATTCATCGTATTGAACGAGATATTCTTCAGCATTATTGGTGTATTACTCGGTATTGCCATTACCAAAATGAATGTACCAACCATCATGGTGGGTGTAGGTGTGGTAGGTTTGGCCGGTATTGTGGTAAAAAATGCCATTCTGTTGATTGAGTTCACCGATGAACTCCGCGGCCGTGGTATGCGTATGCGCGAAGCAGCAATTCAGGCTGGTAGAATTCGTATCATTCCTGTATTGCTGACCGCTTTGGCAACTATGCTGGGTTTGATTCCTTTGGCAGTTGGTTTCAATATCGATTTCGTATCTCTCTTCCAGCATTTGAATCCGCATATCTTCTTTGGTGGTGATAGTGTGGTGTTCTGGGGACCATTGAGCTGGACCATTATCTATGGTCTGATTCTGGCCTTCTTCTTAACACTCACGATGGTACCAAGTATGTACATCATCGCTGAAAGACTGAAGCGTCCGATGGAAAGATTCTATGGTACCAAGTTTATCGCCTTACTTGGTTTCTTAGGTCCCTTCTTCTTCATCTTCGTGGGCATCATGTTCCTTGTAAGAAGAATCCAGGGCAAAAAAGTATGGATGGGTCAGCTGAAGCCAGCCCCTTCCAAATAAACAGCAGTTGGTTTTGGTGAGCATATAGCCGTTCCTCCGGGAGCGGCTTTTTTTATACTGCTGTTGAACCTACTGTAATAATTTATACCAAGGCGCTACTTACAGCTTGCTAATTTTATCAAAACAAAGAATATGAGAAGCAATCATGAAATAGACTACCGCATCTTCGGTGAAGAAATGCAGTATGTAGAAGTAGAATTAGATCCAAATGAAACAGCCATTGCAGAACCAGGTGCATTCATGATGATGGACGATGGCATTCAAATGCAAACCATTTTTGGTGATGGAAGCCAACAACAGCAGGGCGGCTTACTGGGGAAGTTGTTTAGTGCAGGTAAGCGTATGCTCGTTGGTGAAAACTTATTCATGACTGCATTTACTAATACTGTTCAAGGCAAGAAGCGCATCAGCTTTGCCTCACCTTATCCCGGTAAAATTGTACCACTGGATCTGCAGCAACTTGGCGGTAGAATCATCTGCCAGAAAGATGCATTTCTTTGCGCTGCCAAAGGCGTAAGTATTGGTATTGAGTTTCAGCGCAAACTGGGCACCGGATTATTTGGCGGGGAAGGCTTTATCATGGAGAAACTGGAAGGTGATGGCATGGCATTCTTACACGCCAGCGGCTTTGTACAAGAGAAAACTTTACAGCCCGGCGAATTGCTGAAAATTGATACAGGTTGTATCGTTGGATTTACTGCCGGTGTGGATTATGATATCCAATTTGTAGGTGGTATCAAGAATACTTTGTTTGGTGGCGAAGGTTTGTTCTTTGCCACACTGCGCGGCCCCGGTAAAGTATGGATTCAAAGTTTACCCATTAGCAGACTGGCCGGCAGAATTCTTGCCTATGGTACATACCAAAGAAAAGAAGAAGGTTCTATCCTTGGCGGCATCGGCAATATGCTCGATGGCGATGGATGGAGATAAGAATAAAAAAGTCCCGAGTGTATCGGGACTTTTTTATTTATAGCCTCACCAATTGTTCTACTGCTTTATCCAATGTCTCTTCCCGCTTCGCGAAACAGAAGCGGATTACTTGATCATCCTTCCCGTCTTTATAAAATGCAGATACAGGTATGGTAGCAATGCCATATTCCTTGGTTAAACGAATAGCAAAATCCTTATCGCTTTCATCACTAATACCTGCATAACTATAGCACTCAAAATAACTGCCATGCGATGGAATACATTGTAACCTAGTTGCTTCCATCAGCTTACGGAAATAATCGCGCTTCTGCTGTAGCATACTACCTAAACCAAGATAAGCTTCCCTGTTTTGGATATACTCAGCCAAGGCCACTTGCTTGGGCGTATCGCAGCAAAACGCATTGAACTGATGTACTTTTCGATATTCTTTCATCAATGCCGGGCTACTGATGCAATAACCCAGCTTCCATCCGGTGCAATGATAGGTTTTACCGAATGAGAAACAGACGAAACTTCTGTGCAGTAGCTCAGGATAACGCAGCACACTTTGATGCGGAATGCCATCAAAGATTAAATGCTCATATACTTCATCGCTTAAGACAAGGATCTGTGTATTTCTTACGATCTCCGTCAACTGCAGCATATCAGCTTCACTTAACACAGCACCTGTTGGGTTGTGTGGCGAGTTGATCATGATCATGCGCGTCTTCGGATTGATCCTTTGCTTCACCAAATCCCAGGGAATCGAATAATCAGGATAGTTCAGCGGAATACGCACAGCCACGCCGCCATTGATTTCAATATTGGGAATATAGCTGTCGTAAGCAGGTTCAAAGACGATTACTTCATCGCCCGGGTGTAATACAGTAGTTAATGCTGTATAGATTGCGTAGGTACCACCAGGTGTGATGGTGATATCCGTATCTGGATGAATAACCGTTCCATATAAATGGGCTACTTTCTCTGCAATGCATTCGCGCAGTAAAGGAAGGCCGGCCATATGGGTATACTGATTGAAATTGTCACGCATGGCTTTGGCTACCAGATCGGTTAACTCAGCACTCATCGGAAAATCCGGGAAGCCCTGACCAAGGTTCACAGCACCGTGTTCTAAGGCCAATTGGCTCATCACGGTAAAGATGGTAGTACCAACGGTTGGTAATTTGGACTGAATCAATGACATCCGTAAGAATTTCCTGCAATATAGTTCATGCAATGCAGGATAGACAAGGATTTCAGCCAAGTGTTAAGGAAGTTCGAAAAAGACATTTCACATCTTTATGTGATGATAAGCGGTGTAACGAAATGCTTCCTTTGCCGTCAAATATGCAAACAAAACAATATGAAAAAGATTAATTTTATCAGCTACGCTTTTATTATCCTGATGGTACCAATGGTAATGGTAGCTTATCTCTCAGGTAGTACACCTGTAGCAAAGCAAAAAGTTAACACAGAAAAAGAAGCTGCAGTAAAGCTTGCACAACCAGCAGGTAGCCAGGCTTAATCGTTGAGCAGGGTACTGGACAAACGTTTCAGTTCTATCTCAGCCACTTTAGCTGCATAGCTCAGGTTCACCAACCGGTAACCGGCATCTTCAAAGCTTTTCTGTGCCTCGCGCAGATCAAGAATAGTGGCCTGATTCAACTTGTAACGCTCCATGATCAGCTCCAGTAAGGTTTGTGCAGTAGCATAATTCTTCAGCTCTGCTTCTCTTTGTTGCAAAGCATTGCGATAGCCCTGATAGGTTCTCACAGCTCCTGCTTCCAAAGTATTCACCAGATTGTCTCTTTGCAGGGTTGCATTCTTCACATCAATACGTGCAGTTTTTTCCTGACGCTTGAGGTTTCCACCATTGTACAATGGCATTTGCAGGTTAATACCGGCAAAGGGGCCATAACTCTGGTTCAATATGAATAAACCAGCCTGGCTGTAGTTACGATTATAGTTAAAGCCAGCATTGAAGCGAATGGCAGGATAACGTTGTGCCTGAATTTCCTTTTCTGCCTGCTCACTTACACGGATCATCTGATTGGCAGATAATAATTGCGGGTTCAGCGGAATCATCTTCATAACACTGTCGAGTACAACAGATTTGTCTACCAGAATCGTATCCTGAATATCAATTTTCATATCAGGCTTCAGATTCATGATGTTCAGCAAATCTGTCTTTGCCTGATCCAATATGAGTTGTTGTGATTGTAGTTCCTGCTTACGTGCATTCAGATCAACTTCTGCCTGATAAATCTCTACATTATTAGACAAGCCGGCTTCTTTCTTTGCCTGTAAAATTTCTAAGCGCTTCGCAGAGAGCTCGATTGACTGTCCGATGGTTCTGAAATAACTCTGTTGGCGAACAATATCATAATACTTTACCATGGCTTCAGCAACCACATTCTGAATCTGTGCATTCAATTGCTCCTTACTCATTAACTCCAGTTCTTGTAATCTTTTCTGTGTTGCTTTCACGCGAAAGCCATTGAAAAGCAGAATACTTGCCTGCAAATTGGGCGTTAAAGTATTGGCACGTGCGCCTGCCCGCTGAATGGTGTTACCATTATTCAGTTTCTGATTAACACTGGTAGAGTTTTCGTTGTAGTTGGCATTGAGGTTTACAGTTGGTAATCCGCCTGCATTACCAATATTGTTGTTAATGCTGTTGATCTCCAGATTATTCTTAGCAATCTCAATATCCAGCGAATTCTTTAACGTTGTGTTCACTACATCTGCCAGCGTAAATCGCTGTTGGGAGTATGCTGCATGGCTCAGCAGCATGATGAATAGGAATGATAAGCGCCTCATGTTAGCGTGAAGTTAGGATGCTCATTCCTTGCCGGAAAAAAAATTACGCCAGCGGTAATTAGCAAACCAGCGTGCCCACATTCATACCCTGCACCACACTCATGAGGTTACCAGGCTTGTTCATATCGAACACAATGATGGGCAATTTATTTTCCATACAAAGGGTGAAAGCAGTCATATCCATTACTTTCAGGTTCTTGCTGATACAATCCTGAAAGCTGATCTTTTCAAATCTCGTTGCAGTTGGATCTTTCTCAGGATCTGCGGTATAGATACCATCTACACGTGTTCCTTTCAGAATCACATCTGCTTTCATTTCAATCGCACGCAGCGAACCTGCAGTATCAGTAGTAAAGTAAGGGTTACCGGTACCTGCACCAAAGATAACCACACGGCCTTTTTCCAAATGACGCATGGCCTTGCGGCGGATATAGGGTTCTGCAACCTGCTCCATATTAATAGCACTCTGCAAACGCGTGTACACACCAATTTTCTCCAGCATAGCCTGCATAGCCATACCATTGATGACTGTGGCCAGCATACCCATGTAATCGCCATGTGCACGCTCAATACCGCTATCAGCTTCATTCATGCCGCGATAGATATTGCCACCACCAATCACAATGGCTACCTGCACACCCAGATTAATCACTTCTTTGATATCCTGTGCATACTGTTCGATAATCTGAGGATTGAATGGATCTCCGTTACGCTGATCACCTAAAAGTGCTTCACCGGATAATTTCAGCAGAATGCGTTTGTACCTAGGTAACATGTTGTGCAGTTGTTTCGCTGCAAAGAACCTGTTTTTTTGAAAGAATGCCAAACGAAAAAGGGACGCAATTGCGTCCCTTTTCAATATGCCGATATACTTGTATCGAATTAACCCAGTGCAACACGCTTGAAAGCGGTAACTGTTACATCGCCTGCAGACTTCAGGTAAGCTTCTACAGTAATGCCGCCATCCTTTACGAAAGGCTGGGCCAGAAGTGTGTTCTCCTTGAAGAAAGCATTCAGTTTGCCTTCAGCAATCTTAGACAGCATTTCATCAGGCTTACCGGCCATCTTAGGATCAGCTTTCATGGTTTCGATAACAATCGCTCTTTCTCTTTCGATGGTTTCAGCATGGATGCTGTTCGCATCTACAGCCAGCGGATTCATCGCAGCAATCTGCATCGCTACATCCTTACCAGCATCAGCAGCTTCTTTATCCAAAGCTACCAATACACCCATTCTGTAAGCACCGTGGATATAAGAAGCCACGTAAGGCGCTTCCACACGCTCAAACTTAGCCACACCGATCTTTTCACCGATGGCAGCCAGCTTGTCGTTGATCATATCAGCAACTTTAGCACCGTTGATGGTTACTTCGTTCAGTTCTTCAACGCTCTTTACATCGCTGGCAACAGCTGCATCTGCAATGCTCTGTGCAAATGCAACGAAATCAGCATTCTTGCTCACGAAATCAGTTTCGCAACTGATACATACAACGAAACCAGTTTTGTTGTCAGCAGAAGTTTTGGCAATCACCACACCTTCTTTTGCTTCACGATCGCTACGCTTAGCGGCTACTTTCTGACCCTGCTTGCGCAACCAGTCGATAGCTGCTTCAAAATCACCATTGGTTTCTGTTAATGCTTTACGACAATCCATCATACCAGCACCTGTGGCCTGACGGAGTTTGTTGATATCAGCGGCTGTAATAGCTACGGCTGTACTCATAATAGATATGTTTAAGATGTTATGTAGAGATATATGCGAATTGGGTCAGTAATCAAACAGTGTACTGAATGACTAATGACCCAATCACTATCTGATTCAATTATTTACCAGCTGGTCTGCGGGTAGCAGGAACGCGACGCTTAGGCGCGTTACCACCACGACCCTTACCACCACGTCCAGATTCTGCTTCAGCTTCAGCCAACAGACGCGCAGCTTTGCGCTCGTTCTCGTTGGTATCATCAGAAGAATCATCATCATCTTTTGAAGCCTGACGCTCAGCCAGACCTTCAGCGATAGCTGCAGTGATGTAATTGGTGATGATAGCGATACTCTTGGTAGCATCGTCATTCGCAGGAATGGCAAAATCTACTTTGTTAGGATCGCAGTTGGTATCAACCATACCGAATGTTGAAACACCCAGACGCTTGGCTTCAGCCAAAGCGATGTGCTCGTGACCGATGTCAACGATGAACAAAGCTGCAGGCAGACGACCCAGCTGAGCGATACCACCCAGTACTTTTTCCATTTTGTCCTTATCGCGGCTCAGTGTCAGACGCTCTTTCTTAGTCAGGCTTTCAGCGCTGCCATCGTTCAGCATCTTCTCAATGCTCTGCATCTTCTTCACGCTCTTACGAACAGTGTTGAAGTTGGTAAGCATACCACCCAACCAACGCTCAGTAGCGTAAGGCATGTTTACACGCTTAGCGCACTCGCTCACGATTTCCTTGGCCTGCTTCTTGGTAGCTACAAACATGATCTTCTTACCGCTCTTCGCAATCTGCTTCAGGGCAGCTGCAGCTTCCTGCAGGTGATCAACAGTTTTGTTCAGGTCAATGATGTGAATACCTTTCTTCTCAGCGAAGATGTAAGGCAACATCTTGGGGTTCCACTTCTTACGCAGGTGACCAAAGTGTACACCGGCTTCGAGTAATTGCTGTTGCAATGAAGTGTTATTTTCCATTGTATGATTTGTATAAAAGTTTCAAAAATTGTTTGTCGATAGTCTCGCGAACCATGGACCATCGACAATGGACCATGGACATTGCTGCGATTAACGCTTGCTGAACTGGAAGCTTCTGCGGGCCTTTTTGTGACCAAACTTCTTACGCTCAACACCACGCGGATCACGCTTCAGGTAACCGGCTGCTTTCAAAGCAGGACGGAACTCAGGGTTGATCTCGAGCAATGCACGGGCAATACCCAATTTTGCAGCTTCAGCCTGACCTTTCAGACCACCACCGGCAGCGTTGATGAGTACATCAAACTTACCTACCACATCGGCAGTCTTTAAAGGCGCTTCTACCTGATTCTGCAGGTATACCAGCGGAAAATATTCTTTATAGTCTTTGTCGTTTACAGTGATCTTACCGTCACCCTTGCTGATGAACACACGGGTAACCGCTTCTTTACGACGACCAACTGCGTTTTTTTGTTTTTCCATTTATCTGTATTTGGAATGTTGTTGGAATTAGAATTTCAGCTCTTTGGGATTCTGTGCAGTGTGCGCATGGCTGCCACCCGCATATACAAACAGCTTCTTGTACATCTTACGGCCCAGACGGTTCTTAGGCAACATACCTTTTACCGCTCTTTCGATAACCGCTTCAGGACGACGCTTCAGCAAATCCTTCGCGATTTCTTCTTTCAGACCGCCGGGATAACCGGAAAAGTTCTGGTACACTTTGTCTTCAAACTTGTTTCCTGTGAAGACAACTTTGTCGGCATTAATCACAATTACAAAATCGCCGCAATCTACGTGTGGCGTGTAATAGGCTTTGTTCTTACCACGGAGAACAGCCGCAATCTTAGAACACATACGACCCACGGTTTGATTAGTACCGTCTACAACGTACCAATTGCGTTGCACGGTAGCCGCATTCGCATGCTTGGTGGTGAAATGAAGTTTACTCATATTAAAAACATTTTAAGTGAACCGGCGCTAACCCACCGGATTGATTCCGAAAAATTTCGGACGGCAAAGGTAGGCACCACCATGCCGTTTCACCAAAGAAAACAAGGATTATTTTTTAGCGCGCCTTTGCAACTAATTGATTTTCAATAAAAATTTAGCGCAATGAAAATAATTTCTTCGTAAAACCCTGATTTTGCAGCCATTCCCAGAACCTTTCCAGGGGGAAATTGCCTGTTACTGGTTGTTTTTCCAGAAAGTTGCCTGAATTCAAACAGCAACAATAGCTTTACCAAATAAATTGATACGGATCAAATGAAACTGACTGCCACACAAATTTTTACCGGACAAAGCTTCATCGATGATCCAACCGTTATTGTTACCGATAATGCCGGACGAATTACAGACCTGATTCCCGCAGCAGACGCAGGCGATGATGTACAGACATTTCATGGCATACTTTGCCCGGGCTTCATCAATGCACATTGCCATCTGGAACTCAGCCACATGCAGCACATCCTACCGGAAAAAACTGGTTTAGTTGATTTTCTCATTGGCGTATTTCAACAAAGGCATTTTCCTGAACAAACCATAACAACAGCCATTATTGATGCCGATACAGCCATGCAAGCAGCCGGTATTGTGGCCGTTGGCGATATCAGTAATACCCCATTCACCATTCAGACAAAACAAGCGAGCCGAATTCAATACAGAAACTTTATTGAAGTAACCGGCTATGTGCCCGGTATCGCAACACAACGCTTTGCCAATATCGAACAGGTATACCATGCATTCACCAATGCGTTGCCGCATGTATCCATCGTTCCACATGCACCCTACTCTGTATCGAAGGAATTGTTTGCGATGATCAACGCACACAGCAGAGGTAAAATCATCAGCATCCACAATCAGGAAACGGCTGCCGAAGATGAAATGTATCAGCATGCTTCCGGCGATTTTTTCCGCTTGTACGAAACACTGGGTGTAGACATCAGCTTCACCAAGCCTTATCACCAAAGCAGTGTGCAAACTTATCTGCCCTGGTTAGATGAAACAGCTGCCACATTACTGGTACACAATACCTGCATCAGCGAGGCTGATCTGCAATTCATTCAATCCCTGCAACAAAGCATTCACTACTGCTGCTGTATCAATGCCAACCTCTACATCGAAAACACAGTGCCACCACTGGAATTGTTGCGCAAGCATCGGGCACAAATCTGTTTAGGCACGGATAGTCTGGCCAGCAATCACCAACTCAGCATTGCAGCAGAAATCAACACCATTCGTCAATATTTTCCGCAGATCCCACTCACAGAAGTATTACAATGGGCAACCTACAATGGTGCAGTGGCTTTGGGTTTTGATGCTACACTCGGCAGCATTGAAAAAGGTAAACAACCCGGATTACTCTTAATAGAAGACGCCGATACGATGGCGGTAAAAAGATTGATCTAACCCAATACTTCCTGCAATACCGGCCAGCTGCGCAGTTCGCCAAAATCAGGAATATGCAGGGCCATAAAAGTTTGATAGGCTTGCAGCATCTCTCTCCGCTGCACTCTGTTAGACGCTATCGAACCCAACTCTGCAATAGCGCCTGCTTTGATGATCGCCGCAGTAGTTGCAGCAGCTGTTCCATCAATATAATATGGATGATCCGGCAAGGAAGATATGAAGCACCCTTCTTTCAAATCAAAAATATCACCACTCAAATCGCCTGCAATCTGAAAGCCCAACTCAGCACACAATTTCAACGTAAAGTATACAGGCAGGTTAGCAGCAACAGCATCATCGGCCATATCCAACTCCTGCAGACTTTCCGCAATCAAAGCAAACATTTCCGGATTGGCTTCGGGCTGTTTCAAACTATGCTGCAATAGCTCAATCATATACATCGCCACAGCATGCTTCACCACATCGGTAAACAATTGCCGGTACACATAGGCCCACTGGTACTCCTTGACAAACTGTAATTGTTTGAATTCGCTATGGTAGACTTCCATATCCAGAATAGAGCCGGGCTGGAAATACATAGCACGACCAGCAGATTTTTTACTGCTTTGTCTCACCCCTTTGATGAGGTAACTCTGGATGCCAAATAAATCTGTGTAAGCAGATACAATCAAACTGGTATCTCCATACTTGGTTTGCCTAAGCACAACTGCCCTTATATGAAATACCTGCATAAACTTGATTAAACAGCGCCGGTAAACTGCTTGAGGAAGCGCACATCATTTTGTGAGTACAAACGCAAATCATTCACGCGATACTTCAACTGACAAATACGCTCCATACCCATACCAAAGGCAAAGCCGGTGTATTTATTGCTATCGATGCCGAAGTTCTCCAGCACATTGGGATGCACCATACCACTACCTAAAATCTCTACCCAACCGGTATGCTTACATACATTACAACCCTTGCCCTCACAAATCAAACAGCTGATATCCATTTCAGCACTGGGCTCTGTGAATGGGAAATAACTGGGGCGGAAACGCACTTTCACATCCTTACCAAACATTTCCTTCACGAAGAAGTATAGGGTCTGTTTCAGATCTGCGAAGCTTACGTTTTCATCAATGTATAAGCCTTCTACCTGATGGAAGAAGCAATGCGCGCGTGCGCTGATAGTTTCATTGCGATACACACGACCCGGACAAATCACCCGAATCGGTGGTTTCTGGGTTTCCATCACCCTTGCCTGAACGCTACTGGTATGTGTACGCAGCAACCAGGATGGATTTTGATGGATATAAAAAGTATCCTGCATGTCTCGCGCAGGATGGTCTTCCGGCAAATTCATGGAACCGAAATTGTGCCAATCGTCTTCAATCTCCGGACCTTCTGCTAAGGCAAAACCCAATCGGCCGAAAATATCGATGATCTGCTTGCGCACAATACTCAAAGGATGTCTGGTACCAACAGCAATAGGATCGCCCGGTAATGACCAATCGCCCTGAAAACCAGCAGCATCGGTACTAGTTTCCACCGCTGCTTTTAAGGTCTCATAACGGGCTTCCGCAAAATTCTTGAACTCATTCAGGAGCTGACCAAACTGCTTTTTCTGCTCATTGGGCACGTTTTTCATTTCGCCCATTACGGCTTTTACAATACCCTTGGTACCCAAAAAACGAATACGAAATGCTTCAACCGCATCAGCATTTGCCGCTTCAAAAGCCTGCATTTCCTGTTTGTATCCTTCTATCTGATTGATCAGTGCGTCCATGCCGCGAAGATAACGAATGCCCCGGCCTCAACGCCACTGAAGCCAAAATCCTTACATTTGTCGGTACTAAGTAGATTTCATGGAATACAATACAACGAGGAGCCACCTCGGTATGCGTGAATATGGCCGTCATATTCAGAAAATGGTTGACTTTCTCCTAACTATAGAAGACAGGGATAAAAGAAACGAACAAGCCAAGGTGGTAGTGGAACTCATGGGTTTTCTGAACCCCCACTTAAAAAACGTAGAAGACTTTCGCCATATGTTATGGGATCACCTCTTCGTGATGAGTGATTTCAAACTGGATGTTGATTGTCCTTACCCCATACCCCAACGCGAAACCTATAAAGCCAAGCCTGATCCATTACCTTATCCCAAGCGTCATCCAAAATATTCGCATCTGGGTAAGAATCTGGAAACAGTAATCAATAAAGCATTGGAAGAAACTGATCAGGAGAAGAAAGATGGCTTTGCCCATACCATTGCTTATTATATGAAGCTGGCCTACAGCACCTGGCACAAAGAATTGGTACATGATGATACCATCCGCGCCGAACTCAACAGCCTCACAGGTGGTGCGCTGGAATTCAGCAATACACCCTTCATCAAACACCGTAACCAGATTGAAAGAGATGATTATGGTCGCGGACCACGCAGACAACAAAGCTTTGGCGGTCGCGGCAGAGATAACCGTGGTGGTGGCGGAAGAGACAATCGCGGTGGCGGCGGTGGTAATCGCAATAACCGCAACGGCGGCGGCGGTGGCAACCGCGACAATAGAATGGGTGGCGGTGGCAGCAACCGCAGTGGTGGTTTCAAAAAACGTTATTGATATAAGGCAATCGTGTATAAAAAGAGCGCTGCATTCCGCGGCGCTCTTTTATTTTTAGGCGCTAATCGTTTTGTTATGAGCAGTTTTGAAGTTAGAGGCGGAAAAAAACTCAGTGGTACCATCACACCGCAAGGTGCCAAGAATGAGGCATTACAGATACTGAGTGCTGTATTGCTTACAGATGCGCCAGTAACCATCAACAATATTCCAGACATCCTCGATGTAAATCTATTGATAGAATTGTTGGGCGATATGGGTGTGCGCATTGATCGCCACGACAGACATAGCTGTACTTTCCAGGCAGATCAGATAGATGTGGATTATCTGGCTTCAGATGCATTTCGTAAAAAAGGTGGGCGACTGCGCGGTAGCGTGATGGTTGCCGGACCGATGCTCGCCAGATTTCGCAAAGCCTATATTCCCAAACCTGGTGGCGATAAAATTGGTAGAAGAAGATTAGACACGCACATCATTGGCTTTGAACAATTGGGTGCAGCATTTCATTACGATGAAGACCATGGCTATTTCCGCTTAGAAGCAACACAACTGCGTGGCGCTAATCTCTTATTAGATGAACCATCTGTAACAGGTACAGCCAATATTGTGATGGCAGCTGTTTTAGCAGAAGGCAGAACAACGATTTACAATGCAGCCTGCGAACCGTATGTACAACAATTATGTACGATGCTGAACCAGATGGGTGCTAAGATCAATGGTGTTGGTAGCAATCTCTTAATCATTGATGGTGTGCAACAGTTAGGTGGAACCACACACACCATCCTGCCGGATATGATTGAAGTAGGCAGTTTTATTGGCCTGGCAGCGATGACACAAAGCGCCATTACTATTGAAGGTGCAGGTGTAGCACACCTTGGATTGATACCAGATAAATTCAGACAACTGGGTATTGATGTACAGATTCAGGGCGACAATATTTTCATTCCTGAACAAGAGAGCTACGAAATACAAACATTTTTGGACGGCGGCATTCTTACTATCTACGATCATCCTTGGCCGGGCTTCACACCAGACTTACTCAGCATCGTTTTGGTAGTAGCTACACAAGCTAGGGGCAGTGTTTTGATTCATCAGAAAATGTTTGAAAGCCGTCTCTTCTTCACAGATAAACTCATCGATATGGGTGCACAGATCATTCTCTGCGATCCACATCGTGCTACTGTTATTGGCCTTGGTCGTAAGCAGGCTTTGCGCGGCATCACTATGAGCAGTCCCGATATTCGTGCCGGTGTGGCTTTGCTGATTGCAGCTCTGAGCGCAGAAGGCAAGAGTGTGATTCAGAATATTGAGCAGATCGACAGAGGCTATCAATACATTGATCAGCGATTGCAAGCTTTGGGTGCGGATATCAAACGCGTGTAAGCGAAGCGGATTTTTCCGTTCTTTGCGCATGGCTTCACCCAATAAAAAGATCGTCATCATTGCTGCGCCATCAGGTTCGGGTAAAACATCTATAACCAGATACCTCTTGGGCAAATATCCCAAATTGGCATTTTCTATTTCTGCTGCTACACGCCAACCGCGTGGTGCTGAAGTGCATGGCAAGGATTACTACTTTATCAGTGTTGCTGACTTTCAGCAAAAGATTCAAGACAATGCATTCGTAGAATGGGAAATGGTGTACGAGGGCAAGTACTATGGTACACTAAAAGAAGAATTGGAGCGCATGTGGGCTGCAGAACAAGTACCCGTGCTGGATATTGATGTGAAAGGCGCACTCCATGTAAAAAAACAATTCCCCGAACAGACACTCATCATCTTTATTGAGCCACCTTCCGTTGCTGAATTGGAAAAGCGTTTACGCAACCGCGGTACAGAAACAGAAGAAAGTCTGGCAGCCAGGGTAAGCAAAGCCAGCTATGAACTCACGTTCAAAAACCAATTTGATAAAGTCATCCTGAATGATGTGCTGGAAGATGCCTGCACAGCAACTGAAAAAACAATCTGCGAATTCTTAGGCTGGTAAAGGGCTTTTGCAGATATTTAGTCTCCACAAAAACGATTGGTATGTCCATGCAGAACAAAACTGTATTTATTACTGGTGCCAGCAGAGGCATTGGTAAAGCGATGGCGCTTCGCCTCGCTAAAGAAGGTGCGAATATTGTGATTGCAGCAAAAAGCGTGGAAGAAGATCCGCGACTCGGTGGCACCATCTATTCTGCAGCAGCAGAAGTAGAAGCTGCTGGTGGTAAAGCCCTGCCTATTCAGCTGGACATTCGTTTTGAAGACCAGATTCAAGCTGCAGTGCACAAAGCCGTAGATACTTTTGGCAGCATCGATGTACTCATCAATAATGCTTCTGCCATTCAACTTACGAACACAGAAAATACAGAAGCCAAGCGTTTCGACCTGATGCACAGCATCAATGTGCGTGGCACTTTTCTCATGACCAAGCATTGTATTCCCCACCTGAAGCGTGGGAAAAATCCGCATATCATTACGCTCTCTCCGCCCATCAATATCACACCCAAATGGCTGGGACCACACGTAGCCTACACCATGACTAAGTTCAACATGAGTATGATGGCCTTGGGTTGGGCTGCTGAATTAAAGGAAGATGGCATTGCTTCCAATGCACTCTGGCCAAGAACCACCATTGATACAGCTGCCGTACGCAACCTGCTAGGTGGTGAAATGCTGGCTAAGATGAGTCGCACACCAGATATTCTCGCTGATGCTGTATACTATATTGTTACAAAAAACAATTTGGCTTATACTGGTAACACATTCATTGATGAAGAAGTGCTGGCCAAAGAAGGTATCACAGACTTATCACATTATTCTGTAGTGCCCGGTGCACAATTGTATCAGGATCTGTTTGTATAGTTTCACATAGTTATGTGATTGCAATTGCTTTGGTATGAACATAGGTTTGCGCAAAACAAACAATTATGTTCAGAAACATTGTATTGGCTGCAATGGCACTATTGCTGTTCTCTTGCAGGAAAGATGTTATTAGAGGTAGTGGTAATACCATTGAGCAAACAAGAACAGTTTCCGCATTCGATGCTGTTGAAGCGCATTATGATATCAAAGCAGTAATTAGCTATGGCAATACGCAAACCGTACGCATTCGTGGTTACGAAAACTTATTGGGTATTCTGGAAACAGAAGTAGTGAATGGTGTACTGAAGCTTAAGTACAATCATCAGTACAATACCATTCGCAATAGTAATGTAGTTGCTTATATTCAACTGCCAGCTATCAAGAAAGCCACTACACATGGCAGCGGCGATATCAGTATCTCCGGCTTTCAGCAGGGACAGGAATTAGAAGTCCGTATCCATGGCAATGCGGATATTACAGTAGCCAATTCAACCTATCAAAAAGCTTTCCTCAATATTTATGGCAGCGGCGATATTGATGCACAAACACTGTGGGCGAAAGAAGCAGAAGTGAATGTGCATGGTAGTGGCTATTCCTATATCACCGTAGGCGATAAACTGAAAGCCAATATCTATGGCAGCGGGAATATTTATTATTGGGGCAGCCCGGTTACAGAAGTCAATATCAACGGAAGCGGAAGAGTCGTTAAACGATAATCAAAAGCGCCTTCTGGCGCTTTTCTTTTTTACTGAAGCATTAGAGCAATTGGGTACATTCGCTGCATTGAATTATTTACCCATGAGAAAAACTATATTGCTCTGCTTTGCCTTTGGCCTATTGACGCAGGCAAATGCACAGAAAAAGAAAGCCGAGATCAATCCGGCAGAGAAAATGAAAACCGCAGCCAGCACTTCTCTGGATGCAACTTATCCCCGCTACAAAGACATTGCCCTGAAAATCTGGGACTATGCAGAAGTGGGCTATAAGGAAGTGAAGAGTTCTGCATTGCATCAAGAAACATTGAAAGCAGCCGGCTTTCAGGTAGAAGCTGGTGTGGCAGGTATACCTACAGCATTTGTTGCTACCTACGGATCGGGTAAACCTGTCATAGGCATCCTTGCGGAATTTGATGCCCTGCCCGGCATTTCACAAATGACTGTTCCAGAAAAAGCCAGTGCCGGCAAAGATGCAGGCCATGCCTGCGGACACCATTTGTTTGGTACCGCTTCGGTTGCGGCAGGTATTGCGGTGAAAGAGTTGATCGATAGCAAACAGTTCACAGGCACCATCAAAGTATATGGCACACCCGCTGAAGAAGGTGGTAGCGGCAAAGTGTATATGGTACGTGCCGGTTTGTTCAATGATGTAGATGCGGTAATTCACTGGCATCCTGGTGCAGACAATAGTATTACCATGACCAGTGCGCTGGCTAATAAGTCGGCCAAGTTTCGCTTCCGCGGTATCTCTGCACATGCAGCTGCTTCTCCTGAACGCGGTCGCTCTGCCTTAGATGCAGTAGAAGCCATGAACTATATGGTAAACATGATGCGTGAGCATATTCCACAGGAAACCAGGATTCACTATGTAATCACCAATGGTGGTAAAGCACCCAATGTAATTCCTGATTTTGCAGAAGTGTATTACTATGTGCGTCATCCAAAACGCGATGTGGTAAAATCTATTTTCGATCGCGTAGCCAAAGCAGCAGAAGGTGCAGCCATTGGAACAGATACCAAAATGGAATTTGAAATTATTGGCGGCACACATGATTTATTGTTGAACAGAACCCTTGCTGAAGCCATGCAGGCAAACCTGGAAAAAGTTGGTGGCTTTACCTATACAGAAGCAGAAAAGGCCTTTGCCCAAAAGATTCAAGCCAGCTTTGACACCAAAGCACCAGCCATTGAATCTGCGGCAACAGTAAAACCGCTGAAACTGGATATGGATGCTGGTGGTGGCAGCACAGATGTGGGCGATGTAAGCTATGCAGTACCTACTGTTGGGTTACGTACTGCAACCTGGGTACCGGGCACTGCTGCACATAGCTGGCAGGCTGTTGCTGCAGGTGGTACAGAGATTGGTACCAAGGGAATGCTGGTAGCTGCAAAAACCATGGCACTCACTGCTATTGATTTGTTCACCAGCAAGGACTTGATTCAAAAAGCCGCAGAGGAATTTAAGAAAGCCAAAGGCGATTACCAGTATGAAGCACTACTGGGCAACAGAAAGCCGGCTTTGAATTACCGCGACTAATCTTTTTATCGTCAGATAGCAAAAAGGATCGCCGCGGCGATCCTTTTTTATTCGAGTAAAGTTTAAGATTAATCCATTTTCTCCGGACGCATCTGCGGAAAGAGCAATACATCCTGAATAGATACCTGGTTCAGCATCATCATACACAAACGATCAATACCAATACCAATACCTGATGTAGGTGGCATACCATATTCCAATGCACGCAGAAAATCATGATCAATAAACATGGCTTCATCATCGCCGCGCTCCATTAGTTTCACCTGCTCTTCAAAGCGCTCGCGCTGGTCTACAGGATCATTCAATTCGCTATAGGCATTCGCCACTTCCTTACCATTCACCATCAATTCGAAACGCTCTACTAAGCCCGCTTTGCTGCGGTGCTTTTTAGTGAGTGGACTCATCTCCACCGGATAATCAATGATGAACGTAGGTTGTATATAATTGTGTTCGCTGGTAGCGCCGAAGATTTCATCAATCAGCTTGCCCTTACCAATATTACCGGGTACATCAATATGCAGTTGCTTACACACATCACGCAGGCCAGCTTCATCCATGCCAGAAATATCGATACCTGTATTTTCCTTGATGGCATCAAAGATGCTGATACGCTTGAATGGCGCTTTATAGCTGATCATCTTATCACCCAACTGCACATCGGTAGTGCCATGCAGGGCAATGGCTACACGCTCTAACAGCTGCTCGGTGATTTCCATCATCCAGAAATAATCCTTGTAAGCAGTGTACCATTCCAGAATGGTGAACTCTGGGTTATGCGTTCTATCCATACCCTCGTTACGGAAGTTGCGGCTGAACTCATACACCCAATCAAAACCACCCACAATCAAACGCTTCAGGTACAACTCATTGGCAATACGCAGGTAGAAAGGCACATCCAATGCATTGTGGTGGGTAATGAATGGTCTGGCAGCTGCACCACCGGGAAT
>Ga0315903_10004185_pt1 | contig 19410 bp, 20 predicted proteins | sample LakEriMetagenome_7_FD_203524 | JGI IMG/M metagenome (GOLD analysis project Ga0315903, IMG submission 203524) | Freshwater fungal communities from buoy surface, Lake Erie, Ohio, United States - Buoy 2 MA119 | ecosystem: Environmental > Aquatic > Freshwater > Lake | place: USA: Lake Erie, Ohio...
TGTTTGTGAAATCTTTGAGACCACGGCTTTCTGGGCAACGGTGGCTAATTGCGTAGAATGTTTGGTTTTCGTCAATGGTCCAAAATTCACCATCGAAACATACTTCAATTTTGAGTCCGTTCGGTATAATTCCTTTCCATATTCTTGCTCCGTAATTATTTGTCCAATAGGTTTTGTCTTGTTTATCGAGACTGAGGTGTATTCTAAGTTTTTCGTGTGGTGAAGTGCATTCGTAATGTTCTTTTGGATTTGCCATGGAGAGGAATCTACAGTACCAGCCGGAATGGAAGGAGATGAGGTCAGCTGCGTGTAATAGCCAGAATATATCTTTGGATTTTTTGTCAATATGTGTTTTCATTAAGTTTCTATATGAGCGTGTTATAGTATTTTCGGAATTCCATTCGATATTTTTTTTGAGTATATCTAGAGCAACGATGAGTGGATTGGTATCTTCTTTGAGCCAGTAGGCGAGAGGGGAGTCTTGGCAATCGTGAAGTCTTAGAATGAGGTCATTGAGAGCTTTTTGGAAGAAGGGGGCAAGGTTGAGGAAGGGTTGTCCGTGGAGGTATTTGGGATAGTTGAGGAGGTATTCGTTATTTTTGGTAATTTTGCCGAAATTGAGTGGTGTGAGTTGGTATTCTGTGGAGCCGTATTCTTTTTTGGATTCGATGACTTCCATGGTTGTTCCTCCTTGAAACTTGAGATTTAATTTTATTTTATTTGGTTTTGGTAGAATTGCAAGTAATTTTTTTAGACTTTGATCATCCAGACTTTTGGTGTGATATCTAGTAGGTTTGAAATGGACAGTCTAGTGTTTCCGGCAACGCAGTAGTATTGGTTTTTATATTTGAGAATGATGGGTGCTGGTAGTGGGGTATTTTGTTGGAGTGCAATTTTGATATCATTAACTGCTTTATCTTTCCAAGAGTTTATTTGTTTCCAGTTCAGGGTAGGTGAGTTGGAGTCTGTATTTTGTAATTTATTCCAGACGGTGTTATCAAGGGTTTGCAGTTTACCGTTTTCGAATGCTTGAAAGATGTCTTGCGTTGGGATACTGAGTGTACTTGCTTGTCTGATGAGTTCATTTTTTTCATCTTTGAAATTGGGTTTAAACCAAGACTGATTGCCTTTATCTTTTAGTTCTGCGAATTCTTTGAATGTGATCATATGATTATATATTTTATTTTGACTAATCTTTTAGGAAAGTGTTTGAGTGCTATAGCAATCCTGTGATGTCCTTTGATGAGTGTTTGTTTGCCATTTTTGTCAACTTTTATTTCTATAGGGTGTTTGATACCGTTTTTGAGTATATCTTTTAGAAGTCCATCTTCTTTAGCTTCTTTATATTTCAGTTTTAATAATTTTTGATCATCACCTTTAGCTGACTTATATATTTTATATTTATGATCATTAAGTTTGACTGAATCCAGAATGGCTTGTGCGGTTCTGGATTCAGGTAAATTTTCTGTATTTTCTAGCCATAGTTTGAAATTCATGATCCACGGAATTTAGAGAACATGCCCTGTAAAAAACCTTTTGGTTTTTGTGGTGTAGCTGGAGCCGTTGGCTGTTTAGGCTGATCTAAACTTTTCTCTGGGTCCATGTCCATATAGTAATCGGGCAGATGTCCGTATTTTGCTTTGACTTTCATGGCCCAATCGAGTCTATCCTTATATCCGCTTCTTTCAATATCTTTCTTTTCTTTTTCGGCTGTTGCTGTGTCGCCTGCATCGACTGCTTTCATATAGTCAGCGATCATAGCTTTGGAGATGAAATCATCTCTTCCGGGTTCATCGGCGTACCATTCGTTGGTTTGTTTGATTTTTTCTTTAAAGAAATCATGGAAGCTTTTCATGTTTGGCCTTTCTTTTTTGTATGTATCTTTTTATCCAGTTTTTCTTTGAAGGAACTGTGCCAACTATTATGTGCTTTGATTATATGATTTGGTAAATTATCATAATCATCTGGTTTAATATTCACTTTGTCTTTTGGGTGGTTGATGGAATCGGGAAGGGATGATCCTATTGATATGGTTGTGATGTGTTTGGGTGCGAATTTAAGTCTGTCTGCACCTCTGCTGTGTCCTATCCAGAGTTGTGCTTTGAGATTGGGTGTTGTGTGTGGTTTTCCTTCATCGAATTCTACTTTGAAACCTTTTTCTTGGAGGTATTTTTTTAGTTTGGGGTAGAGGTTGCCGGGAGTGTTGGGTTGCTTTCTGCTTGGGTTTCCTTTGATGATAATGGCAAGTGGTTTTTGTTTTTGTTCGGTGACTAGCCATTCTTTGAATGTTTTCATATTGAGTTATAATTAGATTTTTATTTTGTGTATTGCATCATATCGCTCAATGTTGATGTCAATTCTTGGGTTTGTTCAGGTGTCAACTGGATGATAGGTTTGTCATCGACTGTGATAGTGTTTCCTGTGAGTTTGACCGTTTCTGAGCCGTTTGCTAATTGTTTGTTGACATTGAAGTATTTTGCGACAACTTCTCTTCCTTTTTTGCTCCAATCGATTCTTGGGGGTGCTGTGCCGAATATAGGAGTCTCTGTTGCTTCAGCCTTGATGCCTGTCAATTGTTGCATTTGTTGAGGATTAAGAGTTAGTTTGTGATCTCCCCTTGATCCGTGGAATATCAGTTCTCTTCCCACTAAATCTAGGTTTATTTTGCCGAGGACATATGATTTGATTTGTTGGCTAGCGCCACCGACAAGTAAGCAGTAATTACTGCCTTTTGTTTGTACACAGAGTTTGTCGCCTGCATTGATAGGCACTTGAGTGTTTGGTGTTATTTGTTTGCCGTTCAATGTAAATATGTTTTCTTTTGTTTTGACAGCTGCATACCATTGTTTTTCATCGAGATATGTGAAGGTGATGGGTGGATTATTTGGTCTGATGATTGCTGATCTTAGTTCTCCGGGCCATTTTAATGTTATTGAATCACTAACAAATCTTGTTGGTGATAGTTTGAAAGCTCTTGGTTCGTTTGCAAAATCGATTGGGGTCATAACTAGCGGTGGTGCTTTAATAACCTTATCGGATATATCTCTGCCTGAAACCTTGGCTTGGTAAAGGCTTTTGACGCTGGTTCCTTTCATGGTATTTTTCCATTCAAGGTTATTGATTGTAGATGGATCAAGATTATAGTTATCGCTTTCCGCATAACCGAGGAAGGTTACACCATCTTCGACTGGTGGGTATTTAAGGATACAAAGCCCGAATCGTGGGCCGAATAGACCCATGTCCATGTAGATGGCACCTTTTAAATTTTTCTCACACCAGTCTTTATAATTTCCTAGGAAACTGTCGCTCATTTGTTTATCGTAATCATTTAGTTTTTCTTGCCAATCCGATCCGGCAGCTTGTTTCCAACTATCTAGAACATTGAGTTTTTTGAGTTGGCTACTGACGAGGTAATCTGGGCCGTGGATTTTCATCGCTTCATTTTTTGAGAGGACAAGGAAGTTTTCTAGTCCTGATATTTTCCATTTTGTAATATATCTGCCATAGTCTTCTGCATGTGAAGTGAATTGCGACTCTATGTTTACCATAGTGTATAGACCGCACCCGAGGGCGCATCCACCGGCTTTACCTGCTTCAAATATTTGTGATATGAGAGAGGATACGGTTCCTAGGTCCGTAGTTCTATGATAAACGACAGCGGTGTTGTTTTGCAGATATAGTTCTTCAGTAAGTAGCCAGTTCTTAAATTTCATAATAAGTATTTATTTATTCAATTGGAATTCTGCCATATTTTTGGAATATCTTTTTAAGATTATCTTTTGCTTCATCATTTATATGAATGTGTTGTGTTGTTGTTAGAACTTTTATATGTTCATCAGAAATTTTATCGATATTTTCTTTTCCAAGAGCATCTGCAATTTCTTTTTTATCATATGCAAACCAAAGCATATTTGCGACAGCTAGAGGAGACAAGTTTGGTATGTACTGTATTATTTTATGAATTAATTCGTCTTTATTATATTCATCTGTTATTTGATATTCACCCGGAATTGAAATTATCTGGCTAATGATTTTTTCAGACAAACTTCCAATATTTTTCAAAACTGCATAAAGTTTTTCTCTGTCTTTATCATTTGTCCATACTTCTAAACTATTTGCATCTAATTTAGTTAAATTTTCTGGGCCTAGTAGTTTTGCCATCGGTTCTGCATCTACACTATTGTTTATTAGATGAAAAACTTGAATATCTTGGAGTTTATTCAAATCATCTTTTTTTATATATTTTTTAATTTCATCTAAATCTATTACATCAACGCCAAGCATGGAAAAAACTTCTAGGGCATCAAGATTTTTTTTGTACTGGAACATGCCTTTAATAATTGCAGGACTATTTAATGCATTAGGAAATCCAGACCAATGATACACACAATGTACTTTGTCAACCAGATTACTTCCAAATTTTTCAAAAATTGGGTATGGGTCTTTTATCGATTTGAGTACATCGATTAATTCAGGACCGCTCAGGTCTTGCAAAATATATTCAAGCTTTTTGTCTTTTTCTAGACCATAAAGTGTTTTTACAGCAACTTTACTTGTTGAAGTGATCCAAGGGCTTTCACATTTTCCTTGTTCATTTTTTTTACAGTTAGTTTCAAGTTCTTGCATTTTTGCCAAATCATCAGTTGAAACATCATTTGCATATCCCAGCATAGTTATTGTGCCATCTTCAATAGGTGGATATTTGACTAAGCAATATCCATCGTGTGAACCATAATAAATTATTCCTTTGGCTTTATTCTCTAAATCTGTATTTTCTTGATACATTTTTAGGGCTAATTCACCTGAAAACTTGACTGTTTCCATCATACTATCAAATTGATCTATTTGTTGAGTCTTATAAAGATCAGTTAAATTTAGTTTTTTGAGTTGATCGCTAATTTTATAATTTTGTCCTAAGATTTGTTGAGCAACGCTTTTGTGGCAAATGACATATTGATCAAGATTGGTTACTTTGAACTTTAGTATTGATGTGCCGTATCTTTTCATGTAGCTATTAAATTGACTTTCAATAGAAAAGGTAGTGTAAAGTCCGCAGCCATACATGCATCCTTCTGCTGTTTTCCAATTTGTGGAAAGTATAGTTGCTATACTTTCAGGTCTAGTTCTGTGGTAAACAGTAGCAGTATTATTCTGCCATATTTCTTCAGTAAGCAGCCAGTTCTTAAAGTTCATAATAAGTATTTATTTATTGATTTGGAATTTTATAGTCTTCCAAACTTTTTCAACATTCTTTCTATTGCTTTACCATTTCTGGTATTAAGCAAGTCCTCTACATTTTTATCTGATAATTTCTTAATTCTTTCTACCCCTAATACTTCGGCAATTTCTTCAGGAGTTGCTCGTCCAAAATATTGTGCATTATTTAAAAGGGCAAAAACAGAATTTGTATCAAGTTTGTTTATATTTTCTTCTCCAAGCAAATCTGCGATGGCTTTTATATCATTAGAAACAAGTAAAAATTGATAAACTTGGATTGGTTTAATATCTTTGAGTTTTGTAAAAACAAATTTTAATATTTCATCATTATTATGATAACCTGTAGAATATCTGCTTCCCTGTATATAATGTATAAACTGATCTTCTGCCTGTTGTGGGCATTTTTCAAAGAGCAATTTAATTAATTTTAATTTGTTATCATAAAATCTTGCGAATTTTTCGATTTGTTCACTTGGCAAACAACCGCCATTATGGTCTAATAAAGCTCTGAAAATTTCATGAATATTTTCTTTCATTACATCATCGATATATCCCCCACTAAATAGATCATCTATTTGTTCATTTCCTATTTTTTTATATTTTAAATAAGTCTGCATAGAGTCATAAACAGGTATGTTTGGCCTCAAGAACATATTAATATCTTCTGGCATTTTTGGTCCAAGAAACTCTAAAAATTCTTTCAAGTGTTTTGTGTTCATGGAGACAAAATTTAAAGTATCATTATCATCATCCATGTCTATTTCAATAGGACCGAATACATTTTGAACTTCTTTTGGTGTTTTATTAATTAAAAGTTTAAGAATTGTTCTTTTGCTAATATTTTCTTTGCCACCAAAAAGATTTAAAGTATTTTCTAAATTTTTCGAATAGCTTAAAATTGCCTCTAAAATTTCACCATCTATTTTTTTTCCTCGTTTATCATACATTTGAGCAAGTTCTTCACCAGTAAATATCTCATTTTTTAACATTTGCGTAATGTCGTGTGAATTTAATTTTGAAAGATTGTTTTTCACAATAAATTTCAATAAAAGTTTTTGTTTCAAATTTATTAGTTGGTCAATATCGACATCGTAGTAACTTATTTTATTTAGAAAATCAGTTCCTATATAGCTCAAGAACTTTTTTTGTTCTTCTTGTGACTTTGTTCCAAGAAGTAAATAGAATTTATCATAATCTGGTATTTTGCTTAGATTTTTTGGACCTAACATTTTAGCCATTAAATATTTGTTATGTGTATATCTCAAGAGTTCAAGAATTTCTTGTTCCGATACATCTTCTATTGCTGAATTTCTATAGGATAGAATAATATTTGCGATTTCATCGGGGTTTGTTGACCTGCCAAGCAAAGTAGAAATTTTATGAATACTTAACTTATTTATATTTTCTGAACCTAATAGTTTTGCCATTTCATCTTTGTTAGTTGCATAAAAAATAAAATTATAAACATCACTACCAGTTAATTCTTTTTTATTTCTAACAATTGCATTTATAATTTGATCTTTTTCTATTGAATAAAAAATCAAATTAAAAACATTGATTTCAGTTAATTCTTTTTTATATTGAATGATTAGTTTTGCCATTTCATCTGGGTTTTTTGCATCGACTATTAAATTATGAACATTATCATCAGATAATTTGCTTATATTTTCTGAACCTAATAGCTTTGCAATTTCATCTTTATTTTCTGCTAATTGAAGCAAATCATAAGTGATATTATCATTTATCTTAAGCTTATTACTTTTAATAAGAAATTTTAATATGCTATCTTTATTTTTAGTATCTTTTAATTTATCTTTGAATAAATCCCAGCTTTCTTGATCAATTTGTTGCATCCTTGAGATTTCAGAAAAGCTAGGAATTCTTTGTTTCGCATATTCAGGCTTTTTGTCTTTTTCTATACCATAAAGTGTTTTTACATTAACTTTGCTTGTTGAAGTTATCCAAGGGCTTTCACATTTTCCTTGTTGATTTTTTTTGCAGTTAGTTTCAAGTTCTTGCATTTTTGCTAAATCATTGGTTGGAACATCATTTGCATATCCTAACAAGGTTATGGTGCCGTCCTCAATAGGTGGATATTTTACCAAGCAATATCCATCATTTGAACCATAATAAATTATGCCTTTGGCTCTATGCTGTAAATCTGGATTTCTTCGATACATTTGAATTGCTAATTCAGCTGAAAACTTTGTTCTTTCCATAATATTATCGTAATCTTCTATTTGTGAAGGCGCATAAAGATCAGTTAAATTTAGTTTTTTGAGTTGATCACTTATTTTATAATTTTGTCCTAAGATTTGTTGAGCAACGCTTTTATGGCAAATAACATATTGATCAAGATTTGTCACTTTAAACTTTAGAATTGAGGTGCCGTATCTTTCCATGTAATTTGTGAACTGGCTTTCAATAGAAAAAGTAGTGTAAAGTCCGCACCCATACATGCACCCACCTGCTGTTTTCCAAGTTGTTGAAAGTATAGTTGCTATACTTTCAGGCTTAGTTCTATGGTAAACAGTAGCGGTATTGTTCTGCCAAATTTCTTCAGTAAGTAGCCAGTTCTTAAAGTTCATAATAATTATTTACTACAATAATTATAATTTTTATAGTTAAACTATCACATCAGCCAACGGTTTGAATTTTTGACAAATAGCAACACCCTGTCTGTAGGGAAAGTCTTTATGGTGTTTATCATAAGTGGTGTGCAAAAGAAAAATATCGTATCCTAATTTTTTGAATTCATTGACCATAGTTCTTTCGACTGGTTGGTGGGCAAGTCCGTACTCGTCTTTTACTGGTGATCCTTGGTTGGAATATGGCTGATAATGAAGGTTTGTATCATGCAAAGCTAAGATTGTATCATCATCAATAATTTTGTTCTGTACAAAATGATGGTACATGTCCATTTGCACCATATCATGGCAATCGAAAAAAACAAATTCTAGAGGTGTTGAATCAACATCTTCTGGTATTAAATCCAAAACATTTTTTTCTATGACTATGTGATTATCAGCAAGTTTACGAACTGGGTTTATGTCAACTGTGTAAAGTGTGCCGTTTACGAAATTCATAGCCTTAAGGAAATTGTTGGATGAATAAGCAAACAAACCACCTATTTCAAGAACTCTACTTATTCTTTTACCCATAATGATTGAGTACATGAACAAAGCTTCATCATCCTGAATTGGTCCTGATACGACTTGGCTCTGTGGTTGCGTAAGATGATCCAAAGGGTAAACTGCCATGATTTCTCCATTAAAAGTATTCTAATGGAGTTATATGAAATTCGAAATTTCATCATCTGATAGATTGAACTTATCTTTTACAGCCTTTGAGATTTGACTTATGGGTAGATTCTTTGTTTTGAGACTTTGAATCATTTCTTGTGGGGTTCCAAACTTTGGCTGTTTGTTCTTTTCAGCATTGATTTTGCTCTTTTCACTAGCAGCAATTAAAGCTTGGTCATTTTTATCAATAGACTCTTGACTTTGAGGATTTCTTCCCATCTTATCAGAATATATCAAAATCAATAGTAACTTTATTTTCTCATCTGGTATGAGTTTTCCATTTTTGAAATATTCAGCAACGAATGATTTGGGAAATCCACCCTTAGAAACATCCATGTGTCTTTGAATCAAAAAGTCAAATAGACTTCTGTTTTCCTCATAAGTCTTCCTTATTTCTGGTGGCGTTATGTCCGCAAGTTTATCGATTTCAGGCTGGTAGAATTGGGGGTCTTCATGTCGTAAGCTTCTGATTTTGCCTGCATCTCCCGGCTCTGTCCAATGTCTAGTGCCAGAGTCTGTTGTGATTGTTGTTGTTGGGATTTTGCCGATATCATGTAGCCAAGCTGATAGCTTTAGTATCTCCATTTGTCTGGCATCAGGAACAATATCAATATCTTGAAGAATAGTGCTCCAAGGTTCTTTGGATTTTAATTGCAAAAGGTAGCTGATAGCCTGTGGAATAGATTTTCTTACTAATTTGATGTGTGTTAGAACATCACCTTCCGGGTGGTGTTTGGGGTCTTGAGGGATGGGTTTGAGAGACTGGCTATATTGTCTAGCCAGTTCTTTTGCGCTCTCAGTTTGGAACCACTCTTTAAATTTCATAATAAGTATTTATAGATCAGGCATAATTGTTTTTTGATGTTTTTCCGCAGCCTTCTTTACCGCTGGCATGCCTCCGTCTATTTGATCTGCTATTTCCATGGCATCAGACATAGTTAATTGTCTTTTAATGTTTGAAAACACAAGATCAAGCGCATCATCATCTTCAGCATGCTGTTTTGTTTTAAGATTCCAAAATAATTTTCCCAAGTCATCGTGAGTAAAATAATTTAAATAAGAATTTCCATAAAAATTGATTAGTTGATCCGTCCAATATATATTATCTCTAATAATATTAACAATAGCATCTTTGTTTAGGCTTTTGAGTTTTTCTGGTCCAAATAGCTTGAGCATTCTTTTTACAGAAGTTCTGGTAAAGAATTCTTCGATGTATTTATTTGGAATTTGTTCTTTGATTTCTGGACTAAAGTTACTTAAAAACTCCTCTGCGAGTATGCCTCTATTCATCAAGTAACCAATTAAATCTGGCGTGAATTCTTTGGGCTTATATTTAAAAATTAATTCAATAATATTTTTAAAACCATATTGATTATTAATTCCATAACTTCCATAGGGCAGCAATTCTTTGGTTATATGTTTTTTATGTTTAATTAAAGCTTCCAAGAAATCGTGTTGATGTTCTCTTAAAATAAAATCCAACATATGTTTGTATTCTTTATCTGAGATTTTATCAATATTGTTCTGACCAAAAGCTTCGAAAGCTTTATCCTTATTAACTGAATTGATAAGTACGCTAGTTATCAAATCTTTATTTATATCTTCGTACCTAAATAGCTTTGGTAAAATATCTTTCATATTTTCAGATTTGAGTAATAGTTTTTTCTTAAAGTTAGCTGATATTGGTAGTTTTTTTTGCAATATTTTTTTAATGCTCAAATCTATATTTTTACCTTGATTAAGAATGACTTCAGCCTCATTGTCTGCATTTATTGCTGTATTTTCTGCTGCCTTTTCCCTATCTTTTTCAGGCAAACTGTAAAGATGTTTGATTGCAAGTTTGCTGGTTGAAGTTATCCAAGGGTTTTCACACTTGCCTTCTTGAGTTTTTTTACAGTTTGTTTGAAGCTCTTGCATTTTTTGCATATCGTTCGTAAATGCATCGTTTGCAAAAGCAAGAAGAGTTATTGTGCTATCCTCAATAGGTGGATATTTGACTAAACAATATCCATCATGTGATCCGTAATAAATTATTCCTTTAGCTTTTTTATCAAGGTTATTATTAGTATCATACATGTCTATTGCTACATCGCTTGAAAACTTGACGGCTTCCATTGTGCTATCAAATTGATCTATTTGTTGCGGTGTATAAAGATCAGTTAGGTTGAGTCTTTTGAGTTGATCACTTATTTTGTAATTTTGTCCCAAGATTTGTTGAGCAACGCTTTTATGGCAAATAACATATTGATCAAGATTTGTTACTTTAAACTTTAAAATTGAAGTGCCATATCTTTCCATATATTCGGTGAACTGGCTTTCAATTGAAAAAGTGGTGTAGAGTCCACACCCATACATGCATCCACCTGCTGTTTTCCAAGATGTAGAAAGTATGTTTTTTATATTTTCAGGGTCTGTTCTATGGTAAACAGTAGCGGTATTGTTTTGCCAGATTTCTTCAGTAAGCAGCCAGTTTTTAAATTTCATAATAAATATTTATAGATAGTTTCATGAAAAACTTTAAGGCATTTTTCGAATCATCCGATGATGAGGACTATAGAGGTTCTCATCGTGCTCCTATGAAAGGAGAAGGTGCGCCACTACACGATGTATCCGGTGTATATCCAGATGATATTTATACTTTGCCAATAGCCACAGCTGCCAGATATTATGGCCATGCAGAACCTTCAGATACTGAAGCAATTTATGTAATACAGAGAATGAAAAGCAAGCCAAACGGTACCTTGAAGATTTATAGGGCAATACCTGATGTCAACAAAGAAGTAAATGATAAACTCAAAAAACTAGGCAACTATTTTGCATATGTTGACAAGTATGGATTTCCACCAATAAAAGATGAATTAGCAAGAGACATTTGGCGAGACGCTGGATACGATAAAGAAAAGTTTTTTGATCAAGTAAGAAAAATGATTGCCGAAGCAGAGGTGCAAAAAAAGAAGCCGATACAGATTAATCGTGGGGACTGGGTTACCACAGTACGATCTTATGCTGTAGGCCATGGAGAAAGCACATTGGAAGGATCATACAAAATATTGTCCAAAACTGTTCCGGCAAAACATCTTTTGACAGACGGAAACTCGATATACGAGTTCGGGTACGATCCTAGTTAGTAGATAAAGCTTTATTAAGTGTATCTTTTTCTTCTTGAGTCAATTGATCGAACTGATATTCTTCGAGTCTATCTTTGATAAACTCTGCTACATAGTTTCCGATGTCTTTTTTATATTTCAGGACAATTTTTGCCATTCTGAGTTTATCATCAGCATAACGAATTAGATCGGTCGTAATAATTGGTCCAATCTTGTTGAAATTATCTTCACCCAACATTTCAGCGACTTTTTCTTTATCATTTGCGTGGTGGAGCATTCCTTGGACATCTATATCTTTTAGGTCTCTGTTCTTAATCAGAAAATCTATAATTTTTATTTCATTATCTTTATCGTGGTAAATTAGATTGATCATGCCGTCTGAGTCTAGGGTCTTGCCTGACTTAAGCAGCATATCAATAAGTCTAGGTTTTTGATCTGCGGGTATGGGATAGAGCATATACTCTGTGTCGTCCCCGTCAAATTCTTTTTTATTGGTAACTATGTATTCTGCGGTTTTAACTGGATCAGAAGTATTGTTCATGAAAAGCTTCACAACTTCTGTGTTTATGTCTATTCCTTTTTGCATCAACAAGGATATTGTTTCATCCTTATTGATAGATTTTTCTAACATCAGTCTCAATTTACTTACTTTTGGAAATTTGTCTATAATGAATTTTATAGTTTTTTGAGGATTACCAGTAAGATAAAGCAACGCCTCTTCATTGTCTTCATTCATTTCAAATTTTTTATTATTATCTAAAACCCAATCAATAAATTTGGATTGATCTTCTTCTTGTTTCATATCGTAAATTAAACTGTTGAAAAAAGGAATGGGTTCAAATTTTTCGGCTATAAATTTAGCTAATTCAAATTGATTTTGACTTTTAGCTAATAATATTCCATAAGTGTACTTGTTCATTTTCAAAAGTTTATTTTCAATTAACTTTTTAGATACTTCATCAGGCCTTAATGATAAGTCCAACATAAATTCCAGATTTTCTTCGCTGAAAGAAACTTTTTTATTAATAAGTGCATTAATAATCAAATCTTTGTTCTGGGAAAGTGAAAGAATGGCCTGAATTTGATTGTCATCAAGTGTGGGATATTTTTTGATTATGAAATTAGCCATGACATCTTTATCTTTTGCATTCCATAGTCTTTGTGTAACACTCTGTTTTGGCGGTTCTGTTTGTACTTTTGCCAATCTTTCATTTTCTGGAACACTATAGATTGTTCTTAAGGATACTTTGCCAGTTGATGTTGTCCATCCTTTGCCATTCTGCAAATCTCGCATGGCATTCATATCACCAGCAGGTGCTGATTCGGCATATGCAAGCATCGTAACTGAGCCATCTTCAATTGGAGGATACTTGAGAAGACAATATCCATCTCTTCTGCCGTTATAAATAATTCCCTTGGATTGTTCAGCAATTCTGAAATTTATTGAGTACATGTCTTTGGCTACATCAGATGAAAACTGTACTGTTTCCATGTCTTTATCAAATTGCTGCATTTCTTGTTCTGAATATAAGTGATCCAGATTAAGTTTCTTTAGTTGATCGCTAATTTTATAGTTTGCGCCTAAAATTTGCTTGGCAACACTTTTATGCGTAATAATAAATTTGTCTAAGTCAGTAATTTTGAATTTTACTAAAGCTTCACCGTATTGACGCATGTAGTCTGTGAATTGACTTTCAATAGCAAAGGTTGTGTACAATCCACACCCGTATAAGCATCCAGTACCTGCACCAGCATTGAAGCTTGTGGTAAGCAGTCTGCTTATATCTTTGGGCTTGGTTCTGTGGTATACAGTAGCTACTTTACCTTGCCAGATTTCTTCAGTAAATAACCAGCTTTTAAAATTCATTTTATTTTTTGCCAATACATTTTAAGTAGCCCATATATCCTTTCATTCTTCCAACTTCTTTTTTGCATTTCGGACATTTATAAACACCCATTTTGGGACTAAACATATGGTCAAATGCTGGTTCTAGTTCAGAACAGCATTCTGGGCATCTAACCATTCTTGGTTTATCAATAGTTGCATCTAAGCCTTTTTCTTTGATTTCTTTTGCAAATGTTCCTGTTACTGGATTAGACATTAGAATATTTTGCATCCAGTTTGGATTGGATGAAAGGTCTCCAAATATGTCACCTTGTTCATGCAGAAATTGTTTGAATGTTTTCATGGATTTATTTATTCTTTTCAAATAAGTTTCGTAAACATTTCCTTTTCAACTTGGTTCATAGCTTGTGCGATTTGCGGGCCTTTAAGATGCATGAAGTCTTGGGATTTAGTCTGTTGCTTATAATTTGCAAACTGACTTATATGTTTGTTATTGGTTAATTTACCAAAGTCTTCGATATCTTTTTCTATGCCTTGTGCTATTGCGTTTTTCTTTTTCAAAAGTGTCAAGATTTGATATTTGTCAAAATCATTGAGCATCAGAAGAAGCTCTACCTTGTCTGTTATTTCGTTGGAATATTTTAAAGCGTTCAAAGCTGACCTAACTTTTTGTGGATCGGTATTATCTCTTAAAATGAAAGCTAAAGTTGCTGGAAAACTTTTCACAGGCAAATAATTTTGAAGGTCAACTATTAGGTTGGGTAGTATTGTTTTGAATAGATCAAAATCTGCATAGTTTTGAAGATAGTTCTTTTTATCAGCAGCGGATTTGAATCCATTTAAAAATTCTGCAACTATTCTTTCTGGAGATATTCCTTCCAGCTTTTTATACTTATCGATAGCTTTTTTAGTATCGTTGTCTGTATGTTTAGACATGAGATCAGGATTAAATCTTGAGAAAAATCTTATGAGTCTGAGAATCCTGAGTTTGTCTTCTGCGAATCTTTTTTCTGGGTCTCCAACAGGTCTTGCGACTAAATTTTTAATATCTTCAATTCCTTGGCCAACACCGTTTTTGGTATTGAAGTCAAGTATTTCATTTTTATCTATGTCGTAGAAGAGGGCATTCATGGTGAGGTCTCTTCTTTGAGCATCTTTTTCTGGAGTTGAAAACTCTACTTTATCTGGTCTTCTTCCATCTCCACTTGTTGGGTCGTAGTAGTCTTCTCTGAAAGTTGCTATTTCGAATTCCTGTCCGTTTATAATTGCGGAAACAACACCAAAAGCTTCTCCTTTAGGAAAAGACTTCACTCCGTTTGCTTTTGCTTCTGGGGAATCCAGAATAGCAAGCACCTCATCTGGCTTTGCATCGGTAGTAATATCGACATCTTTTGGGGAGTATTTCGAATTAGGTTGATGAAACTTGTTGATTAGAAAATCTCTGACAGCACCACCAACTGCATAGAGTTTTTTGTTGTGTTTTTTGAAGAGGTTATTAAGAAGAAGAATTTCTTGAGGCATGGGAATAACCGCATGAAGTTTTTCTGAAACTTCTTCAAGAAGAATCCACTCTTTGAATGTTAGTTTAAAATAAGTCATCATAATAGTTTGCTCCCGGAGGTGGACCACCAAGCATATCGTGCAGAATTTGTTTGGTTGTTTCTTTATCTTTCATTACAAATAATATCTTTTCATGACTCCAGTTTCTTGTACCGTATTTTTTCAAAAGATATTTTAGCATTTCTACCTGATTATCGTTGGGTGTTCTCCTTAAAATTTGCATAGCCAATTGTTCTTCGATTTCTATACCTGAATTTATTAACATGTTTATAATGTTAGTTGTATGTTTTGGCTTCGCATATCCGATAATTTCGGTAAAGAAATTATCAAGTTTATTTGATGGGTATTTTGCCACAAAGTTTTTTATTACCTGATCAGCCAACGAGACTGGATCGTCCGCAAAATATGCAATTTCTTTTGCCAAATTTTTTGCGTACATAGGATCAACTTTGTTAATAATTGTTTGCAAAACTTTTTGTGGAATGCGAGATTTTTGAAGAAGTGTATTAATACTATTATTTGCTATGAGGTATTCAAAAGCTTCAGTACTCATGTACGGCACAATACGGTCTGCTATGGTTATTTTTGTCACAAAGTGGTCATCATCAAGAATTGGCTGATTACTTTTAATATAATTAATAATTTCTTCGTCAGTTTCTAGGTCGTAAAAATCAACAACTCTTTTTTTCCGTTCTTCACTAGGAAGCTTTCTCAAATCTTTGATCGATAAACCCCCACTTAATTTGATCCAACCTTGATTATTTTCAAGTTGTTTTCGTTTTTCAGAATCGTCAACTAAAGCTTGTGCGAATCCAAGCATCTCAATCGTACCGTCTTCAACTGGAGGATATTTGAGCAAACAATACCCATCATTTGACCCATAGTATATTACACCTTTTAATTTTTCAACCATAGTTGGATATTTTGAATATATTTGTTGCAATGTTATCGAAGAAAATTTCTGTTTTTCCTGTAAATCATCGAATAATTCCAAATCTTCAGGCTTTACTTCTGATGCAACGCCAAATTTTTTCAATTGATCACTTATCTTGTACTTTTCTCCTAATAATTGTCTTGCTACACTTTTATGCACAATAAGGTAGTCATCGAGTTTTGAAGCCTTGAACTTTACTAATGTGTCTCCATATTGATCCATGTATTCAGCAAATTGACTGTCTAATGCAAATGTTGTATAAAGGCCACAACCATAGAGACACCCAGTACCTGACCGGAAATCACTTTTCAATAAATTTGCAACACTTTGCTTGCTGGTTCTGTGATAGACAGTAGCCGTTTTATTTTGGGGGTATATTTCTTCAGAAATTAACCACTTTTTAAAATTCATAATAATTATTTATAAGTTAAAATCAGAATTAAAAAAAAGTATTTTACTTAGTTCTATAAATAAAAATATGCTAAGCTTTGTAGAATATCTCGCAGAGGCAACCAAGAACAACTCTGGCAAAATCAAAATAGTAGCAATACAGGGTTCTCCTAGAACTAAGAATTCCTGTTCTGGAGGGGATTCTAAAACTGCGTTTCTTATGAAAAAGGCTGTGGAGTCTCTGTCTTCTGATGTCAAAGTAACTGTTTTAGATTTGAAAGTAGAAGACACCAAACCACAGGTAAGACCATGCAAAGGCTGCATAGGAACAGCAAATGGGTTTCATTGTCACTACCCTTGCAGCTGTTATGGCAAAGATGATGGCACAGATGACTTCATGTATCAGCAAGATGTATATAAAAAGCTAGAAGAAGCCGATGGTTTTGTGGTATTCACTCCAGTTCATTGGTATGGCCCTAGCTCACAAGTAAAAGCTCTTTTCGATAGACTTGTTTGCGTGAATCTGACGCTTACTGTGGACGAAGCTAAAGAGATCATGGGAGACGAATATAAAAATCCCAAAGTAACAACTGAAACGGAACTTACTGGCAAATATAGAGATTTGTTGAAAAATCATTATGAGGGAAAAGTCGGCGCATTCTTCATCCATGGAGATGATGGCGCTAATGACTATAAAAATAGAAGGCTCCCACTCTCTATGGTCAATTATGAAGAAGATGGTTATATCAGTCCAAGAGAGGCTATCGCTCCTTTAGTAAAACAATGTCGCTATAGTGGAATATATGTTCCAGAAGATTGTATTGAAGGTGTTGTGTTTGGATTCGAAAAGCCATATGCACAAAACAACATAAACGCAAGGAAAAGCGATATGTTGATCGATAAATCAACAAAGCTTATAAGCAATTTGATCAAGCAAATAAAAAAATTGAAGAAATAGTTTAGGCTAGATGATAGTCTCCGGGAATCAAATCATTTTTTGTCCCAAACAAAACTTCGAGTTTAATGTTAGACCACTTTGGTGATGTTTTGTCTAATCGTTCTTTCAGTAAATTGATTGCTGATATTCTATGAGCGCCATCTTGTAACTTACCATCAATCACGATGACTGGTGGCAAGGACGCTAATTTACCCGGATTGTCATACATAAATTTAGCATATTCTATAACTTTATTTGTGACATCCCAGCTTTTGTCGTTGTTGTCAAAGTCTTGAATTACTTCCTTGTAGTAAGGAACACCTTGTACTTGTGCCAGTATTTCATCTACGGTAAGATATTTCTTAATTGGTTTTGCATCTGGTTTGAAAATTGCGGGCTTTCCAGATGAAACTCCGGGTTGGGGAATTTCATTTTCGTGTAACCAGTTGATGAAGTTCTTCATATGATTTATGTATAATCTCAAGATGGGTTCTTGTCCAATTTTATGGAGAATTGAGCAGCCATGGCAAATTATTTGACTGGTAAAACTTGCTATTTATCTGGTCCTATTCAATATGCTTTAGAGGAGTTTTGGAGAGCCGAACCGATTCATATTTTGACTGAACGATTTGGTATAAATGTCTTTGATCCTTTTGCAGATGAAAAACAAGCGTGGTCAGAGGAAATTTCTGAGGCTAAAAACAAAAACGACATACATCAATTAGTTTATATTTCAAAACAATTTGTTAGAAAAGACTTGGGGATGGTTGATCGAAGCGATTTTTTGGTGGCGTATTTGCCAGTCGGCATTCAGACTGTGGGCACAATTCATGAGATCATAAATAGTAATAATAGCAAAAAACCAACCTTGCTTGTGGTTAACTCTGATAATATTGCTGATATACCTTTATGGTTTTTTGGATTTATCCCACAAAGATATATGTTTGCTGGATGGAGAAATCTTTATGACTATTTACAATTAGTTCATGATGGAAAATTTAATGATGATGATAGGTGGCATTTGCCATGCGGAGTGATTTAGGCAATACATTTGGAATTTTCTTGTTAAAAACTAATCTATAATCTTGATATATAGCACATACCTAAATAGGTTATTCTTTTTAAAGGAGATATCATGGGAGCAACTTCAGTAACAGGCGTTGGCGCAGGCGCAGCCGAGCCAAATCGTGGTCCGGGTAACAATCGCAATCAGTATGTTTCTTTGCTTGACCCACATGTGGTTTATAGTGGGACAGTCAATACGCTAGGAGGAACTAATACCGTTATTCTTCCTCCCGCTGTAAAGGATTTGCCTGAGAACTTGACTCTAATCTGTGGAGGCAAAGGATATTGCTCAAACAAGAATCTTGACGGAGATGGCTTGGTAGAAAGTTTTAGTGTTACAGGTGCCAAGAAGACTGACTTGGACTTTATTGTTGTAAAAGACCCAAGTACTAACTTCAATACTAATCTATGATTTTAGATTTTTTATCTGACTTTAATGAAGAGACCTCTCCGTATGGAAGACATCGTAAGTACGGGGAGACTCTTGTAAAATATCGGATAATAGAGCCAGATACATTTAGAGTGCAAAATATTATTAGTTTTGATCCATGTAGTTTCAATGCTTTTGGCAAAATGTTATGTAGATTGGCTGATAAACATGGCATAACAATAAGTGGCAAAGCTACACCAACTATGGTTGGGCCTTCGATCACTAAAACTAATAAGATTTATTTAGGTCTAGATCAAAACAGATTGTTAAAACTATATAAAAAGTTTGGTTTTGACATCCAAGAAGATTCAAATGGTTATCAAGTTATAAGGAGTCCAAGATGAAGTACACGCTAGAAAAATGTGATGGACATGTTTGTGTTAAGGACAAAGACGGCAAAGAGATTTCGAAATGGACAGATGCTGTAATAAATGAGATGGGTGGCTTCGATAAAGTTGTGGCAAGAGCAAAAAAGCTTTTCCCAAAACTAGAGATTACAGTTACAGAAAAATCCCCACAACCTGCTCCAGAGCCACAACCTGCTCCAGAGCCACAACCTGCTCCAGAGCCACAACCTGCTCCAGAGCCACAACCTGCTCCAGAGCCACAACCTGCTCCGGGC
>Ga0315903_10004186_pt1 | contig 19410 bp, 15 predicted proteins | sample LakEriMetagenome_7_FD_203524 | JGI IMG/M metagenome (GOLD analysis project Ga0315903, IMG submission 203524) | Freshwater fungal communities from buoy surface, Lake Erie, Ohio, United States - Buoy 2 MA119 | ecosystem: Environmental > Aquatic > Freshwater > Lake | place: USA: Lake Erie, Ohio...
TTCGCGAACTGGCCGACCGTCTGCTTGTCATCCTTCACGAACGGCTGCTCGAGGAGCACGCACTGGCTGAAGAAGTTCCGCAGCCGGCCTTCGATCATCTTGGCGATGATGTTCTCGGGCTTGCCCTCCTTGCGGGCAGCCTCGGAGAGGATCTCCCGCTCCTTGTCGACGACCGCCGGATCGAGGTCTTCCTTGCGGATCGCCTGCGGCGCGAGAGCCACCACGTGCATGGCGACGTCCTTGGCCACCTCGGCCGCCTGGGGGCCGGAGACGTTGCCGCTGATCTCGATCAGCGCCGCCTTCGAGCCGTCGTGGTGGGCGTAGCCGCCGCAGGCGCCGTCGATCCGCTTGATTCGCGAGAGCTCAAACACCTCCCGCATGCGGTTGAACAGTTCGTCCTTGAGTTCGCCAAGCGTGCGATCGGGATGCGAGAGGCTCTTCTGGGCGAGGAGATCGGCCGGCGTGGCGGCGCCCGGCCCGAGGGCCAGCGTCTTGGCGATGTCGTTGGCGAGATCCTTGAAGTCTTGGCTGCCGGCGACCGGCGGGCTCTCGCACTTGAACTCGATGATGGTGCCCACGCCCTTGGCGGGATCAGCATAGACGGCCAAGCGACCGCAGGAAGTCTCGCGGTCGGCCCGCATCGACTGGGTCTTGATGCCCTGCTTCCGCAGCCATTCGACGGCCTGATCGGTGTTGCCGCCGCACTCCATGAGCGCCTTCTTGCACTCCATCATCGGCAGGCCGGTCTTTTCTCTCAGGGCCATCACGGCGGCGGCGGTGATCTCAGCCATCGAAGAATCTCCTGAACGTGGTTCGGGAACGAAAGGCGTTGCTCTGACGGGCGTCCGCCACCGGCGGCTGCCCGCACGCTGGAGGCCGTCCGGGATCATCCAGACGACAGCCAGAGGTGATCGAAGGCAGGTCAGGCCTTGGGCTTCTGCGGCACCGATCGCTTGGCGACCATGGGGCGGGCCTTGGGCTTCGGCTTGCCCTCACCCTCGCCCTCAGCCCCCTCGGCCGACACCTGGGCCTCGGTGGCGGAATGCGACTTCCCCTCGAGGATCGCATCGGCCAGGCGAGCGGCGACCAGTTCGATCGATCGGATCGAGTCATCGTTGCCCGGGATCGGCAGGTCGACCAGGTCGGGATCGCAGTCGGTGTCGATGAGCGCCACGGTCGTGATGCCCATCTTCCGGGCCTCGTTGACCGCGTTCTTCTCCTTCTTGGGATCGAACACGACGAGGCACTCGGGGAGCCGCGACAGCGTGCGAATGCCGCCGAGATTGCGGAGCATCTTGCGGTGCTCGCGACGGAGCGACGACTGCATCTTCTTGGAATATGAGCCGAACGCCTCCGACGGAATCAGCGTCTCGAGTTCCTCGAGGCGGGCGAGCCGGTTGCGGATGGTGCGGAAGTTTGTGAGCGTGCCGCCGAGCCAGCGGTCGCTGACGTAGGGCATGCCGCAGCGGGCCGCCTCGCGGGCCACCGCCTCAGCGCCCTGCCGCTTCGTGCCGACGAAGAGAATCAGGCTGCCGGTCGAGGAGACCTGCTTGAGGTATTTCTTGGCACGCAGCAGGCCGCGGATGGTTTCGCGGACGTCGATGATGTGGATGAGATTGCGGCGGCCATGGATGTAGGGCCGCATCTTCGGGTTCCACCGGCTGGCACGATGGCCAAAGTGGACGCCGGCTTCGATCAGTTCCTGGGCCAAAACGTTCGACACGCTTGCACGCTCGCTGGGATCGCGGGGACGGAAAACAGGGGATAGGGGCCGCACGGTGCGGAGCACCGCAAACTATCGGCTTTTTTCGGCCCATGTCAACGTGCGTCGATGGCCGGCGGTCCGGAGGGGGGTTCCGAGGGCCTGTCAGGGCCCTGCGGGCCGAGCGAGGCTTGAATGCGTGGGTTTCGGCTTACTAGACTCCGCCCTGCCCCGCAGCGACGGCTTCGTCCGCCGAACCGCCTGCCCGTCCCGGCCCGGAATCCGTCGCGAGCCACCCATGCGTCACGTTCTCTCCGCCACCGTCCAGAACGTGCCCGGCGTGCTCGCCCACGTGTCGGGCATGCTGGCCTCCCGGGGCTACAACATCGACAGCCTCGCCGTCGGCGAGACCGAAGACCCGCGGTTCTCGCGGATGACGTTCGTGCTTCGCGGTGATGACCGGGTGCTCGATCAGGTGCGCCGTCAGCTCGAGAAGATCGTCACCGTCGTTCGGGTCGACGACATCAGCAGCCGCAACTACGTGGAGCGGGACCTGATGCTCATCAAGATCGCGGCCGTGCCTGGCCCGGCCCGCACCGAGGTCAAGGAACTCGCGGAGATCTTCCGTGGCCGGATCGTCGACGTCGCTGCCGACAGCGTGATCGTCGAGATCTCCGGCACCGAGAAGAAGCTCGAAGGCTTCATCGAACTCATGCGGCCCAAGGGCATCATCGAACTCGTCCGCACCGGCCGGATCGCGATGGTGCGGGGAAGCCCGCCGACCCGCGAACTCACCGAGGCCGCCGACGGCGCCCGCGCGGCCGACACGGCTCCGGGTGAGTCGCTCGCCTGACGTCTTTTTTCGCGATCCACGATTTACGTCTGCATACCCGTCCGCATCACCACCCCCGGAGCGATCCCTTGGCCGCCACGATCTACTACGACGCCGACGCCGATCTCAAGGCCCTCGAGGGCAAGACCATCGCCATCATCGGTTATGGCTCGCAGGGCCACGCCCAGGCGCAGAACCTCCGCGACAGCGGGCTGAAGGTGGTCGTCGCCCAGCGTCCGGGCGGCCCCAACTACGACCTCGCCAAGAAGCACGGCTTCGAGCCGATGAGCGTCGAGGAGGCTGTCAAGCAGGCCGACGTGATCAACATCCTCCTGCCCGACGAACTCCAAGGGGATGTCTACAAGACGTTGATCAAGCCGAACCTCAAGAAGGGCGCCGTGCTGATGGCCAGCCACGGCTTCAACTTCCACTTCGGGCAGGTCGAGCCGCCCGCGGGCCACGACATCCTGCTCGTCGCCCCCAAGGGCCCCGGTCACCTGGTTCGCAGCGAGTATGTGAAGGGGGGCGGCGTGCCCTGCCTGATCGCGCTGGGCCCTGGCGCCAGCCCCGAGACGAAGAAGATCGGCCTCGCCTACGCCAAGGGCATCGGCGGTACCCGGGGCGGCGTGATCGAGACGACGATCGCTGAGGAGACCGAGACCGACCTGTTCGGCGAGCAGGCCGTGCTCTGCGGCGGCGTTTCGGAACTGATCAAGGCTGGCTTCGACACGCTCGTCGAGGCCGGCTATCAGCCGGAGATGGCCTACTTCGAGTGCCTCCACGAGATGAAGCTGATCGTCGACCTCTTCTACCAGGGCGGCCTGGAGTACATGCGCTACAGCGTGTCGAACACGGCCGAGTACGGCGACTACACCCGCGGCCGGCGGATCATCACCGAAGAGACCCGCAAGGAGATGAAGAAGATCCTCGAGGAGATCCGCTCGGGCGAGTTTGCTCGCGACTGGATCCTCGAGAACCGCGGTGGCGCCGCGATGTTCAAGAGCACGCGTCGTCGCGAGCGGGAACACAAGCTCACGGAGACCGGCCGCGGGCTCCGCAAGATGATGAAGTGGATCGAGTCCAAGGAAGTGTGATCCATGACGCCTGAGGAATACGAGGCTCGCAGCCTCTACGAGCAACTTCAGCCCGGTGACGCAGTGGAGGTGATTCACGGCGTGCAGGTCGGGTCGTCCGCCAACTGGACGACGAAGACCACCGGCAAGGTGCTCCGCCGGGAGCGGCGGCGGCACGGGCTGCACTTTCGCCGAAGCGCTGATGACAAGGTCTACAGCGACGTCCTGATCCTCGCCCGTGATGACGGCGAACTGACGACCGTCACCATCGACGAGTTCACTCGCCTGCGTCGTATCTGAGCGGCCGGCCGCATATACTATTCCGCGGCGTTGGGTGGGGCTGTTGCTGGGCCTCGCGGCGCAATTTTTGAAGCTGCGGAGGTCGTCATGCGACGGTTTGTTGTGAACGGCTCGATGCTCGTGCTGGCTGGGGTTTCCTTGGTGGCCCACACGGCCATGGGCCAGTCGCTCTCGGTCTACGAGCGGGTGCGTCTGAACATCGCCAGCACGGCCAACGGTGGCAACCCGCAGTTCATCGGCGCGAATCCATCGACCATCGCCTGGAATGGTTCTGCCGTTTACGTCGCTGGCATCAACGCGTCGGGATCAACGAGTCGGACGGCCATCACGGGGATCGCCAACCCGCTCGCCGCGCCGGGCCTGGGCGTCGTCCCCACGTTCACCGCGGCATTCGGGACGCGGTCGAACACGGCCAACGGCCGCGGCTTCACGGGCCTCGCGGTGAGTGGCACTGTGTTGGCGTCGGCATGGGACAACGGCACGACCACACCAGCCACCACCGACGGCCTTCAGGCCTTGAACACGATCGACGGCGGCATTCTCTGGACGGGCAGCCTCAGCGGTCGGCAGATGGGAGGGGCGGCCTTCGATCCCGGCTATGTCGTGAGCGGCGTGAGCCAGGGTGGAGCCGGCGTGACGGGGCTCGTCCACTCCTCGGGCCGCCGGCCGATTCTCGATGTGGCCACCGGCACCACCGTCTACGGCCTGACAGGTTCGGCCGTGCCGGGCATGGTCATCAACACCGCGCCTGCCAACACCGAGTGGCGGGACGTCGATTTTGATCCGGCGACGGGCGACATCTACTCCCGCAACGCCAACAACGTGGCCTACGGGATTCGTACCGGCACCAATGCGCTCTCAGGCAACGCTCAGCAGTTTCTCGTCAACAATGCCAACAACGGCGTGGGGATGGCCGGGCAGAACCTCGCCTTCATGGGCGGCGTGGTCGATCCAGCCGGGTCGTTCGCGGGCAACGCCGTCATCTGGAACAGCCGCCCTGTCGGCACCACGGAAGGATCAACCGCGTTCACCACCGCCAACCAGGTCGTCGCCACGACGGGAGCGACGGTGCCGGTCACCTGGAATCTGTTGTTCGGATCGACCCCTGCGAACGGCAACGGCTGGTACGACTTCGGCTACGACCGCACGACCAAGACGCTGGCGGTGATGGACTTCCAGAACCGCACCGTCTCGCTCTTCGATCTCGACGTGAACGTGCAAACGGTGTCGGGCGGCACGGCCACCCCCGCGACCCCGCTCACGGGTTTGGTTCCGGTCGCCAAGAAGGGAGCCGGCACGCTCGTGGTCGATCAGGCGGCCGCCTTCGCCGCGGGGACCGTGTACGTCGAGGAGGGCACGCTCCAGGTTGGTGCCGGCGGGACGTCCGGCCTCGTCGGAGCTCCGGTGGCGGTCACCGTGTCGAGCGGTGCGACCATTGCCTTCGACCGCAGTGACGACTACGGCGGTGGCTTCGCGAATCAGATCGGCGGCAGTGGCGGGCTGACGCTCCGTGGAGGCCGGCTCACCCTGACGGGCTCGAGCAGCTATTCCGGCGGCACACTGGTGGCGGGGGGCACGCTGGCCATCGGTGCTGGCGGCACCACCGGTTGGGTGCCGGGGCCGATCGTCAACGAGGGTACGGTCGTGATCGATCGCGGTGACACCGTGACATTCTCGGGCACGATCAGCGGCTCAGGCAGCGTCGTGAAGGCGGGTCCGGGCGTCCTCACCCTTGCCGGGAGCAACACGTATGCCGGTCCGACGCAGATCGAGGGAGGCGTCCTGAGGCTCACCGCCGACGGCCAGACCGGCACGGGCACCATCATTCCACTTTCCGGAGGCACGCTTGCGATCGCTCCGCGACTGGCGACGACACTGCCTGGTCTTGTCGCCAACGTCGGCGGACTCGTCGATGTCGGCACCGGGTCGGTGACGGTGGCGAGCGGACTCTCGGCGGCCGGGATGGTGGCGGCGATCCTCGACGGCCGAGGCGACGGCACCTGGAACGGCACCCGTGGGATCAGTTCCTCTGCGGTGGCGGCCGACGTGGCCGTGAGCATCCCACGGGCGATCGGCTGGCTCGACAACGGCGACGGCTCCGTGGCCTTCTCCTACGCTGCCCCTGGCGACACCAACATCGACGGCCAGGTCGACATCCTGGACGGGGCGAACTTCCTGGCCGGCGGGAAGTTCGACTCGGGCACGCCTGCCACCTGGAACGAGGGTGATTTCGGCTACGACGGCGTCGTCGACATCCTCGACGCGGCTGACTTCCTCTCGACGGGCCTGTTCGACGCTGGGCCTTACAACGCGGCGGCCGCGGCCGGCAGCGCTCCCGTGGCGGCCGTGCCGGAGCCGTCGGCGGGTCTGCTGGCCTGCGGCGCGGTGCTGGCGATGGCGGCGGCATGGCGCCGCGCACGTCATCCGGGTCACACGTGATCCTCGCGCCTGCCCCCATCGCTCACGCGGTTGGGCTTCCTGATCCGGGAAGCGTCACCGCGTGAGCGGTACGGCTGAATCTCGCGTGGGCCTGGGCTGTGAGGATGCCGAAGGATCAAGTGCGGCGCGTATCAGCGGTCGGCGGCGAGGAGCCGCTGGGCCTCGTCAACCTGTTCGGCACATTCCGGATCGTCACCGAATGTGTCTATGACTTGCTCAAGCAACGCATGACGCCGGACGGCAGCCACCACTCGCTCCGTCACGTGCGTGGATGGGTCATCGATTTGTTTCTGGAGTTCAGTGGCTTGTTGAAGCATCGCATCCGCCTTCTTGACGTTCGCGAGTGCCTCACCCCGGGCTTCGGCGAGTTCGTTGTCGACCAGTTTGAGCTGCCGGCGTGCCAATTCACGCCACGCGGCGGGATCTGGGTTGTCGGTCACGTCGCAGGGTGATTCGTTCTCGGGTGACCCGTCGTTATTGGCTGTCGCGATGATGGCACGAAGCGACTTGGCCGCGGCTTCCAGATCTTTCTTCATAATCCAGAGGCGGAGTGCTTCCAAGTATGAGTCCCGTAGTTTGTCTTCCGTGCTGAAGTTCACCCGCAGCCCGAGTTTCTCCTTGAGGACGTTGCGACGCATCTGCTTCTGGAGCCGATCGAGGCCGATCTCGCGGCCTATCTGACGAACGCTGACGGTTCGTGGGTCGTTCGGGAAGCGAGCCAGAAAACTTTTGATCTTGTCGCAGGGAGGGTATTCGAGCCGGTATCGGTCGGGTTTCTCTGCGATCTCGATGATCCGCTTATGGACGACATTCGCACCCGGAAAAAACACATGCTTTCCGACGAAACATCCCCCGGCGAGAACCGAGGCGATGATCGTCAAGGCCCCCGCTGTCATGAGCCACGACGACGTTCTACTCGCTCTGTTTTTTTGTTCGCGTTCAAATCGTGCCGCTCGGGCATCTTCTTCGCGGGTTGTAAAGGTTGATCGGCCACCTGTTGACGGAGAGTCTGAAGCCTCGGCGGTGCGGTCGCCGGAATGCGAGGAACTGGCCACAGCATTGGTGATTATGGTGGTGGGCATGCCCGCGGGCACGTCGGGTACGTCGGGCACGCCGACAGACGCGTCAAACTGCTTGCCAGACTTCGACGCCGCAGCAGTTATGTCAGCCAGCATTCGCGCCACGATAGTCGCATTATTTGGCCGCCTGCCCGGCGACTTCTCCAATAGTCGTGCGATTAGGTCCGCAAGTGGCTTTGGAACGTCACGGACAAGGGTGGCGATATTCGGTGGCTCACGTGACCGTTGCGACTCCAAGACCTCGGCGACTCCTCCTTGGAAAGGAGGTTTGCCCGCGAGCATGGCAAACATGACAGCGCCAAGGCTGTAGAGGTCGGCGCGGCGGTCGATGTGCTGGCTTGCCGCCTGCTCCGGGGCCATGTACTCCGGGGTTCCTACAACACTGCCTGACCGTGTTAGTCCTGTTTCCCCGAAGAGTTTGGCGATTCCAAAGTCGGCGAGTTTGACCCGAACGACGTTTTTCGCGGCCTGCTCCAAAATCAGATTGGCAGGTTTGAGATCGCGATGCACCACCCCCAGGTCGTGCGCTGATTTGAGAGCCCCGACGATTGCCTGCGAGATGGCTACAGTGTTACCCCAATCGAACCGCCGTCCCGAGCGCAGCGACTCCTCGAGCGTTTTTCCCCGCACAAACTCCATGACGAGAAACGGTAGGCCGTCCTGCTCGCCCCACCCGATTAACTGGATAATACACGCATGACGAAGCCTCTTAAGCACTTCAATTTCCGACTCGAAACGCCGACGGATCATGTCGTCATTGGCGAGGTGGAGCAGCAGGGTCTTGATGGCGACTGTTCGGCCGGTGTCGGGGTGTATGGCCTCGTAGACCGACCCCATTCCGCCCTGCCCGATCAGGCGAATGACGTGATATGGACCAAACGTTGAAGGATTCACGGGACAGGCTCTTTTGAGGGGAATCTCCACCGGGATAGTTCAGCGACTATGCTAGTGTGGGGGCGGGCGGGTCGCCAAGCCATGAAGGAACGTGTTCCTTGTTATCCACGTGTGTGTGCGTGGGGTCGCTGCTGGAAAGAGGTTATGTCAAATGGGCGATGAGAGTGGGCTGGGGTTTCCAAAGAACGGTCACCCGCCTCCCGAAATGGAGGACCAGAGTGTCCTCGGCTGGATTTTGGGCGACGAGCCATGCCGTCCGGCGGTTACCTCGCCATTCGCGAGAGAGGATGCGCAGGACTTCCGCCCCATCCTCCGCCCCGCCGTGCCGGTGCTGACGGTGCTCGACGACGGCTCGCAGCAGGGCGAAGCGGTCCGGCTGCGGGGCGAGACGTTCACGATCGGTCGCACCTCGGGAGACTTCGTACTCCCCAATGATCCGGCGATCTCCGGCTTTCATGCGGAGATCCGGCGGGTGCCGTGGAAGGGAAGCTTCCGATGGCATCTGGTCGATCTTGGCAGCGTCAACGGCACGTTCGTCCGCGCGGCTCGGGCCGTGTTTCACGCCGAGGCGATCGTGATCCTCGGATCGCGCCGCTTCCGGCTGCGAAATCCGCTTCTGGCTCGCCACGGCGCCTCGTCGTCGGCGGCCACGCTGTTCGACTCCGCGTCGCTGCCGCCGACGGTCTGGCCCGTCCTCGCGGAGGCCACCCAGCGCGGCCCAGGCCTCGAGGTGCCGCTGCGGAGCGATTCGGTGTCGATCGGGAGGACGGGCGGCGGCGCCGATCTCGAACTCGACGATCCGTTGGTCGCCAACCGTCACGCGCAGCTTGAGCGGCAGCGCGATGGGACCTGGCTCATCGTGGCGGAGACGACCCGCAACGGCGTCTGGGTGTCGACGACGGAAGTGACCCTCAAGCCGTATTGCCACTTCCGCTGTGGTGAGCAGCTCTTCCGGTTCGAGATTCCCTGACGCCGGTCGCTCGGAAGTCAGGCTCGCTTGGACGCCAGGCCCGCCCGGAAGCACGGTGGTCACGCCACGCGGGCGATCACGCAGGTGAGGTACTCGCCCTCGAGGCAACTGGCGCTCACCGGATGGTCGGCGGCGGCTCCGCGGCTCTCGAGGATCTGGATCGGCCTGCCCGACCGCTGGGCGACGCCGGAGAGCATCTGATGGAAGTCATCGCGGGTCACGGAGCCCGAGCAGGAGCAGGTCACGAGGATCCCGCCGGGCTCCAGCAGGCCGACGGCCACGCGGTTGATGCGATGGTAGGCCCGCAGGGCGTCGTCAACCGTCGCCCGGCTGCGGGCAAACTTCGGCGGATCGAGCACGATCATTCCGAACCGCTCGCCAGCCGCCGCGAGGGCATCGAGTTTCTCAAAGGCGTCCACCGCCTCCACGGTCACGTTCGCGGCGCCGTTCAGGTCGGCGTTGGCCCGGGCCAACGCCGCCGCCTTACCGCTCGCGTCGACTGCGAGCACGCTTCGCGCACCGCCCGACACGGCGCAGGCCACGGCGAAGCCGCCGGAATAGCAGAACATGTCGAGCACGCGCCGACCGCGGGCGTGGCGGGCGGCCGCTTGGCGATTGTCCCGCTGGTCGAGGTAATAGCCGGTCTTCTGCCCTTCGGTGAGGTCGACGCCGAACTTCAGGCCATGCTCGTGCACGAAGATCGGCCCTGCGGGGGCCGATCCGCGGATCACCCGGTCGGGCAGTGCGAGGCCTTCGAGCTTTGCCAGGCCCCGCTCGGCACCCCGCAGCAGGATGCTCTTCGGCGACACGGCCGCCACGAGGGCATCGCAGATCGTCTCGAGCCGGGTTGCGATCGCCAGCGCCGTCACCTGTACGGCCAGGGAGTCGCCGTAGCGATCGACGATCAGGCCGGAGAGGTCGTCACCCTCGCTGTTCACGAGGCGGGCTGCACCGGCGGGGTCGTCGAGTCCGAGGTGGCGACGCAGGGCCACCGCCGCGGCGACCCGCGCATGCCAGAAGGCGTCGTCGAGTTTGGTGGCGGCATCGAACGCATACAGACGGACACGGATCCGGCTCTTCGAGTTCCAGAGGCCACGGGCCACGAAGTGGCCGTCGTGGGTGGCCAGGTCGACCACGTCGCCGTCGGCGGGGCTGCCGTCGATCTTCGCGACAGCGGAGTCGAGCACCCAGGGGTGGCGGCCGAAGAACGGGCGGGCTCGCTTCGGCTTGAGCACCACGGTTGCCGTGGGGAGGCCGGCGATCGGAGGCGCGTCGGGGGAGGCGGGAGTCGTCATGCCCCAACTCTACCACCGCGTCCGCGGCCGGGCGTCAGGCGATAGGCGTCAGGCGTGCACGACCTGCTTGCCCGGACCCGGCGTCACGTGGGGCGCCGGGATCGCGTCGCTGCCGGGGTCGGTGATCACGCGTCGCTTCCCTTCCTTGGCGGCCTTCTTTCGTTCGATGCGCTGCACGCTCCAGGCAAACACGGCGCCCAGAGGGCCGGAGAGGAGCGCGGGCATCAGGACAAGGTTGCCGACCAGGGCGATCGTGAGCATCGCCAGCATCATGTGGCCGAACCGCTGCGTCGGTCCGAAGGGCGACAGGGAAAACACCGACAGGCCGATGCCGATCACACCCCAACTCTGATACATCGCCCGGGCGCAGCCCTTGTAGGCGAGCATCGTCGCCTGCTTGCGGTCGAGACCGTCGGCGATGCCTCGCCGAAACCAGAGCATGAAGTGGACGACGTCGTCCACCGTCACGCCCAGGGCAACGCTCGGGGCCATCACGGTGCCGATGTCGATGAACACGTTGCCGGCGTTGAGCCACTTGGCCAGCGCGTTGCCCCAGCCCATGCCGCCAAACACGAGGATCGCGGGGAAGGCCGCGGGGAGCAGCAGGACGAGGCCCGCCGAGAAGGCGCGGCAGAGCAGGATCATCACCGCCACGATGATCGCGAAGTCGAACACAAAGCCGATCTTGAGGTTTTCGAGCAGCGAGTGCTGTGCCTTGTAGACGAGCGGCACGAGACCCGTGTAGTCGACGGCGACACCATCGACGCCATCGGCGTCGAGCCTGGCCAGCACGGGATCGATCTTCTTCTGCAGATCGGCCTTGAAGAGGGCGTAGTCGACTTCCTGGATGGCGCTGACGCGGGCGCTGATCCGCCAGAGTTCCTGCGTGTGTCGGCTGCCGTCGGCGGCGGTGGTCGTGGCCTCGCGAAGGTAGTCGCCCGCGAGAAACTCGTCGCGGTGCCGCACGAGCGCCTTGTTGAGGGTGCTGCGAGCCAGCTTCGCCCGCAATCCCTCGCCGCCATCGGCCATGTCCAGGCTGCGGCCGAACGTGACGGTCGAGAGCGAACTGCCCACCTCGTCGAGCACCCCGATCTCCCGCTGGATCTCGTCGACGAGTTCCATCCGCTCCAGGAAGTTGAGCGGGCACTTCTCGTCGATCCGCACCAGGATCTCCATCGGCACCAGCGGCCCGAGGTGGCTCTCGAGCCAGGCGTAGTCGGTGCGGATCTGGGCCTTACGGGAGAAGAGCCTCATCAGCTGCACGCTGCTCTCCACGCGGGTCATGCCGTAGCCGACGGCCGCCATCAGGAGCAGGCAGGCCGCCGTGGCGAGGGCGTGATGCTGCGTGATCCACTGGCCCACGGACCACCAGCGGCTCGACTCGATCGGCTTCCAGCCAGCGGCCTGCTCATCGTCGGCGAGCTTGCCAATCCGCAGCTTGGGTGGGAACAGCTCGAGTGCCGCCGGCATGAAGGTGACGAGGATCAGGAAGCTCACCAGGACGCCGGCAGCGGAGAAGATGCCGAACATGCGGATCGGCACCAGCTCGCTGACTGCAAGCGTGGCCAGACCGATGGCCGTGGTGCCTGTGGCGAGCGACAGGGGCAGCAGGGCGTGGTGGACGGCGCGGCCGGCCGCCCCCTCCTGCACGCCAGTCTCGGCGAGTTGGTCGCGGTAGTAGTTGGCCAGGTGGATCGCGCCGCTGGTGGTGGCGACGTAGACCAGCGAGGGCATGGTCAGGAGGATCGCATCGACGGGATACCCCGAGTACCACACGAGCGCCAGGCTCGCGAACATGCTGTATACGCCGGAGGCGATCACCATCGCCACGAGTGTCTTGCTCTTGAGGCTGAACCAGCTCACGAAGAAGCCGACGACGAGCGACAGGCCGAACAGGATGGTCACGCTCGTCTGGCCGGCCTTGTCGATCGAGACGTTGTCGACCGGCGGGCCGCCCATGTGGATCGCCGAGTCGGGGATGCCGCACTCGGCCGTAGCCACCGTGCGGATCTCGTCGATCGCCCCGTGGAGGTTGGCCCGGGCCATGTCAGCGAGGGTCAGGACCAGGCAGGTTTTCCGACGGTCCAGATCGTCACCGGCCGAACCGGCCGAAACACCCTTGGGAGGGGGTCCGATCAGGGCCCCGGTGAGCCGGGTGACCGCCTCCTCCCGCTCCAGGTTGAGCGGTTCCTGGCACATCCGCTCAACCGCCCGCGGGCCCGTCTGGGCCGATTTGAAATAGAGGGGCCGGTCGATCCGGGAGGCCTCTTCCGGGGGCGGCAGCAACTTCCGGGCCAGCATCTCCAGCCGGGGGTCGGCCATCGTGCAGCCTTCCCAGCTGACGAGGATGAACTCCTCGCCCTGGAAGTTCTGCCGGAAAAACCGGTAGGTGCGGGTTTCCTGGTACTCCGCCGGGAGCCAGCCTTTGACGTCGTTTCGGTTGTTCGACTTCGCCTTGATGGCCCCGACCACCACCATGGGCAACAGAAACACCAGGATCGCCATGATCCCGACGCTGGAGCGCTGGTAGAAGTTGGTCCGGTGGTGCGACATCAGGGCCGTCCGGGGCGTTTTCGGCGGGTTTGTTCAACCCGAGCAAACCAACCCTACAGGTCGCGGACGGGCCAGTCCATATCGTTCCACCCCGGACGGACCGTTTTTTGGCAGGCCTGACTCGTCGTAAGTGGTTTTCAGGGAACAGTTTCCGTCTGCCTCACAGGCGCCTCAGCCGGAACAGCCCCACCCGATGATCCTGGGGTCATTCCTGGGTCGGGGCGGTCTCCACCGCGGAAAAACCCGCTTCCCGATGGGAGCCGTCGCAGAAGGGCCTCGACCGGCTTACCCCGCACCGACACAACGCCACGGATGGCTTTCCGTCCGGGAGCGGGAACTCGCCTCCGAGGTGGTCGGTCACCCGCAGGCGGATGTCGCCCGGCAACTCCACAACGAGCGGCCCATCAGCCCGGCAGCGGATGGTGGCACATCCGGGAAGGGCCCGCCCGCTCTGCTCCGACGGCTGGCCGGCAGTGGTCATTCCTCGAGCCTTGCCGGATCTGGGCCGCTCTCGTCCGCGGGCGGGTCGGCGGGGGCGTTGGGCTCGGGGTGGGCCTCGGGCTGGGGCTCGGGCTCGCCCTGCTGGGATAGCCTCCCCGGCCAGTTGATCGCGATGGCGAGGATCAGCCCGGCTGCCAACGCCGCAGCGAACGCCCCCCACGGCCACCGCCTTGGCGGCGGTTCCGCTTCGGGCACGTCCTCCCGGGCCTCCTCGCGTTCTTCCGCAATTCGCTCCGCCTCGATTTTCCGCCATTCGGCATCAACGGCGACCTCGTCCGGATCGCCGGCAGCGCCACTGGCGGCGTGGTCTGGAGTCGGCAGGTGTGGTCGGTCGGTCACGGTGGTCGCCTTGGCTGGATCCTCCCAATGTGGCCGTCCGGCCGCCGGCCGTCAAAGGGTGTCGCCCGCCGGCCGTGGCGGCTGTCGTCCGATCCACCACCAGAGCGCGACGGCCAGCGCGAGCAGTGCGAGCGACACCAGCTGCGAGATCGACAGCGACGTGCCGAGTGCCGGCTGCTCATCGACGCGGACGATCTCGAGCAGGATCCGAGAGATCGGATGGAGCGTGAGCACCAGCGCAAACACCTCGCCGTCGCGGCGAGCCAGGGGCGTGTAGGCCACCGCGACCGCCGCGAGCAGCGCCGCATCGAGGGCGGCGTAGAGCTGGGCCGGATGGAGCGGCACGCTGCCTCCTGCCGCCGCCGGATAGATCGCGGCTGGAGCGGTTCCCTCGGGGAAGCGCACCGCCCAGGGGAGGTCGCACGGTCCACCGAAGCAGCAGCCGTTGAGGAAGCAGCCCACGCGGCCGATGGCCAGGCCAAGGAGCAGCCCGGGGGCGACGCAGTCGGCAAGCCGCGCGAGGGAAAGGCCCCGGCGGGCAGCGAAACGCCAGGCAGCGACCGCCGCCGTGGGGAGCGAGCCGAAGACCACGAGCCCACCCCCTGCGATGTTGGCGATCCGGGCGAGCGACTCGCCGAGGCTCGTGCCGGCGCCGAAGAACTGGTCGTGGTATTCGAGCACGTAGAACAGCCGCGCGCCGACGAGGCCCCAGAGGAAGACTTCCGTTCCCAGCGCCAGAATGGTGTCGGCGTCGAACCCCATGCGTCGGCCACGCACGACCGACAGCCACGTGCCTGCGGCTGCGGCGATCAGGAGCATCACGCCGTAGCCGCGGATCGGTACACCGGCGCCGTCGTCGAGCGCGGGAAGCACCCAGAGGAGCATCGCGGCGACCAGGGCCAGCGGCAGCCCGAGCGACCGGACGGCGGCCGCGATGCCATGACGCGACGCGGCCCAGGCGAAGCCGACGGCACCGGCCGCGGCCCAGACCGCCAGTGCGAGCCCCCAGCCGAACAGCGGCACCTCGGCTCCGCTCAGGTCGAGCGATGTCGGAATGTGGAAGAGCGTCGACCGCATGCTGCACCAGTCAGCTGCGGCGCGGCAGCAGGAGATTGTCGATCAGCCGCGTCGTTCCGAGCCTGCCGGCGACCAGCGCGACGGCCTCGACGGTAGGCGTCGAGGTCGGCTCGAGCGACTCGCCGTCGACGATCGCCGCGTAGTCGATCGCGACGCCTCGGGACTCGAGGTGAGCCCGCATCGCCCGCTCGATCGCGGCCACGTTGTCGCCCGCGAGCCAGGCCCGTTCGGCGAGCATGAGGCTTTCGTAGAGTGCGGCGGCCCGCCCGCGGTCGTCGCCGGAGAGATAGGCGTTGCGGGAACTCATTGCAAGTCCGTCGGGCTCGCGGATCGTGGGGCAGACGGAGATCTCGACGGGCAGGCCGAGGTCGCGGACCATCCGCTTCACGACGAGCGTCTGCTGCCAGTCCTTGGCGCCGAAGTAGGCCACGTCGGCGGGAACCGCCAGGAACAGCCGGCAGACGACGGTCGCGACGCCGGAGAAGTGCCCCGGCCGAAGTTCCCCCTCGAAGCGTCGCGCCGGACCATCCACCACGATCCGCGTGGCGCATCCTGATGGATAGATCGCGTCGGCCTGGGGTGCAAAGATCCAGGTAACGCCGCGGCCTGCAATCGCGGCGACATCGGCCGCGAGGCTGCGCGGATAGCGGGTGAAGTCCTCGCCGGGGCCGAACTGCGTCGGGTTCACGAAGATCGACACGGCCACGTCGTCGCATTCGGTGGCCGCGCGTTCCACGAGGCTCACGTGGCCGGCATGCAACGCCCCCATCGTGGGCACGAAGCCGACGCGTCTACCACGGCCGCGAGCCGCGAGCACGTCGCGGCGCATGCGGTCCGGATCGGCGACGATCGTCGGCTCGTCAGCCGTGGATACTCGGGCACCGGCCATCAGATCATCGCCTCGACGGCCGCCGTCGATTCCAGCGCCGCCTGGGAGAGGTCGGAGGCGTCGATCGTGATCACCGCCTTCGGCCCCCTGGCGGCCGGCGCCCGCAGGCGGCGCAGCAGGCGATCCTGCAGGTGAAGCAGGGGTGTCACGCGGTCGCCGGGTCGGTCGCAGACGAGCGCCGCGGTCGCAAGGTCGGCGAACACATCGGTGTGGTCGCGAGACCGCCGCGCGCGGAAGGCGATCCGTTCCTCGAGCACCCCCGGATCGGCGACGAGCATGATGGCGACGCTGGGCGTAATCGATCGCGATGCGGCAGCGTCGGCGTCGCCGCGGAAGTCATCGAGTTCGTCGGCGTCGAGGTCGTCGGCTGCGGCCGCCACGAGGCCTTCGCACCAGTAGTCGGCGATCGTGGTGCCGGAGGCATCGCTCCAGCGGCTGCGTTCAAGCGGTGCGGACCAGGCGGCGAGCGTCTGTCGCCAGCGGGCGAGCGAACACCGTGATCCACCGGCGCTGGTGGGCAGGGCCGTGGGGGCGTGGAGGGGGCGGCCCATGACCGCGTCGGCGACCACGGAGGCGATCTCGGAGGCGCCGCTGCCCGGCACACCGACGACGACGACCAGCGGATGCGGTGCGGAGATGTTGTCGAGCAGATCGCGGACGGTGCAGGCCGCGGGAGGAAAGGCGAGATCGCCGGCGATCTCCGCCGCCGGTTCGAGCACGAATCGTCGCGTTGCCATCCGGGGATGCGGAATCGTCAGATCGGGCGTGTCCATCACGACGTCGTCGTAAAGCAGCAGGTCGAGGTCGATCGTGCGGGATCCCCAGCGTTCCGTCCGCTCGCGGTGGAGCGTCTTCTCGACGGCGGCGAGGATTTCGAGCACCGTGCGGGGTGGTAGATCGGTGTCGATCAGGCAGGCGCCGTTGAGAAACGACTGCTGTCCCGGCGGCCCGCCGACGGGGGTCGTCTCACGGTAGTGGCTCACGGCATGAACCGTGACACCAGGCATGGAACGGAGCAGTTCGACGGCTCGATCGAGTTGTTCCCGGCGGGGCCCCCAGTTGGAGCCGCATCCGATGAGGCATCGTGCCATGGCGGCGTTTCCCGTGACTTTCGGGCACCGCTGGATTCTACCGCTCAGGCCGGGTCGCCGTGCAAACCAGCTGAGTGCAAGCCACCCACATTTCAGCCGTCGGGTGGATTAACCGGCGGACCGCAGCCACTGCTTTCATGCGGGCTGCGGCCCCCGTCCGGTCCAAATCCCTGGACACGCACGCGGATTCGAGAACCGGGGGGGACATCCAGGCCACGACCAAGGTCGTCGACTGTCGATCCCTCAAGTCGTCGCCCCCCTGATTTCTCGAAATACGTGATCGTTTGAGACAGCCACCAAACACGGAACGTGTCACCGAAGCCGTTGGGTGAACGCGCCGCATCGGCGGGCCACGCACACGCTCGCTGGTTTCACGACTGAGAACCGCGGTCCTCTCTGCGTGGCCAACCGGCGAGCGACGGCACTGGCGTGATTCTGTGGAGGCAGCACGAGTTGTCAAGCAGACGTTGAGTCGTGTCAGGCACATGCCGCTTCTGCGGCGGAAAACGACCGATTGACAAAAAACTTTTTTTGCGTTGATGGTGCGGGCCTTGTTGACCCGGCCCGTCAGCGAGACGGAGCGGTCGCGGACAAGGTATCGTGTGTCGATGTCGGAGCGGCGTCCGGAGTGGCGGCGGATTGTTGGTGTGAGGTGGGGCGGAGTACGAGGGAGAGAGCGTGTTTGCACGCGACGAATCGCACGATCGTGACGAGGCAGACCGTTCTTTGGACGAACTGCTCGAGTCGCTCGATGACGCCGATGGTGACGGGCCAGATGGCCCGGCCGACGGCGGTGAAGCGGGGCTGGATGCGGTCGCGCCGGCCGAGAGCTACTGGGCGGCGTCGCGGACGCCGCTCACGAGCCTCGTTTTCGCCCTGCCGCTGGTGCTGGCCTACGAGGGAGGCGTGCTGGCGATGGGGCGAGGATCGCCCCGAAATGGGGCCGACGTGTGGCTCCGGCAGATTCTCGATGCGGCCGGTTTTGGCCAGTATTTCCTGCTGCCGGCGCTCACGGTGATCGGGTTGCTCGCCTGGCACCACGTGGAGCATGTCGCCTGGAAGTTTCGGCCGGGCGTGCTCGTGGCGATGGCCCTGGAATGCGTCTTGTGGGCCGCGGCCCTCATTGGCATTGCCAGGCTCCAGGAACGGCTCTGGCCGCTCGCGGCAGGCCTTGCCGACGAGAGCCTGATCGCCCGGCTCGTCGCGTTCTGTGGCGCCGGCCTTTACGAGGAGGTTCTGTTTCGACTGCTGCTGCTTCCGGCGCTTGTCTGGGTCTTCGAGAGGCTCGGGTTTTCCTCGCTCCCCGCCGCCTGCTGGGGCCTCGTCACGTCGAGCCTGCTGTTCAGCGCGGCCCACTATGTCGGCCCGCTCGGCGACACGTTCGCGATCTACAGTTTCACGTTCCGATTCCTGGCGGGGATGTTCTTCGCGGTGCTGTTTCTCGTGCGCGGGTTCGGGATCGCCGCGGGCACGCACGCCGTCTACGACATCCTCGTAGGCCTGCTGTAGCCGCCGTGGGCCGCGAGTCGGCGGGGGGCCATGCCAGATCGTGGTCGCCGTGGCGACGACTTCCTATAATCGGCCCACGAGGCGAATGGCGATGCATGACGTGCGGCGGATGCCGCGGCCATGGGGTCGCTGCCGGTGATCCGTTCAGGAGAGACGATCGTGATATCCCTGCGACCGAAGGTCGGCGAACTGGTGTTCCAGCTCTACGGTCGCTCCCTCCATCCCGAACTCTTCGAGATCTGTTCGACGCGTTCGATCGATCGTGGGGGCTACACCGCATCGGTGTCGATCACGACAGCCGGCCATCTGGTGACCTGGCGAAAGGACGGGCTGACGCTCACCGAAGTGGCGACCAGCCTTTCCCAGCCGCTGCCCCAGAAGCGACGACTTCTCTCTCACCGAATCGCCGGGGAGCGGAGCGACCGGATGGAATGTCGCGGTGGTGCCAGCTACGAGACCTGCTTCCAGTTGGAGACGGTGCAGCAGGAGGTCTTCTGGTCGTTCCAGCAGGAACTGGTCGAGGCCGGTATGAAGCGGGGGCTGCTCCATCGGTTTGAATCGGGGGGGCGGGTGGCCCTCGGGGCCGTCAGCTGGATCGACGTCGAAACCCGGCCCCGCAGCCTGATCATCCAGGCGTTTCACACGTTTCCCGACGACATGGCGATCGTGAAGAGCCAGTCGGTGTTCGAGACGCCGTGACCGGCCTTGCGGGCTCGGTCGCCCTCCGCGAGACTTGCCGCCCATGCCCACTCGCAAGTCTGCACCCGCCGACAGTCAGGCCCGCACGCCCCGCGTGCTGATCGCCGACGACAACGAGCCCAATCGCGAACTGCTCGAGGTCTACCTGTCGGGCCTCGGCTGTGAGAT
>Ga0315903_10004188_pt1 | contig 19408 bp, 25 predicted proteins | sample LakEriMetagenome_7_FD_203524 | JGI IMG/M metagenome (GOLD analysis project Ga0315903, IMG submission 203524) | Freshwater fungal communities from buoy surface, Lake Erie, Ohio, United States - Buoy 2 MA119 | ecosystem: Environmental > Aquatic > Freshwater > Lake | place: USA: Lake Erie, Ohio...
AGCGCGTATCTCATCCACCCTGAGTCAAAAACTGCCTTGCGATATAAGTCCATTAAGTAAGTAATCTTAAGGTCGATCGCCTCTTCGGTTTCTATCGTTATCTTTTTCTCTTTTCCACGGAAAGAATTACCTGGTGTAATCTTCCAGATATCTCCCAAGCCTGTCACTTTGGTAAAGTACCAAGGAGCTTCTTTAAGAAGGGTTAAGAAACCTTTTTTGAATTCACGGATCATTTCTGCCCTAGATTCTTGGTTCGTTCTCACAAAGTAACTGACAGCAGAGTCGGTATCTTCGTCTGGCAAGAAAAGACCTTGCGGATAGTAGTCCAAATCTTTGTCTCCGCTATAGTCCTGTGTGTTGATTATCCTCCACTGGAATCCTAAGTAAGTCGGGTCTTGCCACTCAAGTATAGGACCACCCGTAGGTTGTATCCTGGCCTGCCCGTATGACAAGAAGTTTTTGGTTATGGAATCCGCGTATTTCATGATCTATGTATATATTTAAGGCGCCGGCCATTCACGCCTTCTAAGAAAGAGCGTTTGATAAAAATCTGGACGATTGGAACCTCCGTTAGAATATGATCCACCCGGGCCTATGCGGTCAAAACTAAATATCATTCCGTCTGTCATATAAAAACCGGTGTAAAACTGGTCTACGGTGGGGTAATTCTTGTTCGGTTCTGCATCAGCAACGTCACCGGTCGCGTCAAGTCTTCTTTTGGTATCATCAGTTATGTTCTGCATCAGAAGCGGCAGCTTTTCACCGTTTGCGACGTTTGGATTCCACCTTGGCAGGTCTACTTTTATGAAGAGCTTTGTGAGTTCTTCGCGGTTTCTTTTGTTGTGTACTTCGGAAAAAAGATATTTGTCGTGTACGTTCTTTGATTGGACACCCAACCACATCTTCTTGTTCTGCGTCTTCCAATAGTCTAACTGTGATGGAGCGCCCGCTGCGGTACTTCCTTTTGGAAACGTACGTCCTTTAAGAATGATCTTGTCTTTTTCTGCGTCTGTGGTTGTAAGAGGATCTATGTATAGGTCCCAGTACTTTAGGCTCTTTTGGTCAAAGAACTGGACGTGTGTTTTATACCCCCACTTCTTAGCGACTTCGGAGCTGTTGTTGACGATCTGATGTTGTTTCACAAAAAAGTTTGTGTTCTGCAGATCCGTCAAGTTTGACAGCATTTTTGGAAGAGTTACCTGTCCTGACTTGGCGTCCTTCAAGTCATTGGGATAGTATTCTTTCACAAGAGTTGAATCCAAGATAGCCGCTGGGAGTTGGCTGTCTCCTTCGAATTGATTGTTTACGTTTATGAAGTTCAAATGGTAGTAAACATCTATGTAGACTTTGTAAAAATCTTTAGGAGATTTCCAAGCATGATCAGCTATGTGATTTATGAAATTGTACATGCTATCACCAGGGCACACCCAATTCATAGAATCAACAGTAGATGTCTCATTCGTCGCGAAACCTAAGTTGAGCTCTTTTGCTATTAGTTGTATTACATCGAAAGAATTGCCTGTGTAAGACTTGACGACCTCGTCGCGAATGTGCGGGATAAAAAGTTCTCCTTGAATCACGACCGAAGCTCCTGCTCCTTCTTCGCCTCCTTTTCCGATGTCCACTGATGTGATTACATAATCATTCCTCACTGGTTTGAACACATCGTTCTTAGCACGAATAAAGACATTGACTATGTCACCGTCTTTCGGCATTGCTTGCGACTTAAACGCAGTTGAGTTAACGAGATCAAAAGCCAAAAACAGCTTAGGTAAGAAACCTGTGCAGTCGATCCTAAATGTATCGAGTTCTTCTAAGCTGATAGTGTAGTTGTTGATTGCGACCATTGGGTAGTCGGTACCTACGCTATTCTGCTCTTGATGACCCGTGACTTCTTTTGGCTTGTTTTGAGGAATCTTATCAGACGTTGAAGAAAAAACATCAGCGAGGGATAGCTCGTCTAAGACGATCTTTGGCTTAAGAAGCGAACGTATGATAGTTTTTTCATCAGATGCCATGTATTCTGTTTTATGTGTTGTTTCTTAATCTTTGCTTAATCATCTTAGCGACAAATTCACTCTTAGACACCGGATCTTGAGAATCAAATCCCGAAGCACTAACAGCACCACCAAGAACCAACTTACCATTGACGAGCGTGATCTCTTGGTCACCGAAGTCTGCGAGGTTTGGAGGAAGAGCAGGAGCATTCTTACCTTTTGACGGATCCGGTTTCGTGGCCTGCGTTCTCTTTTCGAAATCAGCGAGACGTGGATCTACAGTCGACTTTTTCTCTGGCGTAATGTATTGCTTTCTTATGTCTTCTCGTGCTTCTGCGTTTTTTGTCTGTGGCCTTAAGTTGCTTGAAGCAGAAGGAATGTCCCAGATCGTGAAAACGTCGCCTTCTTGAATTGCAAAAGGGTTTGAGACGTTGTTGAATTTCAAAAGTTGCTCAAGCGGAGTAAGATACCCGTACACTTGTCTTGCTATCAAGTCGGGACGCATCTCTTCTTCTCTTCCGACTCTGAACAAATCGATACCTATCAAACCTTCTGCACTATCCTTCTCGTTGTAATCTTTTAGGAGAAGGTCTTTGATACGAGGACTTTTATCGTCTCTTTTCCAGTCGGGTTTATTGTCGATCGTTGTTGGGAAAACTAGCATACTTAAAAGATTATTATTTAACCGTTTGTTTTAGCCGGTGCTGGTGGTGTTTCGGTTTTGGTTATTGCGTTACCAAGACCGTACAATGAAACGTGCGCAGAACGAGTTATTGCGTCTTTTGAAAGTTTTAATAACGAATATGTCTGTTCGTAAGCCTTTTCACCGCCTACAATTCCTGGTCTTTGCGATCTATCACCAGGAGCGCCTTTTACAAGTGCGCGGCGAGATCCTTGGCCGTTTCTTCCAGCTTCTGCAAAAGAAACCGAGCTTCCGGTTGTTTTATCGCCGCCGACAACACCGGGAATAGGTAAATTTTGGGCGCTATTTGCGGTTGAATTCGACTCGTTGTTGGCGCTCAATGATTGCTCGTATCCTTTGGGAAGAGCGTAGATCCTGCCTTGGCCGTAGTTGAACATGGATTCGATCGCATTCTTGTCTCGAGGCATACCATGTTCCAACGTGATGGTGATTTTGAGTTCCGTTGGAAAGTCATCAGGTCCAAGTTCGTCGTTAAATTCGATTTTGGCGTTTGAACATATTAAGTTGCCTATCATCATAAGCGGGTTGAGAGGACTTCCTACTTGTAAGTGCCATTCACCAGTAGGTGCGCCTGTCAATAGAGCGTGAAGACCTGATATCTGGCCTCTTGCCTCGGTAGTGTTCAGCTTCATAAATTCCTTGGCTGCACCTCCTGCGATTTCTTTAAGTCCTCCGATTGGATCTGCTGTGATTTTGCTGAACAAGTCGGATATGTTTCCGAGGATACCTGTGAACTGCTCTTTCAATGCGTTAAAGAATCCGTTGGGATCTCCTTTCAGCCACGCAGCTCTTCCTGCATCGCCTCCTAAGAATGGGTCGTGATCTCCTCTACCGACGTGTGGAGCAAAGCGGTTCATACCGCCCCAGAACGGAGCAGAAGCAGATGTCATAAGAAGAGCGTTTGCCAATATGTCGAGACCTGCTGCTTTGGTGTTGATGCCACCGATGCTGCGAATGGAGTACTCAAAAACCAGGTTGATCTCGTGTTTGAACTCCAATCCTCTTTCTCTACCTTTTACGCTGGTGATTACGTTGACAGGTCCTAAAATCTTGTTTACGTAAGGACCGTTGTTGTAAGGATCCACGGGTGTCATCGGAGCTCTTTCGGTTTTACTACCTACCGCTCCTGCTTGCATGAATCCTAACACTTTAGCCAGACCCGGAGCTGGATTGTTGACGGTCGCTGGCTCTGTTGACTGTGTAACTTCCCATACATCGGCTTTGATGTCTTTCCACTTAAGGCCGGTTTCGATTGGTCCTACGATTGCTGATATTTTATTTCCTGAGTCTTCTCCAAGAAATGTCACCATTGTAGCGACTGGGTACAATTTATCAAGTTTAACTTCATTACGTCTTTCTTGTGGAGAAGTAACCGCGTCGCTGACCGGATACGGATATCTTCGCAGAGTGACCATGTAGTTGTTGGGAATCTTCTGCCACCATTTGCAAAAAACAAAATCTTGGTACTTGTAAGGAAACTTATATTTGTTTTGGTCCAAAGTAGACCAGTTGATTATGTTTGTTGTGGTAGGAGTTTTTGCAGGCCCAAGAGGGTTTGTGTCTGCGCCTGGATTGAAGTTATCGTAAAATCTTGGTTGGTTGGCGCGGTCGACCAAAAGTTTGTTCGCGCCTTTACCGCCCGCAGCTTGTAAGTTTATGTAGGCCTGTTCACTCATGATGGCCGGAACACCGTAGAAAGATGTGAAGTTGCTGGTGACAACGTCCGTCCTCCCGGCGTTCTTAGGTATGCCGTCGCCTCCTTTTGTTTTGTCGTCGGGTATCATAAAACCGTCGACCAATTCTTTTTCCACGTCGGTGGACAACGAATAGAGGACGTTTCCAGTTTTGTCATCGATAAGATAAACAAGTCTTAGATCCAACGGAACATTGTCACTTATTCTATTTTCTTCCGTTGGTTGAGACTGTGCTGTTCCTTTATTCGCTTCTTCGGCTGCTGGCTCTTGTTCTAAGATGTTCGTTACAAACGAAAGAGGAAAATACGTTGACAGGAGTTGATTGATCAGTGTTAAGTTTTGTGAAAGATTTGAACTTACGAAAGGTTCCGGAGTTGTCTGTTGACCGGTTGAAGCCTCCGCGTACTTAACACTACCCGTCTTGACGACTTTAATTATGATGCCGTCATTTGTCTGAACTCGCAAAGGCTGTCCTTTCTGCGAATTATTTTTTGCTGGCGCATAGAAATCCTGGTTGCCAAATCTGTTCAGACTTAAGGATTGCGGGTTTTTTGCCATTTAATCGAAGACCTTTTTTCTATATATCTCAAGTCTCTATTCCAATACGTTGTCAAGATATATAAAGAAAAACAAAAAGAATGGCCAAAGTTAAGACTTTTGAAGAATACTTTCCTAAGTGGATGGGCGACTCGACTGAAGACCGTAAGAAGTCACAGATGAAGAAACAAGCCAAGATGGACGATGACGATCCCAGAGCCTACAAGGAATTGCCCGGCGACACTAAAGGAAAGAAGAAACTCAAGACATCTGTTCACACTAAGAGCTATCATGAAAAGTTCGGCAAGAAGAACGAAGAAGCCGAAGGTGCCATGTATATGTCTGCTTTGGAAAACATCTTAAGAAACACTGAAGAGGTCAAAAGTATGATCACGCCCGAGATGGACTTACCTGCCTGGGTACAAGACAAGATCACAATCGCTGAACACAACATGGATGCGATAGCAGGATATCTTAAATCACCGAACCGCGATTAGAATGAATCCCACAAGACAACATTTGCTGAACAGCTTTAATGAATATGTTCTTTTAAGTTACCCACAGGCTCCAGAAGAGTTCAATAAAGTTGTTATGTTCACGACGATGAGTCAAGAACAAGAACAGAATCCTGTAATCGTCGAAAAGATCAAACGAGTTTTCGTCTACCAAGACGACGCTGATGACTACGCTTGCTCCAATATGGAAAAGCAAGCGCCTTTGCTTCTTTGGGGAAAGAAGACTTTGATCGAAGAAAGTCAAGTCCTGGCAATGACGACTTTTGCTCCTTTTCCTAAAGGAATTTACAATGACCCAAGAGGAATCATAACGAGTAAGAAAGATCTTACAGAGATTTACCAAAAGGAAGATTACGATTTCTTACCAAAGACGTATTTTACCAAAGCAGATGCTAAGAAGAAGCTCAAGTTTCCTTTGATAGCGAAGTCTTTGAATTCGTTTCAGTCTCGCGGTGTTGAAAAGATCAATAATGCTAAAGAACTCGATGCGCTTTCCGATGAGTATGATTTGTTCCAAGAGCAGATTAAGATATCACACGAGTATCGTTTCTTGTTCTTTAGAGGATATAAGACAGAGATCACGCTTCTTGCGGCGTTTCACAGAGACCCAGTGAACGACAAAGCCAAAGGACTGCGCGAGGCTATGACCTTTGACTCGATGAAAGAGAAAGATGCTTCTGAGTTTTCTTGGACACAGGTGTCCATCTATGAATTCAATCAAAAACAATTGTTCGACATCGCAGAGGCTGTTTTCAAACACAACCCTGGTCTAAACGTCGTAGGAATCGATGTTGCTTACCAAAATGGAGATTTCGCTAGACCTTACTACATCGAGCAGAACATCACGCCAAGTATGATTGCGAATGTTCCTTTCCTGGTGTACAAGTTCATATACGAGGACGCTTACTATCCTATGAGTCCTTATTCAATCAAAAGGCTCGAACAGCTTTCTTTGGGCTATATGATTAAGAGGTTTAAAGAAGACGATCTTTTTAATGTTGATGCTGAAATTTCAGGAACCGGCATGCGAGGTCTTTCATACTCCGAAATGTTAAATTCAAAACCAGCATGATACTATCATACGACGACTTTACCAAGAAACCTTTCCGAATGGGAGTTTTCGGCGACATGGGTTGTGAGAGCGTCCAAGTAGGAACCGTTGTGAACAGCGATCCTCTTATGTATATTCGTAAGTGGATGAACACTCTTGATTTTACCGTAGGACAGCTGGAGACCACGTTTAGCGGATACGAATCTGACTATCCTAAGTTCTCTTCTTCAGATTTGTTTGCGAACTATCTGAAAGGCAAATTTGACCTAATCTTAACTGCAAATAACCATTCGCTGGATGGAGGTGTAAATGGTGTCCTTAGAACGAACAAAATTTTAGACGAAATTGGTATACCGCATATTGGAACAGGTACACCAGAAAGACCGCGTATAACATACGACGTCAAGTTAAACGGTTACGACATAACATTCTTAAATTACGTTACATCAATCAATGGAGAAAAAGGTGAAAAAGAAGGTGCGATTTTCGCGGACGTTGATCCCAAAGAAATCCCAACAGGAATCGTCAATTTTTACGATGAAGCCCAAATTAAAGAAAAGATTGATATTGCGAAAAAGAGGTCTGAGTTTATCATTCCTACAATCCATCAAAGACATTCAACAAAAATAAGAGAGTACGGAGAATATGCTTCAGAAAAACAGATCGAGGATTTGGAACCAATACTCGACATGGGCGCCAACATTGTCATCGGCGCTCACCCACATGATTTTCAGGGCGGCAGACTTTACTCTGAAGATCGTATCATTGTTTTTTCCTTAGGCAATTTCTTTAGCGCCATGACCAACGAAAAGTATCCGGTGAATGCTGGATGTGTGATGGTCATATCGGTAGACTTCTACCAAAACACAAGATACACATTTTTGCCCGTCTGTACATATCAGACACAAGGTATGTACTATGTACTACCAATGGCGCCAATCGAAATGGGCGCCTATAAATTCATTACTGATGAAGATCGTGTTAAGATTGTGTTGAAACTCCAAGAGATCCGTGGAGTCCTAAGTCGTTGTGATCTTGAGGAAGAAGTGATTCAACCTCAGTATTTGTAATCATTCTTCCAAACATGATAGGCTCACATTTTATGATGTGGACCTTTTTGGCTGTTGGATAGTATATGATTTCTTGGAAAAGTTCGTATAGTTCTTCGTTCTTTCCATGATCGGTCAAGAACACTACTTTTTCTACAGCAGTTTCTAATTGCGCGAAATTTATGAGGCTACGAACGACCTCGTGATCCATCTCAGGATTGATGTATATGATAGACTGCATACGGTTTCCCGAAGCAGCTGTCTGAATCTGCTTTTTGATTTTTTCGTTGATGATAAAGTAAGAATACTCAGTCAGCGATTCTGGTTCATAACCCAACGATCTTATCACATCGTGTGAATCTATGATTAGCTGTTTTCTTAGGTTTAAGAATGCTTTTCTGAGCTTTTCTTTGTCGCCGTACGTAACGTACAAATTCATCATGTAGTTCGTCTTTTTCTTTTCCTCATTGCACGCTCCTCGTCTCTTTTTGTGATTTCTAAGATTTTTGCTTCAGCTTCTTCAACGGTATAACCCATATCTGTGTAAAGCTGTAAAGTTTTTGCGTACCTTTGGATTTCTTCTTCTCTTGCGATTGCTTCTTGTTGTTCGCGCCATTCTCTTTGCAACGCAAGACTTTCTTCTTGTCTTTGTTTGAGAAGTTGCTCGCGTATTTCACGAGGGCCTTCTTTGATCAGCTTGGTGATACCCAGCTCTTTTTCGATTCTTCTTCTTTCTCTACGATTGTACATCGGGCTGAACTGAGTGTTGGTAGAAAAAGTTGAAAAGTCTTAAGAATGCTGCAAGAGGCAAAAGTTCATCAGTCGTCATAGCGTCTGTGACGGGCGCCATGTGGAATGAGCTGAGTTCTTCTTTCTTGCTTCCGTCTCCGGTAGGTTCTCCAAGTGTAAGGCCGGTTACATCGATCGCAAACGTAGGAACCATGCGATCACTGTCTTTGTAAGGATAAAAGTTGCCCAGGTAGATGATACGACCTTTTTGATCCTCGGGACATTCGATACCACCTTCTTCTTTGAGTTCTCTGATGGCTGTTTGTATCAAGTCTTGGTCTTCGGATTCTATCGTGCCGGTGATCAGCGTGTTTGCGTAATCGCCTTCTCTGAAAGGATTGAATTCTTTTAAGAATCCTATCTTGTCGACGATGCTGTTCTCGTCGGTCGTGAAGGGCATGATGGCGATCGACATGGTCTTGGCTTTAAACCCAATTTGACCCATGATCTCTACCACATCAAATTTGCTATCACTGTACAGTACTTTGTAGTCTTTCATTTCTTTTCTTGGTGGTTTTAGGTTTTCTATTGAAAGCTTTTTCGGCAATCTGTCCCGCGATCTTTTCTTTGATGTCTTCAAATTTAATCGAAGAAGCTAAGAACTTCAAGATCTGTTCTTCTCCGTCATTGTAAGAATCAGCCAGAACTTTCATAAGTTCGATAGAAGGTAAGTCGATCTCTAAGTCTATCGTAAACACTTCTTTGGTCTTTTTGCTATCAAGAAGAAGTTTTTCAAGGGGAGAAAGATCAGCTTCTTGAACTTGATGAACTTGCGGCGCTGGAGCAGGTGTAGGTTTCTTTTTTTCTACTCTCTGCATAGGTGCGGGTGCGATGTCAGACAACAACATTGCTTCTGATTCGCTGGGTATCTCGATGAGGTACTCATTCATAATGGAAGTATTGATCATGCTTCCGTCGTTAAAGACGAGATATTCAATGTTGTCTTCAATGAATTTTTCTCCGATTGTCTTGACGACGTTTCCCATTTTGTCGCCTTTGGTCCACTGATAAGTTTTTACCATGTTTGTTGTTTTAGTATATATTGGGTTAGAGAATGATGTGATTTCGGTACTCTCGGTGGTATTCTCGCATCCACTCTTCAGAGAATCCTTGTGCTGCCCACGTAAGATAGTCTTCTCTAAAGATTTTAAGAAATTCTTCAATGTGATTTTCATAGTCGCCTTTGCTTATTTCGTTAAGTTGATTCACAGGAATCCTGAAAGTGTGTGAAGTGCCTTTGACTCTCCAGAACATATTGATCAAGGTGCCTACGTAACCGTAGCCATACTCAACTGTCAAAGGTGTCCACTTTTCGGGTTTGACCGAAAGTTCACCGTGACCCCATAGTTCTTTAAAGTTCTTGCGAAAAGGCATCTTACTCGGCGGCTGCTGCTTCTTTAGGGTTTGGTGTTGTCTCCAGAGCTTTGACGAGCATGTCAAGCACTTCTCCGCGTTCCATACCGTGAAGGAACTTCATATTGTCCATGTCTTGCTTCATGATGCGAATCGAGCCATGTACTTCTTCACCGTTTCCGAGCTGGATCACTATCGAATCCCACTCATAAACAAATTCTTGATTTTCTTGTGACATATAGTTTCTTTATTTTATTTATATTCACAAGTTGGAACTTGGTTTTTGGACATAGAAAAACCCGGAGGATAGCGAATCTCCGGGTTTCAAGTTTGCCGTGACAAACTCCGGTCCTAAGCCGGTGAGTTGCTCTTTTCGAGTTCTGCGAGTTTTTTGATGCCTCGGTCAACTCCTAAATTTCCTTGTGCCCAGATTCCAAATCGAGCGTTCTTAAAGCCAAAAGATCCACCTTGGCCATTTCTGAAAGAAACATATATCGCAGGCCAGTAAGGATCAGAATCCGACATCTTTAGTTTACCGCCGGTCAACACAGGGTTGTACATAGCGTGGCCGGACGGAGTTATTTCGTAAGCATTCTCAAACTGTTCTACTTTTGAAGGCGTGAATGTGATGTCGCCCTGCATGATAAGCTGAATGTTGTCAGCAGACCAATTTTTGTTGTTCGAAGAAGCGTCCGTACCAAACATTGCTCTGATACCTAGATCAATTTGGTCGGCTGGAATTTTTACTGCGAACTCTTGGCCGTTCTTAAGTTCTCCTCCAGTGAGTGTACGAATTCTTTCAATGAATTCTTTAGCAAAAGGATGATCTCTTAAATTGTCAAGACCGCCGTATTGTTGGAAATCTTTAGCAGTTTTACCGTCTTTGTGCGATATGTAGATCGGTGGGTTACCTTCGATCATAAACATAAAGTCAGCTTTAGGAGTGCCATCGACTTTGTCGACTCCTTCAAGAACCACTTCTTGGACGTTTGGAGTTGAGCTAAAGATCTCTCCGTGAATTGCTATTCTCACGGTTTCGTTGGGTCCTTTTAGTTTTTCCAGGTTTGCCTTGATGGCGTTGAGCGCCATCGTTTCTTTCTTTAAGCTGTCCTTTGGTGCCCAGAAAATTGCTTCTGGGTTTGCGTCCATCAAGTAGACAACCAACGCTGCTCCTTTTTCGTAGCGGTTCGATGGCATCTTGCCTTCTACTAAACCGCTCATGATGTCGGCGACGGTTTTCTTAGCGTCTTTGGAAAACTCTTCGAGACGAGCTCCTTGAGCAGAACGTATCTTTATGACTGTGTCGTAGACGGTGATTATGTTGCTGTTGTTGACCAGACCGGTGAATGACGCTCCAAGTTCTGATGCAAGATCTGTTCTTACATAGTTCATAAGATCAGCTTTTTTACCACCCAGTCTTTTCTCAAAGGCTACGAATGATGCCTTAAGAGCTTCGGGATTGATACCTTCAACAAGAAGGTGCTCGTTTATGAAATCTGTGTAAGAAAGTAGTTGCATTTACCTGTTTAGAATTTGATCGTATTCGTCGGCAACTTTGGTAGCTTTCACAGCTGCCTTGCTTCCGTCGATGTACTCGAGGATTCCGCTCTTGCTGATCCCGCGAACCTCGTGGTCCAGGGTCATGCCTCGGAAATGTTCTCTGATCATGGCTTGCGCCTGTTCGATCGTGTCTGCGTTCACTAAGTATGCTTCCATCTTAGCTCTTACTTTACCGGTGTCAAGATCTTCGCTTGTCACTCTTACTCGTACTGTCCAATTACTCATGTATTGTTGTTTAAAGTTAATGATATTGTTGTTTTATACTTTAAGTGTTCTTTAGTTCCTCTTCTTTACGCGTATTTGCTTAGTACGTCGAGAATCTTAATTGCTGCTGGTGAAGCCTTTATTCCACCACCGACGATTTTATCAAACTCTTCTACGGCCTTTTCAGGAATATCTGATATGTCTTTTCCGGTGGCAGCTTTGATCAGCTTTATTAGTCCGCTGACTTTAGAACCTCTATTCCAGTCTTTTTCGAACTCTTCAACAGTTGCGTCGTCGACACCTTGTAAAGTGTACTTGCCTTCGTTTAAGAAGTCGTCGTATGTGTGTATGTGTTTCATTTCTTTACTTTGTTTGGTTTCATGTATAGCGCTCCGACGATTCCTCCATTGCTCAAGATCGTTGCCTTGATGATTTGTCTTTCTGGACAAGTCCAAGCGTTACCTTGGTAGTTGCTTGATCTATATATTTCCGTCCAACCGGCTTTCTTCCAATCATCACCTTTGACGTTGTAAGCTTTCTTGATGTCGTCGAGCTGTCTTTGGTAGTCCTTGTCCTTGAACATGATAAAGACTTCGTAGTCTTTTCCTAATGTGGGTTCCACCACTTTCTTTCTCATCTCGCTGTCAGAGTAAGGATGTTCTCCGCCCAACATTCCGTACATGCTTTCGTTGATGAACGATTCGAATGACTTTATGTGATTCATTTTGTTGAAGATATTTGATTATTCGTAACCAATAAGTTGTTCTCCCAGATGACATTAGAAATCATTCTGGACACCTCTGTATCCGATGGGAAGTGTATGCCCATCTTTTCGCGGCTGTCGGCTACTTTCTGTCCAAAGGCACGAATCTCTCCGGCGATCTGCGGATACTTTCTTGCGTAGTATTCTGACATCACGAATCCTGTTAGGGCGTGACCGCTTGGGTAAGCAGCGCTGCAAGCGTCCGTGTGGATCAAAGGGTACAGAGGAATGCCCATCGCGTAAGCGAGTTGGTAAGGTCTTGGGCGATTGATGAGGTGCTTGAGATAGAACACCAGAGGTTCGGTCTGTGTATCGACCATAAAGTATTCTTCCATCGTTTCCTCAATGCCTTTGGCCATCAAGAAGTCGATGAATGCCTGTGGAAGTTCTCCTTCGACGAATCTCGCAAAAGTCATGTCATCGGGAGTAACCTCTGACATCTTGTTCATCAAGACTTCCAAGTCTTTCTTGGTAGTCTCGCTACTGTTCAGAGGTGCTTCGTTGATGATCTTGTCCGCAAGGCCGGTCTCGACGAACCATCTCTTGGGATTGGAATCTTTTTCTGCGACTTCATACAGTTCCAGTGTTGGGTTTCCGTATCGGATCCCATCGATGCCTAAGTTCGCAGGCATCACATTTTCATTTAGAAACTCTGCGTACTTTTTCATTATGCTTGTCCAGGTTGTACAGGTCCAGCCATGATACCTTCGCACTCTTTCGCCAACTCGCCCATCATCGCTTCGTTCAGCTTAGCATATTCCCCAAGATATTTCTCGGCTACTTCTGCTTTGTCTTCGCTCTCGTGATATGACTTCATTTCGTTCTTGGCCATCTCGTAGCATTCTTTAAGAGCTTCCCAGCACTTTTCAGACACCACTTGCTTGGTAGCTGGTTCGTGAGAGTCTTCGGCTACTTCTGTGCCTTTAACGAAATCTTCATAGGTTTTTACTGCTTTCATGTTTTTGTTGTTTTTTATATGTTATTGACAACTAAGAATCTTAAGTTGTCTCCTAGTCTGTTTTGGTATTCGCCTGTCTTAAATTCTTTGGTGATCGACGGAAGTTTCTGTAGGAACAGCTCGTATGCGTCGGGATTGTCGTAATCGTTAAAGAAAATTACACTGCTGAAAGGTACTTTCAGATCTTTTGCCGCTTTTTCTACTTCTTTAGGTAGAGACTCTTTGTATGTCCATCTGTCCCATGTGTCCAGCGTGTTTGCTTTCAGGTCGCTGAATCTTGTGGCGACTGAATTGTACAAGCTGCGAAGTTTAGGATTCAAATCCGTTTGGTCTTCGTTAAGTTTCTTGTTGCGAAACTTTGCAGAGGACATGAGTTCATAGAACTCTCTGTCCATGTTTACGCCAAGATTGTTAGTGATCCATTCATCGATCACACGTTCATTTTCAGATTCTCTTAAAGATGAGTGTTCTCTTAGGTAGCTTTTCCTAAGTTCGTCGACGTATGTATGTCTTACGTCTTCTTTCTCGTTGATGAAAGATTTGTAGTCGAACAGTTCTTCACGACTTTCTCTGGCACCTCCTGCCTCTATCTTATCCTGTTCTTTCAACCTTTTGATCTTAGCAGCGATATCTTGTATCTTTTTGTGAGGGCTGTCTTCTCCTTTGAAGAATTCGTCAAAGTCGTGTTGTAGTTCGTGCTCCATGTCGTGAAGCTTTTTCTCCAGCTCTCTTGGTTTTTCTATTGCTGCAAAGTTTTCATCACCCGCTTTCTTCTTAAGACTTTCCTTTTGTGAGTCGAGCTGTTTTTGCAAGTCATCGACCTTGCCTTGGTAGTAATCTTTTTCTTCAGGGTCGGATTCTTTCTTCATCTTAGACTTCATTGATTTAAGATCGTCCAAAATATCTTGCAGGCCTTCTTCTTCGTCTTTGGCTCCTGATTTTTTAAGGGCTTCTTTTGCAGCTTCCTTTGCCTGTTTGATTTCTTTTTCAAACTCGCTTATCTTAATCTTCCTTGCGCGCATGTCTTTGTGAAATGCGATGGTCTGGTCATGAAGATCCGCTTTTTCTTTCAGAAGTTTTTTGAGTTCTTCGTCATCAGTTTCTTCGGCAAGTGTTCGATCTTTTTCGGCTTCTTCCTTCTCTAGTTCGATTGCCTTCGAGTGATTGACGTTTTTACCCATTGCTTTGTCGTGAAGGATGTGTTTGATGTGCATGACTCCGAAGTAGACTCCAAGAGCCACGGGCACCCAGTGTAAGATGGGCATTGATGTCTTTGCCAAAGATAGGGCAAGTGATTCTAATGCGCTTGCTGCCATTCCCGCCAAGCTCATGTGAAAGAATCCTGCAATTTTACTGTGTTCTCCGAGGACACCTGATGCGACTATCGATTCTGTCGCCAGACCTAAGATTATTGCTCCAATCGCAGCGATGGTTATCATCAAGAAAACACCAGGCCCTCCCAGCTTCTTAACACATGCTGACAAGAACTTAAGTCCTTTCTTAAGTCCGTTTTCTGCTACCCACTCAACGATAAAGACAGGACCTTGTAATATGATCCTTCCTATTTTTCCTAGAATCTTCCAAACAGAAGATTCACCGTCTTCTGCAGTTTTTTCTGCTTTAGTTGCCTTTTCTTCCGCGCGGTTTACAGGATTGCCTTCGGGCTGTTCTGGTTGTTTTGCTTTTTCGATTGCTGCTTGATCCTTAGCGGCGAGTTCTTCTTCTCTCTTTTCTTCTTCAGGAGTTTCGTCCTTCTTTTCTTTATCGTCTTTCATTCCGAACGCCTTGCCGATTTTGTCGAGAAGACCTTCCGTCATGTCCATCTCAGACAGAGAATTGCTGATGAAACTTTCATTAACGGATTCATTAAGAGCTTCTGCTCTTTTTCCTATCTCAACAGCTGTACAGAAAGCAAAGAATTCCAAAAGATCTTCTTCATCTAAAGTCTGAAGATATTCAAGAACATCGTAAGCGTGTTTATATGATTCGTTGGGTTTGTTGGACTGCTGTTGACCAGATTTGCCTTTTCCTTTTTCTTCGGCCATCTTTTTCTGTATGTCATCGAGCTCTTCCTTTTTGCCTTCTTGGTCAGCACCTAATGCGGTTTGGGCTACTCCACCAGCATTCTTAACACCGTCGTTTATTCCTCCGCCCACGCCTTTACCAGTGAACCATTCAACCGTCGCTCCTAAGTCTGCCTGATCTTTGTCAATTTGTTCTTCGCTGTGTTGACGAAGTTTTCCAGCTCTTTCTTCAGCTTTGCTTTTGACACCACTCACAACTTTCTTTCCCATGCCGACCGCGTACTTAAGTACTTTCTTTGCACCTTCGGCTGTTGTTTTGATCATTGCTTTGATGAAAGATCCTATGTTGGACACAAGTTTCCAGGCTGCTTTTAGTCCTTTTGCACCGTAACCGTACGCTTTTTTGGCACCGCTGACTATCGAACTCCAGAATCCTTCATTAATGTCATCTGTTGTTATGAAAGCATAGATGCCTTCCCATATCAATTCGTCAAGTGCGATTTTCCCTTCTTCTGTTACCGAAGTCCATTCCTTGTCTTCGTTCAAAGATTCGTTCATGACCGGAAGCAGATCGACCATCTTGAACGAGTTTTCCGAAGCACTGTACTTAAAATCGTAGTTTTGGTTGCTTGCTCTATCGAGATAATCTCTGATGTGATCCGGCATCTCGACTGAATCTAATATGGCGTTTGCTTCATTAAGAGTCATCTTCTTGGATTCGTTGACAGCTTGTGTCATTTCAAGCAAGAAGTTCTCGTATGATTTGAAATTTGTCTTTTGCATAGCTTTGCTTAAAATTAGAAATCGTTGTCGATTCCGTCTTCGTCATCGACTTCTGTTTCTGGATTGTTCATATCGCCATCGACGTAAATTTCATCGCCGTCTTTCTTCTCTTGGTCAATCGCCAGTTTTCTAATGTTCTTGGTCTCAAGATCACCTATGAATTCTTCAAAGGTATGTAGGTGCTTCTTCATGAACTATTTTGTTTTATTTATCTCAAAAAGAAAAGACCTTCCCTACATAAGTAGAGAAGGTCTTGAGGATAGGTTGGAAAGATTAGGCCATTTCTACCAAGCGAGGGTAGATAACTTTCGTTGGCATAGCAACATCTTCCAGGTCGAGCTCTTTTTTGAACAAGAGGTTGGAAGCCGTGATCTGCAAGTCGGTGCGATCGCTACGGTCCATCATGATTTTCTCAGGATGCGAAGCGATGTACGTAAGCAAGTTAAAGAAGTCGTAAGCATTGATACCGGTGTTGGCGGTAGTCTTCCACTTGCGGCTCTTTTGTGTGATATCCACGCCGTATGATTTGAAGAACGGTGCATCATCAAAGTAGTTCATGATGATTTTTTCGTAACGATCATTTTCGTTGCGAGATTCGAACCAGTTGCGGAAGTGGTAGAATTCTGCCATCGAGATGTTGTTGTTCTGCAAGTGCTGAACCGCTTGCTGCAGCTGAGCTGGCAAATTTTCTTGCCCAAACTTTAGAGCTTTCTCGATGACCGACTGGATGCGACGGTTGTTGTACTTGGCTTGCGAGATGTTGGAACCAAATCCGTACTCGGTAGCAGTGTTACCGTTCTTGCAGACCAAGCGCTCAAAGAAAGGAGCGTAGTTGAACTGCAGACCTCCGAAGGTAAAGCGATCACCCATCTTCCAGATGTCGATGCCGGTTCCGAATACGTCGGTATCAGAATTGTTGTCCAACAGAGTCAAGTTGAAAAGTTCGCGTCTGCTGTCGAAGTCGAATCCTTTCAAAGAATAGTCCTTTTCGGAAGTGGCCAAAGTATTTGAGATCCACTCGATGTACTGAGATGCGTCTCCAGAATCTTCGCCTTTCTTGCGATCGTTGTGACCGTAAACATCGGTGATTTCGATTTCTCCGTTGTCGTTGGGGATCATCTTGGCGTAAAGAGTTTGTTCTGCTTCGGCCTTCTTAAGACGTTCAGAAACATTGCGCCAGTCTTCGGGACTCATCTTGTGAGCGAGGTCGGTGAAGTTTGGACGAACTCTTAATGCGCTAAGAACGTTGCGAAGAGCGCGTCCTGTCACGGGCATACCTCTTAAAGAGATTCCGTTGTCGATCGTCAATTCGCCCATCTTAAACTCACGAACTGAGCGGTTGGCGATTTTTTCAAGGATTGGAGCGGACTGCTCCTGAATTTGTTGGATAACTTGTTGATTATTCATGTTTTTGAATTTAGTGATAGTTATATTCTTATGATAGCAATTAGTTCTTACACGGTGAAACCTCCAGAGAAACCACAGAAGTCTATAAATGCTTTAAGATCGTTCTCGTCGCAGGTGTACCTTTCTTTGTACGTCGAGTTCCAGTGTGAGATCCAGTCAGCAAAGTCTCCGTTCTCTAAGTTTTCTTTGAGACACTTGGCGAGCTTGATCGCCATCTCTTCGGTGTAATCGTTCTCAAACCCATAGAATCCTTCTGCGACTTTTTCTCCGTCTACGATTCTTTCACAAGCAATGCAGACGTATAGCCAAAGGACCATCCAACGATTGCGATCCAGCGCAAACTGATCTTTTTCTTTCACAAGAGGGTCTTTGGCTTGTGCAAAGACTTCTTGAGTCATGTCTTCATTGACGATTACCATAGATCAATAGTTTGGCACATAACTTGCGACTTGCTGTGCGTATCCGTTGACACACGGTTGGCCTGTGTTGTACGCTCCGAACGCAAGTTTCCAATCTTTGTGCATGCTGTAGAGTTTTCTTAACATTCTCATCGATGCCTTCACATTCATCTCGATGTCGGTCTTGAGCTCGACGACTGTGAACTTTCCGTCAACGTAAGGATGAGCGTAGCGAGGCATGATCTGCATCGGTCCTACTGCACCTGCGGAAGATACCTTTGCTTGGTCGTAGGTCCAGTGAAAAGGACCTTGATAGCCGGTCTCTGCGTTTGCGATTCCGAATGCGTAGTTTCTAGGAATGTCGTACTCTTCTGCGTACTTTTCAATGTTGTAGAACATTTGTAAGCAAGGAGGAGCTGTCTTGTCGATCTTTCCAGGGTCAATCACATAGTTCTTGCTTTCTTCTAAGTTTTTGTAGCCGTAGCTCCAAGCAGCAACTAAAATGATTGCAATTACCGTGATGAATGAATTGAATAGTTTCATAAGCTTTTTTATTTTGTCCCACTTTGCTTCTGCAAGTAGATGCGAGAAGCGTACTGATTGAATATCGACTGACCTACTTGGTCGTCGAACAGCATGTACTTGCCTGTTCCTCGGTCGATGATCATCAGTTCTCCGCGGTCGTTGATCGCAACGGATGTTGCTTCAATTTTTTGTGACTGCGGCATGCGGGTGGTTGCGATACCTTTTTTGTACGCGCGATAGATTTCACCAGATGTGAAACCAATGAAAAGAGAGATCACGATGATGGTAACTCTCCCAGCGGTCTTAAGTACATTAAGTGCTTTTTGACCTAGATTTGTAAAGTCTAACTTTTTCATGGTTATTAAGTGGTTGGTTAGTATATATTTAGAAGTCGAATTCTGCTTGTAGTGGGTTTCGGTTTTCATCCTCGAGAGGATCTACACCGAATTTTTCGACGAATTCTTTGTGAGACATAAACAAGTTGTCGGTCTGCTCGAAGTCACCGTACTCGATGATTACATGGTACGTAGGATACCCGTAGTTCCAACCTGTCTCAAAATAGTAGACTGCGATAGGTTCTTCGTTGGTGGGCGCGAGCATCTTAAGCTCGATACTGGGTGTTGCCTTCTTTAGCGGTAACATGAACGGGGTGCTATCGACTTGACCGTCTTGGCGTCTTGTCTCGATTGTTCCTTTCATTACTTTTCAGATTTAGAAGTTGACTTGCTTGACGGCAAGATGATGTATGCCAAGAACTGTAGGCCGATTGCTTGCCAAAAGGTGATGGTCTTAAGGCCAAAGATCTCAGGCATCAGCCAGTTCCAAAGCCACATAGCAGGGAAACCCAGGATTAGCATGACCAGACCTACGAGCCCGATGGCTCCAAGAATTGCGGTAAGTGCGATTGTTATGTTTTTCATGTGTTTAATTTAATATGGTAAAATTAACCAAAGATTTCGATATATGCAAACTTTTTTTTCTAAAGTTATTAACAATTTACCACCAGCTATCATAAAACACTCGTTCACCTTCTGCGATAGCCTCGCGGGCCAACTTGATGAATTCTAAGTCTTTTTCGTTGATGCCAGGTCTAGACTC
>Ga0315903_10004194_pt1 | contig 19394 bp, 6 predicted proteins | sample LakEriMetagenome_7_FD_203524 | JGI IMG/M metagenome (GOLD analysis project Ga0315903, IMG submission 203524) | Freshwater fungal communities from buoy surface, Lake Erie, Ohio, United States - Buoy 2 MA119 | ecosystem: Environmental > Aquatic > Freshwater > Lake | place: USA: Lake Erie, Ohio...
GTCTTGACCAACTCGGCCGGCTCGGGGCGGTCCGGGCATCATGGCAGAAGGAACTTGGCGATGAGTTTGCCGAGTGCCAGCCGCTGTTGCGTGCATCGGACGTGGCTTATTCCATCGAAGATCCGGAATGGCCCGGGCAAATCCTCGAACTGGAGCCGCAAGAGGACGGTAGTTTTCTCGGATTAAGTCAGGAAACCCCATCCCATCGACCGCCGCTCGCGATCAAACGTGAAGACTGCGTTCAACTCGTGCCCAATCTGAAGGGGATCGCAGAGTTCCTTGGCAGGAAATTGGGATTCACGCCCGCGGAGCAACCGAAATGGAGCCAGGATGCCGTCCATGAGATCGGATCGTTCGATGTCGATCCGGGCGATCCCCGGCCCGTCCATTTGTTCGTCCCCAATCTCAATCCCCGTGAGGCAACGATCAAATCGGCAATTCGCGATGTCGAGTCCTCGATTCTGCTCCTGCCCACGCGAGGCGGATTCACCCAGGACGTGAGCACCCTCGCCGCGAAATACGACGTTCGAATCATCGTCCTCAATTCAGCCAAAGAACTGGAGAAACTGTCCATCGCTCCCACTCGCAGCAAAATCCGGGGAACGAAAAGGAAACCCGTGCCGCCGATGTTCACGCCGAAGGCAGACTGGAGTTGGACAGACCTCATGCTATCCATCGAGCTCGAAGGCCTGCGCTGCCGGATTCATGGGGACGAACGCACCCGGCCATGGGCGGATATGAACATCAGGCTGCGGCATGGCAGGCACCCGACCCGGCTTCTCCTAGTCCTCGGCGACCTTGGAAGGGGAAACCGCCTGACTCAAAGGCGCGGCGACGTGAATGACCGCAAGGCGATTTCCGATGTCCGCAGATTCCTAAGAACCTACGTGATGCCTTTGGATGAAGATCCCTTCCACGAGTTCGAAGACGGATGGGGAATCAAATTCACAGTCAACGACAAGATCGGACGCCGTCAGGTGAAGACAATCGAAGATGATGAACTCGCCGATAGTTCCGATGACAACTCGCCTTTCACCTATCAAGACGATATTGATCCGGCGGAGATGGCCGGATTCTCGATCCGACGCACATGAACATTATGCCCCCTGATAACGCCCAACAACAGATCGAATTCAAGTTTCCTGACGAAACCGATTAGAAATCAACAACCTGCGCCGTATTTGTCCCACCCTTTTCAGTATATCTCCCGATTGCCTTGCAGATGTCCGAGACTCAAAAATTTTGGAAAACAGTAACCCGCTCCCAGTTCCCTTGGGAACAGGAAGCGCTGGACTTTATTTACGAGCAGTTTCCGGCACAGGACAACTACCGGGCCTGGGCCAATTTCGAATTCATTGCAGATGATGGCTCGATCAATGAGGTTGACCTCTTGGTTGCCTGTCCGCAGGGCGTTTTCATGGTCGAAATCAAGAGTAGGCCGGGAGACCTGTCTGGGGATGCGAGAGACTGGGCCTGGGATCACGAGGGGCGGCGGCACACCGACGAGAATCCGGTAATTCTGACGAACCGGAAGTGCAAGCGCCTCAAGACCCTGCTTGCGCGGCAGAAGGCCTTTAATAAAGAGGGCATGCCATTCATTGAACCTTTGGTTTTCGTCTCTCATCCGGGCGTAATTAGCCATTTGTCAGGCACGGCTGCACATTATGTCGCGCTCAGGGATGCTGAAAACCGGGCGGGTATCATGGGTGCGATCCGTCGCCGCGATTGTCCCGGACTGCGCCAGTTCGAGCACCAGGTGGTCAACCGGCCTCGGATTAAGGCGCTCGCACAGGCCATGGAACAGGCAGGCATCCGCCCGTCTCAAAAATCCAGGAGGGTTGGAGACTTCATCCTGGAAGAACTTCTCTTCGATAGCCCGCTCGGCATCTATCAGGATTGGAAAGCACGGCACGCGACTTTGGAAAGCACTCGTCGCGTGGCACGGCTCTATCTGGTTTCGCGTCAGGCAACCGCACAGGACCGTGAGATCATCCGTAAGGCTGCTGTCCGCGAGTTTGAGTTGCTTGAGAGGCTGGACCATCCCGGCATCCTAAAGGCGGATCCTCCGACAGAATGCGAGTATGGTCCTGTCCTGTTTCTCAAGGAGCCACCCGGAGCCATCCTTCTTGACCAGTTCCTCAGTCAGGAGGGTGCTTCTCTCCCGGTCGATGCCCGGCTCGATATTCTTCGCCAGATTGGTGAGATCGTCGGCTATGCCCATGGCCGGAAAATCATTCACCGCAGTCTCTCGCCTCAAAGCATCCTCGTATGGCGTGACGCATCCAAGAGACCTCTCGTCCAGATTCTCAACTGGCAGACTGGGGCGAGGATTTCCACAGGAGACTCGGGATTCACGGTGACCCAAATGTCGATGACCCTGCACGCAGGGCAGCTCATCGAGGATTCGTCGCAGGTCTTCATCGCCCCCGAAGCACTAGCAGGAAATGCCGATGGAGGCACCGAACTCGATATGTTTTCCCTGGGGGCACTCACTTATCTGCTTTTCACTGGCAAGCCGCCTGCAAGTTCAGTCACCGAGCTTCAGCAGAAGCTCAAGAACAGCCTCAGCGGAGGCCTCAACATCAGCGAGGCGATGGATGGAGCTGTCGATTCGCTCGTTGAGATCGTACGCAACACTGCGAATGGAACCGCCAGCGACCGGTCTTCGGTAGAGGATTTTCTGGCTGCCTTGGATCTCATCGAGGACGAATTGACTCAACCTGAGAAGTCGAATGTCGTCAGCCCGCTTGAATCCAAGAAGGGAGACCAACTGGAGGGCGGCTACGTCGTCCACGGCAGGCTTGGAAGTGGCTCGGTATCCGTGGTTTTCCTCGTCGAACTGGATGGGAAGAAGCAGGTGCTCAAGGTCGCCCGATCGTCTCAATACAACCAGCGGCTAAAGGATGAGTTCGAAACCCTGCGGGACGTTCAGGAGAGGGTGCGTTCGCGGGTCGTGGTTGCTCCGTTCGAGTTGATCCGGTTCGGTGAACTCCAGGGCTTCACCATGGAGCCTGCCTTCACGATTGAGGCTGAGAGGGAATCCGACGGTAAGCGAAAGAAATACCCTACCACGATGGCCCGTTACCTCCGCGAGGAGGGGCCGCTCGATCTCACCTACCTTCAGCGTTTCGGCGACGACCTTATCCGAACGATCCGTGATCTCGATGAGGCCGGGGGCATCACTCACCGCGACATCAAGCCAGAGAACATGGGTCTCCGTGTTCTGAGCAAAAAGCAATACCAGCTCTGCCTCTTCGACTTTTCATTGTCCAAGGCGTCTCCCGAAGACATCAAGGTGGGCACCCTCGCCTACATGGACCCGTTCATCGCGGAGCGAAAGGTAAAACGCTGGGACATCAGTTCGGAGTGCTTCTCAGCAGCAATGACACTCCACGAGATGGCGACGGGAGTGCTGCCGACCTGGGGGGATGGAAAGAGTGATCCCGCCTCGGTCAAGGGCGAGGTCAACATCCAGCCGGAACGATTTGATCCTGACCTCCGTGATCGTTTCACGAAGTTCTTCCAGAAGGCTTTGCGTAGGGACTTCCGCGAACGTTTCGACAACCCCGGCGAGATGCTCAAGGCGTGGAGTGACATCTTTGCCACTGTGGACGAGCGCAAGTCCACCAGAACCAGCCATCCGGAGTTCGACGACACCGACGAAAAAACTTCCTTCGACCTGCCTGAACACATCACCGCAGTGACCCAACTGGTCCTGCTGGGGCTCAGCACACGCCTTCTCAACACACTGGATCGTCTCAGCCTCATCACAGTGGCGGACCTTCTCGGTTACCCGCTCCGGAAGATCCTTCACCTCCGCGGCGTCGGGAATAAGACCCGCCGGGAGCTTGGTGAACTTGTGAGGCTTCTGAGGGAGCGTCTGCCGAATGTCGAGATTGATCCGGCCAAAGCCATCGATGCGGCTGCCAAGAATGAGGAGGAACCACCCGACGCGTTTGCGAACGTCGATCTGATCGCCCGTCAGGTATCGGTGATCGGTCGGGGAAAAGACCGCGTCGCGGAGCAGGAAATCCTCCAGGCGTTTCTGGGCTGGAATCGCCCCGATACCGAGCCGTCGCTTGAGTGGCCAAGCCAGAGCGATCTGGGACCCCGTCTCGAAGTCACCCGCCAACGCGTGGGGCAGGTCGTCACTGAGGGACGGGAGCGCTGGAAGCGTTTTCCTTCCATCACCGCGCTGCGCGATACTATCTATCAGATCGTTCGGGCACAGGGCGGCGTCGTGACACACAATGAGTTGGTTGCCGGCGTTCTCGTGGCGCGTGGCTCTGCCTTCGATGAACCGAAACGCACCGAGATGGCTTCTGTGGCAACTCGTGCCGCGATGGAGACCGAGCGAGGTTTGATGGAGTCCCGTTTCAACGAATACCGCAGCGCGGACCGGGTGTTCGTTGCCTTGACTCCGGAACTCAAGGCTTACGCGCTATCACTGGGGCAGGTTGCTGACAAGTTGGCAGGACAGGATCCCATTCCGAGCCCAGCCTCAGTGCTTGAAGCGCTTCATGGGGTGAAGGTTCCTGAGTTTCCTGAGGATGTATCCCCACCCACTGATCAGCGTCTCTGCCAACTTGCCGTCTCCGCCTCCGAGACGGCCGCACTTTCCAGTCGAATGGAGATTTACGAAGTCGGACTGGAGGCGGAACGCGCCTTGATGATCGCCCAGAACGCTCTCTTCGGAGGTACTCTGACGGTTGAGGAGATCCAGAGCCGTGTCGCCGCCCGCTTGCCAAAGGCAAAGCCACTTCCCTCCAGGCCGGAGCTCGACAAGCTCATGAGCACGCTCGGGCTTGATTTGAAGTGGAATCCGTCGGCCGGTGCGGGTCGGGGAGCCTACGAAATGGCCGGCAGCGAGGGCTTCTCTCTTCACACCTCGGAGCCCCGGACCGCTCGTCTAGTGACCCGCACTAGTCCCGCGCCGGTGGCTGGAGTCGTCCCGCCCGAAATCGCCGAGGCACAGGCTATCGAGGACAAGCTTCAATATGCCGCCGAGAACGGTGCCTACCTGGCAATTTCAGTTCCGCCCGGATTCGAAACAAAGGCACGGATCGAGTTGGAGCGCCGGTTTCAGGTCGATGTCTGTGACCTGGATGCAGCTTTCCTAGACGGCATGCGCCAGCAGGCACAAACCGCCGGGGCTAACTGGGACATCGTACTCAAAGCAGATGGTGCTCCACACGATTCCGCGGATTGGAAGAACCTCCAAATGCTTGTCGAGCGCTGCCTGCCCTCTGTCTCCGGTGGTCTGCGCTCACCTGACCGGACCAAGCTCCTTGTCCATCCCGGCCTTCTGGCCCGCTACGACAGGATGGAGGTTCTTGGCGACCTCGCGTCCGATGTCGGTCGAAGCGACGGCATTTACGGACTGTGGGTATTGGTTCCTCTGAATGAGCAGAGCCCCCGTCCGACATTGAACCATAAAGCCGTTCCATTGAGCAATCCGGCTCAGCACATCCGTCTCAATCAGGCGTGGCTGGCCAACAAACACCGAGCATGACCTCTCCCCCCATCAATAGTTCGAATCTCTGCCTGAAACCCGTTGGCTCCTTACTGAAGGATGACAACGGGCAGCCTGTAGAGTATTGGATCCCTGCCTACCAAAGAGGCTACCGTTGGTCGCCCTTGCAAGTGAAGCAGCTGCTCGATGACATCTGGGAGTGGGAGAAGATCAGCCGAAAGAAGCGTTCGGACGCCGACGAGTTCTACTGCCTGCAGCCTCTGGTGATCAAAGCGGATGGTGGGCGCTTCGAAGTCGTCGACGGCCAACAGCGGCTAACAACGATCCTTCTTATACTCAACCACTTCAATCGGAGGCTGATGGAGGATGCCAGGAAGCAACTCTTTTCCATCACCTTCCAAACGAGACCAAGCTTTGACGCCCTGCTTGAAAAACCCATTGCAGAGCTGGAAAAGGAGGCAGAGCGCAATGTCGATTTCTACCATGTCTACCAAGCGATCAAGCAGATTCGCCTATGGTTCGAGCAGAATCCGGGGACAGAAGGAGACATGGAGTCAGCGCTCCTGCTCCGGACGCAGGTGATATGGTTTGAACTCGCCAAAAAGGACAATCCTGTCGACGCCTTCACCCGGCTCAATGTCGGTAAGATCCCGCTTACGGACGATGAACTCATCCGCGCTCTCTTCCTGCGACAGATCAGCTCCAACAAGTCCGAGGATTTGGCTTGGCAACTCAAGGTCGCGAACGAATGGGATCAGATTGAAAAGTCACTTCAGGACAATGCATTCTGGTATTTCCTCACGAATAGCGCCGAGCGAGCGCAGAATCGCATTGGATTCCTGTTCGAACTGATCGCCTACAGCGACGGGATTCCTCCGGAGGCAATCCACGACAAAAACAAGGTGTTTTATGCCTTCAGCAAGAAGATGGAAGGAGCCCACCCGGAGGCGGAATGGCTGAAAATCAAGGAGGAGTTCGTGAGGCTTCAGGAATGGTATGAGGACGAATCCCGCATCCTCTACCACATTGTCGGTTTCTTGGTGCACCAGCGCACACCGCTTTCCAAGATTCGTGACCTATCCAAAGAGTCCACCAAGAGCAGCCTCGATAGAAAGTTGCGACGTATGATATTCGAGGAAGTCATCGGCCCATGGCCGGGAGCCGATTCCAGCGAAGAGGACCTTCGGAAGTCCATCCGGGAAAAGCTGGGCAACTTGGAATATGGGGCCGGCAGTGTGCAGATCCGGTCCATCCTCCTGCTGTTCAATATCGCGACGCTGCTCCTGAACTCTCGGTCGAATCTCCTTTTCCAATTCAGCAACTACAAGAAGGAGTCTTGGGATCTGGAGCACGTTCGATCCGTCAGTGCGGATCGCCTCAGCAGCTACAAAGAGCGCATCGCGTGGATGAAGGCCTGTCTCCGCTACCTGGTGGCAGCCAAGCTCCACGACGATCTGCAGGTGGAAATCCGAACTTTTGTCGCCCTGCCCCAGCGAGAAGTGAAAGAAGACAATTTCGAGCACCTCTACGGCAAGGTCTTGAAGGAGATCGATGAATCGGCGGACGAGGAACCAGACAACAGCATCGCGAATCTCACGCTACTCGATGCCCGTACGAACCGGAGCTACAAGAACGCCCCGTTCGTGGTCAAACGGCAGAAATTGCTCTCTCTGGATGAGGCCGGCACATTCGTTCCCCTCTGCACGCGGAACGTATTCCTGAAGTGCTACAGTCCTCTGGTCGACAACCCGATGGTCTGGAGTGCGAAGGACAAGGAGGGATACGAGCGGGCGATTGTCGAGACGCTCGTCAGTTTCTTCTTGGGTAGAACGGAGGAACTTGCATGAACGAAACAAACGCTCCCATCATCTACCAGACGCTTTTGGAGCGGCATGGACAAATCCGCATTCCCATGCTTCAGCGGGACTACGCCCAAGGGAGGGATGACCAGGAGGAGGTTAGAGAGCGTTTCCTCGATGCGCTGCAGGAGGCTCTCGAATTACCTGACGACGATCCCCGTCTTCCTCTGAACCTGGACTTCATCTACGGCAGCGTCGAGGAGAGCCGTGGTGAAACATCATTCTATCCTCTCGATGGACAGCAGCGCCTGACCACGCTCTTCTTGATGCACTGGTATCTGGCGTGGAAAGACGACCGCTGGGGCGAATTCCAGAAACTCTTCCTCCGTGAAGACGGCAACGCCCGATTCGCTTACAGCGTCCGGACGACGAGTAGCGAGTTTTTCAACAAGCTGGTCGCCCACCACCCGTCGGACACTCCTGAGCAAGTTCCCAATCTAACCGCATGGATCACTGACCAGCCATGGTATTTCCGATACTGGCGATTCGATCCAACGATCGTCTCTGCCCTCAACATGTTGGAAGCTCTTCACAAGCGCTTCGCTCAATCGGAAGGCTTATATGGCCGGCTCACGGATGCCCAGCGCCCGGCGATCACGTTCCAGTTGCTTGACTTCAAGCACTTCGGCCTCTCGGACGATCTCTACATCAAGATGAACGCCCGCGGCAAGCCGCTCACGGAGTTCGAAACTTTCAAGGCCCGATATGAGCAGCAACTCAAGGCGCAGTTTGTTGGCAAAACGCGGAAGATCGGAGTCCAACCATTCGACATTGCCGAGTTCGTTGCTCGACGAATGGATACCGCTTGGGGCGACTTTTTCTGGGATCTTCGGCAGGATGATTCCCCGGTCTTCGATGATGCGGTGATGAACGTCTTCCGTGCGGTGGCCTTGGTTTCCAGGGATCCTTCCAACCAGACTTTTTTGAAAGATGTTGCTACACTGCGCGGCTCGGGAAGCTCTGCCTCCTATTCCGTTTTCAATTCGAGGAACTGGCTGGATGAAGCATTCACATCGCAGCTCATCAGCTTGCTTGAATCGTGGAGTTCCACGAAGGGTTTTTCATCCTCCTTGCTCCCGAGTGCTCGCTACTTCGACGAGAAGGCGATCTTCCTTAAACTTGCTGGTGATTCCGGCAGCCTCACCGCACCCGAGATCGTGCAGTTCACTGCCTATGCTCTCTTCATTCAGGAGCACGAGAGCGGGATCGATCCCGTGGCCTTTCAGGAATGGATGAGAGTAATCCACAATTTGGCACTCAATTCCGACATTGACCGGACCGACCGTTTGCAACAGCCGGCCAAAAGCCTTCGTGAGCTGCTTCCTCACGCCACTGACATCCTCCAATACCTTTCCAAGTTCGGTGACGAGAAGAAGATCGCGGGATTCTCCGAGCGCCAGGTGCGGGAAGAGATTCTGAAGGCGGGACTGATTTTGGCGGACGATGCTTGGAGGCCTCTGATCGAGCGAGCGGAGAAGCACGGCTACTTCCGCGGCCAGATCATGTTCTTGTGCGAGTTCTCCGGCATCGCAGCTGAGAGGGATTCGAGCGGGTCATTCGACTGGAAGCCGGAAACGCATGCAAAGCTTCAGGCAACTTTCAACGACTACTTGTCCAAGGCCGAGACAATGTTCGATGCCAAGGGTCTCAAGCCCATCGGCGATTCAAGGTGGCAGCGCGCCCTACTCACCGTGGGTGACTATCTTCTGAAGAACGGTCCGAACTGGTCTTTCCTCGTTAACTCTCAGACCGAGTCCGACGGTTGGAAGAGGTTCTTGGGTGGCACGCTAACCGTCCATTCCGATAAGCGGAAACTGCTTCAGTCGCTGTGGGACTCGCTCGATGCGACCCGGCCGTATGTCGAGCAGTTAGAAAAGATCATCGCCAATGCGAAGGATCTCGATCCTTGGATTGAGGCACTGGTTCGCACACCACGACCGATCGGCTACTGCGGCGGCAACATGATCCGGTGGAACACGAAGGAGGAAATTTACCTGCTGAGTAAGAAGCGAATGCATGCCAGTCACGCGGAGCTGTTCACCTACGCCCTCTACCACGAGACGCTCCGCGCCCTGGATGCGGACGGTGCACTGAAGCCGCTGAAACTCTCCCTCTACCACAGCGTGAACGGGATCGATGAGGAACCATACGTCCCACTGGATTTCAAGCTGGGCGAACAACTCATCCGCTTCCGAATCGGGTTCACCAGTGGTCGTTACACCATCGAGAGCTTTCGCGGTTCGTGGGACGAGCTTTCCGATCTCCGCGATCTGCTTTGCGCCTCGGGCGGGTTCACAGCAGGAACCTGCACACTCACAAAGACGACGACCCGCGATTCGATAAAGACAGCACTGATCGACCTCGCTCAACTTCTCTCGCAACTTTCCCCACAGCTTCCATGATCAACTCCTCACGCCTCCTCGCCGACCTGCAGTCCAAGTCCACATCCCGCGCCACGATGGTGAAGCGGTTGGAGGATGACTTGCGGAAACGCTGCAATGCCGAACCGGAGGTGGATGCGCCGCTCAAGGAACAATACCAGGCCGCCAAGGCGAAGAATCGAACGGCCATGACTTACAAGGCGTGGCGCGACGAGGAGTTGACCCAGATCGCGGTGGCCTGGGTGCTGGGCTGCGTGTTCGTTCGCTTCCTGGAGGACAATGGGCTGGTTGAGACGCCGAAGCTCTCCGGGCCGGGCGAGCGGTTGCAGCGGGCGCGGGACGAGCACGAACTGTTCATCCAGCGGCAGCCCCTCGGCACCGAGCGGGAGTTCCTGCTGGAGGTCTTCGAGGAGACCGGGCGGCAGCCGGGGATGAAGGATTTTTTCTCCAAGCAGCACAACCCGTTGTGGTTGGCCGCTCCGTCGGGCGATGCCTGCCGCGAGCTGTGGCTGTTCTGGCAGAAGACCGATCCGGAAACCGGAAACCTGATTCACGACTTCACCGATCCAGAATGGAACACCCGCTTCCTTGGCGATCTCTACCAGGACCTCTCGGAGGCTGCGCGAGACAAGTTTGCGTTACTGCAGACGCCGGAATTCGTCGAGGAGTTTATCCTCGACCGCACGCTTACGCCCGCCATCGCGACCTTCGGCTACCGGGAGGTGCGGATGATCGACCCCACCTGCGGATCGGGGCACTTCCTGCTCGGCGGCTTCGCCCGGATCTTCCGGATCTTGCTGCAAGAGAATCCGGGGGAGAACCCGCGTGTCCTCGCCCAGCGCGCGCTCGATGCCGTCTGCGGCGTGGACCTCAATCCCTTCGCCGTAGCCATCGCCCGCTTCCGGCTGCTGCTTGCCGCGCTACAGGTCTGCGGGGTCAAGCGACTCAAGGATGCTCCCGATTTCCAGATCAGCCTGGCCGTCGGCGACTCGTTGATCCACGGCGCGCGCTTCTCCGGCACCAGCGACGGAGCTAGTGAGCGTTTCTTCAACACGGGAGAAGATCCCTTTCGCGACGAGATCGCTCATGTCTTTGACACGGAAGACAGCGCCGAACTCCACAGCATCCTCGGTCGGCAATACCACGCTGTCGTAGGCAACCCGCCCTACATCACCGTAAAGGACAAGGCGCTCAACCAGCTCTACAGGGACCGCTATGACTCCTGCTCTGGGAAGTATGCGCTCTCCGTCCCATTCATGGAGCGCTTCTTTGATCTCGCCCTAAGCGGCTCGGGCGATGGGCGTGAACCCGCCGGATTCACCGGCCAAATCACTTCCAATTCTTTCATGAAGCGGGAGTTTGCTAAGAAACTCATTGAAAGGTTCATACCCCGCTGGGATCTCACCCACGTCATCGACACCAGCGGAGCTTATATCCCTGGGCACGGCACCCCAACTGTAACTATTTTCGGACGAAATGCGAGGCCGCAGCGGGGGCAAGTGCGCACTGTCATGGGAATTAGTGGTGAGCCAGAAGAGCCAGCTGATCCCGCCGCCGGGAAAGTGTGGCAAGCTATTCTTTGTCAGATTGATCATCCAGGGTCTGAGTCAGAATTTATCCAAGTCGTAGACAAGAACAGAGAAGATTTCAATCAGCACCCTTGGAGCGTTAGCGGAGGTGGTGCCACTTTGGTTGCCGATGCGATCAAAGCGAACTCAAAAGCGTCTCTGAATTCCATTGTTGGAGTTTCGGGAGTGATGGTAATTCCAGGTGACGATGATGTTTTGATCGGAGGGTCTTTTGCAGAATGGAAGAGACGTCGTGTCGGAAGCAACCACCTTAGAAAATTCTTGGAAGGTGAGTTGGTTCGGGACTTCCAGGTTTTCGAGGAGTATTGCTGCCACTTTCCATACTCTTCCAATGGAATTTTCACCCCTGACTCGACTGCCGACAGACATATGTGGAAATTTCGAGCACTCCTACGGAAAGGGATCTGCTTTGGGAAAACTCGTGAGCAGCGGGGTATGGATTGGCGCGAGTGGGCAATGGTTGTTAAGGACAAGTTTCCTTTAGGGAAGTCTCTAGTGTTTCCCGGAATAGCAACGCAAAATCACTTTATACTGGAACCGGGAGAAGCGCTGACCAAGCAGTCGCTTCCCTTGTTTCGCCTCAAAAAGAAGTTTCTTGAGCAGGACTACTACAAGGTTTTTGGATATGTCAGTTCCTCGGTTTTCTGCTTTTTGATGAAGCAGGCATGCTATCCGAAGGAGCGAGCCACAGGTGACATAAGTAAAGTGCGGTGCCGTCCAGAAACTAATCGTTACGATTTTAACTCTACGGCAGTTATGAGGCTGCCGATTCCAGATTTTAAGATGGATGGTTGGGACTATGTCGCTCAACTTTCAAAAGGCCTAGAGGAATTCGGGAAGATTGCCACATCAGAGAGCCCCGAAGCAATTGCAAATAGTCTTTTTTCAGGTGATGGGCGCGCTGATGAAAGTGTTATTGCTATTGAACGTGCCGAGAAAGCGGCCCGGGAGGTTCGTCAGCGAGCAATATTGCTACAAGAGGAGCTTGATTGGGCTGTCTATCGATTGGTGGGGCTTGAAGATCGAATCGAACTCTTGGATCTGCCGGAGAGTGAATCGGATTTGGGTATTACTCCCGACCAACGACCGTTTCGTCATCACGATATTGAATCATCTTCTGAGATCGATCCCAGCCTAAGAGATGTTTTTGCAAGCCGTTTACAGCTTCTCAACGAATCTAAGATTATTCGGTTCCTTGAGAGTGATCTATTCAAACGGCAATGGCTTGGACGGCGGGGTGTGTATGGGAGATCCAGCCTTACATTCTCCCAAAGGGTGAAGCTTGGACTTCATCGATGGCTCCTTGCCCGCATCGAAGGCTACTTCTTCGAAGGCAGTTGCGTCTGCGACCTCGGCGACACCTTCGACCCCGCTGCCCACGGTTTCACCGCCGCGACTCGCCCTCACCTAGTCACCGCCAACCAGCTCGCCGACGTGGTGCAGTCGGACAAGAAGTTCCTCGAAGCGGCGGAGGTTTACGTAGGTGCCAGCGGCTTCTCCGTCCCCAAACTCATTCGCACCTTAGTCGAGTCCGAAAGCGTCCCGTATCTGCCCGTTCATCGCTACAAGGACAGCGGCCTGCGCAAGCGCCACGACTGGGAGGAGACCTGGGAACTCCAGCGCAAGGAAGACGCCGTTGAAGCGCGAGTGCGCAACGCTCACGCAGGCGAACCGGAAGAGAAGCTCAAGGAGCGCGTCCGCAAAGCCCAGCAGACCGAGGTTGGGGATATTGCGGTGCCGCCGAAGTATGCGAGTGCCGACTTCGCCAAGTCCAGCTACTGGACCCTGCGCGGCAAGCTCGACGTGCCGAAGGAACGCTGGATCAGCTACCCCGGTGCGGAGCGCGCCGGTGACGAATCCTTGCTGATCGCCTGGGCGGGCTGGGATCATCTGCAACAGGCGAAGGCGCTCTCCGAATATTTCATCGACGCTCAGCAGAACCAAGGCTTCCAGACCGACCGCCTTAAGCCACTCCTCGCCGGCCTCGCCGACCTCATCCCTTGGCTCAAGCAGTGGCACAATGCCCCTGACCCTAACCTCGGCATGGGCCTCGGCGACTACTTCGCCGGCTTTCTCGAAGAGAACTGCCGCCTGTTGGAGATCACCGTAAAGGATGCGGACAGGGCGAGGTTTGAGGGGTAGAAACAAACAGAAGCCAGAGCATGAGTGAAAATAGTTACCTCGCCATCAATGGTCGGATCGATCGGTCCTGGCTAGTGCCGCCCGATGTAGCCCAACTCATCCGGGAAACGTGTGTGGCCCAAGAGCAACCGTATCTCATCCCACCTGCCACCGCAGATACTACGATGTATGCGGTTGATGCAGGTTGCGGCGATTACACATTGCATCTCGGGCCTCCAGACTTTGAAGAAGAGCCCCGCCCGCCAACTTGGGGTGAGTATCTGGCAGGGAAAGGCGTGGATATTTCCAATCCTTCAGAGGTGAAGCAGTGGCTCGCCGATGAGACCGACAATGAGATGGGTGAGATCGATATGGAATCGCCCATCGAGGACGGCACCTTGGAACATTGGAGGTTCTGGGATTATGATCTCTTCGAAAGTCCGATGGCGAAAGCTTACCGGTATTTGGAATCGCTTCCTTTGAAAAAGAAATCCAAAAAGGTTCCGGCTGAGGGGGTTATCCTGGGAGACCTTGACTTTGTCGAAGGAGACCGTCCCGGATCTAATCTCACGTATGTCGCCGCGCCGGATCTTGCCACCTTGGCTTGCCTTCAAGAATGGCTGAAATCACTGGACCAGAACGTGAACATCGAAATTTACCAGAACGCTTGACCATGCCGACCTACATCAAAGACCTCATTAACATCCCGGACCACGTCGGTCGCGGAGACTTCGTCCTGCGTCTGAGCGAGGGCATCACGGACCCGGAAGGCACCGTCAAACACTATCAGGTCACCCCGCAGTTGGTAAAGTGTTTCGACGACGCGCTGAACCTGGTGAAAAGCTCGCTGCTCGGAGGAGTCGGTGGGCGGACCACCAGCAAGGCGGCCTACCTGCACGGCAGCTTCGGTAGCGGCAAGAGCCACTTCATGGCCATCCTGCACCTGATCCTGTCCGGGAATTCCCACGCCCGGTCGATTCCTGAACTGGCCGATGTGATCGCGAAACACAGCGACTGGATGGAAGGGAAGAAGTTCCTGATGGTTCCCTATCACCTGCTGGGGGCGAAGAACCTGGAGTCGTCGATTCTGGGAGGCTACGCGGAATACATCGCCCGCACTCAAAAGGATGCACCAACCCCCTCCGTGTTCCTTGCCGAGGGGCTGTTGGCGAATGCCGAGCAGCAGCGTGAAGCGCTGGGTGATGCCAAGTTCTTCGAGATGCTCAACAAGGGCGTGGCGGGAGGTTCCGGTGGCTGGGGAAACATCACCGCCGCGTGGGATACGGTGTCATATAACCAGGCGCTGAAATCTCCCCACAACTCCGAGTCTTGCCGACGGCTGGTGCGGGATCTGGTGGAAACCCATTTCCCGGCGATGAAGAACACCGAGGAGTTCGTCGATCTGGAAGACGGGCTCGCCGTGATCAGCAGTCACGCCAAGGAGATCGGATACGACGCTGTGGTACTTTTCCTCGACGAACTTGTGCTGTGGCTTGCCACCCATGCCGCAGACCCGGCCTTCGTCACCCGGGAAGGTGACAAGGTAGTCAAGCTGGTGGAATCGAGCCGTGCCGACCGCAAGATCCCGCTGGTGAGCTTCATCGCCCGCCAAAGGGACCTGCGTGAGCTGATCGGGCAGCACATCCCGGGAGCGGAGCGCCTGGCCTTCGCCGATGTCCTGAACCACCACAACGAACGCTTCGGCCTGATCAAGCTGGAAGACCGGAACCTGCCATCCATCGCCCAGAAACGCATCCTGCTACCGAAGTCGGACGAGGCCAAGACGCAGATGGACGCGGAGTTCAACCGCACCAAAACCATTCGGGAGGAGGTCATGAGCACCCTGCTCACCCGGACGGCGAACCGTGAGGACTTCCGCAAGCTCTATCCCTTTAGCCCGGCGCTGGTCGAGACCCTGGTGGCGGTGTCGTCACTGCTCCAGCGGGAGCGAACCGCTCTCAAGGTGATGGCCATGCTGCTCTCCGAGCAAAAGGAGACCCTCCAGCTCGGGCAGATCGTGCCGGTGGGCGACCTCTTCGACCAGGTGTCCCAAGGCGACCAGGCGTTCAGCGATGACATGAAGGTTCACTTCGATAACGCGCACCGACTCTACCAGCAGCACCTCAAGCCGTTGCTGGAAAAAGACCATGGAATTTCCTTCGAGGAGGCCAAGCTCCTCCCGTGGGCGGATCTCAAACGCACCGCACTACGCAATGACGACCGGCTCATCAAGACCCTGCTCCTCTCGGCACTGGTGCCCGAGGTGGAAGCTCTGAAAAACATGACCCCCCAGAGATTGGCGGCGCTGAACCACGGGACCATCCAGTCACCGATCGAGGGATTGGAAGCAACGACAGTGATCAACAAGTTCAAGCGCTGGGCGGCGGCGGCCGGGCAGATCAAGATCCGTGATGGAGCCGGACAGACGACGCTCGCGGTCCAGCTCTCCAGCGTGGATACTGAGCAGATCCTCGCCAAGGCATCCGGGGTGGATAACAAGGGAAACCGGATAGCGAAACTCAAGGAGCTGATCTTCGAGGCATTGGGGCAGAAGAACGAGGAGCAGCTCTTCTACACCCACGAGTTCAAATGGCGGGGCACCCCACGGAGGGCCGACATCATTTTTGCGAACATCCGGGAACTCCCCATTGATTCCCTACTGAGCAAGGGAGAGGGCTGGAAGTTAGTAATCGACTATCCCTTCGACGGCCAGGATCACACCATCCGCGACGACATCGCAAAGATCGAGACGTTCCTCAGCGAGGAGGAACCGACGCGGACGATCTGCTGGCTGCCCTCGTTCTTCAATCACGAGACCTTGGAGGCGCTCGGCACCTTCGTCCGTCTGGAGCACATTCTGAAGGAAAAGCTCTTCCCGACCTTCGTGTCGCACCTCACAGAAACGGACCGCGATATTGCGCGGAGCCAGCTCGAAACCCAGCGTGACCAACTGAGAGGCCAGATTGTCGCCCGAATCGAAATGGCCTATGGAATCCGTGGCGATGGAGAAGACTATCTCGACCAGTCGAACGCGCTCGAACCTGCGGAGCATTTCCGCTGCCTCGATCCCGGCGTGACCCTTCAGCCGCCGGCCGCCGCGAATCTCGAACAAGGTCTTCTGGGTTTGCTCGACCAAGCACTGCGTCAGCAATTCCCGGCACACCCTCATTTGGACGAACGGGTCAGCCTGACCAAGGGAGCGGTCGGCAAAGTGCTGGAGACAGTGAGGCATGCAGCCCAGAGCAGCGAACCCAGCGTGCTGGTGGAAACAACCCAGCGGAAGCAAATGTCTCAGATCGCAAACCCCCTGAAGCTCGGAGAGATGGGCGAACAGCGTTTCCAACTCGGACAGCACTGGAAGAACCATTTCAACAAACAGATTGCCCAGAGTTCCGGTGATCTGTCCGTCGGCAAACTCCGGAGATGGATCGACTTGCCAGAGCCGCAGGGTCTTCCGGAAATACTACAGGATCTCGTGATCCTCGCCTACGCAGAGCAGACCAACCGGGTCTTCAAACACCACGGCGGCCCCGCCAATGCCGACCTCGGCACGCTGGAGAACGACATGACCTTGGAGGAAGTGTCGCTCCCCCCCGAAGCCGACTGGCAGACGGCCGGCGAACGGGCGAAGGCAATCTTCGGAATCCCGGCCTCTCCTCTCCTGAATGCGGCGAACGTGACTGCCGTGGGCGAGGCGATCCGGGAGAAGGTCAAAGGCTGGGTTTCACCCATCCATTCACTGATCGGCCGACTCGAAGCGCTGCAAGCCGGTCGTTTTCAGGATGGAGACTGCACAAGGCTGGAAACCGCAAGGGAAGCGCTCTCGCTCCTCAGGACCTTGGAGACGGCTGCGGGCAACAGTCTCATCAGCCAGCTTGCCTCCTTCAGCCTTCAGGCGAAAGCGGCGGTGCTGGGCGTAGCGCTTTCCAGTGCCTCGAAGCTGGATCAGGCCATGGAGGTTGCCGACTGGGAGATCTTTGATGGGATCGCGGGGCTGGTCGATGACAGGAAGGAAGCCGCCGACGCGGTCTGGAGCGACCTGCGTGATGCCTTCAACAGCGACGAGTATGCCGTGGCCCTGGTGCCCAAATTGAGCGACCTACGCCAGCGAGCGGTCAAGCTGCTGACCAAGTCGGCGCCGCCACCGGTGCAACCACCCGTCCAACCGCCGGTACAACCACCATTGCCTCCGGAACCCCCTCAGCCTCCGGCCAAAACCGCGACCGAGCTAAAGGAACTCTACGGAGGGAGCCAGGTGAAGGGTGATGAACTGCCTGACTGGCTCTCCGATTCGGCGAAGGTGAATGTGCTGCGCGTGCATTGTTTCGGCAGCGATCCGAGTGACTGGAAGTCGCTGGTGGTCGTAAGCCCCCTGATGGAGGCGCTGATCCGGATGGATGAGGGCGCGAAGGTCGATCTTCCGGGGGAGACCCTATGCCTTCCCAAGTTCTCGAAGGATTTCAAACTTCAGGTGAAGCCTGAGCATCTCAACTCCTGATGAGCCTTCTTTCCGATAAACAGATCCAAGCTCAGGTGTCGGCGATCCGTCGCACACTAAAGAGCGGGCCCCAGCATTTTGCGATCCGCTCAAGCGGGGCCTGGACGGGCCCTGACCGCTTGGTCATCGACGGTGTCGAGCACCTCGTTCTCCCCTGCATTTCCGATCTGCAAGTCAGGGAGGCGCTTCTCCATGCGGAGACCGTAAACAAGCCATCGGTATTGCTCTGCACGATGGGCGATGAGGTGCTGGGCGAGGATGTGATCGACCGGCTTGCTAAGCGCCGGGTTTTCTCACCGCAGGTCCGGGAGATGATCGCGGAACTGTTCTCGGTCTCACCCACTCGGATTGATCCCCGGGTGTTGAAAACCAAGGTGCTGATGAACGCGCTTCTTGATCGGGTGCCTACCGAGGGATACCCGCCAGTCGCCAGCGGAACGCTCGACGTCCAGACCGCCTGGCTGACCCTCCTCGGACGTATGCTCGGAGAGGCTGTCGAGACACCGAGCCTAACCAAACTGCTCGAATGGTCCATTGCCAAAGACAAGCTCCGGGCTCTCTCGGAGATGGAGGCCGACTTGAAGAACTCCTTCATTGACTGGTTCGTCCGTTCCAAGGGTGAGTCGATGCGCTTCATGATGGCCGCTGTCGATTCAGGGGTCGGAGCGGATCTCGTTCCTCTTGGCGCGGCTCTTGGATTGGTCTTCGATCCGAAGCATCACCGGAATGCTGAGCACCAAACAGCCCGCGGACGGTTGGAGCGATATTTCCAACATCGCGAGATCGATGTGGAATCTGCGCGGGCTTGGTTTCGTGCCTCCGAATCGGTGCTGTCGCAAATGAAGGACGAGTCCGAGAGCCTGGCTCGACGGGCTTTGCTCAATCGCCTGGACGAGTTTCTCGCAAAACTCGGCATTTCGGACTCCGCTTGGATTTCCAACCACTCGCCGCTGGGGCTGGAGCAGAGATACCAGCAGGCGGGACAAGCGCTGCGGCAGGCACTCTCGTCGAAGAGTTCGTCCGGACTGGACGAGGTGCGCGGTGCCATCACCATGATCCGCAGACATCTGCTCGGCGAAGCGGACGCCGAACGGCTTTCCAGGGTGGAGATGGCTTGCCGTCTGATCCGATGGCTGCACACCACCGAGATGCGCGGATCAAAGGATGCGTTCGATACGATGGTCGTGGATTACCACCGGGACGGCGGTTTCATCGACTGGGCCCGCAACCGGCTCAAGGAGACAGATGAGTCTCCTGAAGTTCAAAAGGCATACGATGCCATCCTGAAGCGCGTAGAAGAGCGTGCGGAGAACTTCGAAGAGTCGTTCGCCCTTCAGTTGCAGGACTGGACGCGCAGCGAGCATCAGTCGAAGCGCTTCACGCTGATCGAGAACGTGTTGAGCGAGGTGGTGACACCGATCGCCAAGCAGCAACCAGTTCTCCTGCTGGTCCTGGATGGGATGAGCGTGGCGG
>Ga0315903_10004196_pt1 | contig 19381 bp, 26 predicted proteins | sample LakEriMetagenome_7_FD_203524 | JGI IMG/M metagenome (GOLD analysis project Ga0315903, IMG submission 203524) | Freshwater fungal communities from buoy surface, Lake Erie, Ohio, United States - Buoy 2 MA119 | ecosystem: Environmental > Aquatic > Freshwater > Lake | place: USA: Lake Erie, Ohio...
TAGATTGTATTTCATTACCATTAAAAGGTATTTCATTTACCATTAAAGGGTATTTGTCTGCGGTTTTCCCACACTGTGGGATTTCCGTAGTGTGGAATTTCCCTAGAGTGGAACTCATGGCATATCGAACTTTAACATACCACTTATCTAACTTGTTATCTTCTTCTCTAGTTTGAACATCTTCAATAAATTGTGCCTCAATTAACTGGTTTTTTGCTGTAGCAAACCTATCTCTACCCCAATCCAAAGCGTTCATTACGAATTTTGATGTGGCTCTGACATTGCAGTTCTTCTGCCACTTCCGAATGTAGCAGTATAGTGTGTAGAGGGCGATGCAGTCTCCGGGATTTTGCATCCTCAACAATCTATCTATTGAAGGCTTCGTTACTCCGATCAGTATATCCTCGATACTGCCTTCGTGCAGAGTATCGACTCGTTCGTATTGCTCAATTTTATATTCCATATTAAGAGGGGGCCACCCCCCACTACGGTGAAAGACCGATTGATTGTCGGGTAGAAATATTTCCGTAGCGGAGGATGATATTTATTATTGTCGATTTAATCTTTCGTTTCGTCCGTTTCTACGCAGACGGCTGTATTGCTACAGCGATTTCAACCCTATACTCGCTCGGTGTAGTGTCAAACTTTTGTTTAGGTTTTGTTCTGCACTTCAAGTGCGGCTTGATTTATTTGGCAATTCTTAAACATGAGCGATATTTTTTTGCTGTATAACTCATATCCTTCCTTGAACGGGCCGCGATAAATCTCATTGCCGTCCTCTATCACGACGAAGACAGACGGCTTGCCGGAATGATCCCAGAATGATTTCAGCATCACTCGCCTTTCTTCTTGAGGAACTGGTATGTTGTAGCAGCCTTTTCAAACTGCTCCCAACTTGCGGTCTTGTCCTTGCCAGCGCACCAGAAGAATTGATTCGCGCATTCCTCCCAGTCTTCAGCCAGCTTCTTCGCTTGGTTAAGCTCGGTGATGAGATTCCATTCTCGGTTCGCACTGCGTCCTGAGATGATGTAGTTCTCCTCTAGCTCCGCTTGCAGTCCATCTCTCTGCTCCCGCATCTCTGCTAGAGCTTCGGATAGCCTAGCGAGTTCTCGGTAGGACTCGTTCAGGTCTTTCAGTAGTTGTGAATCATGGTGGCTCATAGGTCGGAATACTCCCGTGCGATTGCGTAGGCTTGCATCAGCTTCTCGTTAGCTAGGTCGATCTCGTCTGCGGCATATCCTATATCGTCACGCGTCATATAGATCATTGCAGATTCGATGAACCGCATTGATTCTTCTAGGTAGGTTTTAATCTGGTCTTCTGGTTTCATATTCTTTCGAGAAAGATTGGGGTTTGCTCACCAACATACGCGCCCTGCGTATTGTAGTAAAAATATTCTTGCGCTTCTTCTGGAGTCATGCCTTGCGACTCTAAAATCTCGATGCACTTGTCACGATCATACACAGCAAGCGGAGTGTTGAACTGCCAGCCGATGCCGATGAATGCTTCGTCTAGCCCGTCTGCAAGCAAAATCGAATAGTCGTCTCCGATATGCTCGTCTAGTTTTTCTTTGAGGTTCATTATTGTTAAACAGTAGTCAGGGTTTCGGAGAGGTTCAGGTCGATATACTCCCGCACAAATTCCTCTGCACGGTCATAGTCCTTGATAAACGAAAGCGTGAGTATTTCTACCTTTGCTCCGTCTGGTTTTCTAATGGCAACACGATTGCCTTCGATGGTTACTTCGCATCCGAGATGGATGAATTTTTTATTCATAGAAATTGAATGTTGACACAACACAATATGTGGCGCAAGCTGATTTCTCAATGAACACACAATACTACATCGAACCTGAATTTGAACCAAACGAAATGTCTGTCGGATATTCTGCGCGACCAGCAGACGAGCCGGAACTGGCGCATCCAAGCCTGCTGTCTATGCAGGAGATTGACTCGCTGCGAGAGGAGCTGCGGCATGAGCGATACAGGCGACTGCTTGCGGAGGGCGAGATAGCAAGGATGAAGTTTGAAGAGGTCCGCCCTAGCGATCAATACTTCCTCGGATTTCCGATTCGCAACTACGACAGCAGCGACGACGACTGCCAACGCACAACTTGGGAAGTCAAGATCGAAGGGATGTGGCATGAGGTCATAACCTGCGGCCTGCGCTTCGACAGGAAAGAAGCAATCGAATCCCTCTGCAAAATCCTCAAAGCAAAAATATGATCGCCTCACAAGAAGGCGACCCAACAAAACGGTTGCTAGAGGAAATCTTTCAACTGGCGGTTGACGATGTTCGCTATCAGAACCCAACAGCCTGCACGAAGAACGAGCTTCAAGAAACCAAGCGAACAGCAGAAGACTTCTTCAAGACCAAGTTTTATCACGAACTCTGCGACTTGTTCAACCTGCCGTCACACCGAGTAGCCAAGCTTATTCTTTCGCAGAAGAACAGTCGTGTCAGAGAGGAAAAGAAAGATGAACTGTCCTAAGTGCGGAAAGAAGACGAAGATCATCGACAGCCGAGTTGCTGGTGATAGAACAGTAGTCAGCAAAGAACACGAATACACGGGCAGTAAGGTTCGCAGGCGGCATCAATGCAAGTGCGGGATTAGATTCTCCACGATTGAAGTCTTATGCGAAATACTCCCACCTGTATTTCCACCTGAGAATAGATACAGAAAACCTAAACCAAAAACGAAACCAAAGAAACCAAAGGCCAAGCCGAACAACGATTGGCTTGAGAGAATAAATAGAAAGCTAGAAGAAGTATGACATACGAAGAATTTGTTTCAGCCCTCGTCAAGGATGGGCATAAGATTAAAGAAGAGATCACGCCAGCCGAGTGCCACACTTTGCACATGATTATGGGCATCTGTGGCGAAGCGGGAGAGCTGCTTGATGCGGTGAAAAAGGCTATAATTTACCGCAAGGATTTAGACCTCGTTAATGTAGTCGAGGAACTGGGTGACATTGAATTTTACCTTGAAGGTTTCCGTCAGTCAGTTGGTATTAGTCGGGATGAGACAATTAAAGAGAACATGGACAAGCTGCGGAAGCGTTACGCCAAGATCGCATACACCGATGAAGCCGCTCAAACTCGCGCTGATAAAGCCTGAAAACATATTGCTGATGGCAGTCATAGCAGTGTGTGCTGCATACAAGTTATTTCTTGAATGACTCTACACCCATTCGTAGGTATAGACGAATCAGGCGACCTGCATATCTACATATCGCCATTCAAGCTGCACAAGTTAAGCCCTATGCACTCTCGCGGCAGACCATTCCCAGACGGTGCGGAACGAAGCATCTCGCCTGATAAGGCAGAAGAGTTGTTAAATAAAATGCACGATTATTTTAACGAGTATGAAAACAACAAGAGGTCTAAAAAGAAATAAACCTATGAACAGGGTATCCGATAAGCACCGCAAGGAGCTAAAGGAATACTCCAAGATTAGGTATGATTACTTTATGCTGAATCACTTCTGCGAGATATGCGGAGAAGCAGCAACAGACATTCACCATAAGGCTAGGAGGGGTAGCAACCTTAACAAAACAGAAACATGGATGCCTGTGTGCCGTAAGTGTCATACCAAGTTGCACGACAATCCGAAATGGGCAAAGGAGAATGGATACTTGATATGACTATATTCGCAATAGACCCCGGCCCCACAGACTCAGCGTTCGTTCAATGGGATGGGAAGGTTGTCGACCACGGACATCTTAATAATTACGAGATGCGTCAACTGCTGATTGGTAGGGAATACGACATCGTAGCCTGCGAAATGGTAGCCAGCTATGGCATGGCGGTAGGTGCAAGTGTATTTGATACCTGCCGCTGGGTAGGGAGATTTGAAGAGGTTGCTAGGACTGACACGCTCTTGTGCTACAGGAAGGACATTAAGATGTATTTGTGTCGCACGATGCGATCAAAGGACAAGGACATCCGACAGGCATTGCTGAACCTTGTAGGACCACAGGGAACTAAGGAAGATAAAGGTCCGACATATGGGCTAAAGTCACACACTTGGTCAGCACTAGCTGTAGCGGTTTACGCTGAAAACAAATTGACTACGGTTAAACAATAGTTATATTGCGACACGCCGAGCTTTTGGTTCGGTGTTTTTGTGTGTTCATTAGTTCATAGGTTAAGAGGGGGGCGCAAGCCCCCTTCTTATTTAGGTTTGCAATACCTAACCTGACGAACCTTACCGCCGCGATACACTCTAAATAGCTTTGTAATCAAGCCGTATTTGTCTGAGTTCCGGCCAAGAGTGCATGACGACAGGTTTACTTTTTTGGCAACAGTATAGATGTCAAGCCACCCTGCTTTACGCAAGGACTCGTCATCATCTATTTTATTTCCATCGAAGAATGCCTGCCAAGCTCCAGCTACAGAGGCAACATCCAAGGATTGTTTGGTTTTCTTTCGCATAGGTTTACGGTTATTTGTGTGTCTGTGTAGTAGCCGTAGCCAAAGCCTTGGCTCCAAGCTAAAGTGGCGCGGCGTGTCTTCGCATAGGAAGCATCAAACTTCATAAGCATTCCAACGCAGTAAGCGGTAGCGGATTGCAAGGTTCTACCCGGCTCCTGTCCCACTCGGTGCAAGTGTCCCATGATGCAGTTACCAAATGTCTCCGCATGATCCCTGATGGCAGACATGTTGAACATATAGCCGTGCAAGAACTTATGACCGCCAAGAGTGCAGTGTGAACGAATGTCGTATTCGTATGTGCGAGCCTTGAGCTTCTTTGCTGTAGCCTCGATCTCTTGGATAACAATAGTCGCAGCGTGTGCAGCCAAGGCGTTAGGTGAATGCGCTAGCTTAAACAATCTGTCCTCGTGATTTCCGTAAAGGATATGCTGCGGTCTAAGCTCTTGCAGAAAATCTACACCCGCAGCAAGATCATCAGCTACAGAGGCAGCGCGATCAGCGGCATTAGGGTCTGACATCGCACCACCCCTAGCAGCCGCCATGTCCACGAAGTCTCCTAGATGAATGGTCGTGTCAGGGCGAAAGCGACTTTGGAACGAAAGCACAGCATCCCTAGCTTCTGGGTCGATGTGATCTCCGTGTGAGCAGGATACCGCCATCCACTTCTTCCATTTACGAGTAATGTTAAACGGCTGGAACCGCTCGCTGATTTTACTTTTCATTTTGGTAAATCGGGGCATTCAAAGTCGTCTTGGCTAAACATCGGCTTGCCTTTAGCGTCTAGGAAAGGAAAGTGGCGAAGACAACTGTAGGCTCTGTCTTCAATTTCTGACACCTTCTTTGGTCTAGTGGAGTGGTGAAGCAGATCGCGGAGGAATTTCTGTGTCTTCCAAAGCGAGTGATATTGTTCGTATCGTAGCGAGATAGAGTTACCCTGCCTTCCTATTTTAATTCTGGATGCTGCTTGGCATCCGTTGGAGTAAAGACTTTGAGGAACATATCGGTTGATCCGATCCAGCTAAAGCCATGCCCCCATGCTATCGTTTCTTCAGGGCTAGACATGCAAACCTGTTGGTCCTTACCGCAGCCTTGCTCGTTTCCTCGGAAGGTCCACCAGCTACCGGGTTTTGGAAGTATCATTTGTGTGTAATAGTTCTTGCGGAAACTTGTTCAGCAGGTCCATTAGCGCAGCCTCGCCATCTATCACGGCATCCTCGCTCAACTGTGGGAATACAGCATGGAGGACTTCGTGAATCGCGGTAGAGAGAACACTGTCGGGATCAGGCTCAACAAATATCTTGTGATCTTCGGCGACACAAAGGCCGATGTCGTCATCTTCAACACCGATGTAGTCGTCTTCAGTAGGCTTTTTGAAGATAATCTTCCAAGGCTCATCACTGATTCGGACTGTTAGCCGTTTGAATCGCACGGTATTAGAATGGCAGATTCTTTTAAGAAGTCAAAAGATATTTTTATATGACTGTGTAAGTGATTGAATATCACCACTTCACCCTGTCCGCCCAATAGGCAGCAGACATCTTTCCCTTCGCAATGTTCTTTGCGTGGCGAGCCTTAAAGCTCTCTCGACGCTTGCGGTCAGCGGCAGACTCTCCTTCGCGTTTAGGAGAACCAGATACACCTTGTTGCCCAAATCGAATCGTCTTAACCTTATTCCCTTCCTTCGCCAAAACTACATGGGATTTCTTAGCTCCCGGTGTCCTCTTAGGCTTGTTCACGCCAGACACGCCGAGCCGTTTCATTGCTGCTTTAATTGCCTCGCTCATTGCTTAATGCCTCTCTAATTATTTGCCGCACATGGTTAATCTGTCGCGCCTTCAAGCACTGCCTCAGTATCTCTTTCAGCTTCTTGTTCTCTTTAATCAACGCTTCGGTATCACTCATAAAAGGCTAGCTTCGCAATCATGTAAAAGGCTGTTAGCGATACTGACATAGACAGCATCGCTAGGATTAACAGCTTGTATTCTTTGCTGGTCATGCAGGATTAGAAACCCTTCTCAAGCTCGCGGTATCCACGCTGCATCCTGCCGTAGTCGCTTTTAGCGCGGCCAACATTGACATCAATAGCTCCACTGACTGTGCGCTTTGCTTTCTCAAGCAATGAAGGTTCTTTATAGACGCTTTCTGGCTGCTCGCCATAATACTTTTTAGCGAAACGCTTGTAGTCTTCTTCATCAGTTTTTACGCCGGAATACTTTTTATTAAATGCTTCTTTCAGGGCTTTATTTTCTAGGTCCATATATTTTGTTTCTATTGTTAAACTATAAACTTCTTACTGAATTCTAACGCATTGTTCCATCTGTTCTGCAAGCCAGCCCAAAACTTTGCTCTGGCTCCTACAGGTGGAGCAACGCGAATCTCGTATGTTTCCCTAGCACTACGCAGGTTGTCAAGAAGTGATGCCACATTCTTTGCTGCTTTAGCTAGAGTTGTCTTCGTTACAGGTCCAAACTTTCCGTCATCAGCAATACCCAACGCAATCTGCAAGATTCGCAAGGCGCCTTTCGGTCCTCGGTTAAATGCAGCATCACGGAGGAATGCTTCTAGCGGAGCCAGTTCAGTCCAGTTCTTAACGACATCTGTGTATTCAACAAGATACTTCTTGGCGAAGCTCTCTGCTTGTGAATGACGGTTGTTGTCGATGAGATTCTTTAGATGCGTTGCAGCCTTGGGATGGTATCTATCGTTGATACCTGCAACTTCAAATGTGCCACCACCGTCAGCCTTGGGTAGTGGATAAACTTTAAGCCTGCCCAGCTTGTCCTTACGAGCCTCGGACTTCAGAATGAAGTCTCCCATCTCTAGCCGTTCTGCCTCGGTAGCCATACTAGAAATCAGCCGAGCCTTTGATCTCGCCCTTAATAGGAAGAACGCTAACGCTGACCCACAGGCTATCCAGTAAGCGAATTAGAAAGTGTCTGTCGTCAACAATCGCATTGAACCTAATAGGGTTCTCATACCACACATGCGAAGGATAGGCCAATGCGCTGCAATGCGCGGAAATGAACAGAAGATATACGCCGAAGATTCTTTTGCGCGCAGGCTTGGCTTTACGCACTTCTGCGTTCGGATTGAACTGACCACCGGGTTTAGTCCTGCGAATCGTTTTACGGGCCTTTACGCGCCCGTAAATAGCCAGTCCTGCACCAATGCTCTCCATCGCTAGAGTAACGATGTCGGTCAACTCCTCGTTGACTATATCAACATTGAGCCACTTCAGCACTTGAGCAAGTAGCATAACGACGATTCCGATAATCGTCCTGCTCTGCCACCATGCCTTCTCGTCGTTCATTTATCGGTCAGCTTGGCAAGAGCAAGCTCGATAGCAAGGTTGACTGCACGGTTGGAAGCATTGATCCCCTCGCGGGTTGCAGCGTCTTTGATCTTATCCACGGCAATCTTGCGCTTCTCGTCACCGCTCTTATCCGAAGTAAGCAGTGAGGATACAACTTCCAATGCGATAGGAAGCAGTTCCTTCAAGAGGGAACTAGCCGAGTCGCGGAGGATCGGAATGATGAACTCGATAACTGATTTGGATGCTCCGGTAATAGCGGAGATAGCTTTAACAAGTAGTGTTTTCATTTGTCTTTTTTGTCGTTACTGCGCTTCTCAATCATTACAATAATAGAAACTATCGCTGCAATAGTGCCGAATGCAAGAGATGTAATCCGCAGCCACTGCTCAACATGAGGCAGGACTGACACGATAACTGCTAGAAGGCTTGTTGCGGAACCCATAATACCGGGATGATGTGGCGCTGACTGAGGATCGAAATTCATTTAAGCGAACATAATTTAATTGTTTAACAATATTCAATAATTATTTCAGGTAATCGTTAGAGTTGATGTAGCCGAGTCGTATGTTCCAGAGCGACCAGCAACGCCTGTTCCTGTAAGTGTGACAGATAATCCAGTTTGAACTGTTGAACCGATAAAGAACTTGAATGTATCACCTATTGTCGGAGCGATTGTGAAGTTCGCGGTAACAGATGTATTCGTGAATGTAACTTGGTTGCACTTGTTTCCCGTATTCACTTGGAACGAAGCAGAAGAAACGATTAGGTTTCCAGTAAGGGTTGATGTTGACCCAGTGTATGTGTTCACTCCAGTAAGAGAAGCATTGCCTGCGCCTTGCTTGACCAGCCCTCCACCCGTCCCGTCAGTAGTAAGCGCACTCGGAATGTTAAGCTGACCAGCAGAAGGATTAAGAATAGCGCCACCGGACTTAACAACGCACGATACTGTTGACGGTATCGTCATTGTATTAAGACTTGTGAATGCTCCACCGTTGAAATTTATAGTTGCTGGTCTAGCGGTAGTGACATGGGAAATGCCAGTAGTTGTCAGCGTTCCACCATTTACATTTAATACAGCAGATACACCAACGCCGCTTCCGCGATTTAGAATAAGGCTACCCGCATTGATTGTTCCTGTTCCAGAAACGGTTAATGTCCCAGCACCAACGCCACCACCGCACTCAATACCGGGTGTTGTGAAAGTTCCTCCTGATACATTAATTAAGCAAACAGCCCCAGACAACCAAGTTCCGCTTGTGCTAGTGCTAACCGTCCCGCCAGTTTGATTGAATGTTCCATTACCGCCGCTGTTGTCACCAAGCATCATTCCGCCATTAAGTGTAACAACTGCTGATCCACTTACATTTACGGTTGCTGTAGTTCCCGCACTGACTGCGAGTTGAAAGCTACGCACACCGCCTCCAGTGAATGTCTGTGTAAAATTGCCGCTGATATTTAATATCGGATTAGCTGAACCATTGATATTGACAGCATTTGTTGCAGTATAGGTTCCAGAGAATGTAGCTTCTCCTGCGCTAATCGTATTGACTCCAGTATAAGTATTACCAGAACCAGACATTGTTAATATCCCAGTTCCGGTTTTAACCAGTCCTCCAGTATTGGTTGACCCAAGAGACGCAAAATCAACATTCTGACCATTGGTATCTATGCGAATAGCGGAGGAGTTATTTACAATTCTCGATGAGACATCTGTTGTAATGCCGCTGCCATACCGCATCGTTCCACCAGTAAAGCGAATATCTCCAGAACCAAATCCACCAGCATGACCTAATTGCAAAATGCCTGCGTTGATTCGCGTTTCACCTGTATAACTATTTGATAGACCAAGTATAGTTGTTCCGCTGCCAGACTGAACGGCAGTTCCGCTTCCACTAATAACAGGGAAGTCTGTCCCCTGCGTCATTGTGTTTGATCGGTTAAATGTAAGTGTTGCGTTATTGGTTATCCCACTGCTTGAGCCAGCCGATCCGGTTGTAGAACCATTTCCGAAATTAAGGCTTCCTGCGTTTATGGTAATTGTTCCAGAGAATGTATTGGCCTGACGAAGAATCAGTGTTCCAGTTCCATTCATTACGAGATTCCCTGAAACGCTAGGTGCATTTGCTAGAACAGTATCGAAGATAAGCGTAACAGCATTTCCGAATATAGCTCCACCACTTTTAATCAAGCAGGATATAAACGGCTGAGTTATTGTTAAATTATTAGTCGTTGTTGTGAATGTTCCACCGTTAAAGTTGAATGTATTCGTTCCGCCATTCCTGAACCAGTTATTGCAACGGAATGTTCCGCCATCTAGGTTTATTACAGATGTTGCAGACGCGCCGCCGATACCCCAGCGAAGGTTCCCAGTTAATGCAAATGTCCCAGATATTATGTTTACAATACTTGTCGTAGTTCCACCACCACCACCAATATCATAAGCTGATCCATTAAATGTTCCGCCATTAACATTAAGTGTGCTGGCAAGACCAGCCATCCATGTCTCGCCATTAACCTGAAGCGTTCCAGCATTGCAATTAACTGTCGCTGATCCGCCGTTATTCTCTCCAAAGAATAACCCAGTAACAGTCATAGTTCCGCCAGATACAGTTAGTGTGGCTGTTGTTCCTCCAGCAAGAGCTATTTGGAAGTTACGCGCGCCAGCCACTGCCGTTTGAGTAAATGTCCCACTGGATACAATTCCACCACCATCAAGTCGAACCTGTGCAGCAACAGTTGTTGATCCAGAAAGTGTTTGAACCCCTGATCCAGTCTTTATAAATGTTCCCGCTGTATTTGTTAGAGTCCCACTAAATGTCTCAGAGTTTGCGGAGTTAAGAGTCAATGCGTTTGCACCACAGGTTAATGTCCCAGCTCCAGCAAGAGTGGCAAGGGTATCCGCACCTCCAAGAGTAATTGTCGCGCCAGACAAGATCGTAACGGCAGACGCATCAGGGATTCTGTTAGCTGTAGATGTAGCGAGAGTCCCAGCGATAACAAGCGTTGGTCCAGTATAGCTATTAGCGCCAGAGATCGTCAGCGTATTAACTCCTAGCTTGGTTAGCCCTAAAGCCCCCTTAGCGGTGTTTGCAATGACATTCGGGTATGTCCTATTGCCTGATGTCGTATCGAAACCTATAGCCGATCCTGCGTTAAAGTTGGTGGTTCCTAGAATCGTGACAACATTCGCGTCTGTCACTGCGTTATAGACAGCAAGTGTTGCGCCTGACTCAACCGAATATCTACCGTTAGTATTCCAACCCGGTAGCGCAGTAAGATCGGTGATCGTTAATACGCCTGCGTTAATCGCAGCGTTCCCAGCATAAGTATTATTTCCTGATAGCGTAAGAACTCCGAGTCCGTTCTTGATGATTCCAATTGATCCAGTAATCGCAGAAGATAACAGTGTATCCAAATACACCATGAAGTGACGGAACGATGAAGTCTGGTTAGTAATTGTTCTAACTGGACTTGATTGTATGTATGCCGCTGTTGACTGAGTTAAGATCATCCAACAATAATATAAAGAGTTGAAGATGATGGAGTCAACGCATTATATCCAGCCTGCGTAATCTGAACAGCATTAGCTAATACTGTAGCACCAGTCATTCCAGTTATATCTGAGATAATAACATTCCCCGGTATCGTTCCAGTAGCTCCTGCTGGACCAGTAGAACCAGTCGCGCCCATGTCTCCAGTAGGGCCAGTGGCTCCCGTAGCACCAGTCGAGCCAGCTCCTGTAGCTCCTTCTGGTCCAGTAGCTCCGGTGGCTCCATCAATGCCAATATACCCAGAAGCCCCCGTAGCACCAGACCCGGTAGCTCCGGTTAATCCAGTCGCGCCAGTTGGTCCAATATCTCCGGTAGCACCAGTTGATCCAGCACCCGTAGCTCCTTGCGGCCCTGTTGCACCAGTAGTTCCGACTTCACCTTGTATTCCAGTAGCGCCAGTTGAACCTTGCAATCCAGTCGCGCCAGTCAAACCAGAGGTTACAATGGCGAAAATGACCTGATGGTTATTAGTAAATTGCGATACTCCTCCAGAATTAACAAATGTTACAGGTATTGAAATATAGCTGTTCGTAACAACTGTCGGAGTTCCGTTAATTTCCCAAGTCTGAAAGTTGTCTGAATTTGATTGGTCCTGAATAATGAAATTATCCCCATCTTTAAACAGGAGAAAAAATACATCAATGTCATTTCCCAAAGCATCTATGTGAGAAAGAACAACTGTCGATGCGGATACTTGAGTAGAATTATTCCAGTATAAATATCCAGAACTTGGGATTCCAGATGTGGCATTAGCGTCTGCCTGATAATTATAGAATGTCGAAGATTGTCCAGCCGGACCTGTCGATCCAGTTAATCCGGTTGCACCTGTTGCACCAAATCCTGTCGCACCCTGCAAACCAGTTGCACCCGTAATTCCGGTTGACCCAGTTAATCCAGTTGATCCAATCTCTCCAGTAGCACCAGTAATGCCTGTGCTTCCAGTTGCTCCTTCAAAACCAGTTGCACCCTGAAGTCCAGTAGAGCCAGTCAAGCCAGTAGCCCCGTGCAATCCTGTTGATCCTGTTAAGCCAGTAGAGCCAGTCGCTCCAGTCGTTCCATCTAACCCATTATTTCCAGTAGCTCCAACAGGACCAGTTGCGCCTGTAAAACCTGTAGCACCTTGAATCCCTGTAGCGCCACTTGCGCCAGTTAATCCTGTTGCTCCAGTAGAGCCAATGGCTGCTGTGTTTGCTATAGATAACCAAGCATATCCATTCCACTTCCAAGACTTGCTTCCTGAAGTAAACTCTTGTCCTACAAATGGAGAGTCTGGAAAGTTAATCATAATTCAAATGCTGGCAATGAAGACAAATACTCCTCTTCTGTTATTTCTTCTATATTTTCTTCTTCAAATCTAGCAGATATTTCTGGAATCGCAGCTATTAAGCATAGCCCATCATTATCACTCGGAGCTTTATCGCTAGAAACAAACCAAGTATTCTCGGATTCAAATCCGCTTTCAGAGTCCATTGCTAATCGGATTTCCTCGTATTTCTCAGGAGTGATTCTAAAAAAACGGTTCATAGCACAACGCTCCACTTTGTTGAAAGATATGATTCTATTGACTGGATTTGAGAATTGTTTAAGGCTGAATTGTAAAATAATACTTCAGCAATATTGCCATTTATTGACTCAGAAAAAGAATTAATAAATCCAATCTGAGCTTTTGTTACAGCCTTTCCAGCATAAGAGATGGATTGATTTAAACTTGTAGAGTTTATTTTTGTTGTTACAGAAGAAGGCGTAATTAGTGAGCTTAAAATAGACCAAGAGTTTGCTGTGTATGGAACAACTGCTGCGTAGCTAGAAGAATTTGCAATATATGCGCCAATTCCTGAGCTTGAGTTTCCAACTAGAGGAATAATATTTCCCGGAAGTTGGTAGTCTTGATATATTCCATTGTCATTCAGTGTAAAGAATCTATTAAATTGAATTCCTATTGACCTAAATACAATAAATACAGACATGTTTGTGAGGAAATAATTCCAAGTATTGCATGTCATGCCATCATTTGAACCATCAAACAAAAGTGTTTTAAGTCCGTTATATGTAGATCGTGTAGGTTGATTATTAACTACTGATTGTAGAAAGTCATTACCAACATTTGATTTGTCTTTCCATCTTGCGACTTGAGAATTCATTGAAACAGGATTGCCGCCTGAATCAAGCATCGTAGCATCGTCAGAAGCATCAAGCCAAAGCTGTAGTCCTGCAATTGATGTTGGTGAAAATGCACCACCACCACCTAAGAGAGATATGCTTCCAAGGGTTACATTACTAGCCACAGTTGCTCCGCTAGGAATAACAATATAAAATGTAGTTGGAGTTGGACTTGCTGGAAGCGATGTAACAACCTCCATATTTGTAACATATGCACTTGTGATAACACCGCTAGCTCCACCAACGCCAGTCGCTCCAGTTGATCCTGTATTGGGAGCATTTACTTCAACCCAAGTATTATCATACCATTGATATTCGTTTAGTGTTGTTGTATCAACCCATCTCTGCCCCTCTACAGGAACAAGCGGAGGAACTGGATTTGTATCGCTATAAATTGTGCTTATACCACTAGCGCCAGTAATTCCTGTAGCTCCTGTCGATCCAGTTAATCCAGTAGAGCCAATCAAACCAGTCGCTCCTGTCAGACCAGTCGATCCAGTTGATCCGGTCAATCCTGTTGATCCTGTAGAGCCTTGCAGTCCAGTAGCTCCAGTCGCTCCAGTAGCACCTCCGGGATTACCCTGCGGACCAGTGGAGCCAGTGATTCCAGTTGCTCCAGTTAAACCGGATGCTCCCTTGAAACCAGTTGCCCCGGTCTCGCCTGTCGCTCCGGTAGCCCCAGTAGTTCCTACATTAAGATCACCGACATATATCCAGTCGGAAAGATTGCCTGCGTTCTGAGTCCTAGCGTATAGCCCAGCAGGGTGACGATTGATTAAAGGAACGCCGACTGCCTCAAGAACAAGATAAACAGACTGAAGTGGGGGGTTGCCTTGAGTTACGGGAAGGTCGTAATAAGTCTGAACCTCTCCGTCAATAATATTATTCCTAACCGCTGCCTCGTAGGTATTTTGACACAGCTTATACAGAAGATTCCAGCGACCGTCTCCATGCACTGGCTGATTAGGGCCAGTGTTATTTACGGTTTTCGCTAAAAGATTATTTTCGGAATCTCCAAGTTGAGGAAGTATTGGCATCTATTAAACTAAAACGGAATTATTTTGATTCAAGATATTCTACTCTAGCGGAGAGTTGTTGAACAGCCTTAATAAGCGGCCCAATCAACTCAGTATAACCAATTGTCATAACTGCATCTCCACCTTTAATTGTATGATCTTGGAATCCGCCAAAGTCAACTCCGGTTCGTTCAATCAAAGCCTTAACTTCTTGAGCAATCAAGCCGTGATGGAAACGATTGCGCTTGTGAGTGCCATCGTGAACAAGATTAGACCACTTGCAATCTTCAAGCCATTTATCAAGTTTAACTTTGTAAGCATTGTATTCAGCAAGTTCTTGAGCGTATTTAGCTTTTTCCTCTGCGGAAGCATCTTCTTTAAGTTCTGCTGGTTTACTTACAGAGGCAGGAGCTTCTGGACGATAATCTTCGCGGTAGTCCCACTTGTAATCAACTGGACGAAGTTCCTTGATGAAATCAAGACCAAGAACAGTATCACGAATATCGGCTTTATCTCGTTCGTCAGACCAAGAACCAACTTGTGAAACAACGGCAGTAATATTTGTATCACCAATTCTGATTTGATTTGAGTCAGAAACTTGAGCGTTGAATCCAAATCCACCAACATTTGAAAATGTCGTGTTGTTGAAAAGTGCAGAATTTCCAATTGCTGTATTATCTCGTCCAGTTGTATTGGAGCCAAGTGCATTTACACCAACTGCTGTATTATTATCTCCAGTTGTGTTGGAGTCTAATGCGAAAATACCAATTGCTGTATTATTGTTTCCAGTTGTGTTGGAGTAAAGTGCGCCTATGCCAACTGCTGTATTATTGCTTCCAGTTGTGTTTGCATTAAGTGCGTTTACACCAACTGCTGTATTTGAGTTTCCTTGTGTATTTTGACGAAGCGCAACTGTGCCAACTGCTGTGTTACCTTGTCCAATTGTGTTGAATTCAAAGCAAGCGTGACCAACGGCAGTATTAAAAAATCCAGTTGTGTTATAAATCATATTGATACTTCCAACGGAAGTATTTGTTCCAATATTTCCAGAACCGAGTCCAACGCGAATCCCGTTGATAAGCGTATCTTTGTCGAGGTTGACTACATTAGTTGTTGCTTTAGTGAGTGGCATAATTTTATATTTTTAGTGATTTGAGACTGTTGCTTATATCAAGAACCAAGAATTTGAACAACTTCTTTTGTTGTCTCTGTAAATCCATATGGAGCGTTAGTCCAATCTGATTTAGGAGATGGATCGGCTGCATAAGATGCAATCATTCCGTCAGTCCAATTCTTAACGGCATTAAGTTTAACAGATGTCTTTCCTGCTGCAACTAGTTTTCCGTTCAGATCAAGAAGCGTTACTAACGCAGTTGAGTTATAGCCTTCTTTATTCAACCACTCTTCCGCTGTCCAAGATGGAGGAGGTAGAATGACCCATTGCCCATTGTCCCACACGGCATCTGGTGATGGTTTAGGTGGAGCAGGAATCCATTCTTGTAGCTTGGGATTATTGACATCGACCCAAGTATCAATGAGGCTTTGCGGTAAATCACGCAAGTCGGATGGATTGGTTTTGTTATAGTAATTAGGCATATACTCTAGGATGTGTTGCTACGGTTGCGCCTCCGTTGTTAGTGATTGTTAGACCACCCTTGGCATCTTGTAGATTGCGGACGAGGGGGGCGTAGAAGACGAGAGACTGCGGCCTCACCTTGTCGCAGGTCATGCCTTTAGCGAGGGAGGCGATTTCAGCGGCAGTGAGCGCGGCGTTCCAGATGCCGACTTCTGCTATGAGTGATGAAGCCAAAGATGCAACACTATTGCTGACCCATTGCATACCAACAGCCCCCGTGTTGATGTTTGTTAGAGAGCCGCCAAGCGCGGTTGTGTTAGTTGCAGAGTTTGCTCCATTCAAATAAACAGAAGTAGAAGATGCTGATTCAAAAACTCCGCAAGCGTGAGACCATATATTTGCGCTGTAACCAGATGTTGAGTTTACTAATACAACAGTGTTCGTTGAATTTGAAACACCCGCAGCCAATGGATCGCCAGCAACATCGCCATTGGCCGCGAGAAGAAAACGAGAGGTTCCTAACTTGTTGCCAATATACATTAACATCATTCCGGTTGTTATGTTTTTTGGATTAAACTGGCAGGCCATTGTTATTGGCCATGTTGTTGCGGGCGCATTGAAATTTAAATAGCGCGTGCTGGTCGCTGTAAAATCATAAGCCATAATTAGGCAACCTGTTGGACTTCGACGGCGATGAGTTCGGCGTCGCCGGTCATTGTATCGCTTGCGTTATTAGCATCACGACTGATTTTCAAGCGGAATCCATCTCCTGCTGCGAGTGAGTCAATTGCTGTAAGCGTAATTGTGGAATAATTTGGAATCCCGCTTGTAGCATTAGTTGTAGTTGTAACGCTTGCTGCTGTATCGAATGAATCTGTATCAATGTCAGTTGTCATTCTTTCTAATGAAGCATCCCATACTACAGAACCGCTAGTTGCAGTTGTTGCAGTCCAAATCAATCGAATTGACAATCCACTTGTAAGATTAGCTCCCTCTGGGCAAACGGAAACAAAGATTGCGCTCTCATCTGTTGTATCGTCAAAGTCTAATACTGCAATAGAATTGCGTGTATCAAGTGTAGCAAAGTTAGTTGCTGGAGGTTGATTGTCTTTTTGCGCTGTAAATCGAATAAGAGATTTAGTTAATGGGCCAGTCGCTCCTGTAATTCCATTTAGGGAAACAATAACAATTTGTGATCCATTTGGGACTGGGGATGACATTGTGAGTGTCGTTCCAGAAATAGTATATTCATTTGGGTCTTGAACAACTCCATCAATCGCTACAAGAAATGCAGTTGAAAGAGTTGAAATAGCTCCAGTTACTGAAAAAGCCGTTTGTGTTCCATTGCCCGGATGCGCCCACCTAGTTCCTCCTGCTGGAGATGCTGGCCCCGTTGCTCCAGTAGCTCCATCAACTCCAGTAGCTCCTGTTGCACCAAGACCAGTTGCACCTGTCGCTCCTTGAATGCCAGTAGAACCTATGTCTCCTGTTGCACCAATAAGGCCAGTAGCGCCTTGATCTCCAGTAGCACCTGTAAGTCCGGTTGCACCTGTTAAACCTGTAGCTCCAGTTTCGCCTGTTGCTCCAGTCGCACCTAAACCTGTGGCCCCAGTAGCTCCAAGTTGACCATACATTACCTGTGTTGCGGTCAAGATGATAGACGGGATAGCAGGAGTAGGAGGAATTGCGCCGAGATATTCCAATGAAATACCAGTATTTGTAGTCTGCCAGAACAATTCCAGATATTCTCCAGCGAGAACCTTCAGAACATAATTTACAGTGCCAACGGATCGTCCATTTGTTCCGCCATGCTGTTCTACAATTGACCAGCGAGAATCGGTATCGTCAACATTGACTCCATTTTTCCTTAACCAAATATTTGCATCGTGAATTTGGTTGCTTGAATTCGACCATTGAACACTAAAAGTAATTGAATAAACTCCCGTGTATTGAAAGTTGACTCGGCTACTATTTGAAATTGAAACTCCGATACCATCTGGATCAGTATTGTTGTATGTAATTGCGTATGCCGTGTTGATTGCAGCAGCAGTTTGAGCTTGAGTTGACCAGAACGATCCCCAATATCCAGACGCTCCACCAGCACCAGTTAAGCCTGTAGCACCTTGTTGGCCTGTAGCGCCTGTGGAACCTTGTTCTCCAGTAACTCCTGTAGCTCCAGTGCTTCCAGTTGAACCATCAGTTCCGCTCAATCCTGTCGCCCCTGTCGCGCCATCAACACCAGCAATTCCAGTTGCGCCAGTCGCTCCAGTATCTCCAGTTAATCCTGTAGCTCCATCAAGTCCTGTCGCACCCTGAATGCCTGTAGCACCTGTTAATCCCGTAGCTCCAGTGAGTCCCGTAGCTCCTTCTAGCCCAGTCGAACCGACTTCGCCAGTGGCTCCGACATCACCAGTCGCTCCAGTCTCGCCGGTAGCTCCTTGAAGTCCAGTAGCGCCTTCTGATCCAGTTGCGCCAGTAAGTCCAGTCGCTCCCTCTAATCCCGTAGCACCAATCTCGCCCGTAGCACCATTCTCTCCAGTTATACCAGTGGCTCCGATAATGCCCGTTGCTCCTGTTAAGCCAATGTCTCCGGTTGCACCTGTAACGCCAGTTGCTCCTTGATCACCTGTCGCGCCTTGTATTCCCGTAGCTCCAACATCACCAGTAATTCCAGTAGCGCCGATGCCTGTGGCTCCTGTAAGACCTGTTGATCCGATTTCGCCAGTAGCTCCAGTTAAACCTGTAGAGCCTGTTAAGCCAGTTGCACCAGTAGAACCCGATCCAGTTGCACCTGCTGGTCCTTGTGGGCCTGTAGCGCCATCAGAACCGATATACCCGCTAGCACCTGTAGCTCCTACAGCGCCAGCGGCTCCTGTAGCACCAGTTGCCCCAGTTCCACCAGTCCCACCTCCACCTCCACCACCAGTTGTAGCGGTAGCGTAGGTGTTAGCAGCGATCTTCCAGAGAAGGTTATGCTCTCCATCACCTACTGCGGGTTTTGTCTCGCCTGTATTAGCGGCGATCTTAGCAAGTAGGTTGGATTTCGAGTCGTTGGTGTTAGGAGCAATAGCCATATTACATCAATCCAGCACGGGCGCTGAGTTGTTTAGCGTAAGATTCCTCTTCTCCCTCTTCACCTTCATCGCCTTCCATCTCTTCACCTTCTTCCTCTTCCTCTTCTTCCATCTCAGGCTCTTCGCCGAGTTCGTAGCCGTCAACAGAGACGACACTAAAATTGCCACCACCCAAATGTTTAACTTTAGCGAGAACTTCTTTCTCCTCGCCTTCATCCATCCCTTCAAAATCAAAGCCTTCCGGCGCAGTAAAACTTG
>Ga0315903_10004199_pt1 | contig 19377 bp, 19 predicted proteins | sample LakEriMetagenome_7_FD_203524 | JGI IMG/M metagenome (GOLD analysis project Ga0315903, IMG submission 203524) | Freshwater fungal communities from buoy surface, Lake Erie, Ohio, United States - Buoy 2 MA119 | ecosystem: Environmental > Aquatic > Freshwater > Lake | place: USA: Lake Erie, Ohio...
TAATTTGAGTACCAGGTTCTTTGTTTTCGACCCGGTGTTTAACAACTACAGGCAATACAATGTATTTGACAATGTGGGTACAGGCTCTTTTGCCGGCAACGGAACTCTGGCAGCAGGTCAGGCATTTTATATCCAGACACATGTAGCCGGTGCCGCCTCCATTACCTTCGAAGAGTCAGATAAAACTGTTGGAACAACACCGGCAGCATTATTTAAAAATGAGTTAAGCAATCAGTTAATGATAAAACTGTTTGATGGAAATAATCAATACATAAGTGATGCATTGCTAACCAATTTTAATGATAGTAGATGGTCTGCTGATTTGCACGATGGCGAATTATTTCCAATGGCAACCGAACAGCTCAGCACATTCACAGATGAGCATGCAGCAGCATTAGAAATAAACAGTATTGCTTCCCTGCCAGCCAATACTTCATCCATTGTTTATATAAATATTAGCCGACCCATCAAGGAGCAAGGCGAATACAAAGTGGTATTATCCCGTATGGCAGGATTTATGCCGGGCCATCACTTTATACTTAAAGATACATACACCGGAAAACAGGTTGAGTTTAGCGATGAAATAAGCTATACATTTTCTACCAATAGTCAGCCGGCTTCATACAGCAGCAAGCGGATACAGCTTTTGATAAGCAATTCATCAGCCAACTCTCAGGTGACTGCAGCCACAGTAATGTCAGGCCGTTTATTGCTTCATCCGAACCCGGCTAAAGATCAGGTTAAAGTGACCTTATCTACCGGATTTAATGTAAGCACCCGTATTTATGTTACCGATATAACAGGTAAAACAGTAGAGGTTAGTCAGCAACAGTTAAATGACTTTGAAGTATCGATACAACTTAACGATATGAGCAAAGGTGTGTACTTCCTAGTTATTGAAGAAAATGGGGAACGTGTTACCCGCAAATTTGTAAAAGACTAAGGTTCATTTAGCAGTTGCCCTGACAGATAAAAAAAATTCCGCTCATATAAATAAATAAAAAAGCCCCGTAAATGCGGGGCTTTTTTATTAGTAGAATAGGCAATTAGCAAAATTGATTAAATGCAGCCTGCAAGTTTGCAGCAATTAATTCTGCCGGTCTGCCTTCTATCATATGTCGTTCAATAAAATGAACAAGCTCACCGTTCTTATACAATGCAATACTGGGGGATGAGGGAGGAAAGGGAGCTGTGTATTCACGTGCTTTAGCAACAGCTTCGGTTTCTTGTCCTGCAAATACGGTTAATAGTTGATCGGGCTTTTTTAATGCACCTTGTAAAGCCTTTAACACTCCCGGACGAGCTGTACCTGCCGCACAGCCGCATACCGAGTTAAATACAAGAAGTTTACTTCCGCTGTGGTCTGTAAGTGCGGCTTCTACTTCCTGTGGGGTCATTAATGAAGTAAATCCTGCATTTTCCAATTCAGCCCGCATAGGAGCTACAAGCATTTCGGGATATGGCATAGTTATTTAAGATTTGAGAGTTAAAGATTTGAGAGTTTTTTATTTTAATAATTAAAACTACTGAAGATGATTATGGGTAATCACTCCACTATTTTAAACACAAATTTAAGCCCAGTTGTTTAATTCAAAAAATATTTCAATAAATGCATCGTAAGTACTACATTTGCCGTCCATTTAATTAACTCATTAACAATTTAGTATGACACAAACTAATTCACGTTTACCGTACAAAGTAAAAGACATATCGCTGGCCGAGTGGGGCCGCAAAGAAATTAGACTGGCCGAAGCGGAAATGCCGGGTTTGATGGCTATTCGTAAAGAATACGGTCCCCAGCAGCCATTAAAAGGTGCACGTATTGCCGGATGTTTGCACATGACTATTCAAACGGCTGTACTTATTGAAACATTAAAATCACTGGGAGCCGAAGTAACGTGGAGCTCATGCAATATATTTTCTACACAAGATCATGCTGCTGCTGCTATTGCTGCTGCAGGTATTCCTGTTTACGCGTGGAAAGGACAAAACGAAGAAGAATTTGACTGGTGTATTGAGCAAACATTGTTTGCCTTTGAAGGCGGACAATCATTGAATATGATACTGGACGATGGGGGTGATTTGACAAACATGGTACTTGATCGTTACCCCGAGTTGGTTAAAGACATTAAAGGATTATCGGAAGAAACTACTACCGGAGTGCACCGCCTGTATGAGCGCATGCGCAAGGGCACATTGCCAATGCCGGCCATTAATGTTAATGATTCCGTAACCAAATCAAAATTTGACAATAAATACGGTTGTAAAGAGTCGCTGGTTGATGCCATTCGAAGGGCTACGGATATTATGCTTGCAGGTAAAGTTGCGGTTGTTGCAGGTTATGGAGACGTAGGAAAAGGTTCGGCTGAATCATTGCGTGGCGCTGGGGCACGTGTACTGGTTACCGAAATAGATCCTATATGCGCACTTCAGGCTGCTATGGATGGATTTGAAGTGGTGACTATGGAAGATGCGTGTTCACGTGCCAACATTTTCGTTACGGCTACAGGTAACGTTCGTATTATCACTGATCGTCACTTTATGGCAATGCGCGATAAATCGATCGTGTGTAATATCGGCCACTTTGATAACGAAATAGATATGGCCTGGATTAATAAAAACCACGGAGCATCAAAATATACCATCAAGCCTCAGGTAGATGTGTATACCATCGAAGGTAAAGAAATCATTATACTTGCCGAAGGTCGTCTGGTAAACCTGGGCTGTGCTATGGGTCACCCTTCTTTTGTAATGAGTAACTCATTCTCTAATCAAACATTAGCACAAATTGAGTTGTGGAATAACAGCAATAAGTATGAAAACAAAGTATACGTATTGCCTAAGCACCTGGATGAAAAAGTAGCGGCACTTCACTTAGAACATATTGGTGCGAAATTGACCAAACTTGATGGTGAGCAGGCAGATTACATTGGTGTAAATGTAAACGGACCGTTCAAAACAGAACACTACAGGTATTAATATATATATTTCTACTACACTAAAAGCCCGGCTTGCCGGGCTTTTTTAGTATACTCGCATAAGCGAACAAAGCAATCATGATGAATGCAGGCTTTTGGCATAAAGTACCTGTTGTGCGGTTATTCATACCTTTTGTATTGGGTGTGGGTATCGCCATGTTTGCCGAATTTCCCATGCCACTCATTATCGGTTTACTGGCTTTATCAATTGCCGGCTGTGTTTACTTTTATTTCTACAACCCATCGCTCAGGCTTGGTTGGATACCTGCATGCTTTGCATACCTATGCATGTTCTCGTGTGGTATTGTATTGCATTTTCTTCAAGACATACGGATACGTTCTGAGTACTTTGAACACATCCCACGTAGTAAATGGGCTGTTGTTCGCATTTCAGATCAGCCGGTTGCCAAAAAGAAATCATGGAAGGCCGGAGCTGAACTAGTAGGAATAATTGATAGCAGTGGACATACACACACTGCAATAGGCAAGGTTATTATCTATATACAAAAAACCGATTCATTATCTCCGGTTGGTTACGCTGACAGGATTTTGATTCCCGTACGCGTTTTGAATCAAGTAGCCCCACCGCAAAACCCGGGTGAATTTAACTACAAACGCTACCTAGCATTCCATCATTGTTACCATCAGGCATACCTCAGGCAGGGACAATACGCTGTATCAGCCATTCCTGCAAAGCCTACTTTGTATACGTACATATACGCTACACAATCATATTTTAAATATGTATTGGCTAAGTATGTGCAGTCAAAAAATGAAATGGGCATCGCGCAGGCATTGCTGTATGGTTATGATGACGATATAGATGAAGAAACCGTTCAGGCTTTTGCTAATACCGGTACTTTGCACGTACTGGCGGTGTCGGGTATGCATGTGGGTATAATATTTATGATATTGAATACGCTGCTAAAATCCTTTGATAGAAATCGCTATACGAAGTGGCTTAAGGCTATTATATCACTTTTGATACTTTGGATTTACAGTTTGCTATGCGGAATGTCGCCATCTATTTTACGAGCAACGGTAATGTTCAGTTTTATCATTGTTTCCAATACGATTGATCGCCCTGCTAATATTTATAACACACTGGCTGCATCGGCTTTTCTTCTTATGCTCTTCGATTGTAATATTATTGCTAATGTAGGGTTTCAATTGAGTTATATGGCAGTTTTAGGAATTGTGTTTCTTCAGCCTTATATCTACAATATGCTCATTATGCACACATGGGTAGGCAATCAGATTTGGAAAATCACCAGTGTATCTATAGCCGCTCAGATAGCTACCAGTCCAATTGGCATACTGTATTTTCACCAGTTCCCAAATGTTTTTCTGTTTTCAAATCTCTTTATCATTCCACTAACCACCATTATCCTGTATGGGTGTTTACTGCTTATGGCTATTTCATCAATTCACATATTAGCTTCCATAGTAGGCTACATCATATACTTGATCATTTCGTTTACCAATACATTAGTATTGTGGGTAGAGAAAATACCGTATGCCTACATTGAAGGTATACAAATCAGCATACCGCAAACTCTGGTTTTGTATGCAATGGCAGCAACGCTGATTGCGTATTTCCTGAGGCATGAAATATACTGGTTTAAGTTATTTCTTGCCTTATGCTTGTGTTTTATGTGCATCTCATCCTATACATACATTAAACAACAAATGCAGTACGATTTAACTGTATACCATGTAAGCGGACATTCTGCTATACGTATTACACGTAACGACCATTCCTATATTTTAGCTGACTCAGCACTATACCTAGACAGGGAGAAGAAAAGATTTCATTTGCAACAACATATTTGGAGCAGTGGAATAGTAAATGAAATGTATGAGCCGATGGACGAACGTCCTCGCTATATTAAAGCAGGTAACGCACGTATACTGGTACTTTCAAATCAGCGATTGAAAACACATACATTTGCTGATTCCATCAACATGGTTATTTGTACCGCAGCGTATCCGGATAAAAAGTTGCTTCAACTTCCATCACGGAAATTTATATTGACTTCTGCTATCGGTGCAAAGCAGGCTGAGGTGCTAAAGAATAAATTAGTACTGGCAGATAGAGAAGTAGTTAGTGTAAGGGAAACAGGTGCATTTCAATTATCATTGCATGAATATGGAAACTAATAGGGTTAAATATGATGTAAGCGACCGCGTAGGATACATTACATTAAATCGTCCTGAAAAGCGAAATGCGTTGAACTTTGATTTTGTTCAGGAAATTAAGCAGGTATTTAAGCACGCTGAATCCGATACACACTGTAAAGTAGTGGTTATACGAAGTTTGGGTGCGGCCTTTTGTGCAGGCGCTGATTTAGCCTATTTACAGCAGTTGCAGAATAACACATACGATGAAAATCTGGCTGACTCAAGAAATCTGATGGAGTTATTTGAGATGATTTACCATTCCTCCAAAATTGTCATCGCACAGGTTCATGGTTCTGCTCTGGCTGGCGGTTGTGGCCTAGCTACTGTTTGCGATTTTGCCTTTGCCACTCCTGAATCTACCTTTGGGTATACCGAAGTAAAAATTGGCTTTATTCCGGCTATTGTTATGGTATTTTTGCTGCGAAAAGTAAGTGAAAAAACGGCTCGTGAATTGTTGCTTACCGGTAAAGTAATTGATGCACACGAGGCCAAGTCGTATCAGTTAATAAACGATGTTGTATCGCTCGAGGTGTTGTCTGATTATGTAAAAAACTTTGCAACCAAACTGTGTACGGATACATCTGCCCAATCTGTAGCAACCGTAAAAAAAATGATCAGCGAAGTTCAGCAGATGAGTGTGCAGGATGCGTTAAATTATGCTGCAAACATGAATGCTGTGGCGCGCCAATCTGACGATTGTAAAAAAGGAATTGCAGCATTTTTGAATAAAGATAAAATTGTATGGTAAGGTGTACATTTCTGTTTTGGCTTTTGCTATCTGCCTTTGGCGGGATGCTAAAGGCACAGTCATTTAAGGAAGGAATGATTTCGTTTCGAATTACATACCCTTCATTAAGTGCAGAATTGAAACAGCAGGAAGAGTACCTGCCCCAAAACCTGTACGTGTTGCTTAAAAATCACATGACCAGACTTGAACTAAAAACCATAATGGGGCCAATGATTACAATTACCAATAACAAATCAGGTGATGTGGTGATACTAACCGAAATGCTTGGGAAAAAACTGGCTATGAAAAGTACGGTTGAAGACTCCAAGCGCATTACTAAAAAAGTTTCACCGGATATGACTAAGCGGGTTGAAGAAACAGGAGAAACAAAAACCATAGCCGGCTACCTATGTAAGAAGGCAAGGGTGCACATAACCACAGGTGGTAAAACTCAATCGTCAGATATTTATTATGCGCCTGATATATCACCTATGTATAACGATACATACAATAACGGATTTGACATAATCATACCGGGTTTTATTATGCAGTACAGCATTGTACAGGAAGGCTTAGAAACTACATTTACAGCAATAAAAGTGGAGCAAAAGCCGGTTAGTGATTCTGTATTTGATATACCTGCCGGTTACGAGATTATGCCTCGTTTTGCGAATTGATCATCCTAGTTTGTTAAGTACACGTTCAATAGCAGCAGGATAGTAGTGCATTTCGAGCGCTGAAATATGGTGCTCAATATATTTCATGTCCGCATTATCCGGTAACTCGAATTTAGCTTGAACAATCTGTTCGCCTTCATCGTAGTGCTCATTTACAAAATGAATGGTAATGCCATGTTCCTTTTCCTTAGCAGCAAGCACAGCTTCATGCACATGATGCCCATACATCCCTTTTCCACCATACTTGGGAAGAAGTGCGGGATGAATATTTATTATTTTACCACTATAAGCTTCTATCAGGTACGGAGGTATAAGCCACAAAAATCCGGCTAATACAATTAAATCCGGCCGGTAATGAGTTAACGTATTCAGAAAAAGCGACTCATTTAAAAACGTATTTTTATCGAACAGTTCAACGGGGACATTCAATTGCTTCATTTTATCGATAACGGGAGCACTTGGATTATTGCAAAACAAACCTACCACACGTGCCTGATTGCCCTGCATAAAATGCCTAGTGATGTTTACCGCATTAGAGCCGGTTCCGGAGGCAAAAACGACCAGGTTTTTCATCGCATGTCAGAATTCAAGTTCATCAATAAATACTTTTCTGAACAGGGAATCAGCATTGCTGTTGGCATTCATGTTTTGCAGGGGCAACGTAGTAATAATAATATCTGCTTTGTTAGTGGCTGTGCGCACACGTTTACTCATCACCGTAGATACGCCCGGCCACAGTCCTGCTCCCTGAATGGTTATATCGGCACGCATCAATGTATCGTACCTAAATAGTCCGGTATTGAATGTATACGTGGCAAATGGCCTTACGCTTCTATTAACAATTCCTGATGTTCGCACCACTGGCCAGCCGGCAGTATACCCGTTTGCCTGTGCATTTATATTTAAGCGGAAATTACGCTGCAGGCTATCACTGTATAACCGTTCAATAGGTGTGAAATTAAGAATAGGTGAATTATCAGGAAATGCAGTTGCAAACTCGCAGTATATAAATGCTTTTCCGTTCGAGTTAAAAAAGTCAACCGTGTTTTGCTGAAGCGTTGTAAGAGTATTTGGTTCATCTGTAAGCCAGATTATTTTTTTAAACAGCGAAAAGGTTCGTGATTGTGTAACAGCATCGGGGTAAAATTCATCAGGGCCGGTAATAGAACTAATACCTACTAAAGTATCGAAGCTGGATATATTTACCAGTGGGCTGCGTAGGGTATTGGCATAAAAACTCAATGCTGATGCAGGCGAACCTATCAACGCATTTACCAGCAAAACGTCAGAGTTGGGTGCTTTTACATAAAAGTTATCGGTAGCCCATGCCGAAATATTGCCGGTACGGTCAATCGCTCTAACATACAATGTGTTTACTGTATTGTATGTAATTCCTTTTAGCGTTTGTGTGCTTGCCGGTGTTGTTTTAGAACCGGTATACACCAGGCATTCATTAGCGAATGTGGTACCGTTTCGAACCGATTCAAACCTAACTGCCACAACAGCTACCGAATCACTGGTGTTTTCAGTTATGAAATTTGCCTGCAGCACATAAAGGGGCAACGTAGTATCATTTAGTACCAGCTCATATCGGTCAATATCGCGGGTGCCGTCCACATCTATACTGTTCCAAACTGATCGTATAATCGGGAACGTGCGTGCTGGTCGCTTATTCGCAACTGCATCAAATACAATGCGCGGAGCTGTGTTTCGAACCGGAAATCGCATGGTAGCCGGTGTGGGATCTCTTTGCTGCTTATTGTCAATGGCACGGATGTAAATAGGTAACAGTCCCTCTTTGAGTCCTTCCGGAAGTTCCAGGGTAAATGTTCCGCTTTGTTGTGTGGTTGGTGTCCACGTTTGCATGTTATCCACTGATACTTCATAGCCGGTAATATATCCGCTTTTACTTTCGCCCCACCAATGTGCGGTTACAGTTGTCGATAAGAAATTGGCCGAGTCGCGCTTTACGGTATCCACTATGGCATAAGTCTCGGGCATTGACAAGGTATTGCGGTCGCCTTCAAAGTCTTTTTCACATGCACCTATCAATACGATAATACATACTACAATAGCTTGTCTGAATGGTTTCATGAACATGGTTTGCATCGCAATAATACGTGAAATAGGTGCACTGCAAAAGTTAATTTATCATCACAAAGCATGGTGCATCAGCAGCATTTTCAGTGCAGTTTCTGCGGCTTCTATGCCTTTGTTTCCATGCTTTCCACCTGCTCTTTCTTTGGCTTGCTGTTCTGTTTCGGTTGTTAATACACCAAATATAGCTGGCTTACCTGTACTTAACCCGACCTGCATGATTCCGTTGGCGCAGGCATCACATATAAAATCAAAATGACGTGTTTCTCCCTGTATCACACAGCCTAATGCTAGCACTGCATCTACTTGCGTTTTATCAATAAGCCATTTGGTTGCCAGAGGTAATTCATAAGAACCCGGTACCTGGCGAATATGAATATGTTTTTCACGGACTCCCATTTGCACTAAATAGTTCACTGCACCGTGTAGCATAGCTTCGGTAATATCACGGTTCCACTCAGCTACAGCAATGCCAATATGAACTTTCTTAAATAGTTTTTGTGGTGTTAGTGTGGTATCCGATAAGTTTTTTAATAGCGTTGACATGCGTCTGTAAAAATAAAAAAAATCCTCACCGACTAGGAGAGGATTTTGAATGGGTGGTGATTAATTTCCTTCTTTCAGAGCCTGAGCCCGAGCGATATATTTATCAATGTCTGAAGCTTCAGTGCTTTCGTTATAATCAGTTTTTATCGTTTCATACACTTCAAGTGCATCAGCGTATTCTTTCATTTCTTCAAACACTATTCCGGCTTTTTTCAGGAAAAGGGGTGAAGTGGTTTTGTTGCTGTGAATTTTTGCAGCTTTTACGTAGTGGTCAGCTCCTTTGCTCAGTTCGCCTTGCTCAACGTACGCGTCACCCAGTGCACCGTTTTTCAAAATATTCAATATCGTATTGGATGTTTCAAAATCATTGAGGTAATCAACGGATTCAGCAAAATTACCCAAACGTAACTGGCAAATGCCTGCATAATAATTAGCCAGATTGCCGGCTTTTGACATGCCGTAATCGCTTACAATGGCTTCAAATCCTTTAAACTTATCATTACCGGCCAGTGCCAGGGCAAATGAGTCTTTTTCGAAGTATTGCTGTGCTCTGTATATTTCTGTTTGTGCCTCTGCTTCAAGCGGTTTCAGGTACAGATTTTTAAAACTGAAGTATACGGCAATAACTCCTACAATGGCTATCAGTGCATAGTTAATGGCCTTTTTGTTATTGATATAAAAGTCCTCAACCTTGTGAGACGTATCAATAATAGTTTTATCTAAATCCAGATCGTTTGTTTCTTGTTTCTTGTCGGTCATTGTGCTTTATATATTTCGGTAGGGTTATTCTCTGATAAATGGGTAATCCGATTGTACGTATACATCTTCATACAGTGCTTCAGGTTCGGGGAAAGGTGAGTTTTCTGAAAACTCCACGGCATCATTCACTATATCTTCTGTTTTCTTTTCTATTTCATCAAACCAGGCTTCGCTGGCATAATTAAGTTTTAAAATTGTTGCTTTTACACGCTCTAACGGGTCGCGTTGCTTGTATTCTTCCACTTCTTCTTTGGTACGGTATTTAGCCGGGTCGCTCATGGAGTGGCCGCGGAAACGGTAGGTGCGAATTTCGAGAAACGTAGGGCCTTCACCTTTACGGGCATGGTCGGCTGCCTGGGCAATAGCCTCATGTACCGTTTCGGGCTGCATACCATCTACTGCGGCATTGGGCATTTCATACGCTTCGCCAATTTTATGAATATCCATTACGTTGGTGGTTCGTTGCACTGAAGTTCCCATAGCGTAACCGTTGTTTTCACAAATGAAAATAACCGGCAATTTCCACAGCATAGCCATGTTAAACGTTTCGTGCAGTGCTCCCTGACGTACAGCGCCATCACCCATGTAGCAAAGGGTCACATGTTCGTTGCCATTGTACTGATCGGCCATTGCAATGCCTGCACCAAGAGGTATTTGACCGCCAACTATGCCATGACCTCCGAAAAAGTTATGTTCTTTGCTAAACATGTGCATGGAGCCGCCTTTGCCTTTGGAGCAACCGGTTACTTTTCCGTAAAGCTCGGCCATAACTGCACGTGCACTTATACCACATGCCAGTGCATGAGCGTGATCGCGGTAGGCTGTAATATGCTTATCGCCCTTGCGCAGCGCACTCATGGCACCTGCTACCACAGCTTCTTGCCCAATATACAGGTGGCAAAATCCCTTGATCTTTTGCTGTCCGTAAAGTTGCGCAGCTTTCTCTTCAAATCTGCGCATCAGCAGCATCTGCTCATACCAGTTCAGGTAGTTTTCTTGGGTAAATTTTGATTTAGCCATTTTTTAATAAAGGACTGCAAAACTACACATTTTCCTGAAAGGTCAAAGCGACTTACAATGGCTTGCTTACCAATTTATTATGTTCGAATATTTCTGTGTTTTTTTGAATACAGCCGTGCATATCCAAAATTAGAATTACGTTTGAACCATGCTTTACCTGCAGCATTTAAGTTTACAGAACTTTAAAAATTACGAGTCATTGCAGGCTGAATTTAGTCCGCAAATTAACTGTTTTACTGGCCCCAACGGCAGTGGCAAAACTTCTGTACTGGATGCCATATATTACCTTTCGTTCACCAAAAGTTATTTCAGTTTATTTGACTATCAGATGGTTAAGCAAGGTCGAGATTGGTTGAGGGTTGAGGGTAAGTATGAACGAAACGGGCATGTAGAGGCTGTGGCCATGTTTTGGCATCAGGGCAAAAAGAACCTGAAAGTAAACAATAATGACGTTAATAAACTTTCAGAACATATAGGCACCTACCCACTGGTTATGATTGCTCCGGGAGATATTAACCTGATACACGAGGGAAGCGAAGACAGGCGTAAATTTATGGATGGCATTATTTCGCAAACTGATAAAATGTACTTGCGGAGTTTGCTTGACTATAACAGAATACTTGAGCAGCGCAACCGCATGTTCAGGAATTATGCTGATGGAGGTGTACTTGATCCGGTGCAACTGGAGTCATACAATGCTATGCTGGTAAAACTTGGAGGTGAATTGTACACCAGGCGCAAAGCTTTCTTGCATGAATTTATTCCCATTTTTCAGGGGCACTACCAAAAGCTTAGTGCGGGCAATGAAAACGTACACGTAGCATACGTAAGCGATTACCACGAGCATTCACCCGAAGCATGTATTGAATTAAGTAAGCATGCCGATATAGCTGCCTGTAGAACAACTAAGGGTATTCATAAAGATGAACTGGAATTTATGATACAGGAATTCCCGCTCAAAAAATTTGCTTCTCAGGGCCAGCAAAAGAGCTTTATCATCGCATTAAAACTGGCTCAGTTTGACTATCTGAAAAAAACTACACAAACCATACCTCTGTTGCTTCTTGATGATATTTTCGAGAAACTGGATGGTCAGCGGCTGAATGTGCTCATGAAGTTGATTGCTCAGGAAAACTTTGGCCAGATATTTATAACCGATACACATTCCGAACGACTTATTCCGGCTGTTTCGGCTGTGTCTAACCAGGTAAAACATTTTTCAGTCAATTACGGAACTATTCACGAAATTTGAACCATGCGCAAAAGCAACGAACAGTCATTGAAAGAAATTATAGGCGAATTGCTGGATAGCAATGGACATGCCCGGCAAAAAATTGCTGAGGTCAATCTGGTAAATGATTGGTCTGAACTGGTGGGGCCACTTATTGCAAAAAATACCGAGAAGATTTACATCGCGCATGAAAAACTTATTTTGCACATAACGTCTGCACCACTGCGAAATGAACTTCAACTTTCACGCAGCAGGATTGTTGAGTTGGTAAACGAACACGCAGGCATAGAACTTATCAAAGATGTCATGCTGCTTGGAGGTATAAAATAAATATGTCGTCACACCATATTGTAAAAGACGGGCAGGAGCCTGCCTTAATTATTGCCAACGGAGCTGCCTGCTCAACGGAATTAATAGGACAGCTTCTGGAATGGAATCCGTACGTGGTGGTATTGGATGGAGCCATACGAAGAGTTCGTGAACTGGGATTGAAAATGGATATGCTACTAGGTGATTTTGACAGCCACAACCACGAAGACGAGCAGCTTTATCAACCAAATATCGAAGTTATTCATACACCCGATCAGAATAAAACCGATTTACAAAAAGCCATCGAACTCCTCATTGAACGTAAGTACACGGCTGTAAATATAGTATGGGCAACCGGCCGTAGGGCCGATCATAACTTGACTAACGTAACCGACCTGGTAAGATACAAGCAACATATCAACCTGGTAATGCTCGATGATCATTCACGCATATTTCCGTTGCGAAACAATTTTAAAAAATGGTACACACGAGGATCTGTGATATCCTTAATGCCTGTTGGAGATGTACACGGAATTGTAACCACAGGACTTAAATACAACCTGCATAAAGAGAGCCTGAAAATAGGCTACCGAAGTGGTAGCAGCAACGAGGTTTTGCACGATGGCTTTATAACAATTGAATACACCGAAGGCGATTTGCTGCTGATGGAGTGTACTGATTAAAGCAGGGCTTTTCGCCATTCTGCTTCATCAAAACCTATCAACAACACTGCTCCGTTATCAGCAATTGGCCGCTTAATCATAGACGTATGTTGCTGCAATAAATCTACTGCACCTTTCACGCTAAGCGCCTTTTGCTTATCCGCATCACTCAGCTTTTTATAGGTAAGTCCTTTAGTATTTACAATGGCATCAACTGAAGTTTTTGCAATCCAATCAATAAGTTTGGATAAGTAAGCACCCGATTTTTTATAGTCATGAAAGATATACGTAACTCCATTTGCATCAAGCCATGCCATTGCTTTTTGCATGGTATTGCAGTTTTTAATGCCATATACAGTAAGCATAATTTAAGTGTAATTTCGTACAAGTATAATTGAAATCCTACATGGAAAACATACCCGTTCATAAGCTGCTCATCGTGGCCGGTATTGTACTCATCGCTGCCGGTATGGTGTGGTACTTTGCCTCAAACAAATTCAACTGGCTAGGCAGGTTGCCCGGAGATATACGTATAGAAAGAAGCGGTTTTAAACTTTATTTTCCATTTACTACCATGGTGCTTTGCTCCTTACTTATCCACATTATTCTCCGGCTGATAAAGTATTTTATGAAGTAAAAAGGTTTGACTGCCAAAAAATTTTGGCATCAGGTAATTTTCTTATAGGTTTGGGAATTGAATGCGATTTATGTCTCTCGTTAAATTAAATATACTCGGTTTAAGTTCCGGACAAAGCAGCGGCTCATACACGCTCATTCTGGGTGAAGAAAACGGAAAACGCAAACTTCCAATTGTAATAGGAAGTTTTGAAGCGCAGGCTATAGCTATTGAAATTGAAAAGATTATCCCGTTTCGTCCGATGACACATGACCTGTTTGTAAATTTTGCTCAAACTTTCAATATCGATATCACCGAAGTGCAAATTTATGATTTGGTAGAAGGGGTGTTTCACGCCAAATTGATATGCGAACGCGAGGGCGATGCTTATGAAATAGATGCACGAACATCCGACAGTATAGCTCTGGCTGTGCGTTTCAAATGCCCCATTTATACAAACGAGGCCATCATGCAGGAGGCCGGTGTAACATTTGAAGAAGACGAAGTATTTGATCAACAACAGGCAACGCCTACCACCACACAAGGCGAATATTCAACATTAAGTACGGATGAACTGGAAGCGAAATTAGACGAAGCTATACGAGAAGAGGACTACACACGTGCGGCCCGCCTGCGCGATGAAATAAACAAACGTAAATAACACCGCATGGAAAGATTTCATGGTATCATCGGCATAGTGCTCATTATCGGATTGGCCTATGTTATTTCCAACAACCGCAAGGCTATTAATTACCGGGTTGTTCTGAGCGGACTTGGATTGCAATTAGCCCTTGCCTTGTTTGTATTAAAAACTTCAGTAGGGCAGTTAGTATTTATGTGGTTAGGCAATGCTATTAAAAGTTTATTGGATATGGCCGATAAGGGAGGTGAGTTTGTATTTGGAGGCCTTATCAAACCGGAGTTACTTAAACCTATTTTTGGTGATGCTTACAGTTTCCTGTTTATGTTCAAAATCATTCCTACCATCATTTTTGTAGCGGTATTGGTAAATATAGCTTACCACATAGGCCTCATGCAAATTGTGGTTTCATTTTTTGCCAGACTGGTACATGCACTTATGCGTGTGAGCGGCAGCGAAGCGTTATCTAATGTTTCCAGCGCATTTGTGGGTCAGGTAGAAGCACAAATTATGATAAAGCCTTACATCAATACCATGACCATGAGTGAGCTGCTGGCTAGCATGAGTGGAAGCATGGCCTGTATTGCAGGAGGTGTAATGGCTGTATATATACAAATGGGAGTGCCTGCTCCATACTTGCTTGCAGCCAGTATTATGGCAGCACCCGGGGCATTAGTCATATCAAAAATAGTGTGGCCCGAAACAGAAGAATCAGCCACAAAAGGTTCTGTTAAACTGGAAGTAAAAAAAGCAAATGCCAATCTGTTGGATGCCATATCGCACGGTGCCAGCGATGGACTTAAAGTGTCGCTGAATGTAATTGCCATGCTTATCGGATTTATTGCATTAATAGCGTTGATAAACGTGCTTTTAGGCAAAGCGGGAATGGCTCTTGTAGCAGCCGGAGTTGATTTAAGCGGCATGGGCATTTACCTCGATCAGCTGAATATGAATACAATCTTCGGAGGTGTGTTTTCGGTGTTTGCCTGGGCTATGGGCGTTCCTTCTCAGGATGTGTTTACCGTAGGATCACTCATGGGAACTAAATTGGTAATTAATGAATTTGTAGCTTACTCCAATCTGGCACCAATGATTTCTCAGCAACTGCTACATCCGAAGTCATTGGTTATTGTTAGTTTTGCATTGTGCGGATTCGCTAATTTCAGCTCCATCGCCATACAGGTAGGTGGCATTGGTGAACTTGCGCCTGCACGAAGGGCCGATTTAGCCCGATTGGGTTTTAGGGCACTTATTTGCGGAACAATGGCATCGTATTTATCGGCTACCATTGCCGGCATTCTTATGTAATTAGTTACCTGTTCGTTGCCTGCGCTTTTCTTCTACCACTTTTTTCAGTGAATCTAACTGCGGATCGCTGATAGGTCGGGGCTGTTCTATTGTTTCTTGCAGCTTTTTCTTATCGTCATCCTGCGTAGATTGGCTACGACAAGCAAACGCAAATACGCACACACTAATGAGCCACCACAATTTTCTTGGATTCAATTTTTTGTCCATCGCTGTAAATGGTAATGTAATAAATGCCATTGCTTAAATCGCTGACTGAAAATGTAAACCGATTCATACCGGCCTTTGCCGCTGCACGAAATAGCTTTTGCGAAATCCTGCCGGAAATATCATGTAACTCCACTTCAATAACTGTTTTTTGGTGCAGTTCGAATTCAACGGATGCATACTCGCGAGCCGGATTTGGCGAGATGCTAATAACAGGTTTATCCGATTGTAGTTCTTTTGTACTTAATAGCGGATCAGTAGTTCGTATTTCTGCAATCCAGGTGCTGTTGCCCCCAAACTGATTTCCGTAGCTTCCGTTAATCCAGCATGTACCGGGTTTATTATACTGCCGTTGATTGCCGGTGTAATCGCCCCAACGTTGCACACTGTCGCTGATTAGTTGTATGTTGCTCAATCCTCGTTTAACTACAATTGGTGAAGATATCTGCTCATTGCGATCAACAAATACCGCAGCTGTTCCCGGAAAACTGCGTGGCGATGAAAATGAAAATGTAATGAGTGCACTATGATCGGTTGCGCCACCACCCATGTGTGCTATGGATGGATAACCAATATCCATTGTGTCGTACGATAGAATCTGACATTTAATAATAGGTTCGGTTAGTTCCGGCTTGCGAATGTATCCGTAAAAAATACCGGGCGCAAATGTGGATGTATCGACCGAGTTGCCCACAAAATGAATTCGCTCTTCCTGATACATGGCTGAAAGAACTCGTGCATCGTTGGTTTGTAATTTTTTTCCATTCGGCATGGCTGCATTGGGTTGGAGGCCGTAAGCCTGCGGCAACTTAAATATACGTGTGTTCAGTACAGCGTTGCCACTGGCTATAGTATTGGTAATTTCATGCAGAAAAATTGTATCGTTACTCAAGTCGCTTGGGCGTACCGATAAAAAATACATATTGGGTCCATAAGTGGTTTCTCCGCCTTTGGCAGGACATATACTCCATATTGCTTTTCCGTTGTAGCGAATATCTTTATAAACTTTTTGTACCAGCGAATCTCCGTCATATCCTTTTTGCTTGTCTACCTGCCATATGAGCGATTCAATGAATCCGTCTTTCCAGCCTGAATTATCTCTAAGTCTGTTTACAGTTATAAAAAGCTCATCGTTTGAGAGTGAAATAATGGGATAATCACTCCACGATGAATCACCGAATACATTGCCGGGTATCGCATAAAAATTCCAGCTAAGCAGGGGGTCGTTGGTTTGTGAAAATGCTACAATGATGCGGGTATCGGCACTGGTGGTTCCTTGCAGAAAAACCAGAATAAACCGGTCTTTTTTAGGATCATAAATAACACGTGGATCGTATGTACGATTTAGTGAGCCCAGTTTATTGGCAAAAAAGGAAAGCGTTTTTCCCATCAGATAGGTGCCCGAATCGTTGTATACATTCATGTTGGTGTTTACCACACTGATAATTCGCCTGCTGTTGTTTATCGCCATATCGTTATCATTAGGCGTACCCTGTGTTACGTTACCGTTAAAGTTACGAAGCAGTTCAGGCGTATAGGGCGAGCTTTTGCCGTAGTTTCTATTTTTAGCGATGTACGTTCGCTTCTGTTCCAGCTCTTTTTTGCGCTGTTGTACAAAGTTTATACCTCCAGGTTTTGCAGCCTCTATCAGGGTTAATGTGGGTTCATAGTCAATTCCTTTTTCTGAAAAATTGAGCGTTGCGGCCAGCGGTGTTTTGATGTCTACAGTTGAGTAACTAATTGGCTGAGCAACTGCTGTAAATGAAATCAGCAAAGCGCACAATATGGGAGTAATTTTCTTCATGAAACGTAGGTTGTAGTTAATGCAATTGCAAGGTAATCAATTTTAGAATTAATGCATCCTGCACATTCAAGATCTACTGGCAATCAGCTTTGACTTTGAAAGTATCTATGAACAATAGGGTAGGTGAATACGGTGAAAAGAATAATTGCTGCTCCCACATAAAACCCCCACGACATAAATTCAGATGTTCCGAAAAGTAAAATGGAAAAGGAAATGCCGTAAACAGGTTCCAGGTTGTTGGTCATTATTACGGTAAATGGAGTAAAGTGCTTGAGAATACTGATGCTCCACGTGAATGCAAGGGTAGTACAAAACACACTTAAAACTACTAGGTAAATGGTGTCAGACAAATTAGGGATAGAAATCAGTATGCTTCCTTTTTCGATAAACCGGAATACACTTAATGCTACTAATGCACCCAAAAACTCAATCAGCGTAATTACGCTGGCTTGGTGTTTGGTAATCAATTTCCCGTTGTATACTCCGAAAAATGCACCGCTGAATGCGGCTAGCACTCCGTATACAATACCCAGATACCGCACCGATTCGAAGTTGAGTATAATATATAATCCTGCCACTATAAATAAGCCGTAAATCAAGTCGCCAGCAAAAAATTTTTTATTCAATAGCAAAGGTTGCATAATGCTTGCAAATAAGGTGATGGTAGCAAAACCCGCCATAGCCATAGATACGTTTGACACCTTTATGGCCTGATAAAAGGTATACCAGTGAAATCCTACAATAAAACCCATTAGCATCATCTCGGCAAATTCACGCAGGTTTACTTGGAGGGTAATTTTTTTGTACCGAATAAATAGCCATAATCCAATTCCGGAAATCAATAATCGGTAAATAACCAGTTCATCCGCTGGTAACGAAATCAGCTTGCCTAAAACAGGCGTAAAACCCCATAGCAAAATGATAATGTGCAGCTGAATCAGTTTAGGAAGTTTTAGCATTATTTGGGAGCTTTATAGAGCATATACCCGGCCAGCAACGAGAAAAAAATAACGGGTGTCCATACGGCCACCATTGGATGCATAACCTGATTCATTCCAAATGTGTTAAAAATCTGAACAAGCATTAGGTATGCCAATGTAATAAATATACCAATACCTAAACTAAGGCCCATACCGCCTCTGCGCTTTTGCGAAGAGATAGCAACAGCTAGCAAGGCAAGTGGTATAAAGGACACAGCACTTGCTATACGTCTGTACAACTCAACGTAAAATGTATTGAGTTGCGATGATCCTTTTTCCCGCTCTTTACGAATGTAGTCGTTCAACTCAGGATTGGTCATCGCTGAAATAAATTTCGTTTTTATGATAAACTCAGATGGTTTTATAGGTAACACGGTATCCTTAGCGGCACCCCGTATGATGGTTTCCGTACTGTCATGAAATATGCGTTGAACATAGTTTTCAAGTTTCCATTTCTGAAGATCTTTATTCCAAACCAGTCGCGATGCAAAAATGCGTTGCACGGCTCTGTTATTTTCGTAGCGCTCCATACTAAGGTTCATGCCGGTACTGTCTAGGTAGTTGAATGATTCCATGTACAAAAAAGTACCTTGTTGAATTTGAGCATAAATATTTCCGGCATTTGTAGTTTTATGTTC
>Ga0315903_10004201_pt1 | contig 19368 bp, 5 predicted proteins | sample LakEriMetagenome_7_FD_203524 | JGI IMG/M metagenome (GOLD analysis project Ga0315903, IMG submission 203524) | Freshwater fungal communities from buoy surface, Lake Erie, Ohio, United States - Buoy 2 MA119 | ecosystem: Environmental > Aquatic > Freshwater > Lake | place: USA: Lake Erie, Ohio...
CCAGAACCGACCACAACAGGAGTTCCACCCATAGTTTGTAGGTGGTCTTTGTCTTGTTCGTGGAAAAGCATATTTGAGTTGCTAGATAGTAGAGCAATGACATCTCTGGTTGCGTGGATAACGCCCTGCTCACCGCCGTGAGAAACAGTAGCAATTTCGTGCTCTAGCAAAGCAAGTGCACGCTTTGGTGAAAGTGCAACTCCAGCATTTACAACAGTTGCTCCGCTAACTAAAGCCTTATTGTCGTGTCCCTCGGTAATGCGAATGTCGCCATTCCAAAGTTCACGCTCTAGAGCCTTTTGAGTCACTCCCTCAAGTTGACGCTTTAGGCGACCAATTCTGTCAATTCCTAGAAAACCTAGAGTAGAGCGAACTTCGTCAATTTCAACAAAGAAAGGTTTGATTTCATCGTAATAATTTACGGTTGCGTCGTTCACTAATGTGTAACTGGTTGTGTCAGTGTCATCCCAGTTTTTCAAGTTGTTTACGGTGGTCTCGTATTCTTGAGAGAAACCACGAACCCAGCGGTCTTCGTTAGCCGAATTTTCAGGCTTAATTACGGCAAGTAAGCCAAAAGCGGAGGGCACAATTTTTCCTGCCTCTACAACGCCATTCTTTGGGAAAGCCATTTAAAATCCTTAGGTTTATAAAAGTTTTTTTGTGGTGTTTGGGGTGGGCCCCGAAAGACCCACCCCGCACACAACGGATTTGCTTTTGCTAAAAGAGTTTTTACTCTTCGATAGCAGCAGCGGTAGCACCACCAGTGGTGTCGCGTAGAGCCGCAGCCACACCGTTGACGCTGATGTTTGTGGTAATCTTTAGGGACTCCACACCAACGAAAGCGATACCTTCGAAGGTTTCAATGAACATCTTGTAATCGTTGGTGTTTACCAGTGATGAGTCACGGATAATACCAAGGTCAAGAGTTCCGCCGTCTAGGAACAAGAATGAACCTTCAGCGAATAGGTACCAAGAGAATGAGTCTGGGAACTCAAGCAACTTAGCAGAGTCACCTGGCTGAGCACCAAATGAGTTCATGTCTAGAGATGCGACTAGGTCGACATTGCTTCCAGATAGGTAACCCTTGATTTCTGCTGCGCCTACACCTAGGTTGCCGTCGCCTGGCATGTTTAGAGCCAAGTCAGCAGCCATTGCATCGTAAATCCACGCAGGAATAATCGCCTTTAGGCGAGTCTCTGGAGATAGACGGTGGCGTGAGCGGTAAGCAACAGCAGCCTTGCGAACCTGAATCAAGAAGTCGCGAGCAACACCAATAAGGTTTGCTGCTTCAGTGGTAGCAACATGGGCATTTACAGCCTTGCTGAAACCGCTAATCTTGTTGATTAGGTTTAGTTCTGCCTCACGAGCGTGCTGAACTAGAGCCAACTCGTTGTGACGAGCGATTAGTTCTGGGTAAGCACGGGTCATTAGGTTACCGAACTGCAACTGTAGAGTTACAGCATCAGTCTGAGCGGTCTGCTCAGCAGCGGCTGCTACAGTAAGGCTTCCCTTGACGGTAGTAGTGCTGTCACCAATGTTGTTAGTGAATGAAGCAACGCTTGGGCTAGCAGTAGTTTCGTTCCATAGACCAACAGCGTTAGCGTAGTCATAAACAGAAGCAGCGTTTGCGTTTGCGTTGGTTAGGCTAATTAGTGTTGGAGGAGTTACAAAACGAACACCACCACGGTCAGCCTGGAACTTAGGAAGCAAGTCACGAACCGGGCGGTCAGTGGTTGAACCTAGTCCGAAGATGTCGTACTTGACCTCGAAAGGTGCTGCGTGTCCACCAGAAGCAGTAAGTGCTTGCTGGCCAACAACGGCATCAATCTTTGCCTTGTTTGACTCTGGGTCAGTTGAGAGGGTTCTCTCTTCTGGGTAGATGGTTGAGAATGAAGCAACGATGTGCTGCTCTCCGTCTCCACCGTTTACACGGCGAAGAGAGTGAATTCTCTTCTCCATTGCGACAGCAACTTCTGAGATGCTGTCAATTGTGCTTCCCGCAGTGTAACCAGGGATGTCAGCACCAGCAGTGATTGCCACCTGTGCTACTTCATTTACCTGGATAACTGGCTGGCGGTCAGCCGGGGCTTGGAAGCCCTCTTCTGCTGATGCGGTCACAGTAACCTGTTCTTCCTGTGGAACTTCTTCCACGATTGGAGTTTCGATGTTTGGTGTTTCCTCAGTAGCGATTTCGCCACCTTCGGTTGGTTCAACTACCTCTGGGGTAGCCTCGGTTGAGAACTCTAGAGTCTCTTCAGTACTAATTGACGCATCGGCAGCAGATTCGGTTGAGTATTCGCCCACAGGCTTGTCCTCTTCTTCTTCTTCAGCAGGTACTACTGGTGAATCCTCATCCTCAGGTGTAACAGGCATTCCGCCCATTTCTCCCTCTGGTGATTCTTCCTCAGCAGGTGCAACAGGCTCGTCGGTTGGAATAACTTCTTCCATAGGAGCAACATCGTTGCCTTCACCTGGAGCCACATCGCCTTCACCCTCACCCTTAACACGCATTGCTGCTTCAGATGCTCGTGAAGCGAGTTCTTCTGCTTGCAATTCTCTACGCTGGATATCACCGCGTACGGTGTCCAACATATCGGCGAGGGATGACATAGCGTCAACTGTTTCTGGAGAAATGTCCTGAGACTCGACCTTCTCAAATTCGCTCACGATAGCGGTCTGAAGTTCCGAGACTTGCTCGTCACTAAGTTCAGACAGGCTATCTACCTGCGACTTAATTTGGTCCACTGTTCCTCCTTAAGGACAGTTGTATTAGGTGTATTTCACCTAATTGCTTGGTTTAAGCAAAGGGACAGCACGCACATAAATATGGCGTGAAGGCACTCCACCTAAGATTTATTTTACAATAGATTTTTTATGTCTATTATTTAGTTCTAGGTAAGCAACCTAAGCATTCTTGACATTTCTGACGAGATGTTACTTTGGTTGAATACTTCTGAGCCATTCTTAAACTGTCTAAGTTTTTCGGTGGCTATGTCAGCATCTTCCTTACCAATTTTTGCCTCAACCTTATCTATCATGTTGTCCATGAGGTCGCGTAGGGCTGGTGGCAGGTCAGAGTATCTGACCTTTTCGGACTGGTCATTGAAACCTAATGGTAGGTTGGCAATCACCGTTCCAAGTTCTTTAGCAGAATTACGCACATTTTCTAGGGCTTTGTTGTTCAAGGCTCCAGAATCAAGTCTCCCAAGGATGTCTTGGAGGTTGACGCTGGCATTTGCTGCCTCTACATAACTACCTAGAGAGTGTAGTTTGTCTACTGATTTGGCTTCTTCTAGCACACTTTGAAGTCCAGCAGTTCCGAGGTCTTGCTTCAAACGAGCAAGAACCTGACGGAACTTTCCGTTCTCATCTCTCGGCTGAGTTTGTGGCGTGTAGTTTCCAGTTTCTGGATTCTTCAAACCACTCTCAACATCATTAGATGGTGCTTCTGTTGGTGCTATTGGCTGAGTAGGTGCGACTGGGCTTGCTGGGTCATAAGCAACTTGCTGTGGTACGGCAGAAACTCCAGATGGAATTTCTGGTGCCATAGGCATAGCAGGTGCTTCAGCAAACTCAGTCGCTTGTGCTTTTCCCAGGCGTTCCTCCGCAGAAGCGAGTCTTGCCTTTAGTTCTTCAGCACTAGCAGTTACAGCCTTAGAAGAGAATTTTTTCCAGTTGTCTGGAACCAAATCGTACTTACCTAGGGCACGAGCACGCTTAATAATGTGACGCTTTACATCTGCTCTTTCAGACTCTTTGGCACGACCAAAAGCACGAATAGCATTCTGTAAATCTTCAGCATTTCTAATAGGGAAAGAACCACCTGACATAGCCTTACCAGACTTAGCCAACTTTTGACGCTCAATCATAGGAATGTAGGCAAATACATCTTCTTCTTCTTCAGCACTAGCAGTTAGAGACTGGAATCTAGCAGAAAGTTCTTGAGCCTTAGCAACTAAGTCAACTTCTTCCTCTACTACTGGCTGTACTTTGAACTCAGCGAACTTAGCCTTCATAGCCTCAACTTTTTCAAGTTTGTCAGCAACTGCGTAAGTCTCTAATTTCTTTAGGCGAGCATTGAGTTCCGTTACGGGGTCAGATTTCATCTTTGCCAGTGTTGCCGCACCAGCAGCAACCAGAGCCATAACAGCACCAGAAGCGACACGAGCACGGGCCACTGGGAATCCTGGAACATTTACCTGACAGACTGCTACAAGTTCGAGCGACCCGCGGATTGGTCGCCAGTCGCCTGAAGGTGCAGAAGCACGCAGTGCTCTAACCTGTTCTGGTGTAGTGCCTGGCCTCAAAGCACCTGCTACAAATATTCCATACTGGTCTTCTCCAGCATGAACATCTGCTACTGCCGATGCGGTGTCGTCATAATGCTTTACAGCGTCAGCAGCGCTTGCCTCTAGTGAAGCGTGTCCGCCAGCAAGAGTCAATTGACCTACCGAAACATCGCTACCTTCGGCAGTCTTACATACTCCAGTGTGGAAGTAAGCATAATTGCTTCTACTGCGTGGTGGTTTAGTGCCTCTGGAAAGTCCGATGTGGTCAGTCTCCCAAGAAGCAATATGTCCATATACCTGACCCTCATCTGTTACGGTGAGAGGGGTTGGACCATTTAAGACTGGTTTTTTGAACCAATCGCTTGGTGGATTGACGGGAATTGCTCCCGCTACCATACCGCAAGCGATAAGGCTAGTAGCGTCGAATTCATCCGCGTCATCCACATAGATTCCGTCGTTAATCACGGGTTCCTCCTGTTGTGAATTGTTGTTATTGTTATCTAGTTCTTCCGTTAGGAAAATTTTGCATTCTTGAAACGCTGGTTTAGGTACAATCGTTATGCCCATAATTCGGCCTTTACTAATAACGAGTTTTTCTTTACCAACTTCTTTTTTGTCAATACTTGGCTTTTCTTTGTCAGAGTTTTCTAACTCTGGCTTTTCTTCGGTGGCCTCAAATTGGTCCATATCGGCAGAAATGCCTTTTATGAATCCATTTTTGATTAACCTTGCTACTTCTAAAGCGTGCGGACTGGTATCAAAGACTCCGTGACATTTACCAATGCCATCTTCAATTCTCTCCATATGGTCAATTCGACCTACAACTACAGAACCCGAATGTCCGTCTCCTGTTTTGATTTGCCACATCAGGGGGAGAGGCAGTTCACGCCAAGTTATTGCACCCTTTTTAAATTTTCTTCCATCGCCAGACTCTAATTGCTCTGGGATTACCAAAGGAATAGAGAATTTTTCCCCATCTACAGATTTTTTAAGTGGCACTGATTGGACAAGTCCAGGAATTGAAGATGCCACTAAAGCGACCTTATTAGATATGTCATTTCTCTGGGCAGTTAGGTAAGAAATTTCCGCAATTTTTTCAGTGGAGTTGATTACATCATTACTGAAGAAGTTTCTACCCTTATCACGCCTACCGCCATAGCGTTGCATGTGCTCTTTATCGCCAGTCCATAGACCAGTAACTTCCTTGTGGCGTAAAGCACAGTAGCCTTTAGCACGAGGACCTAGGTACTTAGATAGGTAGCGAACACAGCGTGTCCAGTCTCCGCCAGTGTTCCACTTAATCTTGCGACGACCGCCACGACCAACAGTCCAGTAGCGACGCAATTTTTCGGCCTTGCCACGATTACGGTCAAATCCACCAGCAGCAACTAAAGCGTCAAATTCTTCATCATTACACTTGGCAAGTTCACTAAGTGCCTCAATAATTTCCATTTCTGGTTGCCATTGGTCATCGTAAATACTATCTTTTGGCTGACGGAGAATGTCAGTTATTGGAGTCATCATCTCTCTGTCAGTTATGACAGTAGATTTACCGTAGTTTGTGGAGATAACTTCTTCCATAGAATTTTCATTGCCAGGGTTTAGTTTTGAGCCAGTATAGACACCAGTTGCTTCTTTATGGCGAAGTTGGCAGTATCCCTTAGCACGAACGCCCATATATTTAGATAGGTATCGAACGCAACGAGTCCAGTCGCCCTCGGTTCCCCAACGAATCTTGGCAGCGCCCTCACCACGAGTCCAATAACGGCGAAGTTTCTCGGCATTACCTCTGTTTCGGTCTAAACCACCAGCGGCATAAAGTGTTTCTAAATTACTGAATTCTTCAATAATTTCTACTCTTGGACCAAAAAGAACCATAAGTTCTAGGTCTGTGCTAAAAGCAAGGCTAGCAGTTAGACCATCAATTTGAATAAGAACATCGTTCAAAACATCTGGTTTTAGAGGAACGACTGGTGGTGGGGTGGCAGACTTTAGGTCTTCTAAAAACTTAGGGTCGCGCTCCCATTTCTTGTTGCGACGAACATAAGTCATAGGCTGATTAGATGTTTCGCTTGCTGGTACTAGAGACACACATTCAATAACAGCACGAGGGTCATCTGGAGAAACAATAGCCAAATAAACTGGTTGAACATCGGAACCTTTTGCTTTATTTCCAGCAGCAGTAACTGGTCTAGCCCAATTGTCGTCAAGGTCACCATCTGATACATTTGGAGTTTCAGGGTTTATGCTTCTTTCCCACTGACGCAGCAGCGGGTGATAAGAGTTAGGGTCTACCTTTGGCTTAGGCGGGCGACCCATCTTTTTACCAGTAGGTTTGTCATTATCGGTGTCAGTCTTATCTTCTACTTCTTTTTCAGAGTCTTTTGTTGAATTGTCAAACTCGGTTTCGTTAGCAAAGTTTGGATTAGAGCGTTGCGGAGCACCATTGTACTGAGCACGCTGTTCTCTGACCCAAGCGGGAAAGTTAGCAATAAGTTTGTGTAAATCTTCTTTTTTAATTGGAGGATATGTTTCAGGAAGAGTTGCCTTTGGCATATTTTGTGGAGTACGAGGCTCACCTAAAATTCCAGAAACATCTAGGGGACCTTGTAAATCGGCACCATCGTACGGACCCGCTGGAGATGCTATATCTTCTGCTTCTACCTGCTTGGTGTCTTTAGCGGATACAACTACAGACTGACCGTTCTCCATTTTGACAGTTACATTGCCAGAGCCTTGGTCAACATTGGTAATAATTCCATTACCTTGACCCTTTACATTTACATTTTTACCTTGAGTAGCAAATCGACCACCACCATCACGAACCTGCTTAGAAGCGTTTTGTGAACGCTCTTGAGGAGTGTAATTTCCGTCTTTACTTGTTGGACCGATACCCTCTCCAGCAGCAGTGATTACATCATCAATAAAGTTCCAGTCTTCTTCGCTAGCAGCGTCTGCTGCCATACGAGCCTCTTCTTCATCAATTTCATCAATAGAGATATTCCTGAAAGGGTCTGTATTTAGGCGAGCACAAATAATAATTGCTGACTCAGGGTCAATTTGGACATGGGTTTTTTCCACTAAATCATAAGGGTCATCTAGGGCTTTGTCGTAAGTCCAGATGTCGCCATTCTCTGCATTACCTAAATCATCCCAAGTGCCGTCATCCCAAGCGTAGACTTGACCGTCTAAATCAACCTTATAGATACGGTCAATACCAGAACCATCTAGACGAACACGAGCCAAAAAGTCAGGGGCAATGCTGTCATCCATCTTAAAAGCATCTTCAATTGGGGATAGGTCAGCAGAAATAATTTCTGAGTACCCAGCGTCTGCTCTCAGGGCTTTAGCGTTTTCACGCTCTACAATTGCACGAGCCCAACGCCAAGCAGCGTCTCCACCCCAGAGTGCCCAGGCAATTCGCCCATTACTAGGGAAGTTGTCTTCACCAGGCTCCCAGCCTTTACCTCTTTTGTCGACTTCGTGACGAGGGAAGTACTTGGCAATGTGGCGAACCTTTTCAATGCCAATCTGTCCACCCTTAGCAAGAGTACGAGCAGTGTTCAAACCTACGGGTGTGCCACCACGCTTTTCTTCTTTACGCCAAGCCAAAGCCTTCTTTGCTTCTGCCTTCACGCCCGCTGGTATAGTGTATAAACGAGCAGATGCTAATAAAGTTTCAAGATTTTCTTTTGTAGCAGATAAAGCATTGATAGCAAGTTCAATCGTCTCGATTGGTAGTGGAACTGGCGGATTGAGAGAGGTTATTTTTTCTCTAATGTTTTCGGTTTTACCATGTTCAACTACAACATTGAAAACTGTATTGATAGCAATATATCTTTCAGAGTTTCCGTAGTAAGCAATTTTATTTTGGTCTATACCCAAAAGTTTTGATTGCATTATTTACCACCAACTTCATAAGTTTTTAGAACATCTTTCACTGGAAAAATTCCATCTGCGTCATCAAATTTCTCTAGTAAATCGCTTGCTTTTTCTGGCTCTATCTCGGCAACTGCCATATCTTCGTAGTAGTCAAAAGAAACTTCACTTTTTTCCCACTCGTAATCCAATCGAGTGTAGATGCCCTGAGAAGACATATAATTTAGAGCAAAAATACTAGGCGATTTTTCAGAAAAATAAGCGGTCAAACTTTCAAATTCTGGAATAGTATCTGGAATATCTACTCCAAGATACTTAGCCAATGCTGGCTTTGAGCGACCAACTATCAGTTGTTTTAGGACTTCTACTGGAAGTTCCATCTTATATTTAGATACCCAAGCACCGTCAGTCTCTTCCAAATTTCTAATTATCCAAAACTTGCTGTCTGCTTCAAAAGTTATGTAAGCCCCATTAGTTTGATTGCCAAGTTTCACGGCTTCAATGTCAAAGTACTTTAGTTCACCTTCAGGTAGCACAAAGTACAAACCTTTGTATTCTCCAGAAGGCTCGTAGTAAGCCCCGACAATAGCGTGAGTCTCTCCAACGCTCTCTGCTTCGGCAGATTCGTATCCTTCAAGAACGCCAGTGTCCTTATAGACCACTCCAAGCGTGTCCGAGTTGAGGCTAAACTCAGGATTTTGTGACATATTTTATATCTCCAATAGATACTTCTACAATAAAGTTTATCTTATTATTAAGTTAGTGTGTTTGGTATTTCGTTAGTTTCAACATATTTCCAGCCAACATTTCCGTCTCCAGCAAGCATTATGATTTGGTCTACTGGCATAGGCTCTGACTTATCGCCACTATCAATGTCCACATAGTAGCCAATAATTTGCCCGTTTTGCTCTTCTAAAAATCTAATTTCATCGCCAAAATCAGAGATTAATAGCACATCATCTTTTTTCATACTTATTTACTAATCCTAACTTCTATTCCAATTCCTTTTGCCCTTAGAGCAGACTCAATTTCTGGTGCTTTTTCGGCTGTAACATAGATAGCCTCCACATCGTCTAAAGTAAATCTTCCGTGGACCTGAGCCTCTATAAAACTTAGAGTTGGGTCTATAGAGCCGTCGACTTCATTTATCAATCCCTCTCCTCGACCCATAGTAAACCCAGGGTCTCTACCGTATACTCCAGCCAAAGCCATAGATTCTTTGGTCGGTTCTGCGGTAACTGGTCTAGGAAAAGTTCCTGTAGCAAGAGTACCATCTACGGCGTAGGTAGTTCTATCCATTACATCACGCTTTAAGACAACTCTAGCCTCGCCAAAAGCAGGTCTACCGATACCACTACCAACGCGCTGACCAACCCTACCGATGGCATTTATAGAAACAACTTCTTTATATTTCTTTTGCTCTTCTGGACTAAGTGCCTTAAACCAGTCTTCATTCTCAAAGCCATCAGAAACTAGGTATCCAAACGCTGGTCTAGTTGTTGGGTTAGCGTCTAATGGTATTCCAAAATTAATTTGCTCGTTTCTGGCTCTTCCTGCTGGGTCTGGCGCAACTCCAGCGTTTCTAATACTAGGGTTTTCAAACAATGTGCGGTATTGTCCGTCACCATTTATTATGCTGAGCAAGGCATCGGCTTTTAGGCCTACAGCAACTCTACCATTTTGAAGAGTATGTTTGATTAATCCCTCTCCAGCCATCTGACCAGTAAGCATTTTCTCTGCTTCTAGAGTGAGACCTTGCTCTTGTTTGGTACTAACTCTTTTTTCAAAATTAGCAAGACTTGTCAATCTCCTAGCATAATTTAATGCTCTTTTAGAAAGCATGCTGGAATAATTTCTTGCATCTTGCTCTGGCATACCGTCAGCAATTGCTTGGTCGTATGCTAATTTCAATAATTTAGAACTGTCGTGACTTAGAGATGAGTCTGGAAAATTGTGCTTTCGACCTGGCGGAGTATCAGAATCTATAGGAGCAGAAGCAATTAGAGACCGCAACTGATTAAAATCTAGACCGTTGGCTTGTGCAACTAATCTTTCATTTCTTTCATCACTTAGCCCTGTTGGAGAGTAGTTTATGCCACCATCGCTAGGGCTTACGCTTTTGGGGGATTACTCCCTGGCAAATTAGCATTAGGGTTGAATGGAGTAGTTAGCCCAGCATCAACTTGGTCCTGTAATGTAACGCCAGGTGGTAATTGCTCTTCTCTATTAGTTGGAGTAGTTGGATTCTCATCATTCACCAATGGTGGATTTTGTCCAGTCAGATTACGCAAGAAATCATTTATTTGCTGAAGGGCATCATTTTTAGCAGCCTCTTCATCTGGCTGAGCCACGATTGAGTTTGGTGGTGCTCCAGCATCTTTAGCAGCCTTTGAGTCCCAGCGAGCCATTGCCCAGCCCCCGAAAGGACTAGGGCTTATGCCATAAACAGGCGCGTTTTCAGCATCTACTCCAGCAACTCCATCTAGACCCAAGTACTGCTTACCATCCGAGCCAGACTGCCACTGAAGAACATTGGCTGCGTCTCTTTGAGCCTGACGCTCAGCAATTGTCTGACGCATAGCATCTTCCGCTTCTTGCTCGGTGTCGTATGTGCCACTACTAATCGGGTCAGTATTGTTTATTGCATCCCTAGGATTTTCGTGTACTCTCGCAGCCCACTTGCCGTCGCTTCCACGAACAGCGATACCGTATTCACCGTTTCCGTTGTTTACAGAGAATACTCCATCTCCTAGGTCAGCCCTAGACACACCTGCCTGTGATGCTTGATTGGCGGGTGCTTGAGGTCTAGGCTGTCTCGGAGTTACAGGAGTGTTGTAGTCAATCAACTTACCGTCTAGCCCGCGAAGACCAGCAGCCATTTCATTTGCTTCTTCAATGGTCCCTGCTCTACCAATTTTTCTGCGAGTTCTACGGTCAATAATGTCCCAATACTTGCCGTCTCTACCAGCGTGGTAGCGAACGAAGCGGTCACCAGGCTGTACAGGGTTCACTCTAGGCTTTGGAAGTCTAGGTGCTTGAGCAGGTCTGGCTTCTGGAGTAGCAGGTCCCACTGGTGGGTTGTTGGTAGGTGGAACTCCACCGCCTCCCCCATCTGAAGGTCCAGGTCCAGCAGGTGGGTTGCCACCACTGTTGCCATCATTTTCCTGAGCAATTCTCGCTCTAGCCTCTGCCTCACCGTCTTCACGAGTAGCGTGAGTTGAAAGTACTTCTTGGTTCTCACCAGGTGTGTTTCTAACTACTTGCCAAGCCTTTCCACCGCCAAGGGAGATAACTTGGATTTCGTTAATACTGCCGTCTGGGTTGTTGAAAAGACTCATACCCTCGCTACGGTTAACTATGAGACCGTCAACCGCTTCAATTTCATTTACAACTTCACTCGCTGGCTGTTGGTTGTTAGGGTTCTGCCTTGCAATGTAAGCCTCTTTTGCGTCTCTGTTGAAGTCAATCATGGAATTTACGGCTGCTGCTTCGGCTTCCGCTCTAGTTCCAAAAATTCTTACTTCATCTGAGTCGCCCGTTAGGTTAGTCACTCCCCAGCCAGCAGTAAACTTTAGAACTTCCATATCTTCGTAGTTCAATCCTTCAGGAAGGAACCTAGTGCTAGCAGGGTCTCTTACGATGTCTATCTTTATTGGCTCAAGAGAACCGTTTCCTTGGTCGCTTATAACTTCAAAACTACGAATAGCACCCACTTCTTGAGGCTGAATTATGTTTCGCTTATCGTTCCAAGGAATGTCTAGAGACGGAGTTTGCTGCGCTGGCTCTACTGCTGGTGCCGCTGAGTCAGGCTGATTAAGAATGTCTCGGTTCAGTTCTTGACGACCAGCCATCTTATTGATAGCAAGTGCTTCCGCCACATTACGGTCACCGTACTCGGCAGGGAATTCATCTGTATCTATTCCCTCACGGTTTCTAGGGTCAACAACTTTCCAATTCCCAAGTTCAGTTTTCTCAACTCGCATAAATGCTTCAGCACCTGGATTGTCTCCACCACGACCAACAAACTTAGTGCTGTTTTCATCCCTGACAACATTGTACTGAGTAGGTGGCTGGTCATCATCCCAGAATGTGTTTACCTTTGGAACTACACCGTCAAGGCGTACAACTCCTTGTGATGGCTCGCCTTGTCTCCATCTACCGGGCTGCAAATCAAGTCCAGGACCTTCTGACGCTCCACCGTCTCCACCAGCAGGTGGGTTGGTAGGTGGAACTCCGCCATCTCCACCGTCAGGTGAAGTCGGGCTAGAAGAAGATGGACTGCTAGATTCTGGAGAATTGTTTCGGTCTCGGTCTTGCTCAAGTCGCATAGCGAAAGCGTGGTTGACAAGTCTTTGTAGAGCATCATCTAGGTCTTTGGCAACTTCTCGGCCCAAAGCCCCGCCGTTACGAGACCACTTTTGGACTATAACTTTTCCATCTGCATCTTGGAAAATACGGCCCCTCAGGTCATTTAGACCATCAGCATTTGCTAAATCATCTCTAAGAGATATAGGGTCACCGCCACCAAGGTTTACAAAATCATTTTGTCGCCTTAGCGAGTAAGGATAAGGTACTTGACCTCTGTATTGCTCCATTTTTTGAGTAATACCGCTGTCGTTACTTTCTGTAGCGTCTGGCTGGTTTGGGTCTCCCCACATTCTCATGTACTCTTCAGGAGTTGAGTTGCCAGCAACAAAGTTTGTAGCAATTGCTTCTGACATATTTCTGTCATCGTTGATGGCAACGCTTCTAACAGTGTGTCCACCGTTTCCGTCTGGAATTTGCTGAACAACATGCCATTTACCGTCGGCTCGCTGTTGAACATAAATGGCATCATCTTGCCAATCGCCTTGGTCCTTATCAAACCTAGTCATATTGACACCACGCATAATGGTGTGACCCATCCCGCTAGGGTCCACAACTCTTCCAAATCCGCCAACGGTGTTGGCATTAATAAGCGTTCCTCTTTGAGCGGTTTCTCCTACTGCTGGGAATATCACAGGGGAAGCAGGTTGGTTGTTTCCAGTAATGATATCCATAGCGTTTGCTTCGGCTTCATTTCTGGTATCAAACTGGTCGATAATGCGATTAGCAACTCCGTCTGCCCGCTTTACAGCCCATCTACCGTTAGGTTGAAGAATTACATAGATATCGGAGAAGTCTTGGTTATTTACATCTTGGAACTGAGTGCCCGTATTGTCACGCTGAACTTCATATGTAGGTCCGTTAGGCACTACTACTATTCTCACATTTCCAATATTTGCAATATCTTGTAAATCTGAATCTGTAGGTGGAGCAACAGGTGGTTGTCTTCTAGGAGCAACTGGTCTAGGAACTACACGCTTTGGTTGTACTGGCATAGTTTCAATATATGGAGGTGTCTCACCAGAATCTGCGTTTTGAACTGCTGGAACTGGGGCACTTCCGTCTGCTCTTCTATTTACTTCTAGACGGCGTGGAGCGGCTTGGTGAGGTCTTTCTGTATCATCCCACTGTACATAAACTTGGTCAGTGTACTCGTAGTCGCCATTTGGCTTCACATTTAGCGTATATGGTCTGCGTTCAGTTACAATACCAGTTCTAGGTAAACCATTAGCCATCATTTTTGGCTGACCAAATGCGTCAAAGTGGGTTACACGGTCACCAACACGAACGATGGTCTTGTTGTCCTTAGATACATAAGGAATGACATTCACACCTGGATATAGACGGTTAGCCTCAAGACGCTCGATGATGTCATCCATCTGTTGACGAGAGAATAGGTTCTGGTTAGTTCCTACAACTTGGTTGATGATATCTGGAGCAGAAACTCCTCTAGCAACCAATGTCTGTACATACTCAATTAGAGCATCTTTAGCAGGGTGTCCAGTACTTTCAATTCCAGTATTACCAACAAATCGTGTTTGAGATACTAGGCTCTCTGGAAGTGGCAGTCCAGTTGCTGGGTCAATTGCTTCATTCTGACGGTCACCGTTTGGCTGGTTGAACCCGTTTGCTGGGTTGTTTGCCATAAGAGCAGGGATAACTCTAAGTGATAATCTGTTCTTCAATGCTCTTGAAGAGTGCGCTGGCTTAGTTAGATAAGCAGCCTCACCAGTTCCAGTTGGATTACCATTAGCATCTAGAAGTTGTCTTCTTACATAACCAACAAACTCATCTGACTTTAGTTTGTGGACTACGGCTTCGTAGCGGAAAACTCTACCGTCAGCCTGTCTGTGGTCTCTTTGACCAATTACTAAGTCGCCATTAGGAAGAGTGTGAGCATTTGGATATTCAGCCCTAACTGCTTCTTGGATAAGTCTGCTTCTATTTGCACGAGCAGCAATGGCTGGATGCGGTGCGCCTTGCTGTGCTGGGGCAACTGGAGCCTGTCTTCCATAGATACAGACCAATCCTCTATTTCTGTTGACCTTATATACTTTTAGTTTTCCGTCGTCTCCGACAACTCCAATGTTGATGGTGTCGTTTTCACCAGGAACAGTGAATACAACATCAGCATTTATATTGCCAAGAATTCTTTCGCCAACTTGTAGGTTTTTGGCAAGAACGGTACGCTCTCTGTTAGAGCCATCTCCACCATTGTCCAAAGAAGATTCTTTAATTGGATTGCCAGCATTTAGGGCATCTTTTTGCGCTTGCTTTGATGCTGCTAGTTCTGCTGAATCTCTATCTTCTCTGTCTCGAAGTTGACCAATTACCCAGCCGACATCTCCAACGGTAGGATTTCTCTGAGAAAGAATGGCTTTGTACATAGCCCGTTCTTCAGGAGTTGCTTTTTTACCCTTAACGAGTCTCTTAGCCAAACGGCTCTGAGCATCAGTGGATGGGTTTAGGAAGCCTCTATCTACAACAAATGGTGGATTAACATTTCCATCATAGATAATTTCAGAATCGCTGTCTGTATAGCGTCTTCTGAAATCTTCTCTAATTCCATATTTTTCGCCAATTTGCTTAGTTAGCCAGTTCTGAGCATCAATTTTATTTGCAAAGAATGCTTTTTTAGCACCAGTATTATTATTTGTGCCAATGTTGTCTGGCATAAATGTTGCGACCCAGTGGCCGTGCTCTAGAGGCTTTACATGCCCTAGCAACACATTTCCGTCGGAGGTGTTTAATACCTTGATAGCCCCGTCTGCTCTACGAGAAACACTTATGGTAATTTCTCTTTCTGGCATTCCAGGAACGCTAGTCATTTGCGACATTGACATATGTTGTTGCCAGTCGTCGTCTGAGCCAGACATAGGTGGTGGAGTAGGTCCGTTGCCACCGCCACCAGGGTTAGATGGGCCACTGCCATCGTCTCCGCCACTTGCACCGTCATCCACAGTAGGGATATTGCTAGCGGTAGAGTGCCAGTTCTGCTCCCACTCTCTAAGTTTGTTTGCGATTCTGTCAGCATCGCCGGGCGCTTGAGGAACTAAAGCAGTGTCTGGATAATTTTTTATAAAGTCGGCACCAACGGCAAATTTTGATGGTCCAATTACGCCTTGACGAGTTGCTTGGTCTCTAGCAGCAGACATATCAAAGTCATTGACATCAGCGACTAGGACTCTTTGTTTTCCAAGTAGACCAGGAATATCTAAAAGAATTTCTTTTTCAGCAACAACTCTGTCGCCAGGTGTATAGCCACCGCCACCAAACATTTTATCTATAATTTCTTTTGCAGTTGGAGGTTGCTGACCACGAGAGTGCTGACCAATAAGTGGACCAAATTTTTGCTCATTTGCTTGAGCGTGAGCCCCGCCTTGGTTGGGACCTGGTCTGGTAATAAGGTACGCATACTGACCATTAGAAAGTTTTCTTCTAATAATTAGAGAGGTATACCCAGCACCAAGAGCCGACGCTGGTCTAACTATGCCAGCACCGTCAATTAGTATGTCGTTACTTGGGTCATTTCTATCCATAATACGGAGCGGTAGGTTCTCTGGAACATAGGTTCCGTCGATTATTTTATCTCTAACTACTCTTGGAATTGTAGAAATTGAGGCAATAAAAATTCCGTCAGGTGCTATTTGGCCACCAACTCTTACAATTTTCTTACCTTCAGGGTTGTCCCCAAGGAATTCGTAGCCATCTCTACCCAACTGAGGGTTTGGGGCAACCGCGTTTGTTGGGGCAGGTTGGGCTGGTGCTTGTGCTTGGTTAGGGTCTATGCCTAAGTAATTAAGCAGTGCTAAGCGTCTTGCTTTTAGTCCTTGTTTTGCTCTAGTGGCATCGGTAGGGTCAAAGATGTGAGCATCAACTATTCTATCGATTTTGTCATCAGTTAGTCGAAGGAGGGTTCTTTTTGCAATTTCAATATATTTCTCTTTAGTGAGGCCTCGTCTCATGTGGCCAGCAGTGGTTGAGCCCCTCACTACATCATTATTCCCCATAAAGTCATTGTTGTATGACTTAAAATCTCTTACTGCCGAGTCTCCATCAGGCCAATCTGGAATCAACTGCTGGCGAATTGCGGAGAACATTCCACCGCCGACATCGCAACGAACGCCTCTTCGTACACCATCTCTTACAGCAACAAAAGAGTTTCCTTCGTTTAGTACAAAGTCAACATTGCCAAGCCAGTAGTCAATTACTAGACCTTCTTGTATGTCGGCAATCGCTTGCTGGTTTTCTGGCTTATTAAACTCGCTGTTAGTAAATAGTTCTTGACCATTCATATGGCCATTTACTGCCCCACGAACAATGTCTGGCTCAAACGGGTCAATCACATTTACTGCGTTGTTAGTGCCAGGTGCTTTTCCAGTTCTAGCAGGGGTCGCTTGGATTCCTAGGGCTAGATGTAACCCGTGGTTTAGTGACTCGGATGCTGCTTTTCTGCTACCTTCATCCTTTACTTTGAAGTTCTTACCGTCTGGAGTTTCAAATCTTTGAGAACCAGATGCCCCAAGACCCATATATCCGCGACTTGTAGCATTAGGAATATCAAGTGGAGTGTTTCTAGCCGCCAAGAACTCATCAAATACACCATCTGCAAGCAGAGTAGGGTCATTTGAAGGAGGTGGAGTAGGTCTTGGCTCAAGTTGGGCAGCCCTATTCACGAGTCTAATTTTTGGTAGTACAGAGTCCCCTTGGTTCCTCTGTTCGTCAGTTATGCCAAAAGCACTGTCAAGTTTCTTTCGCAGTCTGTTAATAGCATCTTCTTTGGAAGATTCGTAAGTGTTTCCACTTCTTAGAGAATTGTCGGCAGCGAGTCCAGTGATGTCACTAAAACTAAATGAATTGCCCTTTATCTTTACTTGCCACTCCATGCGGCCAGTTCTAACAATCTGACCAGTAACATATGGTGCCTCACCAGCGGCGGTTGAAGGCGGGGAGAAACTAAATTCAGCAAAGACATATGGTGCATTTACAGCCTGGTTTCTCCAAGTCGGGTGAGCACCCTTTTGAACAGTTATCTTTAGTTCTCCAGCAATTCCACCAGCCATAGTTGCAGGTGTGGCTATCTGAATAGATGTAGCGTCTTGAATAATCTGTTGATTTGGTAAATCTGCCTTAGGGCTAGTTGGCACTACTCTTGCAGTTAGGTTAGGGAAGTTTTTAGTGGTACCAACAAATCCAATTTTTCCACTAATTAATCTTCTAGTCGCATAGTCCTTAGCATCGTCATAATTATTGAAGACTAAGGTCTCTGATACATCTGGAGTTGCAGAATCGCTTGAGAATCTGCCAGCAGTTAATTGATACTTGTCTCCAATTTGTGTAATAGCAAATACTTGCTTCTCTTTGAGTTTGCCATCTGCATCTTTTGAGACATGATTAAATGATTCTGTATATGTGTCTCCAGCAGACTGAACAGTCTGAGTATAGACTGAACCGCTACTTACCCCGTCTTCAGAGCCAGGAATTCTTCTAAACCCTGTTTCGTCATCTCCATTTGTATAGACAACAAAAGCCTCTGCTCCGTCTGGCTTAGTTAGGACCATATCGCCGACAGTAATCTGAGACTCGTCGTCTTTTCCGCCAACAATAGTGTAGTCAGGTCGGGCGGTTGGTTTTGAACCTATTCTTAGGAAGCCAGTGTTAGCACCAATATTTAATTCTCTTTCGAGGTGCTTTCTGACATCCCAAATAGCGTTTTCTAAATTCTCGTAGATACCGTTAGGCTCTCCAGTGAACTCATCGGTCTTGCCGTCTGCCCTTTTTGCCACCCAAACTTCAAATTTACCGTCTGCGTTTTTCTTTACTTTTGCTATTTGAGCAACTGTATCTCTGGATGGGCTAGATAGATTTACTACTGAGAAATCATATTCACCAGTCAAATCGTTTCTCTTTTGTCTAAGTCCAGGACCAGTAGGGAGGTCTGTACCAATGGCATAATCACTGGTTATGATTCCAGCAGCATCTGAAGTTTCTGAAACATTAGAGATACTCTTTACGGCTGGCTTTACACTAGGTTGCTCAGACAAAACCTTATTGATGTCATAACCCTGAAGTTGTAGAGCATCTCTAATAGCAGCATTGTCAACAATAAGAGTGTTTCCGTTAGGGAATCTTAGTTTAACTGAATGTCTATTATTTGTTATTGCATCGACAAGAGCGTTTCTTAGCCCAGTAGGGTTGAAGTTTCTAGCAATAATCTTTGGATTATCTGCCACACCATCAACATAGAACTTAGAAAGTGCTATCTGTGGGTTATAAGGTGCACTTTTCAATACTGAACTTCTGTTACCAGTTGAACTAACGAAGTCATAAGATTCGTTGTCTAAGGCAAGTGGCTGTAACTGGAGTGCTGTTGGCATTTCACCAATGTCTCCACGCTTTACTAGGTCAGACTGGAGAATCTGTTCTGCTGGGTCATAATCTCCACCAATACGGGAAAACTCTACTGGCTCGTCTAATTGTCCAACTTCTCTTGCTAACTGCTCAATAATATTTTGTAGGTTACCAAGTTCGCTTCTTTTTGCAGTTAGAGCGTCAGTGTTAGCGGTATTGCCATTTAGTTCATCATAAATTCCAGCAAGAATTTTTTCTGTGTCGTAGCCGTGATTTTCTAGTGCCTTGTAAACGGCAGTCGGATTGACATGGTTCTCACCGTCTGCTCCTGTAGATAGTGCTGGAAGACTAGCAAACTTGCCTTTTTGGTTGAGAATAGCGTCTCTAAGAGAATCTAATAGGGTTTCTGGCCCATATAATTCTTGTAGTCTTTGCGGGTCTTCTGTCCAATCAGGGTGTTGACTGGTTTTTCTTGGTATAGCGT
>Ga0315903_10004203_pt1 | contig 19364 bp, 15 predicted proteins | sample LakEriMetagenome_7_FD_203524 | JGI IMG/M metagenome (GOLD analysis project Ga0315903, IMG submission 203524) | Freshwater fungal communities from buoy surface, Lake Erie, Ohio, United States - Buoy 2 MA119 | ecosystem: Environmental > Aquatic > Freshwater > Lake | place: USA: Lake Erie, Ohio...
GCCCACCCTGATGGCCGATTACAATGCGCTTCTGAGATTCGCGCTCCACCAGAATCAAGGCAGAAATACGAACGATGTCAGGCTCTTCGAGGTACTCTTCGATGAGTACTTCACTCGCATATGGAATCTCCTTATCGTATGTGGTAAATATCTTCTCGCGAATAATCTCACTCACGAAAAATCGCATCGTCCGATCACTGATGTCATCCTTAGGAAAATAAGGAGGTGACTCAGGAAGCATGCGTACTATCTGATCAAGCAGTTCACGCGTGTGAATCTTTTCCAACGCCGAAACCGGAAAAATCTTGGCCTGCGGCAGCGTCTCTGTCCATTGATCAAACAACACATTCACGCCATCGTTGCCCACTAAATCATACTTGTTCAGGATTACAAAAACAGGAATCTTGATCTTCTTGATTTTCTCAAGTGTCGGTGCATGCATCTCGTGCTTGTCAGCACTGTCGATGACGAGCAGAATTAAATCAGCATCGGTAAGAGCAGAACCAACCGCCTTCATCATGCCTTCCTGCAGTTTGTATTTCGGATCCAGCACACCGGGAGTATCACTGTAAACGATCTGATAATCGTCACCATTGAGTATCCCCATGATGCGGTGACGAGTTGTTTGTGCTTTGGGGGTAACGATGCTAAGCTTCTCACCCATCAAGGCGTTCATGAGCGTTGACTTGCCCGCGTTCGGATTGCCAACGATGTTGACGAATCCTGCTTTATGCTTGTTTTCTTGCAATTTTTGAAAAGAATTGTTGCAGGCACAAAAGTAGTCTATATTTGCACCCCCAATTCGGAAGCGATGCGGGTTCTAAATTTTACATTGCGGGGTGGAGCAGTTGGTAGCTCGTTGGGCTCATAACCCAAAGGTCGTCAGTTCGAGTCTGGCCCCCGCTACAAAGAGAAAGCAGAACTTCGGTTCTGCTTTTTCATTTTACCCCGATTACCCCCAACTTGCTCAACGAATTCCTGCGCTATTTTAGCTCGACTAATCGCCGTTTACCGTGAACTTCCATTCAACTATCATCTCGTCCTTCCTTCGCAACAGTGCTTTGTATGCTGAAAGAAACGCGTTTTACATGGACGAACAAGAGTATTCGTACTCGAATCTGCGCAAGCGTATTGCAGCAATTCATGTTGCTGTGAACAACATGAATGGCGAAACTGTGGCCATCTTCACCAACGACCATATTGATACGTATGCAGCGATTTGGGCCTGCTGGTTATGTGGGAAAAACTACGTACCGCTTAATCCAAACAGCCCCGTTGATCTCAATAACAGAATCAAAAGTCAAGTCGCACTCGCCGGCATAATCAACTCAACCGAAACTGAAAAATGGCCCGACGCCACCGAACAAGAAACAGATTTATTACTTGAAAAAGCCTCAGCATTTATTCAAGACGACAATAGCACGGCATATATTCTATTTACCTCGGGCAGTACAGGCGTACCCAAAGGCGTGCCTATAACCTTTGGGAATATCGCCGCTTTTGTCGATGCGTTCTATAAAATGGGATACACTGTCTCCGAACAAGACCGGGTGCTTCAAATGTTTGAACTCACATTCGATCTTTCCGTAATGTCCTATCTCATCCCGCAATTGCATGGTGCTTGCGTTTACACCATTCCACAAGGACGTATTAAATTCTCATACATCTTTGAACTTCTAGACGAGCATCAACTAACCATTGCGCTCATGGTGCCATCGATGCTCAACTTCCTTCGTCCCTACTTCGATGAAATCGATTGTCCGAATTTGCGCTACTCACTCTTCTGCGGTGAAGCGCTGCACCTCGACATCCTCGAAGAATGGGCTGAGCGCGTGCCAAATGCACGCATTGACAATGTTTATGGCCCCACCGAGAATACCATCTTTTGCACCTACTATACCTATAACCGAAACGGCAACAATCCGCATCATAACGGTATACTGACCATTGGAACTTCCATGGCTCATTCGGCTTGCACAGTAATGAACGAAAATGACAGGCCTGCGCCAATTGACGAGATCGGAGAACTATGCTTATCAGGTGGACAACTCACCCCTGGATACCTCAATAACCCGGAACTCAATGCAACTGCCTTCTTTCAATATCAAGACGGGGAGCATTCCATTCGCTACTACCGATCAGGCGACTTATGCCGCCTAAATGCCCAAGGTCACATCATGTATGCTGGCCGTAAAGACACCCAGGTCAAAATACAAGGCTTCCGTGTAGAGCTTTCAGAAGTAGAATTTCAAGCAAAAAAAGTACTGCCCGAAAAAACAAATGCCGTCGCTTTCACCCAAGAAAACCAACAGGGAATTCACGAAATATTCTTGGTAATAGAGTGCGATACTATCAATCAAGATTCCTTGAAAGAGTCGTTGAAAAGCTCGCTGCCCGCTTACATGTTACCCAAGAGTATTTTCACTCTTGCCGAGTTTCCTCTGAACGTCAATGGAAAGATTGACCGAAAAAACATCAAACAGCAATTCTCTGCTCATGCCCTATAGTTTTCGATTTGCCAATGAGAATGACATACCATTTCTGGTAGAGTCAATAATTGCTGCGGAAAAAAGTGGCACCACCTTGTGCGGGTTAAGCAATTTGCTGGGACTCGATGAAGAACAAACTGCAATTGGCTTGAACAAGATTCTTCGCGAAGAAATTGAAGGATGTGAATTTTCGACAACAGAGTTTGCAGTAGCCACATCTGACGGAATACCGGTAGCCGCCTTTTGCGGTTGGATAGAAGGAGATAACGAGGATAACCAACCCTCTGCACTTCTGAAATCTAACCTTCTCATTCACGGATTCGGAACATCCATCATTCCTCATCTTCAAAATCAGAAAGACTTGCTTTCAGCCATTCAACTTGGCAGAACGCCCGGCACTCATCAAGTTGAATACGCATTTGTCGACGAAGAACATAGAGGCAAGAAGCTCATCGATCAACTCATCCAATTCCTGCTAGCGCACGCCAAAAACAAAAAACCGGATTTGCAATTTGCGCAGGTGCAGGTATATGCAAATAACACAAGAGCTATTGACGTGTACAAACGAATGGGTTATGAACCTTTTCAAAAGGCAGTATATTCGCCCGAGATGAACGGACAGACCCTGCCGTATCACGAAAAATGGACACTTCAAAAAAACCTTAATCAATAAAAATGGAACGCGCTCAAATCGTGCAACGGATTCAAGCGATACTCGAACAGGTTCTCAAGCACAACCGCTTCGAAATTCATGATGAGCTCACTGCAACCATGGTGGAAGGTTGGGATTCACTCACCCACATGGTTATCATCACCGAGATAGAAAAACAATTGGGTGTTCAGTTCAAATTAAAGGAAATCAACAAGCTTAAAAACATGGGAAATCTCATAGAGCTTGTTCAATCGAAACTGTCATAGCACTCTGAAAAAGTATGTCGTTTACATCGCTTACTTTTCTGCCCTTTATAGCGCTGCTGCTTCTTACGCATTGGTTATTGACTCCTAGGAAAGCTGTTGCACAAAATATACTGCTACTTGTTTCCGGCCTTTTTTTCATCGCCTACAACGACTGGAAAGCAGCAATTCTCGTAGGACTTTCAGGCTCGCTGAATTTTGTGCTGGTGCAACGCATGGCACGAATGGAAGAAGGGCCGAAAAAAAAATGGTTCTTCTACCTGGGATGCGCATGGAATCTTTCTTTGCTTGTTTACTTCAAATATCTCCAGGATATCATTTCTTCTGTCGGATCCTGGATACAACAAGGTTCTATTGATTTAGCGCAACTCTACCTTCCGCTTGGAATTAGTTTCTTCACATTTCAGTTGGTGGGTTATTGGGTCGACGTGTATAACGAAGAAACAGATCCGGAAACGGACTTTCTTGCTTTTTTGAGTTATCTCTTTTACTTCCCCAAATTGATTTCGGGTCCAATAGAGCGAGTTCAGGATTTCGTGCCACAACTGAAACAGCAAAGAAGCTTTTCAGTGCCTATGATTACCGATGGTATGAGACAATTTCTGTGGGGGTTCTTTAAAAAAACAGTAGTAAGCACCCACTGTCTTTTATTCTATAAAGCGCTTTATAACCAGCCTGAATCCATGTCGGGCATTAATCTAATGCTCGCCGCAATAATGAATATGGTTTATATCTATGCCGATTTTTCCGGATATTCCGATATGGCCTGCGGCGTCTCAAAGGGATTCGGAATTCGGATCACCAACAATTTTGCTTTTCCGTTTTTCGCAACCAATATCAGCGAGTTCTGGAAGCGCTGGCACATTTCACTTACTACATGGATTATGAACTATGTGTATACGCCTGTCTCATTTATGCTCCGTAAACGCCATAAATTCGGAACTTTCGTTGCCATTCTGACTGCATTTACCACAGTGGGTGTGTGGCATGGTTTGCAATCCGGCTATCTAATCTATGGCGTTTTGCAAGCAATATTCTTTATACCTCTCATCATCCAGGGAAGAAGCATAAATGCATCATCACAAGAACAAAAGCTTTCTTGGATGAAGATTGTGCGGATGGCTGCTCTTTTCACCCTGGTTTGCATTGCTGCTCTTCTCTTTCGATCCATCCCGGCAAGCACTTCCGTTCAGGAAATGACATACATTTTCACACACCTTCTAAAAACTCCTGATTTTTCAGCTGTATCCGGATTAACCAATGCCATTTACTGGCTTCTCATTTTGGCCTGTTTCGGAATTGAATGGATGAATCAAAAACAAGATCACGGCTTAGGCATCGCACGATTACACGGAAGTGTTAGATGGAGTTTATATGCCTTTTGTATTCTGGCAATCTTTTTCTTTAGTGAGTTTCCAAATGGCGGTTTCATCTATGCACAATTCTAATGACAAATAGAATTATCATAACAAAACTATTTCTCGTATGTGCATTCATACTGGGTATTCATTTGGCTGTCATACCATGGATAGACGGAACAACACTCGTCTACTTTCATAAGTTTAGCAGTCCTCCGCAAACGAGTCTTATTCTCGGGACATCTCGTGCCTCACAGGCCGTATTGCCTTCGATATTGCGCGACTCATTGAACAAAGAAGTATTTAACTATGCCTTCAATGGAACGATGTCCCCATTTGGTGATGTATACAATCGAGCCATTCAACAAAAGCTCGAAGAAGGAACTGAAACAGGCACTTTCATTATATGCGCAGACCCTTGGGCGATCTCGCTCGGCGTCGATTCCGTGACGGGGAAAGAAAGCATCATTGAAGAGCGCTCTTCACTCAAGTCCATGAAAACATTCAACGGCTACCCAAACCTCGAATACGTTTACAGAGAATACAACCAGGGATGGGGATCCATTGCCTATAACCGCTGGAGAAACACCAGCACGACCTATGGCCATGAAGATGGCTGGATCGAAGTTAATCGCGCTGTGGATTTAGAAGAGATTGAAAAAAGAACAAAAGTTAAAGCCAAAGGATTCCAAAACTCTATCCCTAAGTCGCACTTTTCAGAATACCGATACACGAAATTAAAAGAGCTCATTCAATTGCTCGAGCCACACGGAAACGTCTACATCGTGAGACTTCCCGTATCGGAAGTTTTCTATCAAATAGAAAATCAATACATGCCGGTATTCGACTCTTTAATGACCGACCTGACAAAGCAATACAACGTGCCGTATTTCCAAATGCAATCGCATAGTGACAATATGATCTTTAATGATGGCCATCACATCAATCATTCGAAAGGCCCGCTTTGCACGTCATTGATTGCACAGTGGATAAAAAAACAGGAATTGAATCGACAGGATTGATCATTTCTGCGCTTTCGAATAAAGCCAAAAACCTACTCCCGTAAAAAGCACATTCGGCACCCAAACCGCAAGCCATGCGGGAAACCCAAGATTCATCGCACTTACAGTTGTCATTCGTGATATAAAGACGAATATAAATCCGATAATCACGGCCAGCATTAAATGTGCCCCCATACCTCCTCGCTGCTTACGGGAGGCTATTGAGACACCAATAAGCGTCAATACGAATATTGAAAACGGCGAAGCTGTGCGATTATACAGTTCAACTTCAAATTCGGCAACGCGTCCGGACCCTCCCAGTTTCTGGGCTTCAATAAACTCTGACAACTCTCTATACCCCATGGCAGAGGTTATTTCCGATCGTAATCCGAAGTCCTGTTCATCCATGGGCAATACGGTATCCAACTGTGCACGCATTATCAAACTGGCAGATCCCGAATCATCAAAATTCCGAATCTGCGCATTCATGACTCTCCACTGTTTGCTTTCCGGCAAATACTGGGCACTTGCTGCTATTAGTTTGTAGGTTAACTTTCCATCACGCCACTTTTCCAGTGAAAAATTGTCGCCTGAAATCGTTTCCGGATGAAATGCATAGAAATAAGCAATGGTGCCCGGTTCAATTTCCCGGTGAATATTCTTTTCGGTAACCGTTATAGGGTCCTTCATATAATTCACCTCAAACTCGTACTTCTGTCTGTTTGCCTTCGGCACGACCACATGCGTGAGAACCAAAAGGAGCGCAACCAAAATTCCGGAGGCAATGAAATAAGGTCGAATAAACCGCGCGTAACTTACTCCTCCGCTCAATATGGCGATTACCTCAGACTGCTGCGCCAATTTACTGGTGAACCAAATGATGGTGAGGAATACGATAAAAGAACTTAGCAGAGTGCCGAAGTAAAAACAAAAGTTGACATAATACTCCAGCACAATTCGATACCACGGAGCTCGCGCCTTGAGAAGCTCATCAATATTCTCACTGATATCAAAAACGACTGCGATGATTAGGAAAGCCGCGATCATAAAAAAGAAAGTTCCAAGGAACTTTCTGATAATATAAAAGTCGATTTTCTTGATCATTACAACCGCTGCATGAGTTTGGAAACCATTTCATTTTTCCATGAAGCAAAGGTTCCTTCCAAGATTTTTTCTCTTGCCCTTTGAACCAATCGCAGATAAAAATTGAGGTTATGAAGTGTTCCGATTTGCATCGCAAGTATCTCCTCTGACGCAAATAAATGACGCACATAAGCTTTGGTGTAAAACGAATCCACAAAGCTATCCCCATCGGGATCTAAGGGAGAAAAATCGCGCTCCCACTTTTTATTGCGCATATTCATGACACCATTCCAGGTGAATAATTGTCCATTGCGCGCATTGCGTGTTGGCATAACACAATCAAACATATCTACACCCAATGCAATCGACTCGAGGATATTAGCCGGAGTTCCAACTCCCATCAAATAGCGTGGTTTGTCTTTTGGTAAAATACCACAGACCAACTCGGTCATCTCGTACATCAGTTCATGGGGTTCACCTACGCTCAAGCCACCAATTGCATTACCCTCAGCTCCCTTCGAAGCAACATATTCAGCACTCGCCTTTCTTAAGTCACGATAAACCGACCCTTGCACAATAGGAAACAATGCCTGATGATGGCCATACAAAGGCTCTGTTTCTGCTAAACGAGAAAAACAACGATCCAACCAATGATTTGTTATTTGCAAAGACTTGTGCGCATATTCCTCATCACATGGATAAGGAGGGCATTCATCGAAAGCCATGATGATATCTGCGCCTATTACCCGCTGAATATCCATCACATTCTCCGGCGTAAACAAATGACGCGAACCATCGATGTGTGATTTAAATTTTACTCCTTCCGGTGTAATCTTTCTGTTGTCGCTCAACGAGTATACCTGATAACCTCCGCTATCAGTCAAAATAGGGCGGCTCCAGCCATTAAACTTATGCAAGCCGCCGGCCTCCCGAAGTATGGTTGTGCCCGGACGTAAATAGAGGTGATACGTATTGCCCAGAATAATTTTCGCATCTGTATCATTCAACAGATCTTGTTGCGTGATTGCCTTAACCGTTCCGGCAGTTCCCACCGGCATGAAAATCGGCGTTGGAATTTCTCCGTGGTCGGTACGCAAGACTCCCGCACGCGCATTACTTCCTTTGTCTACTGTCTTCAGCTCAAATGTATGCGCCATATTCTTTTTGTAGAGAATCGGTTCTAAACCAATTCTATCGTAAGTATTGAATTAACTTATTTCCCAGCATATCGATAACACCAGCAGAAAAATGATCACCGAAACCCGCGCCTACTACAAAGCTTTCCGGTGACTTGCCTGCATCAGAAAATTTCTTTATCGCAGCATCAATATTCGACTTGTAATAAATACCCGAAGTCGAACTATAAACAAACAATGGATCGCGCGCAACATATGGCACCGAAATCGTCTGCTTCACATCCGCGTATCCCAACACGTAATCTCGCGTACTCAACTCTAACGGAAACTGCACGCTCAGGTAACCTTCACTCTCCGGAGCAGCGTCAATCAAAACACAATGATTGAATTCATGTAAACCGGAACCTGCAATGCGTTGCACAGCCCGACATCCGATTCCTTGTCCTATGAGAGATATAATTGGATTCTCAAAACTATAATTGTCACGCATGCTTTTGAGAAGGCCGGGTAGTTGTGGCAAGAATCGGTCTACACACTGGTCGTAGCCTGAATGCAACAACTTCTTTCTACTAGCATCACTATAAGCAAGATCTACCTCCGCGACTAAAAATCCTTCGCGCACCAAACGATGAATTAGTGCATCCATTGCACCAACACCTTGACCATTCCATGGCGCATCGCGAAACAACAAGACCCCGGATGTTTTTCCCGTTAATTCGACTGGGATATGGTATCTCACCAACATTGCGTCGCCATTATCCATGGTAATTAACTCTGTCGATACCTGCTCGGGAGTTGCTTGGGTGTGATTACCAAACTCCTTTAAGGATTTATTAGCCACATTGTAATGGAAATAAGATTTGCCTCCTTCAGAATTAAGCGTGCTGATAATCCATTCGTTGCCGGCCAAATCAGAATGAACAATATCAAATCCAAAGTCACCGGGTAGTTTTTCAAACATTTCCGAAAGCGTGGAACCAAAGCCTTTATCTATTATCTGATAACCGGAAGAAACTCCTTCATACCATGCAACCAGTGGCTTGCCGTCCTTAAAGGAAAACAAAACTTTCGTTACAGACGCTCCCTTTTGCTCAAGCAACACCGCTGTTTCAGTAGCACTCACCATATCCATTTGCACCAATGCAACGTGATTACGATTCAAATCACTCAAAGCATAAATCGATGATTTCGCTTTGCCGGCAAGCGCTAAACCCTTTATTGAACAGAGTCCGCGAATTTCACCAAGCTTTTCACCTGCGTCAATCATACTATTCAGAAAACGGTATCCCCCATCTGTTTTAACAATGCTGAAAACACCTCCGTTTCCTAGGTCATCTACCCAGTTCACACCTGTTCCCGTTGAGATATGCAACAACTCACGCATACCCGGTTTAATAGAATAAACCTTATCTGAGCCTTCCTCTCCCATTTTTCGAATGATGAGGCTTGTTCCATTGTTATAATGATGAGAATCTAAAAATTTCACCCAGACTGGTGTGCTCGTCAATCGGCTATGAACCTTATTAAAGGTCTCGAATCGATGAAGTTCTGTACCAATATTACCCTCTCCGGTGGAATAAACGATGGCATCGTCGCCAACCCAGCGAAAGTCTACAACATTCGACTGCTCACTCTTCGAAACACGTGTCTCTCTGCCACCATTGATGTTGTCCCAAAACAACGCCCATCGGTTATTTTCATATCTCAAATAAGCAACCCCCTTTCCATTGGGCGATACCTGAAAGTCTGTCAGATCTCCTTTAAAGTATTCAACTGTCTCCTCCTTCTTGCTCCCGTCTGAAGGGGCAAAAACCTGAGCCTGCACGTTCTGAACAAAAAACAACAACAGGCAAATCCGGATAAAACCTAACATCTTTTGCATAGCTATAATTTTTGAATGGTCGCTAAAAATACGGATATCAGGAACATCTCAAAGTGTCAAGAAACGTGAAATTGAAATCAAAATCCGGCCAGAGTTCATAAAAACACAGACCACCCCTCAAAAAAGGAGGGGGTAAGTACATTTTTTATTGTTTTTTCCGATAAACACCCCCTATTTTTGCTGAGTCAAAACTTCATTTACCATAAAAAACACCAACTATGTCGTCAACCCGTTTTCAGGCCTTATCAGAATTACACGAGCGTAAACCGGTGCAAACCGATATCAAAGGCGTCCGAATAAGCGAATATTTCGGCGCTAATGTGTTCTACTATCACAAAATGCGCGAGTATCTCACCGACGATGCCTACGATAGATTGATGGAGTGCATCAATACCGGCACGCGCATAGACAGACAAACAGCAGATCACGTTGCGGCAGCCATGAAAGAATGGTCTATCCAGAAAGGGGTTACACACTATACACACTGGTTCCAACCGCTGACCGGAACTACGGCAGAAAAACACGATAGCTTCTTCAAACCTCTTACCGACGGACGTGCACTTGAGAAATTCGATGGCACCATGCTCGTCCAACAAGAGCCTGACGCATCATCATTCCCGAATGGTGGTTTGCGCAACACTTTCGAGGCACGCGGATATACCTTGTGGGATCCTTCATCACCGGCCTTCATCGTGGGTAATACTCTTTGTATTCCAACTATTTTCATTTCCTACACAGGCCATGCGTTGGATTACAAAATGCCACTGCTTCGAGCTCTGAACTCAGTTGACCACGCAGCTACAGGCGTTTGTCAGTATTTCGATAAAGAGGTAAACAAAGTATCTGTGACCCTAGGCTGGGAGCAAGAATACTTCCTCATCGACAGCTCTCTGCATAACGCGCGTCCAGATATTGCCATGACAGGCAGAGCACTGTTCGGCGCACGCCCGGCCAAAGGACAACAGCTGGAAGACCATTACTTCGGAAGTATTCCCGAACGTGTAATGGCCTTCATGCAAGAGTTCGAATATGAGTCACACTTATTGGGTATACCGGTAACAACCCGCCACAATGAAGTTGCCCCAAACCAATTCGAATTGGCTCCCATGTTTGAGGAGGCGAACCTGGCCAACGACCACAATCAATTGGTGATGGATGTGCTCGAGAAAACCGCACGCAAACACAACTTCCGAATACTTCTTCATGAAAAACCATTCGAAGGAGTTAACGGAAGTGGAAAGCATAACAATTGGGCACTGAGCACCAACACGGGTGTAAACCTGCTAAAGCCAGGCAAAAACCCTAAAACAAATCTGCAATTCCTCACCTTCTTCGTTAACACGGTTGCTGCCATTCATGAAAACGCGGATGTTCTCCGCGCATCAATTGCTACTGTCGGTAACGATCATCGCCTGGGTGCCAACGAAGCTCCTCCTGCGATCATGTCGGCCTTCCTCGGCGAACATCTCAGCCGCATGCTCGATGACCTGGAGAAAAACATCAAGGCAGGGAAAATGACTCCGGAAGACAAAACCGACCTTAAACTCAATATCGGTAAACTTCCTCAAGCCCTGCTGGACAACACCGACCGCAATAGAACATCACCATTTGCATTCACAGGAAATAAATTTGAATTCCGTGCCGTAGGAAGCAGCGCCAACTGCGCCAATGCCATGATTGTGCTCAATACCATTGTTGCGAACCGCCTTATTCAATTCAAAAAAGATGTAGACGCACGCATTGGCAAAGGAGATGACAAAGACGAGGCTATCCTGAAGGAACTTCAACGCCTTATCAAGATCAGCAAGCCAATTCGTTTCGAAGGAAATGGCTACGGCGATGAGTGGGTGAAAGAAGCTGCGAAGCGTGGCTTAAGTAATTTTAAAGATACTCCAAGCGCTCTGAAAGTGTGGAAGAATAAAGACGTGAACAAAATGTTTGAAACGCTCAACGTTCTCACTCACGAAGAGATTCATGCCCGTTACGAAATTGAAGTTGAGACTTACGTGCGCAAACGTGAAATAGAAGCACGCGTTACCAACGACATTGCAGTAAATCACATCATTCCCGCTGCTATCGACTACCAGACAAAGCTCATTGACAATGTACTTGGTCTTAAAGAAGTATTCTCTGCAGCTGAGGCCAAGAATCTTTCGCGCACTCAAACAGACCTTATCAAGCAAATCTCAATCGAGATAAACAACATCAAAGATTCACTTGATAAAATGAATACGGAACGCAACAAGGCATCAAAACTTGATTTGGAAAAACAAGCCGATGTATACAGCAGCAAAGTGAAGCCGCTCATGGATGCCGCTCGCGATGCCGCCGACAATCTTGAACTCATTACGGAAGACGAGTCATGGCCGCTTCCAAAAATGCGTGAACTTTTGTTCACCCGATAATTTGGGTTTGTTAAGGAAGAAAGGCTGCCAATGGCAGCCTTTCTTATTTTTCAGTAATGAGAATTGAATCAGTGCGTTCTTCCCGGATATACTTTCAAAGCCTCTCTCAAGACTTCAACTGCCGCTTTCAATGATTCTTTGTTAAGCACGTATGCCAGTCGCACCTGCTTTCTGCCCGGCTCAGGCTTGGAATAAAAACCGGTTGCCGGTGCCATCATAACTGTCTGGTTATTGTATTCGAACGTCTCCAGCATCCATTGACAGAAATGATCACTGTCATCAATTGGTAATTCTGCTATACAATAGAACGCTCCTTTAGGCTTCGGACAAATAACTCCCGGTATGGAATTCAAACCATCAATTAAAATGTTACGTCGCTCTACATATTCCTCTACTACTCCATCAAAATAAGATTGCGGAGTTTCAAGAGCATAAAGTGAGGCCATTTGACCAAAAGTAGGCGGCGACAATCGAGCCTGTGCAAACTTCATTGCCGATGCCATCACATGCTTATTGCGCGTAATCAATGCACCTATGCGAGCGCCGCACATACTATAACGCTTGCTGACACTATCAATCATAATTGCATTTTCATCCAACCCATCAAGATTCAAGATGCTACTCGGCACGGCCCCGTCATATGCAAACTCGCGATAAACTTCGTCGGCCATTAAAAACAAATCATGCTTCTTCACAACGTCACGCAGTTGCTCCAATTCCGATTTACTGTAAAGATATCCGGTTGGGTTACCCGGGTTACAAATGAGAATTCCTTTTGTCTTTGGTGTAATCAATTGTTCAAAGGCATCAATCGGAGGCAAGGCAAAGCCGGAATCAATCGTGCTCATAACAGGAATAACTGTAACGCCTGCCATGACGGCGAATCCGTTATAATTGGCATAAAACGGTTCCGGAATAATCACTTCATCACCCGGATTGAAGCATGTCATAAAGGCGAAAACAAGCGCTTCGCTTCCACCGGTGGTGACCATAATCTGCTCAGGAGTTAAATCAATCGACTTTGATGCGTAGTACTTCGCGAGTCCCTGACGATACGCTGCAATGCCATCACTGTTGCTATACTCCACCACCTTGAGATCAAGCTCCTTCATCTTGGTTCGCACGACTTCAGGTGTTTCTATATCGGGCTGACCAATATTGAGGTGATACACTTTGCGTCCCTGCTTTTTCGCCGCTTCAGCGTATGGTACCAGTTTGCGAATGGGCGAGGCCGGCATAGCCACGGCTTTCGAAGAAATATGAGGCATATTGAATAATTATTAGCGCAAATGTAAACGCTCGCCGCTTGTCCGTGATGAAATCACAATTCCTTCCACATAAAATGGTGGGGGCCAATCAGAGGAATCTCGTACACATCATTAAACTTGGAGAAACCTATGCTTTCATAGAAGGGAACTGCAATCAAACGAGCATCACACCACAATACGTCCACGTCTTGCTTCTTTAACTCCTCGCATGCAAAAGCGAGTAATCGCTGCCCGGCATGCAGCCTCCGATAATTCGGATCCGTCGCCATAGCTCTCAAACGATACTGCGAAGCATGCTGTAACCGTGGGGAAGACATACAAAAAAAAGAACCAATGCTTATAAGAATCTCATCGCTAAAAACACCTACATGAAAAGCGTCCTTTCGGTGATCGATATCAATGACGCAAACATCCGGGGAAGGCAAATGCGGCCATAATACGCGATGACGCAACGATTGAGTTTCCTTCGCCTGTATTAATCGCGCCGTCAAATCCATTAGGCCATACTTCCTTCTTTAAGCTTCTCGGTATTCTCTGCCAACTTAAGCGCTTCAATAATCTCCACAACTTCACCATTCATAACCGCATCCAAATTATACAACGTAAGATTGATGCGATGATCGGTTACTCGTCCCTGGGGATAATTGTAGGTTCGAATTTTCGCGCTGCGGTCGCCTGTGCTTACCAGTGATTTACGCATCCGTGCGCGTTCTTCTTGTCTGCGATTCACTTCCGCTTCGAAAATGCGCGTGCGAAGCATAGTCATCGCCTTCTCTTGGTTCTCGTGCTGTGATCGTCCCTCCTGGCATTCAACTACAACACCGGTGGGATTGTGCGTAAGACGTACAGCAGATTCAGTCTTGTTTACGTGCTGTCCACCCGCACCGCTGGCGCGGTATGTATCTCTGCGAATATCTGCAGGATTGATTATGACATCAAACTCCTCTGCCTCCGGCAGCACAGCAACCGTCGCTGCACTAGTGTGCACTCGTCCTTGCGTTTCCGTTTCGGGTACACGCTGCACCCGATGCACACCGCTTTCGAACTTCAGTGTTCCATATACTTCAGCGCCTACGATCTCAAATGAAACTTCCTTGAAGCCTCCCATAGTTCCCTCATTCAAATTAAGAACCTCATATTTCCATCCCTGATTCTGAATGTAGCGCGTATACATGCGAAATAAATCTCCCGCAAAAATGGATGCTTCATCGCCCCCTGTACCGGCGCGTATTTCCATGATACAGTTCTTCGTGTCTTCCGGATCTTTCGGAATGAGCATGAACTTGACCTCTTCGTCCATTTTATCTTTCAACGGCGTAAGCGTATCAAACTCTTCCTGCGCAAGCTCCTTCAAATCGGGATCTTCATTCGAATACAAAATATCCTTCGCCGCCTTGAGGTCATCATTCAGCTTTTTGTATTGGTGATACTTATCGACCAATACGCCCAAATCCTTGTACTCTTTCATGAGCGTTGGGTAGCGCTTCATGTCCGAAATCACATCGGGGTCAGTAATCATTTTCCCCACTTCATTATGACGGTCCACTATGGCCGCTAATCGATCCAGCAAATCTTGCATTCTTCTCTTTTTATGATTCGTACGTAAATACTCCGTGCTCACTTTGAATTGTGAGCTTCCTCTCAGCCGAGGACTCCACTCTCCCCACTATTTGTGCATCTATCTGAAAACTGCGAGCAATCTCAATCATACGACCAGCACTATCCTGATCAGTATAGATCTCCAATCGATGCCCCATGTTAAACACACGATACATTTCTTGCCAAGGCGTTTTCGATTCCTCCTGTATCATGCGGAACAAAGGTGGCGTGGCAAATAAGTTGTCTTTTACGACATGCACGTTATCAACGAAGTGCAACACCTTAGTTTGCCCTCCGCCGCTGCAATGCACCATGCCATTCACTTTCGAACGCATTTCTTTGAGAATGGCGCTAGCCACCGGTAAATAGGTGCGAGTTGGTGACAGCACCAATCGTCCTGCATTCAACGGAGCATCTTCCACTAAATCTGTCAGCGCATATGACCCGGAGTATACCAAATCCGACGGAACAGCGGAATCAAAACTTTCCGGATATTTCTCGGCCAGACTTTTATAGAAAACGTCGTGACGTGCGCTGGTCAAGCCGTTGCTTCCCATGCCACCGTTGTATTCACCCTCGTAGGTTGCTTGCCCGAAGGAAGCAAAACCCACTATTACATCGCCTGCAGAAATTCGAGCGTTGTCAATCACCTCATCGCGTCGCATACGCGCCATTACCGTTGAGTCAACAATGACCGTTCGCACCAAATCGCCCACATCGGCGGTTTCTCCACCGGTAACTATAACTCGCACTCCCAATTCGGTAAGTTCATCGGCCAGCTCCTGAGTACCGTTAATAATAGCGCTCACCACTTCACCGGGTATCAGCCCCTTGTTGCGACCAATCGTACTGCTGAGGAGAATGTTATCAGTTACACCCACGCACATCAAATCATCAAGATTCATAATAAGCGCATCTTGCGCAATTCCCTTCCACACAGTGATGTCGCCTGTTTCTTTCCAATACACGTAAGCCAATGAAGACTTGGTTCCTGCTCCATCGGCATGCATGACGAGACAATGCTCCTCGCTTCCCGCAAGGTAGTCGGGCACGATTTTACAAAATGCCTTCGGGTACAACCCCTTATCCAATGATCGAATTGCAGCGTGGACATCTTCCTTCTGTGCTGAAACTCCGCGTCGGGTATATCGTGAATCGTTCATATCCAAAAAAAATAAAAGAGGCGAACCGCATGGTTCGCCCCTAAAAGTTATTCAATGCAGCTATTTCGCCGGCACATAGTCATTTCGCAACACGCGGAATACGGTGCGACGATTCAATTGATGCGCTGCTTCTTGCTGATCTTTACTTGCTAGTTTGTTGATGTATGCCTCTGTAAGCTCTTCGCCCTTCTTGAAAGCGCCCATATCGCGCTTCAGAATGCGAGGCTCGGTTTCACCCTTACCAACGGCTACAATACGCTTCGGGTCGATTCCTTTTTCCTTCACCAAATAATCTACACATGCCTGAGCACGCGCCTGGGAAAGTACTTGGTTGTCCTTGTCGGCACCTCGAGCATCGGTATGTGCTTCCAATTGAACAACCAACTTCGGGTTGTTCTTCATAATATCAAAAAGAAAATTGAGGGAGTCCTTGGAGTTAACTTCCGCATTTACCTGCAATGAACTCTTGGCGTAATCATAACGAACCTCAGGCATATCGATACCCCCCTGACGAGAAGTTGGATCAGGAATAGGAATAATAAAGTATTCGCGAGCGAAATTGGTAGAGGCGCTCAACCCAACTGTCGATAGACGATCTGCTGTACCAATATATTTCTCCTTTTGAACATCCAGTGTATACGTGTAGTTCGAAGCAATTTTAGTTTTATCAAACGTAAATCCACCATCAGCATCTGTGCTCACCCTCAGATTTACAGGATCCCCAGAATTACTCGAACCAACCAAGGTAATCTCTGCTCCTGACACCGGGGCACCACTATCCTTGTCATAGACAGTTCCTACCAACGAAAAATCCAAACCGGCTTCTACAAATCGGTAGATATCATCCTTTCCTTTTCCACCCGGACGGTCAGATGTGATATAACCGGAAAACGTTTTATCGCCTTCCTTCTTTGGATCAATCACCAACGCAAAATCGTTCGATGAGGAATTCAGGGGATAGTCAACTCCTACAGGTGCTTCGAAAGACATATCGCCGTTCTTGGCTGCTTTGAAAACGTCCAATCCTCCTAATCCTCCCCATCCGTTAGAAGAGAAATAAAGGGTTCCATCAGGACCAATGACAGGAAACATATCATCCCCCTTGGAGTTAACCACAGCCAAATTAACCGGCTTCGACCAGGCCGAAGAATTGCGGTCATAATTGATATACCAAATGTCCTTGCCACCTTTACCGCCAGCCATGTTGGAAGCAAAAAGCAGGTACTTGCCATCGGAAGTCAAGAAGGGCTGACCAACCACCGTAGAATCATCTGCGTTTCGATCAACGACATTCAAATTCGTCACCTCGAGAAACTTCCCGTCCGCATTACGGGTAGCACGGGCAATGTTACAGGCCGAGTAAATCTTGGCGCTTGTATAGGCGCAAGATGTATAGAGGATTTCTGAATAGTCCTTGTTAAAACATGCTGCCCCTTCATTTCCCATCGTGTTTACAACACCTGGCAAAGGCACCGGTACTCCAAACTTGCCCTTCTGGTCCACCTTTGCTGTGAACAAGTCCATAAAACTCTCACCCGTTATTGGATCTTTGTATGAACCAGCGCTAGATGGGCGTGCAGAGGACAACACGACTTCGTTTGGACCTGAAAAAACAAGTCCGTAATCAAAAAACTCTGAATTGAGTTCAACTACATTCGAAACTGTAATTCTTGTTTTCGAGGCCTTCTTAGAGGCGGCATCCTGAGCCGATTTAATAGCTAAGGCTGCTTTTGACTTATCGCCACCTTTAGCACTGTACTTGTTGAACTGAGTAACGGCATCATCCCATCGACCCAACTCGAGCAAACTCATTCCATATCCGTAATAAACTTCCGGTTCCGTTTTGTAATACTGCGCTACAATGGCCTTTTCATACCATTGTAAACTTTGTTGAGGATCCGCTACCAAACGATAGCACTCTCCCAATCTGTAAAAGATTCGTGCCTTTTCATCTAGTGACTTCGCAACTGGCTCTGCTTTAATATAGAGCTTAGTCGCCTCATAGTAAGCGGCCTTATCAAATTGTTCATCTGCTTTTTTGGTTGGCTGGGCCCAACTGACTATTGCCATGAGCATGAATACAGTCGTGGCAAGAAATGAAATTACTCTTTTCATACAGGTTTCTTTAAGGAGTCGGTCTGTTTATGGGTGACGAAAATAAGGCAATATCGGGAACCCACAAAGGCACCCCTCTAACGCCAAAAACCGAGAAACCAATTATTGGGCCGTTTTCCTTTTCTCAATAAGACCGCGCTTTATTCGACTAAGTGCTTCAGGTGTGATACCTAAAAAAGAGGCGATGTGATGCTGTGCTACCCGCATTTCCAATTGTGGATGCTTCTGTGTTAGCTGGACATAGCGCTTTTCCGCACTCAATGACATGATGTCCATAGTACGTTTTTGTGAGGCTACGTATGCATTCTGCATGAGCAAACGAAAGAAACGCTCAAACTTTGGGTAGCTGCTCAAAAGCACTTCATAATCATCGCGATGGATAGCCAGGACTTCCGTGTCTTCCAGCGCCTCAATCGAAAAAAAGGCAGCATCGCCCGTAATGAAACTAAACAAATCTGAGGCCCACCAATCTTCAAATGCCAAATGGAAGATGTGCTCATTGCCTCGTTCGTCGGTAGTAAACGTTCGTAAGCTTCCGGATAAAACAAAGAAGAAATGCTCACAAGGCTCCCCTGATCGAACCAATAACTCACGCTTCTTGAAAACCTCCCGCTTCATGGCCTGATAAATGGCTTCGAACTCGATATTCGAGAGCGGGATATAATTCTTGATATGATTCCTAAGCGCTTGAGGCATTTCAATTATGATTTAATCAGTCGAATGGTTCCACGTTGTAACCCGTCATAGATTTCAACAAAGTAAATACCTTTTGCCAAAAACGCAACGGAAAGTTCAAAAGTTTCAGTCTCATTCCTTCTAGATACCGCCCTCGTTTCCAATTTTCGACCGAAGCTATCAAAAATGGAATACGTAAGATTTCGATCGAAACCGACAACATCGACTTTGACAGCATCATCCGCAGGATTAGGATAAACTCTCACTCGACTCGA
>Ga0315903_10004204_pt1 | contig 19364 bp, 26 predicted proteins | sample LakEriMetagenome_7_FD_203524 | JGI IMG/M metagenome (GOLD analysis project Ga0315903, IMG submission 203524) | Freshwater fungal communities from buoy surface, Lake Erie, Ohio, United States - Buoy 2 MA119 | ecosystem: Environmental > Aquatic > Freshwater > Lake | place: USA: Lake Erie, Ohio...
TTTCTGCGGAGTTATAAATGATTAGCTATAAAAAAGCAGTTTCATCTGCACCTGATTTTAATGAGCCTTCATGTGTCATAGGAAATGATGCAGTAGGTAGACAGTATGGCATCCCCTTCGACCCAGCGAACACAGACTACCAAGAGTACTTGAAGTGGCTGGCAGAGGGCAACACGCCCGAACCTGCTGATGCACCATGACCGAAGACATCACCCACCGAGAAATCTACGACAGGCTTGTCGCTGTTGAAGCTAAGGTAGATGCCTTAACTGAACGGACGGCTGATGTAACAACAGCCTTTGCTGCTGCACAAGGAGCATTCAAAGTGTTGGAAACCCTAAGCAAGCTGGCAAAGCCTTTGCTGTGGATTGGTGGCCTTGTTGCTGCCATAGCCGTCTTCATCCAAGACTTTAAGAGTCACTAATGGATGCTCTACCACCTCCTCCTCCTGCAATCTACGTTGTTTACGAGTGCAAGAGATGGTCGTGGTCATCCGATAGACAGCACGTTTGGTGCCTTGTTTGGAAAGAAAAGAAATGATTGACCCTCTAACAGCGCTAGCAGGTATACAGGCAGCGGTTGCGCTAATCAAAAAGGTTAGCAAAACTGTTGACGATGTGTCCTCGCTTGGTCCTGTTTTAGGAAAGTACTTCGATGCCAAGTCAACAGCAAGCAAGGCAGTTGTTCAGGCTAAGAAGTCCAAGTCATCAATGGGTACTGCCATCCAGATTGAGATGGCTCTAGATCAAGCCAAGCGATTTGAAGATGAACTACAACTTTTGTTTATGCAGAGTGGCAAGATCGATGTCTGGAATAAGATTAAGTCTAGAGCAGCAGCGCTGGATGTGGAATCTGCCCATGATGCTAGGCGTGAAAAAGAAGCAGCAGCAAAGCGTAAAAAAGAAATGGATGAGCTTATTGAACTTGTTTTAATAGCACTTGTCTTTTTTAGTATGTTAGGTGCCATTGGTTATTTTTCATTTGAGATACTTGAACAGTGTGCAGGTAATTGTAGTTTTCAAAAATGAGTGATGAACGTCTTAGTATAATTGATAAAGTGCTGGCATATGTCAGTAGTCCTTTTCGCCTGTTCGCAATGGTGTTGATGGCAGTGCTTACCTTCAGTGGTTATTTTGTATATCAAAATCAAGAGCTTTTAATTGGAGCTTATAAAGAATCTAAAAAGATTCCAACAATTGCTGAAGATCGAGTAGAGGATGCTGCTGGTCATCTATTCAAACAAAGTGGTGCTGTCGTAGTGGCAGTGTTTAAAGTGAATAGTATGTTTGGAACTCGCATATTGCATAGAGCTTACACCAGAGAAGGTCGTGATAAAACTAATGATGGCCTTGACGTTGGATTGTTTACTCAGAATGCATCTAACAACGCCGATGTAGTTAAGCTGATGGCAAATGAAATTCCATGTGGCGAATACACAAGCGCACAAAGTGAGATGGGAATTTGGTATATTGAAAAAGGTGTTGGTTATACATGCCGCATTAGTGTGCCACCAGAACCCGGCAGGTTCGTTGGACAAATTACTGTTGGTTGGGCATCACCACCTGACAATTTAGAAAAGACTCGTGCAATGCTACAAATCGCAGCAACTATGTTATCTAGGAGTAAACAATGATTGGTCTTGACGCACTTTTAAATGTCGGTGGTAAGCTGATTGATAAGCTAATTCCTGACCCACAAGCTAAAGCTAAAGCGCAGCTTGACTTGGCTCAAATGGCACAGGATGGTGAGTTGGCTAAGATGGCTAACGACACTGACTTGTACAAGACTGAGCAGAATAACCTGACAGATAGACTTAAATCAGACATGTCATCAGACTCTTGGTTGTCTAAGAATATTAGGCCAATGACACTGGTCGCCATCTTTATTGGTTACTTTACTTTTGCAATGATGAGTGCATTTGGACTAGAAGCCAACGAAGTATATGTTACTTTGTTAGGACAATGGGGTATGCTTGTGATGAGCTTCTATTTTGGTGGACGCACATTAGAAAAGATTATGGATATGAAAGTTAAGAAATGAACTTGACAGCAAACTTCTCCTTGCATGAAATGACAAAGAGCGAAACTGCTCTGCGTAAAGGCATGCCCAATGAACCAACAGAAGCTGACATTGCAAATCTGAAGCTGCTGGCTGAGAAAGTGTTGCAGCCATTGCGTGACCACTATGGTGTTGGCATTAAAATCAACAGTGGCTATCGCAGTCCAGATGTCAATGCGGCTGTTGGTGGGAGTCGCACCAGTGATCATTGCAAGGGGCAAGCTGCTGACATTGAAATTGCTGGCATTCCTAATGCAACACTTGCACAATACATCAAAGATAGTTTACAATATACACAATTGATTTTAGAGTTTTATACTCCGGGTATTCCAGACAGTGGATGGGTACATGTATCATATGATGCTAACAATCTCAAGTGCCAAACATTGACGGCTACTAAAAAAGATGGTAAGACTGCATACTTAAACGGCCTTGTGGCTTAATATAAAAGGTAGTAACAACAATGGCTGAAAACTTTACAGCAAAACAAAAAGAGATTGTAGCTCGTAAGATGGGCTATGATGGTCCAATGCAGATGTTCGATGAGTATCTTGCATCCACTCCTTCTGACGCTCAGAGGTATGCTGCTGTCACTTCTAAGTTTGCAGAGCGTATGGCTAAAGGTGGTATGGTTGTTGGCAAGGCTTCGGTTAAGAAGTTTGCTGTTGGTGGTGATGTAGATAAGTTTGGTAATCCGATAGCACAATCATCAGGCAATCCATTTGGTGAAATAACTACACAACAGGTTGTGTATGGCCCCGATGGGAAGGCGTATGGCAATCCCGCAATAGCCAGAAACGCTGGTGTAAATCAATACTATCGTGAGGATGGCACTGCCTACCCCGTTCAACAGCCACAAGCCGCTGGTGGCCCAACTACTACACCAATCTCAACTGTTGCACCAGACGCTGGCGCTCCAACACTAACTGCTGCGCCAAGTTATACAGCAGCAACAACCGCTGTTACTGATGCAATGAGGATAGCATCGCCTACAGCACCCGCTGCTGCACAAGCTACACCAGAACAGATTACTGAAGCAGCCACTGCTACACCTTCTGCTCCAGTAACTGCTGCCACTGTTGCTCCAACATTTGCTGCTCCTTCTATTGCTGAAAGCTTAGCTGCTATGCCAGCTGTGAAGGGTGCTGTGTCTGATGCAGCAACTGTCAAGGCTGTCACACAAGAGCCAACAACTACAGCTGTTGGTGGTGTTGAAGCTGCTCAGGCAACAGCCACCACCGTTGCTCCGGTTGCTGAGCGTACAGTGCAAGCTGGTGAAATGGTAGCTGGCCCTGCTGTTGATATGGCAAAGGTTGAAGAAAGCCTTGCCAAGACTCAGGCTGCTCAGGGTGTTGTTGCTGAAGAGATGACTGTACAAGGTCAGCTTAACAAGCTCCTGACAAACTTTGACGCTGGTAAACCACCTGCATGGGCTGCTGCTTCTATGAGAGCAGCTACAGCACAGATGGCTGCTCGTGGTGTTGGTGCTTCCAGCATGGCTGGTCAAGCAATTATCCAAGCAACGCTTGAGGCTGCATCGCCCATTGCTGCTGCTGACGCAAAGATACAAGAAACAATGGCTTTGCAAAATCTGTCCAATCGACAGGCTATTGCCCTTGATCTTGGTAAGCAACGTGCTGCTTTTCTTGGGCAGGAATTTGATCAAGCTTTTCAAACTCGTGTTAAGAACGCTGCGACAATTAGTGACATTGCTAATAGAAACTTTGATGCCACTGTTACCATTGCTCTTGAGAATGCCCGTATTGCCAGCACTACAAACATTGCCAATCTGTCAGCGCGTAATGCTATGCAGCTTGCTGAAGCAGCACAGGTTGCTTCTCTTGAGACAGCCAATCTAAACAATCGACAACTTGTTGCTGTTGATAATGCCAAAGCTTTCTTGAACATGGACCTTAAGAATCTTGACATTGCACAGCAAACTTCTGTGTTTAAAGCAAAGGCAATTGCTGATTCGTTGACCAGTGACGCTGGCTATGCCAATGCTGCTGCTGCAACTAATGCTAGCAATAAATTGGAAGCTGATAAAATATCTGCTACACTTGCTCTCACTGCTCAGCAATACAATGCCTCTGAAACCAATAAGGTTAGGATTGCAAATCTGAATGCTGCCAATGAGTTGGTCAAGTTTAATGCACAAGAAGCCAATGATCGTTCTGAGTTTAACTCACGCATGTCTGCTGAGATTAATGTAGCTAATGCTAAAATCTTGGCTGATATTTCAACAGCAAACACTGCTGCTATTAATGCAGCTAACGCTGTCAATGCTAAGAATGCTACAGACCTGTCTTCTTCTACATATGCACAGCTATCACAAACATATCGTGATCTGTTATCATACTCCTTCAAGACCGGAGAAAGTGAGAAGGATAGGATTAGGGATTTGGCTGTTGCCTCTATTAACAAGTCTGCTGCTACAACGGCAGCAGAAACAACAGCAGATGCCGCTAGCAACGCTGCTTGGGGAAAGCTTGCATATGAAGTTATTAAAGGCTGGTAAGTATTATGAAACACATTAAAAGCTATGTTGACAAGATCGAAGCAATACTTGTCACACAATCTTCCAAAGAAAACAAACCAAAGGCTAAGGGGTTTCTTTCGTCAAGGATGTCTGAGAAAGACGGCAACAACGAGAAGCGTAGTGAGCTTGATGTCATTGCTCAATTTGTTTATGGTATTCGTAAAGCTAAAGAGGAAATGACAAATGGCCGCAAATAATCTGTCACCCGTTGATGTCATTAAACCAGTACCCATTGGTGGTTCTTGGACAGATATGCCTAAGAGTCACAACTGGTTAAACCCACCTAAGCTTGTTAAGACTGATGAGATTGCTCAGAAGTATATTGATAAACTATCATCTCCTGCTGTTATCAATAGTACGCTAGATGTAGTTGAAACAAAAGTTCCTTTGGCTTCTATGGCAGAAGCCTTAATGCTTTCTGGTGTCGCTGCTGGTGTTCATACAATTGACGCTGGCTTATTGGTTATGCCTGTTATCATTGAGATGCTGAAGACTGTTGCTGAAATACACAAGGTTGAATATACAATATTCCCTGCTGACCCTGACGATACACAGATACCTGCTCGTGTTATTAATTCTGCTATTAAGAAAGCAATGACTAAGAAAGAAACTACAGCAGATGAAACAGCACAACCTGTTGTTGAATTGTCTGGTCTAATGGCGCGTAAGCCTACAACAATGGAGAATGTAAATGGGATTTAATTTAAGCTCATTCGCTGGTGGCTTTGCTGAAGCTGCTGTTGAAGACATTCAAAAAGAACGTAAGCTTGCAGAGCTTAGAGGTACTGAGGCTGTTAAGAATCTCTATACCAATTACAAAACTGTAGTTGAAGATAATAAAAAGAAAGAAGCAGAGCTAGTCAACAACATTAATATCCTGAAGACGTATGACCCAACAGCTACTGAGAGTGAGTTGTACGCTGTTGCTACTAGCGCACCTGTCATGACTTCGATTACTGACTACATCAAGAAAGATGGCTTCGATGCTGGAAGCTTTAAGCTTGGTAACTTTGCTAAGGTTGTAAACGACAACTCATCAACAGCCACTGCTCTTGATCGCGTTAAGATGTTGTCTGTCCTTCCTATTGCTGCTAAAGAAACAGTTACTAAACAGCTTGAGCCTTCTTCTGGCAACATCATCAGGGACATGCTGAGTAAGTCTAGTAGCTCTGCTAAAGAGAAAGCCATGATTGAACAAGCACAGGCTCTTGGTGTTCCGCTTGAGCGTCTTAAAGCGGCACAGGGATTTGTTCGTCCAGTAGATACAGTCAATGCCACATACGACATGTCTAAGCTTCGTCCTCCAAAGACTTTTGCTCAACAAGAAGATGATGCTAAAGCTAAAGCTCTGCTAGCTGCTAAAAATAAAGATGATGTTGCGCTTGGAAGCGCACAAGCAGAGCTAGTGGTCATTAAATCTATTAAAGATAGTATGACTAGTGAACAAACAAAGTTCTCTGAAAACATTGTCAATCTTAAGAATGCTTCTTTGAACGGTACTCCTGAACAAAAGAAACGTGCTGACGCAGAGTTGGCTAGGATATGGGAGCTTGAGCGCCGTGAAGCTGAAGCTAAGAAAGTTCGTGGAGAGGATAGCGAAGGTAAGGTTCCAAACCTGTCTACGCTCAACACCTTTACTAGCGCTGCTGTTGGTCGTGCCCTTGCTGCGAAGTATGGTGATTTGGTTAAATCAAAACAACTTGCCATCATTGAGAAGCCAGATGGTAGCACAGGCTTTAGCTATGTTGGAACAGATGCTGCTGTTCGTAAAGGTATTCTTGATTTGCAAGCAAGCGCTGCTCAATCTGCACTGTCGTTGTATACCGACAACAAGGGCATGCCAATCAATAGGGATGTTGCCAGCGTATTGAATAGCTTCAAAGCACCAACACAACTTACAGAAGCTGCTCCAGCTACACCAGCGGCAGCAGCACCAGTATTGCCCCCATCAACAAGTGGTGGTAGGCCAGCAGCAGCGCCAACAGTGAGAAATTTCAGGACTGTTGAAGAAGCTGAAGCTGCAAAGCTTCCTAAAGGCACAAAGATTACTATCAATGGACGAACAGCAGAGGTTCAATAAATGGCTATTAAATTCTTAGACGAAGACACATCTGCTGCTCCTAGTAAGATTGTCTTCACAGACGAAACCCCACAGGTGCCGTCAGGTAAAGTTGCGTTTACAACATCAGCACCCGAAGTCGATCTAACTAAACCAGCATTTGGCACGATGGCAAAACCATTCCGTAGGGATGATGTTGCTAAGAAGGTTCAGGCAGAAGCAGAAGCTGAACGCAACAAGCCTAAGTTTACTTACGATGAGTTGTATAGCAATCCAGAACTCTTTAAAGTCATCACCGACTATTCTAAAGTTGCGATGAACTCCACATACAAAGAAGGCACTGACAAGAAAGAGTTTGTTAATAGCTTCATGGCTAACATGCGTGGTGAAGAATGGAATACATTCTCCAATGTTGCTGCTTTGAACAAGCTGCGAAACTCTACTCTACCAGATAGGGAAAAGCTAGCTCTTGGTAATCGTCTGTATGATGAGATTGCAAGTGCTGGTAGCAAGGGTGGTCAACCCGGCGTTGGTCCATATGTAGACATTGCTAAAGCAGCATTGACTGACCTGACAAACTACATTGGTTTTGGTGTTGCTACTGGTCTGAAGAAAACTGCTGCTAAAGAAGCAACTAAGGTTGCCACCAAAGCAGCCCTTGGTGAAGCTGGTGAAGCTGCTGTCAGGTCTAGGATGGCTAGCTTGCTCACGCCAACAGGCATCACTGCTACTACCACTGCCACTGAAGCTGGTTTAGCTGTTGGTCAGAATGTGATTGAACAGAAGAAGAAGCAAGAAGTCGCTGTGGCAATGCGTGAAGAGCCAAAAGACCTTGACCCTGCACAGCTAGGCGTTGCTGCATTGTTCGGTAGCGTTGGTGGATTCCTTGAAGGCCGTACTGCGCTTGCTGTTACTGGTGGTAAATCTGGTGCTGAGCAATTCAGCGAAAAGCTTAGCAAAGCTAAAGTACCTAAAGACCCTAATGCTCCTGTCACAGAGTTTGAGCAAATGATTGCTGACCCTCTCACACAGAACATGGACGATATTGTGTCTCAGTTCAACAAGCAAGAAGGTCGTAGGATTCTTGATGAGATTGACCCTGCCACAGCGTTAACTGATTCAAAGATTCAAAGTGATCTGTCTGCTCGTGCTGTACGAGTGGCAATGCATGTCATTGATGCTGACCCAACCTTCCGTGTAAAACCAAACCAGAAGACAAGTGATGCTATCGCCAGCGTCTTCTCAAATCTAGACACCATTGACGATGCTGTTCTTGAACAAGCCATCCGTAGAGAAGGGCTGAGTGTTGAACAATTTGCACAAGCAAACTTGATGACTGTTTCCGATGCTGCTCGTGTGATGCAGCAATACTCTGCTGCGTCTAAGATTCTTAATCGTATGACTCAGATTGACCCTGAAGCTGCTAAGATTGTCGATGGCTTGTTTAACAAACCAGATGAATATGTATCTGCTCTTGGTCGAATTGGTCAAGGTGTACGCACCCTTGAGCGTGAATCAAAAGCATTTGTTGTTAGCGGCATTGGTACTACAGTGCGTAACGTCATGGGCACAACAGTTGGTCTTACCTACAACTCAGCAGCATCGTTGATTGAGGGAGCAATGTACACTGTTGGTCGCACACTAGATGGTGCTGCCAGCGGTAAGCGTATTGACACAGCAATGAGCAGTCTTGGCGATACATTCCGTGACGCATTCAGCGTCTATGGCTACATGGCTAAGAACGGTTTGTCCACTGAAGTGACGAACAACTTGCTTCAGCACAATCCTGCTTTGCGTAACAATCTGTTAAGCGCTACACAAGAGTCTAGCACCAAAGAACTTTCTAAAGCTGCTCAAGTATTCAACACATTAAACGTAGCACAGGATAGCTTCTTCCGTAAAGCCATCTTCAATGCTGCTGTTGAGAAGCATATGCGCCGTGCCGGTTTAGACATGTATCAGGTCATTGGTGAAGGCAAAGCAATTCCTGCGTCCATCTTGCAGCAAGCTACAGACGAAACGCTGAAGGCAACCTTCTCCTATACACCGAAGGTGCAGAAGAAAGGTATTCAAACATTTGAAGCTGGTGCAGAAGCAGCCGGTAACCTATTTGTTAAAGCAGCTGAATTTCCCGGAGGTAGCTTACTTGTAACCTTCCCACGATTCATGTCTAACGCCATTGCCTTCCAGTACAGATATAGCGTATTTGGTGCAGCCTCTGGTGCAGAAGATATTTATCGTGGAGCGCTTATGAAAGCATCTGGCAGCAATGCCGGTGATGGTTTGATTCGCAAGGGTCAAGAGAATTTAGCCAAGGGTATTGTTGGTACTGCTGCACTTGCTGCCGCATATGACTATCGTCTAAACAACCAAGACACTGATTGGTTTAATATGAAGAAGGACGATGGCGGCACTTACGACACTCGCTCAATCTTCCCACTTGGACCAACGCTTGCTGTTGCTGACTTCATGGCAAAGCGTAAGCTTGGTCTTGAGCCAAAGACAGCTGAAATGATGGAAGCCATTGTTGGTATGAAGATGCCAGCCGGTACACAGAGTCAATTGCTTGATCAGGTGTTTGCTGCAATGTCTTCAGAGAAGGATGCCGATAAGCTTGAGATTGCAATTGGTAAAGTGCTTGGTGATTTCACCGCACGATTCTCACAGCCGTTTGCATTCAAGAGTGCTTACGAGTTTCTTGACTTGTTCCGTGCAGAAGGCTCTATCCAGCGTGACCCTAATGTCATCACTGGTGATAAGACAGTCATGGGAGTACCTGTTCCTGAGATGGTTGAGGCCGGTGTAAGTCGTGTTCAAAGCAAACTGCCAATCCTTAAAGAGAACTTGCCAGAAGCTGTTCCTCGCTTGCGTGATGGTCCAGTATACAAAGAAGGTGAGTTCTTCTACAGCTTGGTTGGTGTTCGTGAAACTCCAGCAAAGAGTCCTGTTGAGTCTGAAATTACTAGACTTGGTATTGACCCGTACAAACTGTATGGCCCTTCGTCTGGTGACAAGAGCTATGATCGTGCCTTTGTTGAAACAGCAAACCCGTTAGTTATTGAAACAATTAAACGGGCAATGAATGATGAGCGATATCAGAAACTAAGCCCATCAGAACAGAAGATGGCGCTTGGTAATTCTGTTAGCGAAATAACTACCATAGCACGAGACATTACTGATGCTAAGTTTATGAGTGACGATCTTCTTCGTGTTAAGAAGATGCAGTTTAATAAGCTTACTAGTGATGAGCGTAAGGTTATCAATGAGCGTTATGCTAAAGACAATCAAGGTAAGACGCTTGAAGAAGCCAATGACTATATGCAAGTTGACGCATATAAGGCAATGCTTGGTGACTTAAGGTTTGCTGTTGGTGGTGTGGTTGCGTCTAAGCTTGCCGGTAAAGCAGCCTCTAACATTCCAGTTGAAGGCTTCTTGTCTAAGCTCAGAACAATGAATGCCCCTTCTGGTACTATGAATGAATCGGTAATTGATAACATTCTCAATAAGAATCTATCTACACCTGTAGCTGCTCCAACAACTACAGCCATCCCAACCGTTAAGAAGACTGTTGCCAAGCAGCCTGTTGTTGAACCATCACCAGCCGCACCAGAAGCCCCTGTAGCGCGTCAAATGGAAGAGGCTATGCCTACCCCTGCTGCCGCTGCTGAAACCGCTCCTATGCTTAATCCGCTTGATGATGCTTCTAAGCAGCTTGATGAAGTCATTCCATCCACTAACACATTCACACCTGATCAGTACGCTGCTGGTGAGAAGCTGATGGCTGAGAATTATGATGCTGCATTCCTAAAGAACTGGAAGATTGCTAATTACGATGACTATATGCAGACTGCTCATGCGTATACTGGTCAAGCTGCTGGTGTTAAATGGAATGAGATGCCAGCAAATCCGTTTGGTAAGAAGGCAGACGATAGCGCTGCGTCTTTGACTGATGAAGTTTTCTATGATGATGAAGGAAACTTATTGAGTGAAGTGATAGCACCAACTAAATCACTTGTTAGGCCACGCCTGTCTGAAGACAAAGCTGAACAGGTGTTGTCTGGTAATTTAAATAAACAAGTTCGTACAACAGACACTGGTCAGCGTAATAACATTATTGCTGAGATTAAGAACAAGCGTGAAGACTCGTTCCTTAGACTGCGTAAAGATTTAAACTTTGCAACGGTTGATGATGAAGTACTTGGTACGCTGCTTGGTGAGTATCGTGCAAAAACAGGTGTTGAACTATCGCCTAAAAATCCTGAGCAACTTGCTGATGCAAAAGGTATGGCTACTAAGTTACAGGCTAGGCTTGAGCAATTGCGTGAGAAGTATAAAGATGTTCCACCAATGCGGCTGTATCACGGCAGCACCACTGAGAATATTGATAGGCTTAAGAAGTCTGGTTTCTTTGACCCATCACAACACACTACCCCTCATGCAGAGATGTATGTTGGCGCACCATCGTTCACTAAAGATTTGAATCTTGGATTTAATGCTGCTACATTCGGTGGTCGCAATCCTCAGAACTATCTGTATACAGAGATTCCTTATGCTGATTACATGTTCTCACGAATTAACATGAGTACTGGTAACTATGATAAGAAAGATATGAACACTATCATTCGTGCCATCACTGGTGCGCCTGATGTTGTTCGTCCTATATCGTTGCCTCGTGCTGGCTTTAATGAGACAGAAGACATGCTGCTTGAGGCTAACAAGCTTCGTGTCAAAGGAAGAAATCCTACGCTGAAAGGTGTGTCAACAGATCGTGAGTTTTCAAATGAGCAATTCAATCAAGCTCTAACTGGCATCAAAACAAAAGCTGAAATCTTAGAAGATCGTGATGTCACAAAAGAGTATATAAAGAAAACTGTTGAGTCAAAGAATCCAAAAGAAGCTGCTAAGCTTGCTTACATGTCGTACACAAGTCTTCGTGATCTGATGAACTCGTACATGAGCATGTCTAAAGGTGCTATTCGTGCTGGCACAGGTCAACAGTATCAATCTACTATAGATCAAATGATTGAATATGGTGATATTGTTAAAGAACTTCCAAGGGTTGCTGATATTCTTGACGGCATAGGAGCTAAACAAAAAGCTCAGAATCTCAGGCAGCTGCGAGAAGTGCTTAATGATTTCTCAGAAACAGATGCTGGTTATCCTGCATCTGCAAAAGCGCAAGACAAACGAAAGCTATCATTGCAAAAGGTGAGGGAGATAACTCCTAAGCTTGCAAGAGGTGGTCTAGCAGCTAGACGCTAAAAATAAAGCCAGCAACTAAGCTGGCTTTTTCATTACTGCTGCACTGCTTTGTGCTTGTCGCTAACCCAATTGGTTAAGTGATTGATGTTTTCAAAGTAGGCAAAGTCAAAGCCTCGCTGCCATTCCTTACCAGCTATGGTGCTAGGATTGTAGCTGTTGACCATCCATCCCTTGTAGAAAGCTTTGTAGCCCTGCTCTGCTTGAATACGCAGTGGTGGAAATCGCTCTGACTTAACCTGCATCTTTACTCTCCATCAGTCGTTCTGCCATTAGGTAGCCCTCAAGCGGCCACAGGTTATTAAGTGCATCCTCATACGCATACTTCTCACCAATGGCAGTATTGAACTTAGAAGCGTCAACACAGGCGCTCTTACCAAGAACAACATATCCGTTCTTCATGTACAACAGACACAGTGTAAGGGTGCTGTTTGGCACAGTTGTGTACACAACCTCTTTAATCCTTGCTGACAAGCTGGTCATATCAACTACTGTTTTCTTTTCTGGTAAATTATTAGGGTGGTTCATATCATATCTTTCAAGCTAGAGATTTTTAGATTGTAACAATCAGATTTTACTGTATAACCATTGCTAGTGTCAACAGTTCCTTTCTTCATAAAGACTGAATCAAGCATGTATTGTTTCTTGTCATACATACCAAGATACCAGCCGACAGTGAAGTCATTCTTGACGCGAACAAAGCAGTAGTAGTCGCACTCTTGGGTTGTATTAAGTGCAGCAATAGAACACTCATAAGTTTCAAGAGGTTTGACACTGGTCTGCTTTGTCTTTACATCAACAGTCTTTCCAGATGGTAACACAAGATCATAGTCATAGGTATTGTTTAGTTCTCCACCCAATACCTGCTGAGCTATGTCTTCACCTATGAAGCCAGCAATGTTGCCAGCACCCCTGATGATGCTGTTGTACAACCTGCCCATCTCTGCTGCTTTATCTCTTGCTTCGACAAGCATAGCTGCACTAACAGCCACCTCAATCATTCTTGCCCTTTGTTGCTAACACCAGCAAGTGTCTTCATTTCAATAAGAAGTTTCTCTAGCGGCTCAAGCTTTAATGCCCTGCAACATGAGATATAAATAGGGTTAAACATCACACCGCTTTCACTGTCCTCAGTGTAGTCTAAGTAGTTTGTAAAGAACTCAGCTACTAGTTTCTTAAGTCGTTCATCATCGCTCATGCTGCTTTCCCCCATACATCATCCCATGTGCCAGTGGTAGCACCCTTGCTGTAGTCTGTGACACGCTGCTCAAAGAAGTTGGTGTGTGATGTACCAAGCATGCCATCAACCCACGGCAGAGGATTCTTCTTGATCTTGTAGATACCCTTCATCCCCATAGATATCAGCCGTCTGTCTGCAATGTAGCGGATATACTTCTTCACTTCTTCTTTGGTAAGCTTTTCGACATCAAGCATTCCAAAAGCAAGATCAATGAAAGCGTCTTCGATGCCCACCATTTCTTCAGCGATAGTTTTAATCTGCTCAGGTGTAGTTTCATCTTTGTGGTGTTTAACATATTCACGATATACCTTTATCATGCCTTCAGCATGTTGTGTTTCATCAACAATAGACCATGCAATGATCTGACCCAACCCCTTTAGCTTACCATTTCGTGCGAAGTTTAGCAACATAACAAAGCTGGAGAATAGCTGCATACCTTCACCGAATGCGCTGATGGTGGCAATCTTTGCAGCCATCGGTGCGTCATCCAATCCTTGCACATAGTCATGCTTCTCCACCATTTCCTTGTGCTGCAAGAACTCATTGTATGTAGACTCAGGCAAGCCAAGTGTTTCAATCAAATGAGCGTATGCTGCCACATGCAAAGCTTCGCGTGAGGCAAAGCCTGACAGCATCATCTTCACCTCTGGCTGCTTGAACACAGGGATGTAATGGTCATGGTATCCACTGCCAATATCCAGATCACCCTGCACAAAGAAGCGCAGTATCTTTGTCAGAAACTCCTGCTCATCCTTCTTCAGCTTCTTGTAGTCTTTAACATCCTCAGACATTGGCACTTCAGTGTGCAGCCAATGGCTCTGCTCATGTTGCAGCCAAGCATCGTATGCCCACGGATACTTAAACGGTTTGAATGTAATACGCTCTTCGGTAATGTCGCCAACTTTATTCATATCATCCTTCGCAAGCTAAGCAGGTGTCACCATCTACAATTTGTTTCAAATCAATCTCATCTTCAATGCGCTGTCGTTTAATCTGTGAGCCAACCTTGTCAGCCTTCTTGACCTTCTCTGAGCGCAGATAGTATAAGCTCTTTAGTCCATTCTTCCATGCCATGAAGTGGATGCTGTGCAAATACTTGATGCTCACAGTCGCTGGAAAGAACAGATTCACACTCTGACCCTGATCAATGTACTTCTGGCGATCAGCAGCATGCTCAATAATCCATCGCTGGTCAATCTCCATCGCTGTCTGGAACACTTCCTTGATGATGTCAGGGATGTCTAGATGCTGCACAGAGCCGTCATTGCTGATGATTGATGCCCATGTGTCATCATCGTTCAAGCCAAGCGCCTCAAGCTCTTTAACAAGAAATCTATTCTTATGAACAAACGCACCAGACAATGTATCTTGACGGTATACATTAGCGCGATAAGGCTCGATTGATGGGGATGTATTACCCATGATGAGGCTGCTGCTGGCATTAGGCGCTACTGCCATGTGATGGCTAAAGCGGCGAGGCTTCTCAGAGAACATAGAGTCAGGACATGGACCACGAAGCTCAACCAAAAGCTCATCTGCTTTGAGACATTGTTTGTGAATGTGCTTGAAGATTTCGATGTTGACACTCTTAGCCATCACACCATCAAAGCTCATGCGTTTCTTTTGCAGATAAGCATGAAATCCTAACGCGCCCAACCCGACACTACGTTCCATAGTGGCACTGACTTTAGCACGTTCAATAGGGCTAGGAGCGTTGTCGATAAAATACTGAAGTACATTGTCCAGCATTTCCATAACATCGTTGATAAAATGTTCATCGTGTTTCCAATCATCGTAGTACTCAAGGTTCAAAGAAGACAGGCAACATACTGCTGTGCGTTTCTCACTTGTTGGCAAGAAGATTTCAGTGCATAGATTGCTGCCATTAATGGTGAGTCCCTTGTCCTTGAGCCATTGTGGTACAGCAGCATTGGCTGTGTCAATGAAGACAAGATAGGGTTCACCAGTTTGCATGCGAAGATCAAGAATCTTTTGCCACAGATACTTAGCAGACACCACTTCAACAACTTGTTGATTAGATGGATTGACTAGCTCAAAGGCATCGTCAGCATCAGGGTCTTTCATGCATGCATCAATGATGGACATGAACTTGTCAGACAGATTGACACCATGATGCAAGTTCAATGTGCGTAGGTTCTGATCACCTGTTGGCTTACGCATCTCAAGGAAGGCAATGATGTCTGGATGATTGATGTTGAGGTAGGCAGCATAGCTACCGCGCCGTGTGCTACCCTGCTTGTAGGCCAATGAACTAGCGTCATAGATTTTCAAGTGAGGCATGATGCCAGCAGACTTGTCATCGCTGTTGCGGATACCCATGTGGATACCGACACCACCACCTAACATCGAGAGCCAGTTAGTTTCAGATAGATTATCAACAAGACCCTCTGCACTGTCATCAATATAGTTAAGAAAGCAACTGATAGGCAAACCACGCTTAGACCTACCGAAAGATAAGATAGGCGTAGAATAACTAAGCCAGTGCTTACTACTGTATTCATACAGCCTCTGAGCATGTGCAGCATTGGTTGCAAACGCTGACGATACAGCAGCAAAGCGCTCCTGTGGGCTAGTCTCATCGTCACGCATGTAGCTTTCTTTAAGCCTTTGAAGTCCAAGTTCGTCAAATAAAGAGTCTCTAGAGATGTCCAATACCACTGGGTATTTATTCATAATGCTATTCATGTTCCTATTCAGGCGGGTGAAAAAGGGGCCGAAGCCCCTGTTGATGAAGTGGTTGCGGGTGAAGGATTCGAACCTCCGTCCTTTAGGTTATGAGCCTAATAGTCTGACCACTGACGTAACCCGCGCTAATTAGAAACAGTAGTTATACCTGATTCATCACCCTTGCTTTCTTTATTTTCATCCTGTATTGTTTCTGCAACAGGAGGGGTTGCTTTTCTGCCATTCTCAATAGCCTCTGTTAGGCAAGCAATGATGGCGTATCTGATTAGAAATTCTTTAGCATCTTCATCAAGATAGATGTTGCAATCAGCAGACCCGTCTTCGTTCTCTTTAATAGATTCAACTGTGATTTTCATTTCATTTTCCTTATACTTAGTTTACCACCTGCAACAAGTCCACCTATCAACGCAAGTATAGCAATGATTGCTGGCACATACAACGGAGCCGTTATTAACCACCAACTCCAATCAATATAGTTTGTAAGTTTAAGCCCAATAAATAGCAGGGCAAGCAATGGTAGAAAGTTCATTTCATTTTCCTTTCAAGTTTTTCTTGGGTAGTTTTCTCTTTATGGCAAGGTTTGCACATCACTTGAAGCCCATCAATCTCACAGAACATTCTAGTGATGTACACATCCCAACTGATGAAGCCCTTCTTAGGGTCAACGACAGGGTAGATGTGGTCTACCTGTACATCAGCAGCAACAAAGATGCCATCACAGGTAACGCACTTATAGTGCATTGCAATCTTACCAGTTTTTGCATTAACCTTCTTACCGACAAAGGCTTCTTTCAAAGACTTGTACTTAGGAGGCCAGCGTCTGGACGCAGCACGAAGCGCCGAAGTGATGAAGCTTCGGAACCTCGCGTCAGTCCATTCACCGGAGTTATGCATTTGGCACAGTGTTTGTTACAACATTAGACATGTCAACATTGTATGTTGCTGCCCGTAAGATGTCACGAACAATCTCGCAAACTTCTGTAATGTCGTATGCAATGTAGTCTTGTTGAGAAAACTCTTCGTTGTATGTGACGATGAAACCATTACTGGCTAAATGGATAACAATGTTTTCCATCATAGTCCTTCAATATCAACACGGGTAAACATAACCTCCTGAGCATCAAACCTGTACAGCCCGTAAGATATCTGATCTTTAATTTCTTCAATGAGATAATCCTCATTGCTGTAAGCAGCACCAAGATCATCTACATCTACATGAAACTCAACAGTGACAGTAGCTTTAGCCATTAGTTTTCTCCAAAGTTTTATCCAGATCAAACGCCAGCAAGAATAGCAAGCAGCACATAGCGTGTGCCAGATGGCTCTTACCTGTCTCAGCATCAAGCTTCTCACCACTGGCGTATGCTGACATGTGACGGAACGCTGCATCAATGTAGCGCTGCCGTGCGTTAGGCACCTTCTTCCAGTTGTCAGGAGCATACTTCCTTGCACCAATGGTCAGCACCTTCACCACTTCGTCAAGGGCTTTGAAAGGAACCAGAGTCCATTGAGGTTTGTCCTGATCAAACTTAACACCAGCCTTAGTTGCGTATCTCAAAGAATCGTAAGTGTGACCCTTAATTTCCTGTTGTCGTTCAGAAAAAATAGTCTTGCCAACATGTGTATCAGGAACGCTAGCTAAAAAGTCTTTGGCAACCCAGTTGCAATAGTTATGACAGGTGTAACAAGGCTCCTCTTCTCTCACTTGGTTTAGATAGAAACAACCATTGCAACTATTCCTCATTGCATACCTCCAACTGTTTTGCTATTAACAGTGAGTGACAAACCTTCCTCTGTAGCTATCATAGTTTGAATATCAACATCATCAGCATCACCGTACACCTTAGCGCACTCAATCATGATCTTTTCTGTAAGCTCTGAATCACTCTCCATCATAGGGATAGTAGTGGCTACCAACATTGCCATGCTGATCAACTCACGGATGCTATCTTCTGGCATTGTTATAGGTCCAATACCAGCAATCAATACTTCAAAACCTCCATCCCATTCTTCGCCTTCTACAATGATTGGACGCAGTATCATCGCCACATCATTTGGTTTCATGTCTTCTCTGGTGGGTTCCATAAAGGTTCGTCCTTTGTTCTGCGTAAATAAAGTAATCGAGCATTCTCAATTACACGATCTTCATTACCATCATATGCTTCTACACAACGACAGTACATGTCGTATTCATAGACACAATCACTGAGTATTTTGTTAGCCTTTACAGGACCAACACCTTTGATACCGATGATGTTATCTGCTGTATCTCCTGTCAATATCTGACAGTATAGTTTGAATAAGCCTTCTGCTTCACTTACATAGTAGCCCTGCTTCTTTACGAAGTTGTAGTGCCACCCTGCTACTTGATCAATGTCCTTATCCAATGACACCATGATGCCACTATCACCATGCTCAGTGCCAGCAATAGCAACATCATCGTCAGCTTCTTGCCCTTCAGAAACACAAGCGCCCCATTCCTCTATCATATGCTTGCGTAATGCTGGCAAATGTTCAGGCTTTGGGGCAATCCTATTTCCTTTGTAGACCGCTGTTGTTGCAATGTCATACCGGAAGTTATTCTTTCCAGTGAGAAACAATTGCCAACTATCTACGAAGCAATCAGGATATGTGCTGTCAACACCGCATACAAGAATGTCTGTTAAGTAACTATCAAGCCTACGCCTAGCAGTGACTTCATTTTCATTCTCGCATGCGAATGCTATGCGGTAGGCAACAATGTCACTGTCAATCAGTGCTATTGTCATTACCAATCACAAGATGTCATCATCATCGAGATCACCACCAACAGCATACTCAACCAAGTCAGTGATGATAAGCTTACGCAGGGAAGGGCTAACGCCTTTCTTGTTTTTATATGTCCAATCGTAGCTGCCGACCAGAGCTTTACACTTGCTGCCATTACCGATCTGTCCAGTAATCTCATCACCATCTGTATCGTATACCCGAATAGGCTTCTCAGATTTACATGTGATGTATTTACCCATGTCGGCTTTCTTGTCTTCACCGATCTGCACACTGATACCCATCTGTTCAAACGCAGCGGCTGCTGCATCAGAGAGGTTGCACAGGTTAAGTTGGAACTTTCCGCTCATCTCATTGATCTTGTCATGCTGACACCAGAACACATCTGCTTTAATCTTGATAGCTTTAACTTCTTCAGTCATATCATTTCCTTTTTAAAAACAGTAGCACTAACGAGGCTACCTATGCCGCTTCTTTTACTAAAGAAGAAAACCCTATTGTACAACAAGCTTCTCAGCTTCTGCAATGTAATAATCGTAGTCAATATCATTGCCGAAGTCTTTGATGTTGTTGCATGTCTTAACATTCCAGCTGCTGTCAATTGACAACCTTCTATCTTCACCACCCTCAATCAATGCTGGCATGATTTTAACCAGCTTACCACCATCTTTGCAAGCGTAGTAACGACAAATGTTTTGCTGTTGTATTTCAGTACCATCATCCATCACCAGCATAAG
>Ga0315903_10004205_pt1 | contig 19361 bp, 29 predicted proteins | sample LakEriMetagenome_7_FD_203524 | JGI IMG/M metagenome (GOLD analysis project Ga0315903, IMG submission 203524) | Freshwater fungal communities from buoy surface, Lake Erie, Ohio, United States - Buoy 2 MA119 | ecosystem: Environmental > Aquatic > Freshwater > Lake | place: USA: Lake Erie, Ohio...
AGGTATTTGCTGCCCATGATGCCGATACCGATACAAGCGCCAATCGCGCCCATGCCGATGATGAGACCAGATGCCAGTGCGACGTAACCGAGGACGTGTTCCATTTAATTGCTCCTATGGATGATGAAAAAAAGTGAAGAAAAACCTGAAATAGATGCTCAATGAGCATCGTGCGCTTGACCGATGTAGACCAAGGTCAACATCATGAAAATGAAGGCTTGCAAAGCCACGATCAAGATATGGAAGATGGCCCAAATAGAGCCAGCGATCACATGACCGATAGGCATCAAGATGCCTGTCAATGACAAGGCAGCCGTGCCGCCCATCAAAGCGATCAACATGAAAATCAGTTCGCCGGCATACATGTTGCCGAATAATCGCATACCGTGCGACACGGTTTTGGCGACGAATTCAATCATTTGGAACACAAAATTGAAGGGCCACAAAATGGGGTGCGCACCGAAGGGCGCTGTGGTCAACTCATGAAACCAGCCGCCAAGTCCCTTGATCTTGATGTTGTAGTAAATACAAATTAGCAAAACAGAGACAGACATGCCCAGTGTGGTGGACAAGTCGGCAGTAGGCACAACGCGGAAATAATGAATACTGCTGTCAAGACCCGTCATGACAAACAAGGAATGGAACAAGTCAACTGGCAAAAAGTCCATGGAATTCAACAAGAATATCCAGACAAACACTGTCAGCGCCAAGGGAGACACCAACTTGCGGCTTTCGGCATTGTGAATAATGCCTTTGGCCTGGGTGTCCACCATTTCATACAAAATTTCAACCGCGGCCTGAAAACGACCGGGAACACCTGAGGTGGCCTTGCTGGCCGCCTTCCACAACAAGAAGCTGCCAACAACGCCCAACAAAATGCCCCAGAAAATGGAGTCGATGTTGAAGACTGAAAAGTCAATCACACCTGACATCTCTTTATTTTGGAGATGCTTCAGATGGTGGCCAATGTATTCACCGGCGCTGGGAGCGTTTGCAGCTGACATTCTCTAGGCTCTTTAAAAATTAACTCTAACTTTTCGATTCAGCCAACCGGGTGGAACACTTTGCGCCATGCAAACACCACCCAATAAACTTTCATCGTGACCACAAGGCCTACCAACATGGCAGGCCAGCTTAAATCTTTGACTAACCAGATTGCCGCGTACAACATGGCAATCGTGAGTCCAATCTTAACCATCTCCCACAGCAAAAACGCAAAAACCGCAGTTCCTGTGTTGATGGTGCTGGTTTTGCTGGTTAGGCCCCGCGCGAACAACGCTGCAGGAACAACCACCGCCAAGGCGCCATACGCTGCCGACCATGCCGCCGAAACTAGCCCCGTGAAAAGCCAAGTAAGGGCTGCAACAGCCAAACCAACCAACACTTGCGCCAAGACCACTCGCCAAATGGAGAGGAGGGGTTGCTGAAGTCGCAAGTTTTGAACTTCTGCTGCTGTCAAGGGTCTGAAGTCTTCAGCGCCCTTGGCATCATCCCATTTGCCCTCTTCATCTCCAAAGCCTTGTGGCGGTATTCTGACCATGTTTGTTGACATCTAGGTTACAGATACCCTTGGTTCCGCAAAGTTCACGATTGTAAGTGAAAACCCATGCCTCAAAAAAGGCCCACAATCGAAAGGCTATTTAGCCATCATTGCCAACAAACCGGTCTTTTAACATGTACGAACTCTTTAAATTTGCGCACCTGGCTGCTGCCATTGTCTGGATGGGCGGCATGGCGCTCATGATTTGGGCCATTCGTCCGGTGGCCATTGCACAGTTGGAGCCCGTTCAACGTTTGCCGCTTTTGACGGGCATCTTGTCGCGTTTTTTCAAAATGGTGGGGCTTTGCGTGTTGATCCTCCTCGCAACGGGCGGCCTCATGTTGATGGGTGTCGACATGCGCCTTGCGCCCAGAGGCTGGCATGCCATGCTGGGAATTGGACTTTTGATGTGCCTCATTTTTGGTCATTTGTACTTTGGCCCCTTCCGGAAATTAAAGCTGACTTTGGCAAACGAAGACCTGCCTGGTGCTGGCGCTCAATTGGCCAAAATTCACCGGCTGGTTCTTATAAACTTTGGCCTTAGCTGGTTGGCAGTGGGTGCAGTGGTCATTTGGCGTTAATCAAACCCGCGGCCCCTTCCTTGGCTTTTCAACATCCAAATTTATGAGTGCCTCTTCACAGCCCCCCATTTCTAACGACGTTCAAAGAGAATCTCTGATTGAATACCCCTGTGACTTTCCAGTCAAAGTCATGGGCGCAAGGGTGGACGGTTTTGCAGAAGCCATGTGCCAGGTTGCCCAACAATTCGACCCCAGCTTCGATCCGGCCACCCTTGAAATGCGGGCCAGCAAAGCAGGCAATTACCTGAGTGTGACACTCACCATCAGGGCCACAAGCCGAGAGCAACTGGACAATCTTTACCTCGCCCTCACAGGGCACCCCATGGTCAAAGTAGCGCTCTAATTCAAGCCCCATTTATGCAAGTCAAACATCTCGGTCTGGTCCCCTACACGGACGCCTACCAAGCCATGCAAGACTTCACTTTGCAACGCACAACAGCGACAGTCGATGAGTTGTGGCTGTGCCAGCACCCTCCGGTGTTCACCCAAGGTTTAGCTGGCTTGGCCAGCCACGTTCTCAGTCCCGGCACCATCCCGATCATCGCCACCAACCGAGGCGGTCAAGTGACCTACCACGGGCCAGGACAAATCATGGCCTATCCCTTGCTGAATTTGCAGCGTGCGGGATACTTTGTCAAAGAGTACGTGTACCGACTTGAAGAGTCGATCATCCGCACCTTGGCTCACTTTGGCGTGACGGGCCACCGTGTTGCCAATGCCCCAGGTATTTACGTGCGTCTGGCAGACCCCTTCGCGCACACCGCCTTGACAGGGCCCGTGCTACCCAACGACCCCTTCAAAGGCTTGGGGAAAATCAGTGCTTTGGGCATTAAAGTTTCACGCCATTGCAGCTATCACGGGCTGGCGCTCAACGTGAAAATGGACCTTGAACCCTTTGACCGCATCAATCCTTGCGGCTATGCTGGTTTGCAATCGGTCGACCTTTTTACAATCGGGGTGAACACCTCTTGGGAAGAAGCGGCAGACGTATTGGCGCACAAGCTCGCCGCCCTGCTGGCAACCTGACACTGAAAGAATGCAATGACCAAAGAATTGAGCGCCACAGGCCCTGTTGTGCGCGAGGCGCAATCGCAAGAAAACTACGACCCCATGGCCAAGCAAAAAGCTGCCGCCAAGTTGTCGCGTATTCCCATCAAAGTTATGCCCGGCGAGGTACTGAAAAAGCCAGACTGGATTCGCGTGAAAGCCGGTTCACCCACCACACGCTTTTATGAAATCAAGGACATCCTTCGCAAAAATAAATTGGTCACTGTTTGCGAAGAAGCCAGCTGCCCCAACATTGGCGAATGTTTTGGCAAAGGCACGGCCACCTTCATGATCATGGGTGACAAGTGCACTCGGCGTTGCCCATTTTGTGACGTCGGTCATGGCCGACCCGACCCATTGGATGTCAATGAGCCGAGCAGTTTGGCGCGCACCATTGCCGACTTGAAGCTGAGTTACGTGGTGATCACCAGTGTCGATCGCGACGACTTGCGAGATGGCGGCGCTGGCCATTTCGTTGACTGCATTCGCGAAACGCGTGCACTTTCACCGAAAACTCAAATTGAAGTTTTGGTCCCCGACTTTCGCGGACGCGACGATCGCGCGTTGGAAATTTTGAAGGCGGCACCGCCCGATGTGATGAACCACAATTTAGAAACCGTGCCACGCTTGTACAAAGAAGTACGGCCCGGTTCCGACTACCAATTTTCTTTGCAGTTGTTGAAAAAATTCAAAGCGCTGTTTCCGCATGTTCCAACCAAAAGCGGCTTGATGGTGGGCCTGGGTGAAACGGACGAAGAAATTTTGCAAGTGATGCAGGAAATGCGCGATCACAACATCGAAATGCTCACCTTAGGGCAGTACCTCGCGCCGTCCACCAGCCACCTGACCGTGAAGCGCTATGTTCATCCTGACACCTTCAAAATGTTTGAAGAAAAAGCCTACGCGATGGGCTTCAAACATGCAGCAGTAGGTGCCATGGTGCGTTCAAGTTATCACGCCGACCAACAAGCGCACGATGCAAGTTTGGCACGCTGATGAAGCCTAGCCTTCGAGCCACTTGGTTGGCCTTGGGCGCCATTGCGTTGTGGGCCACATTGGCGCCTGTGGGCGTGCGTTTGTCGCACTTGCCACCTTTTTTAACAGCAGGCTGCGCGCTTTTAATTGGCAGCTTGGTGGCATTGCCTTGGTCAGGTTTTCGATGGCGCCTGGCCATCGTGCCCGCTCAAACTTTGGCACTTGGCATCTATGGTTTGTTTGGCTATCACTTTCTGTTGTTCTTGGCATTTCGCAAAGCGCCCGCGGTTCAAGCCAATTTGGTGAACTATTTGTGGCCTTTGTTGATTGTGGTCTTGGCGCCTTTGTTTCTCAAAAATAGCCGGTTGCACTTTCGTCAAGTGATTGCAGCACTGGCCGGCTTAACCGGCGCAATTTTGGTGGTGACCAATGGACAAGCTGTGTCTGTTGATTTCAATTTTGGCTACTTAGCTGCCTTGGCTTCTGCTTTCATTTGGGCCACCTACTCGCTCATGACACAGCGGGTTGCAGCCTTTCACACTGCGGCCATCGGTAACTTTGGTTTTGTCTCTGGTATCTTGGCTTTGTTGTGCCACTTCATGTTAGAAACACCCGCGACTCTGAGCTTGAACGATGCTGGCTTGCTGACATGGATGGGCCTTGGCCCTTTGGGTCTGGCCTTTTATTTATGGGACGCCGCATTGAAGAATGGCAACGCACAACACATTGGCTTGCTGAGTTTTTTAACGCCTCTTTGCTCGACCTTGTTACTGTTGATTGACAGGCAAGAAGCACTCACAAATTTGGTGGCCTTGGCGGGCTTGTTAATTGTGGGGGGAGCTTGGTTCGGGCGACCTCACAGCGCCACAGAGGCCGCCAACGATCCTCAGTTTGAAATCAAATCAACCCACACTTAGTGGGCCATCGCGCTAGTTGTTCATCAAGCTCGATGGGTCATCTGACTCAAGCACTTGTTGCGCAAAGGCTTTGAGCTTTTCAGTGTCAGACCGCAAAATTTGCTGCTTCACCTGCAGCACTTGTGAAGGGTGCATGGAAAAACTTTTCAAGCCCATGCCCAACAACAAACGGGTCATGCTCACATCTCCGGCCATCTCGCCACACACAGAGACACTCTTACCTTGCGCTGCACCCTCGGCAATGGTGTCGGCCACCAGCCGAAGTACCGCAGGGTGCAAGGGGTCGTACAAATGGGCCACGCTTTCATCTGCACGGTCAATGGCCAAGGTGTACTGAATGAGGTCGTTGGTACCTATCGACAAATAGTCAAAGTGTTTTAAAAACAATTTAAGCGACATCGCTGCAGCTGGAATTTCAATCATGGCACCAAGTTGTACAGGCCCATAAGCCACACCGCGGGCATCCAAGTCGAGCTGCGCCTGCTTGAGCAAGGCCAGCGTCTGGTGAATTTCGCTGGCATGCGCCAGCATAGGCACCAGCAGATTCACTTTGCCCAAAGCAGCCGCCCTCAAAATAGCCCGCAGTTGGGTTAAAAACATTTCTGGATCGGCCAAGCTCCAGCGGATGGCCCGCAAGCCAAGCGCGGGATTTAAATGGGCCGCATCGTGCCGCGCTTCATCCAAAGGCTTGTCTGCCCCCACATCGACTGTGCGAATGGTGACGGGCAAACCCTTCATCCCTTCTACGGCACGTCGATATTGCTCGAATTGCTCCTCTTCATCTGGCAAATTGCCTTGCCGCCCCATGAATAAAAATTCACTGCGAAAAAGTCCAACACCGACAGCACCGACCAACAAGGCGGCGTTGGCATCTTCCGGCATTTCAATATTCGCAAGCAATTCAATTTTTTGGCCATCCAAGGTGACCGAAGGTGTGTGGCGAAGGCGAGTCAGCCGTTCGCGCTCTAAATCACCTTGTCGCTGCTTGAAGCCATACTCCGCCAAGATGATGGATGAAGGGTCAACAATGACCACGCCCGCATCACCATCGATGATGATCCAATCGTCTTGTCGAATCAGTTGACTGGCGCTGCGGGCACCGACCACCGCAGGAATGTCTAAGCTTCTGGCCACAATGGCAGTATGAGACGTTTTCCCGCCAACGTCTGTCACAAAACCAGTGAACACACTTTGCTTAAATTGCAACATGTCAGCAGGCGACAAGTCATGCGCGACCAAGACCAATGGCACGTCCAAGGTGTCGCCCAATTGCAGTTCTTGTTGGGGCCTTGCTTGCGGCTTGGTGCGCACAACATGGGCGTTGCCGCCTTTTAAAAAATGAAGCACACGTTCTGTGACTTGCTCGAGGTCTGACTTTCGCTCGCGCAAATAAGCGTCTTCCATTTCGTCGAACTGGCGACCAATGACTTCCATTTGACTGCTGAGCGCCCACTCTGCGTTGTAAAGCCGCGTTTCGATCCAATGCTTCACACTCAAAGACAAAGTTTCGTCTTCAAGCAGCATCAAGTGAACATCTAGCAAGGCGCCCAATTCTGGTGGCGCATCGGCGTTCAGTTCATTTTGTAGGCGTGTTAACTCTTCGACTACGGCGTTACGGGCTTTTCGCAGACGGTCAATTTCTGCACCCACTTGATCGGGCTGAATGAAGTAATGGGCAACGTCAACACGGCTAGAAGCCACCAGCACCGCGCGTCCAATGGCGATGCCTCTTGCAACGGCCAAACCATGAATGCTGAATGTCATTCACCCTCGCCAAATTTATCAGCGATCAACGCCAGAACAGCATCTAAAGCTTCTTGGGCTTGATCACCTTCGGTGTCGATCGTGACTTCACTGCCGATCCCTGCTGCCAGCATCATCACGCCCATGATGCTTTTGGCATTGACTCTGCGCTCGCCTTTGGCAATCCAAATTTCACATGAAAAACCTGCCGCCAACTTGGTTAGCTTGGCGGAGGCACGTGCGTGTAAACCGAGCTTATTGCTGATGGTCGTTGTAGCTTGGGGCATTTCGAAGTCCTGATTAATTTTGCGGCGCAGTACACCCTACGGGCATGATGCCTTGTGAGCCACCCGCTTGGGCACGCGCAGCCAAAGCATCTAAAGTTTCATGGCGATAACAAACGCTTCGCAACAACATCGGCAAGTTCACCCCAGTAAGCAATCGGGTATCAATGCCATCGTTGAGTTTTTGCGCGACATTGGAAGGTGTAGCGCCAAACACGTCACTCAAAAGCAGCACTTCTGGGGTGTTCAATTGGGCCATGGCGGCCTTGGCCAGCACCAGGCTTTCTTCAGGACTGGCATTCGGTGCAATGTCCAATGCCTGAACACCTGCAGCACATTCTGGGAAGACATGCAAAGCGCAATCTCGCAAGGCCGAAGCCAGCGGTGCATGTGCGACGATGAGAATTCCAATCATGCTGAATTATCGCGGTTTGCCCAATGAAAATAAACATAGGACATGACAGCGCACAAACCAAACACTGAAAAAGCCGCTTGAAAAGCCAAAACCGGCGGCCATCCAAGCGACTTGAACAAGTCAATGCCCAATCCGATGCCCCACTGAACCACAAAAACACCGCCGAATATCACGAGGTTGTAGGCAGAGAGTGCGCGTCCTGCCAAATGAGATGGAAAGGCCATGCCAACGGAGGGTTGCGCCAATGAAACAAAGGTGCTGCTGATGCAAAACAAGCTTAAGGCCCAAGCTGTGTGGTCGCCCAGTTGGGGGCCCGACACAATGATCCAAGCCAGCACCACGAAGCTAATAGGCTGGCCCCATGAAATGATTTGATTGGGCAAAATGCCACGCTTTGCAAAACGTGGCGTGATCAGGCCCCAAGCCCAGAAAGTCACCAGCATGGCCAAGTTAATGCCAAACAAGCCCGTTGCGGCATCCAGCGGCGAGTAGCCTCCCACCACGGTCATCCAAGGCCCCACCCAAAGTGTCTGAAGGGCTAACAAGCCACCGTAGCAAAAAAAACCAATTGGGGCCATTTGCCAAAAATAGGCACTGCGCCAAATGGGGCCATAACCTTCTTCTGTATTGTCAGCTTGTGATGCTGGGTCTGTTTCTGGTTTTGTCCACACAGGCACCAGAACATAGATCATGACCATTGACAAAACGACCAGCACCGCCAAGCCTACAAAAATAGCTCGCCACCCCATGATCGGCATCAGCCATTGGATCGGTAAGGTGGAAGAAACCATGCCCAAAGAGCCCGTCATGAGCATCCAAGAGTTGGCCCGCAACTGAGCGCCTGGTGTCATCCATCGCCTATAACCCGTTAAGGGTGCCATTAAACAAGCGCTCACCCCCACACCACATAAAACACGGGCCAGCCAAAGGCCCATGAAACTTTGGGCCAATGCAAAAGCGATGCAACCCAATACGGCCACGACCAAGAACGACAACAAAACTTTTTTAGGCCCATGCTTGTCAAGCCATTTGCCCAAAGGAAGTTGAGTGGCTGAAAATCCGAGAAAGTAGCCCCCCGCAAGCAGACCCAAATCTTGGGCTGAAAGCGACAACTCTTGGGTCAAAGTGGGAGACAAGGTCGCCGTGATCGCACGTATCAAGGCTGACAAAAAATACGCAGTTGCAAAGGCCAGAAAGACCCCCACCATGTGTCGGCGTTCTAAAAAGGGACTGGTCGTTAGGTTCATGGCAACTTCATACTTTCAAACAATAGATCTGCGCCAGGGTCTTGCTTAAGGCTTTGGTTTTGGTAAACCACCGCATGCACGACGCGCACAGAAGCGCCCTCTAAATGGGCAAACCATACCGCATGGGCACGGACAGGCTGACCCTTGGCCGTTGTGCCGATGGCCTTTAAACGCAGCGCGCCTGGCAAAGCAGCCATCCGGCTAGGCATCCAGTTTGCATCTTCAATTTGTTGGGCACGCATATTTTGCAAGGTGGCTTGGCGCCAACCTTTCAAAAGCTCTGCGCGATCGGCATCGGCGCTGAGCTTGGCAGACATGACTGCCCAGACTGCGTCTCCCGCCTCGCAGCCGATCACCGACAACTCCAAGGCTTGGCCAGCCATGGTGACGGGTTGGGTCGTTTTGTCAGGCTTGCAGGGCAACTCGAAACTGAGCGTGGTACCTGGCATTTGAACCGTTCGCCAATTTAAACTGGGCTGGCATGCGCTAAGTCCCAGGACTGAGAAAAAAACTGCTGCTGCGTTCTTCAAAAAATTTTTGAGCATTGACTGATTATCAACGCCAGCTTGTGACTTTTTTTTCGCGACAATGAGGGCATGAACTCATTAGACGGTATTCGCATCCTTGACCTCTCCCGTGTCCTAGCGGGCCCTTGGTGTACTCAAACTTTGGCCGACCTTGGGGCCGACGTGATCAAAATTGAGCGGCCTGGCGCCGGTGATGACACGCGGAGTTGGGGCCCACCTTTCCTGAAAGATGCTGAAGGAAATGACACTCCCGAAGCCGCATATTATCTCGGGACTAACAGAAATAAGCGCTCACTTACGTGCGACATTTCTAAACTCGATGGCCAAGTTTTGATCCGTGAGTTGGTGGCGCATTGTGATGTCTTCATTGAAAATTTCAAGGTCGGTGACATGGCCCGTTATGGCCTGGACTACCCCAGTTTGAAAGCGATTAACCCTCGGCTTGTGTATTGCAGCGTCACTGGCTTTGGGCAGACCGGCCCCTACAGTGATCGGGCTGGCTATGACTATGCGGTCCAAGGCATTGGCGGCCTCATGAGCGTCACCGGCGAACGCGATGACCTTGGCGGCGGCCCTCAAAAAGTGGGGGTAGCGGTAGCCGATTTATTCACGGGCATGTATGCCAGCGTTGGTATTTTGGCAGCCTTGCGGCACGCCGAAAAAACAGGTGAAGGCCAATATGTCGACATGGCCTTGTTGGACACTCAAGTGGCCATGCTCGCCAATTTGGGCGCCAACTATTTGGTCAGTGGCAAGACCCCTGGGCGTGCTGGCAATGCTCACCAAAACATCGTGCCTTATCAAGTGTTTGAAGTGAGGCCTGCAATGAATGCTGTTTCTGATGCTCGAGATCATTTGATTTTGGCGGTCGGCAATGATGGGCAATTTGCCAAGTTTTGTGATGTAGCAGGGCACCCAGAATTGGCCACTGATGTGCGCTTTAGCAAGAACACAGAGCGCGTGAAAAACAGAAAAGTGCTGGTGCCATTGCTCGAGAAGATCATGATGACAAGGACCAAAGCGCAGTGGTTACCTGCTCTTGAAAAGGCCAAAGTTCCTTGCGGTGCCATCAACAATTTGTCTGAAGTATTTGCCGACCCACAAGTGCTTGCTCGCAACATGATCAACACTTGGCAGCACCCCCATCAAAAAGATTTACAACTGGTTGGCAGCCCCTTGAAACTCAGCCTCACCCCCGTGCGGGAAGACCATGCGCCGCCTCAATTGGGGCAACACAGCGCTCAGATTCTGAATGAAGTGCTGGGTTACAGCGAGACACAGATTGAACAACTTCAAAGCAAAGGCGTGATCTGATGGCGCAGTACTTATTGGTTCACGGTGCTTGGCATGGTGCTTGGTGCTGGCAGCATGTGAGCGAAGGCCTGATTCGCGCGGGCCACAGCGCACACGCCTTGACGCTCACAGGCTTAGGCGAGCGATCTCACTTGCTGCATCGAGGCATTGATTTAGAAACCCATGTGCAAGATGTGCTGCAAGCGCTAGATGCACAAGAGATGCAAGACGCCATTTTGGTGGCGCACTCTTATGCGGGCATGCTGGGCACAGCGGTCGCCGACAGGCGTCCCCATAGATTGAAGCACTTAATCTACCTTGATGCCGTGGTTCCCAAACCTGGTGAAAGCTGGAGTAGCACACATGCCAGTGCCACGCAAAAGTCGCGCATCGATGCTGCGGCTGAAAGCATCAACAACAGTTTTCCACCGCCCGACCCTTCTGTGTTTGGTTTGTCTGCCGAAGGCTACGATTGGGTACAAAGGCGTCAAACCCCTCATCCCGGCGGGACCTATCAGCATGTGTTGCAGTTTGATGCGGCTCGCGTTGCAAGTGTTCCTCGCACCTTCATCAATTGCACGGTGCCACCCCTGGCGACCATCGATGCAGTGCGCCGCCGAGTGCTAGATCCAAATTTTTGGGATGGCCTTTGGATTCAAAACGCCCGCGTCATTGAAATGAAAACGGGGCACGACCCGATGATCAGTGCCCCGAAAGAGTTGACAGCGCTGCTGTTGGCATGCGCTGATCCATAAGCATCATTCTTTGCGGAAATTGTCGTGGCAGTTTTTGCAAGTGGCGCCAGCGGGGCCAAAGGCTGTTTTCAACGCGTCCAGATTGCCTAGCTTGGCTGCGGCAGAAACTTTAACCATTTCGGCTTGCATTTTGTCAGCAGCATCTTTGAACTTGGCGGCGTCCTTCCAAATTTCTGGCTTGGCCCGTGTTTCACCTTTGTCTGAGCCTTCGGGAAAAGCAGCCCAGTGCAGCTTTGACATGGCCAGCGCAATGTCGGCATTGTCGGCAGCGGCTTTTGCGTCATAGGGAACCCTGCCAGCAGCCATGGCGCCGACTCGGCCAAAGTGAGCGCCCATCAAGGTGAAGCTGGCTTTGCGGTATTTGATGGCATCTTCTGGTTTGGCAAATTGCGCTGCAGCGGGAAGTGCCAGCAAAACAGACAACAAACCAGAAACGAGAGCGAAATGTTTTTTCATGCATATTCCTAATGACGTTGAACTAACTTATAGTTTCTCATGATTTTAAAACCCCTGCTCAATGCGTCTTTCGCATTGAAAGACATCGCATGATTCAAATTCGCATTTGGGATTGGCCGACTCGTATCTTCCATTGGACATTGGCCATATTGATCGTAGCTTTGGTCATTTCAGGCAATGTGGGCGGCAACGCCATGGTGTGGCATTTCAGATGCGGCTATGCGGTTCTTAGCCTGCTCATTTTTCGACTCATCTGGGGTTTTTGCGGTGGCCACTGGTCGCGCTGGCGCCAATTGGCTTGCACACCAAAATTAATTCGACAGTTTTTTAAAAGCTCAATGCCCCAAACCCCGTTTCTAGGTCACAACCCCTTGGGCTCTTTGGCCGTCATCGCCATGTTGGCTTTGTTAGCTTTGCAAGTGAGTACTGGCCTCATCAGCGATGATGAGATCTCTAATGCAGGTCCCTTGGTCAGCCTTGTTTCAGGTAACAGCGTCAGTCTGGCCACTTCCTGGCACAAAGGCTTTGGTAAAACCTTCATACTTTTGTTGGTGGCTGTCCATCTTTTAGCCATCCTTTGGTATTTGCTGAAGAAGAAACAGAATCTGACCCTTGCCATGTTGAAGGGCGATAAAACCAGCGCAACGCCAGCACACCCATCCAAAGATGGTCCCGCCAATTGGTTGCTGGCCGTCCTGTGCATCTTGGTCAGTGCCGGCTTGGTGTATGCCCTGATTAATCTAGGTGCTACAGCCGTCTAGGCCCCACCGTTTAACGCTAAACTTCATCGACCACAACGCGCAAAATCGACTCTCTTGTCTGCACCTTCAAAACCCACCATCTCTCTGTTCGAGGCATCTTCTGCAGAAGACATGTTGGCCGTGCGTGAGATTTTTCAAGAGTACGCTCACTCGCTCAGTGTCGATCTTTGCTTTCAAGACTTTGAATCTGAGTTGGCTCAATTGCCCGGCGAATATGCGCCACCCCGAGGCGCTCTTTTGTTGGCCAAGGTGAACCAAGAAGTTGCTGGCTGCTGTGCACTGCGTCCTTTAGATACAGCCGATTCGCCCAATGCAGCAGAAATGAAGCGCTTGTATGTCAGGCCAGCCTTTCGCCGTCTTGGCTTAGGACGTCAATTGGCAGAAAGTATTTTGGATGCCGCTCGCCAATGCGACTACAGCTGCGTCTTGTTAGACACCCTAGATGAGATGGAAACAGCAAGGGCGCTTTACGAAGACTTAGGCTTCGAAGAGGTTGCGCCCTACTATCACAACCCCTTGGCTGGTGCGCACTATCTTCGCGTCATGCTTTGAAGTGCGCCCAGCGAGGTTTGAGTCCGTTTAAGCTTTGGCTTGTGACAACATCGTGTCGGCGTCACTGACTTCAAACTTGCCAGGGCCTTCAATGTTCAAAGTTGCCACCTTGCCGTCTTTGACCAACATTGAATAGCGGTTGCTGCGCAGACCCATGCCACGTGCTGTGAGATCTAAAGTCAGGCCGGTGCCCTTGGTGAAGTCAGCACTGCCGTCACCCATCATGCGAACTTTGCCCGTGCTGCGCAGCTCGCGGCCCCATGCGCCCATCACAAACGCATCGTTCACGCTGACGCACCAAATTTCATCTACGCCTGCGGCTTTCAAGGCATCGAATTGCGCCACATAACCCGGCACGTGTTTGGCTGAGCAGGTGGGCGTGAAAGCGCCTGGCAAAGCAAACAAGGCGATGGTTTTGCCCGCTGAGGCTTTGGCAACATCAACAGGGTTGGGGCCAATGCTGCAGCCATTGCCTTCTACTTCGACGAACTCAGTCAATGTGACTGCGGGGATGGTGTCTCCAACTTTGATCATGGTGATTCCTTTAAAAATAGCTCAAAAAAACGACTGTCAGAAGATGCGTTTGATGAACGCATCGGCGAAAAAAAAACGACCCACTATTGTGAGTCGTTTTTTAAAAGCTTGCTGAAATACGTTGTTAAAACTTAAATCGCAATTGCCTTTTCAACCAAACGGGTAGCAACCCAGTTTTTTGTTTTGGAAATGGGCTTGCTCTCGGTGATTTCAATCACGTCGCCTACGCCGTATTGTCCTGTTTCGTCGTGTGCGTGGTACTTGCTTGATTTGGCAACAATCTTGCCATACAAAGCATGCTTCACGCGACGCTCCACCAAAACCGTTACGGTTTTGGCACGCTTGTCGCTGACCACCTTGCCAATCAAGGTGCGCTTGAGGGATGTTTTAGCTTCCGTCATGGTCACTCCTTATTTGGCGGCTTGCTTTTGGGCAAGGATGGTTTTGGCGCGAGCGATGCTGCGGCGAGTTTCGCGCAGTTGGTTCGTGTTGCCGATTTGCTGAGTGGCTTTTTGCATGCGCAAATTGAAATGGGCCTTTTGCAAGTCCTTGATTTCTTTGGCCAAACCAGCTTCGTCTTGGGTGCGCAGTTCAGTGGTGTTCATTTTTGAGTTCTCCTGAATTACTGGCCAATCATGCGTGCGACAAACGTCGTGCGCAAGGGCAGTTTGGCTGCGGCCAATTTAAACGCTTCACGGGCCAATTGCTCTGGCACGCCAACGATTTCATACAACACCTTACCGGGCTGAATTTCAGCCACGTAGTACTCGGGGTTGCCCTTACCGTTACCCATGCGAACCTCTGCAGGTTTTGTAGAGATTGGCTTGTCGGGGAACACACGAATCCAGATACGGCCGCCACGCTTGACGTGACGGGAAATCGCACGGCGTGCGGCTTCAATCTGACGGGCCGTTAAACGGCCACGGTCGGTTGACTTCAAACCGAAATCACCAAACGCAACCGTGTTGCCACGGGTTGCGACGCCGGTGTTGCGGCCCTTTTGTTCCTTGCGGAACTTTCTGCGAGCGGGTTGCAGCATGTTTACTCTCCTTTGGCACCGTCAGCTGCTGCAGCTGGCGCGACTACTTTACGTACGCGCTTAACGGTGGGTTTGACATCACCACCTGCTTCGGCGGGCTTATCGCTGCCATCAACAGGTGCTGTGTTGGTGCCACCAGCGCGGCGGGGTGCACCGCGTGCTGGCGGCCGGTCACCCGGGCGAGCATCACGACGCGGGCCGCGAGGGCGACGCTCTTCTTCTTGACGGGGCTCAGCCAATGCAGGCGCATCGTTGCGACCCAAGGTATCACCCTTGTAGACCCAGACCTTGACGCCAATCACACCATAGGTGGTCTTGGCTTCAGAAGTGCCGTAGTCAATGTCAGCGCGCAGAGTGTGCAAAGGCACGCGGCCTTCACGGTACCACTCAGTACGTGCAATCTCGATACCGTTCAAACGGCCAGCAGACATGATCTTGATACCGAGAGCACCCAGACGCATGGCGTTTTGCATGGCACGCTTCATGGCGCGGCGGAACATGATCCGCTTTTCGAGCTGTTGTGTGATGCTGTCAGCAATCAGTTGCGCATCGATTTCAGGCTTGCGCACTTCTTCGATGTTGACTGCGACTGGCACGCCCAAACGCGCTGCGAGTTCTTTCTTCAAGCTCTCGATGTCTTCGCCTTTTTTGCCGATGACCACACCCGGACGAGCCGAGAAAATGGTGATGCGCGCATTTTTAGCAGGACGCTCGATGAGGACGCGTGCAACAGCAGCGTTCTTCAACTTGGCCTTGAGGTATTCACGAACCTTGATGTCTTCGGCCAACATGCCAGCGAAATCACGGTTGCTTGCGTACCAACGGCTTGCCCAATTGCGTGTGACCGCAAGGCGGAAGCCGGTAGGATGGATTTTTTGTCCCATATTTTTCCTAGGCCTTTCAGTTGCCAACCGTCACATACACGTGGCATGTGGGCTTGCTGATACGGTTGCCACGGCCTTTGGCGCGGGCGGTGAATCGCTTGAGTGTGGCGCCTTGTTCGACGTAGATGGTTTTCACCTTCAACTCGTCGATGTCAGCACCGTCGTTGTGTTCAGCATTGGCAATGGCGGACTCCAAAACCTTCTTCACAATGCCAGCAGCTTTTTTCTGCGTGAATGTGAGGATGTTCAAAGCTTGATCCACTTTTTTGCCGCGAATTAAATCGGCGACCAGGCGGCCTTTATCGACCGACAAACGGACGCCCCTGAGGACTGCACGTGTTTCCATGGTCTTTCCTTATTTCTTCTGGACTTTTTTGTCCGCTGGATGACCCTTGAATGTCCGGGTCAAAGCGAATTCACCCAGCTTGTGGCCAACCATTTGGTCAGTCACATACACAGGCACGTGTTGCTTGCCGTTGTGCACAGCAATGGTCAGGCCGATGAAATCGGGCAAGACCATAGAACGACGTGACCATGTTTTGATGGGCTTTTTGTCTTTCGTTGCAACGGCTTTTTCAACCTTGGCAACGAGGTGATGGTCAACGAATGGACCTTTTTTAAGTGAGCGTGTCATTGGCTACCCTTTACTTCTTGCGACGCGACACGATCATGACCTGCGTGCGCTTGTTGTTACGGGTACGGTAGCCCTTGGTCAGGTTACCCCATGGGTCAACTGCATGACGGCCTTCACCGGTACGACCTTCGCCACCACCGTGTGGGTGGTCAACTGGGTTCATGGCCACACCGCGGACGGTAGGACGGATACCCATCCAACGCTTCACACCTGCTTTGCCCAACTGGCGCAAGCTGTGTTCTTCGTTGGCGACTTCACCAATCGTTGCACGGCATTCGATGTGAATCTTGCGAACTTCACCGGAACGCATACGCACTTGAGCGTAGATGCCTTCACGAGCCAACAAAGTGGCTGAAGTACCCGCAGAGCGAGCGATTTGAGCGCCGGCACCAGGTTTCAATTCGATGCAGTGAATGGTTGAACCCACTGGAATGTTGCGGATGGGCAATGTGTTGCCTGCGCGGATCGGAGCTTCCGAGCCGGACAACAAGGTTGCACCAACTTCCAAACCACGCGGTGCAATGATGTAACGACGCTCACCGTCTGCGTAGCAGACCAGCGCAATGTGCGCTGTGCGGTTAGGGTCGTACTCAATGCGTTCCACTTTGGCTGGAATGGCATCTTTGTTGCGTTTGAAGTCAACAACACGGTAGTGATGTTTGTGACCACCACCCTTGTGACGGGTTGTGATGTGACCGTTGTTGTTGCGACCCGCTTTTTGATGCTGTGCTTCGAGCAAAGGCGCATAGGCCTCGCCTTTGTACAGGTGATCGCGAGTCACCTTCACCACGCCACGTTGGCCGGGTGAGGTTGGTTTGAGTTTAATGACTGCCATGATTAAGCGGCCTCCCCTGAGAGGTTCAGCTCTTGACCGGGCATCAAGGTGACGTAAGCCTTGCGAACATTGTCGCGACGGCCAACAGTCTTGCCAAAACGCTTGGTCTTGCCTTTGGTGTTCACCACAGACACGCCTTTAACTTCCACCTTGAACATCAACTGCACTGCGGCTTTGATTTCAGGCTTGGTAGCGTCCTGCAGCACTTTGAATGTGACGGCGTTTGATTTTTCTGCAACCATGGTGGCCTTCTCGGACACGATGGGGGCAACCAACACAGCCATCAGACGACCTTCGTCAAACTTTTGTGTGCTCATGCGAACATCTCCTTGAGTTTGTCGACAGCGCCTTTGGTCACGAGCACTTTCTTGAAGTGCACCAAAGAAACTGGATCGGCGTAACGGGGCTCAACAATCAGGATGTTGACCAGATTGCGAGAAGCCAAGTACAGGTTTTCGTCAACTTCTTCAGCAATGACCAAGACGGAGTCGAGGTTCATGGCTTTGAATTTGGCTGCCAACAACTTGGTTTTGGGAGACTCAACCTTGAGGGAGTCAACCACCGCCAAACGGCCTTCGCGTGCCAATTGAGAGAAGATCGAAGCCATACCAGCGCGGTACATCTTCTTGTTGATTTTCTGTGTGAAGTTCTCGTCGGGCATGTTCGGGAAAATCCGACCGCCGCCGCGCCACAGAGGCGAAGAAGTCATACCGGCTCGAGCACGACCGGTGCCTTTTTGCTTGAATGGCTTCTTGGTTGAGTGGTGAACTTGTTCACGGTCTTTTTGAGCGCGGGTGCCTTGACGGGCATTGGCTTGGTAAGCCACCACGATCTGGTGAATCAGGTCTTCGTTGTAGGCACGACCGAACACGGTTTCTGGCGCATCAAATTTAGATGCCGCTTGACCTTGGTCGTTCAGGAGTTCGAGCTGCATCAGTTCGCTCCTTTGACTTTGATGGCGGGACGTACTGTGACGAAACCACCTTTGGAACCAGGAATTGCGCCTCGAATGAGGAGCAAACCACGGACTTCATCAACACGCACAACGTCGAGGTTCTGGGTGGTGCATGTGACATCGCCCATGTGGCCTGACATGCGCTTACCAGGGAACACGCGACCTGGGTCTTGCGCCATGGAGATGGAGCCTGGCACATTGTGCGAACGGCTGTTACCGTGCGATGCGCGCTGTGACTTGAAGTTGTGACGCTTGATGGTGCCCGCGAAGCCTTTACCAATGGAAGTGCCTTGCACATCCACTTTTTGGCCCACAGCAAACACTGTTGCAGGCACAGCAGCGCCAGCGGCGTACTGAGCTGCTGTATCAGCAGTCACTTTGAATTCTTGAATGATTTCACCGGCTTCAACGCCTGCTTTCGCAAGGTGGCCAGCAATTGGCTTGGTGACACGCGATGCTTTTCGCGCGCCAAACGTGACCTGAAGGGCAACGTAGCCATCGTTCTCTTGGGTTTTCACCTGGGTCACGCGGTTGTTTGAAACATCTACCACTGTGACAGGCACTGCGTCCCCATCATCAGTGAACAGACGCATCATGCCCACCTTGCGGCCCAGCAACCCTAGGGAGTTGCTAAGACTCATGTTTTTTTCTCCAAAACTTCCACCCCAGCGACTTCAATTGGCCCCTGGGTTTGACCTAAATTTTCATTAGGTTTTGATGAAAGACGGTTAATATAAATCTCAACCCAAATTGGGCAGAGCCTCGAATTATAGCCTCAGGCCAAGTGTCATGGCAAGTTGTTTTTAATTTCGAGTCTTTTTGGGGCTTTTTCAGACCCGGATGAGGACATTGCCGGACTGGTTTTCCAAACCAGCAAGGCCTCAACTATTTTTTGAACTGCAGAAAATTAAAACTTAATTACTGCAATTTGATTTCGACATCCACGCCAGCAGGCAGGTCCAACTTCATCAAAGCGTCCACAGTTTTGTCTGTAGGGTCGACGATGTCCATCAGGCGCTGATGCGTGCGAATTTCAAACTGGTCACGGCTGGTCTTGTTGACGTGCGGTGAACGCAGAATGTCAAAACGCTTCATGCGGGTTGGCAAAGGCACGGGGCCTTTGACAATCGCGCCGGTGCGCTTGGCAGTGTCAACGATCTCAGCAGCAGACTGGTCGATCAATTTGTAATCAAACGCTTTAAGGCGAATGCGAATTTTTTGTTTTGCAGACATGTTGTTGCTCCAAACTTCAATGTGTTGAATTAAGCGAGGATTTTGGCAACAACGCCAGCGCCCACAGTGCGGCCGCCTTCGCGAATCGCAAAGCGCAGACCTTCTTCCATGGCGATCGGGTTGATCAACTTCACAGTGATCGACACGTTGTCGC
>Ga0315903_10004210_pt1 | contig 19347 bp, 20 predicted proteins | sample LakEriMetagenome_7_FD_203524 | JGI IMG/M metagenome (GOLD analysis project Ga0315903, IMG submission 203524) | Freshwater fungal communities from buoy surface, Lake Erie, Ohio, United States - Buoy 2 MA119 | ecosystem: Environmental > Aquatic > Freshwater > Lake | place: USA: Lake Erie, Ohio...
GCTGTTGCCATCGACCGATGGAACGCGACGCACCTCACGACGCAGTTGGTCGCCGAAGGCATTGACGTCAAGCCGTATGGGCAAGGGTACGCGAGCATGAGCGCGCCTACCAAGATGCTCCAGGCTCTGACAATCGGCGGAAAGATACGCCACGGCGGCAACCCGGCACTCGCGTTTCAGATGTCGAATCTTCAGGTGAGAACAGACGACGCCGGGAACCTGAAGCCGACGAAATCGAACTCCAAGTCCACGGCCAGAATCGACGCCCCCGTGGCTGCCATTATGGCTCTCGGCCTGTGTTCAGGCGAAAAACGCGGCCCCGACGAAGAACCCGAACTTCTGGTGTTTTGACGCATGTCCGACCTCATCGAGCTTCGTAGCCAGAGTCTTTCGCGGGTCTTCGAGGAGATCATCGCCAACCGGAAGACGACGGCCGGCGTCGATGTCTCGCCGGAGGTCGCCCTGGAATGCTCCGGCGTGCTGGCCTGCGTCCGCGTGCTGTCAGAAAGCCTCGCCAGCCTGCCTATGAACTACTGCCGGCGGCTCCCCGGCGGCGGCAAGGAGGTCGCAGACGACAAGCACCTGCACGAGGTGCTGTACTACCAGCCGAACTCGTGGATGTCGTCGTTTGAGTTCCGCGAGCTCATGCAGTCGTGGCTGCTTTTGTGGGGCAATGCCTATGCTCTCATCAAGGGCTCGGTCGAGCACGGCGCCGTCAGCGAGCTCATCCCGCTCCACCCATCGCGGATGGAGGCGAAGCGGCTGGTGAACGGGAAACTCCGGTACTACTACCGCTCGCCGGCCACGCTCGCCGACCCCAACCCTACGCCCGAAGAGTACAGGCAGGACGAGATTTTCCATCTTCGGTGGCTATCCAGTGACGGAGTCACTGGATTTGTGCCGACTACGCTCTCCCGCGACGCCATCGCCCTCGCACGCGCCACCGAACTGCACTCCTCTGCATTTTTTGGGAATGGCGCGCACGGCGGCACCTATATCGAGACTGATCAGCCGCAGAAGCCCGAGACGCTCCGGCGGTTCCGCGACCAGTGGGACGAGGCCCATTCCGGCCCGAAGAACGCCTTCAAGACCGTGGTCATGCCATTCGGATTCAAGAAGAAGGACGACCCGGTACGCAACGATACGGCACAGCTTATCGAGACGCGCCGCTGGCAGTTGCACGAGATTCTTCGGTGCTACCGCGTGCCGCCCCACCTTGTGGGCGATCTGTCTGACGTCCGCTTCTCGACCGTCGAGCAGTCGGCGATCGACTTCGTCACGTTCTCACTGATCCCGTGGTGCCGGCGGTGGGAGATGGCCTGCCGACGTGACCTCGTGGTGGACGACCGCAACTACTTCGTCCAGTTCGACACGAACGCCTTGATGGCTGGCGACTACGCCGCTCGCTCTCAGTTTCTCCGCGAGATGGCGAACATGGGAGTTCTCGACGTTGACGAAGTCAGAGCCCAGATCGGCTACAACCCGCTGCCCAACGGCGAGGGGAAGAAGCGGTTCATTCAGGTCAATATGCAGCTTTTGTCGGCGTTCACTCCCTCGAATCCGACTGCGGCGAGCCCTGCGCAGCAGGGAACGCCTCCTAGCACCGAAGACGCCCCCCAGCCCGACGGCACCGACACGCAAGCGGAGGACACAGTCGGCTCCGCTATCGCGGAACCGACGAGCCGTCGCTCGCTCGACGCTGCCGAAGCCCTGTTCCGCACCACCCTGCGACGACTCAGTGTCATCGAAGCGGACGGAGTGCTCGAACGGAGGGCGAAGCCGGAGAAAATCACGCAATGGTTCGGCCAAATCGAAGAAAAGATGCGAATTGAGCTTCGCGATGCAGCAGAAGCTGCTGGGCGAGACGTTGATTCGTTCGTTTCTTCGTGGGTGAATCGCTCGAAAGACCTCCTCCTGGGGTGCCATCGGAGCGGAAACAAGTACGAATCAGTCACCGACGGCTGGTTCGACCGACATTTTGATGAGGTGGGACATGGCTGAGAACGAAATTGAGCGTCGCCTGACTGTTTCAGACACGTCGATCGAGTACCGCGAGGTCGGAAACGGCGAAAAGAGGCCCGTCATCGTCGGGTATGCGGCCGTATTCAACTCGGAGTCGCGAAATCTGGGCGGTTTTGTGGAGGTCATCCACCCGAACGCCTTCGATGAGGTGCTGGCGACGAATCCTGACGTCATCGGTGTCTACAACCACTCGAAAGACAAGCTTCTGGCCCGTTCAGCGAACGGAACGCTCAAGCTGAAGCCCGACTCCTACGGTCTGCGGTACGAAATGGGGCCGCTGCCGAAGACTCAGACCGCCGAAGAGGTCGTCGAGCTCGTGTCCGGCGGCTACGTGACCGGATCGAGCTTCGCCTTCGCCATCAAAAACACAGCCGCGGAGCGCGGCGATCGCTGGGGCATGACCTCCGGCGGCGTCCGGCGTCGAGAAGTGCGGTCGATCGGCAAGCTGGAGGACGTCGGCCCCGTCGTGCGGCCCGCATTCGAGGCTGCGAGCGTGGTCGTGAGCCGCCGAGCCATCGAAATGGCCCTCGGCGACGCATACCGGCCGAATCAGACGATGGCGAACGCCGCCAGGAAGGGCTTGAACGCCTGCCGCGGCCGCGACGACGTCGATCAAGTGCTGATGAGCATCGCCGAGCACATCGTGGCCCGCGAGATCGTGAGCGTCGAAGAGGTCGAGTACCTCGCAAGCGTCCACGAGCGGTGCCTGGAGGCCCGCGCGGCCGATTGGACCGGCTCTCCGGCATGGGTTGAGTGGAAACTAGCCGGCGGCGAGGCTGGTGCGAAGTGGGTGCTGAAGCGGCGTGAAGCAGAGTCACCCGCGCAGCAGGTGACTATGCCTGAGAACCGCTCAGAATCCGAAACGATCGCCCCCGACAACCAAGTCATCGTCGAAGAGCGGGCCGAAGTGAACCTGAAGCCGACGGCCGGCATGGCCGCCGCGGCCCGCCGCGGCCTGAAGCTCCACGAGGAAGGCCGGAGCGGCGACGGCCTGAAGCCCGAGACGGTCGCCAGAGCCAACAAGCTCGCTGCCCGCGAGAACATGAACGAGGACTGGGTGCGGGAGATGAACGCCTGGTTCGCCCGCCACGAGTCGGCGAGCAAGTCGCCTGGGTGGGACACGCCGGGGGCCGAGAAGCCTGGGTTTGTGGCGTGGCTTTTGTGGGGCGGAAACGCAGCGCAGCGGTGGTCTGCGGCGAAGGTCGCCCAGATGGACCGCCAAGAGTCTCGGTCGATGGAAGAGAACGTCACGCCGCCGAAGCGAGCCCTCTACAAGGCGCTGGAGGACATCGCGGAAATCCACGGGCCGTTCCCGCCGACCGACGTTCACTATATGCCGAACAGTCCGTTTCTTGCTCAGGGAATGAGGTGTGCCAACTGCATCTTCTACGAAGGTGGCGGCGGGTGCGAAATCGTGCAGGGAAGCGTGTCGCCGGAAGGCTTGTGCCAGCTACACATTATTCCAGAGGTCACGATGAGTGAGTCGGAGAGCGAGAGCAGAGAAGGTGCGACGGCAACCGTTGAGGAGCCTTCGGCTCCTCAACTCGATGTTGGCGAACCTTCGCCGGTATCGGCCGCCGAATCCAACAGCGTGCCAGTCGCCGAGCCCGATCCGGTCGAGGCGATTCTGGTCAAGGCAGCCGAACTGAACGCTGCCGTGCTGCGGACTCGTTTGCGGACGATGTAGCGTATCGCATAGGCTACAAGTATTGACTACGCATCGCGACGGAAGTCGCGGTGAGCAGTGCGAGTGGCGTGAGGATTCACGACGCGGCGCGCTTGCGGGAACCACCCGCCGGCCGCCGCATTTTTGTTTGCGTTGGCCGGCTCAACTTCAGGAGCCAGAGCCAACATGGCATCGTCGAATCTCAAGCGTCTTCAGGAACGTGCTGCGGCTGTGGCCGCGCGGATGTCGGAGCTCGGCTCCATCGAGGAGCGGTCGGCCGATCAGACCAAGGAGCTCATCTCGCTCGGCACTCAGGCCGACGACCTGAAGACCTCCCTTGACTTCGAGGAGCGGATCGCCGCGAAGGAAGCGGAACTCCGCAGCGTGGTCGAGAAGGCCGCTCCGGCCCCCGCCCCGGCGGTGGAGAAGGCCGCTGCTGCCGAAGAGAAGCAGAAGCTGGAGATTCGCTCGCTCCTGCCCCATCACACCCAGCTTACCGCGTTCAACGACGACGCCGGCTCGGTGGAAAGTGCCTATCGCTGTGGCCGGTGGCTGCGGGCTCACATCTTCAAGAATGCCGACGACCTGCGGTGGTGCAAGGATCACGGCGTCGAGAATCGCGCCCTCGGTGAGAACAACAACGCCTCTGGGGGTGCCCTCGTCCCAGAGGAGTTCGCGAATCGCGTGATTCGTCTCGTCGAAACCTACGGCACCCTGCCGTCGGTGTGCGAGAACGTCACGATGACCCGCGACACGCTGGTCATCCCGAAGCGGCTGACCGGCACGACTGCCTACTTCGTCGGCGAAGGCTCGGCTGTGACCGAGAGCGAGCCGACCTACGGCAACGTGTCGCTCGTCGCCAAGAAGCTCGCCGTCGGCTGCCGGATGAGCACCGAAGTGGTCGAGGATTCGGCCGGCGTAGTGGGGTTGGCCGACGCAGTGGCCGCTGAGTTCGCGCAGTCTCTGGCCTACAAGATCGACCTCTGCGGCTGGCTCGGCGACGGGACGCAGGGTGAGTACGGCGGCCTTCGCGGCATCGTGTCGAAGATCAACGACGGCAGCTACACCGCCTCGGTGGTCAACGCTGCGGCCGGCAACACCGGCTTCGAGACGCTCGACATCGAGGATTTCCTCGGTGCCGTCGGCAAGCTGCCGATCTACGCCCGCCAGGGCGCGGCCTGGTACGTGTCTCCGGCTGGCTACGCGGCGAGCATCGCCCGCCTGAAGTACGCCGCTGGCGGCAACACGGTCGAGAACATCGGCAGTGCGGCCGGCGAGTCCTTCCTCGGCTATCCGGTGCGGATGGTGCATGTGATGAACAGCACCCTCGGCGCGGACAGCGGCAAGGTGAAGGTGCTCTTCGGCAACCTGTCGCTGTCGAGCATCTACGCCCGTCGGCGGGACTTCTCGGTGCGTCTGTACGACCAAGTGTACGCCACCACGGATCAGCTTTTGCTCCAGGGAACGATGCGGTTCGACGTGAACCATCACTCGCTTGGCAGCACCTCGGAGGTCGGCCCGGTGGTCGCCCTCAAGACCGCCTGAACCACCCTCTAAGGAGTACCCAAGAAGATGATCCACGCTCAGAATGACAAGGTCGTTGCCGCTCTGCCGGCAGGCGTGACCGCCTCCAGCGAGACGGCCACGATGACGATCGACACGGTCGGCTATGACCACGCCAGCGTCACTGTGATGCGGGCGTCGAATGCTGCAACAACCTTCGCCAGCGTGCTGAAGGTCGAAGAGTCGGACGACAATTCGTCCTACGCGAATGTCACCGCCCTCGTTGGCGGCGGCGTTGGCGGCTTCACGATCCCCGCGGTGTCTGCCACTGGCAGCGTCTCGGTTGTGAAGATGGACATCGACACGAAGGCCCGCAAGCGGTATCTCAAGGTCAGCATGACGCCGAGCACCGCGGTCAACGTGGCGATGACGGCTCGGCTGTCCCGCGGCGAGGTGGCCCCGGAGACGGCGGCTCAGGCCGGTGTCATCGGTTGGGTCAAGGGCTGATTCCCGTTCAAGCGGGACGGCCAATGACCGGCCGATGAAGGCGCAGGGAAGCGCGCCCGCTCCTTCAACTAGGAGCGAATGATGCTGCTGCGGATTGGTAATGTCGAGGCTGAAGTCAAAGTCGCGGCGGTGATGAGCACCCCGCGACTTGGCTTCACCGACAACTTCTTTTGTGTGTCGCAGGCTCTGGCCCCGCACAAAATATCCCCCATCAAGATCACCGGAGCCTTCTGGGGGCAGTGTCTCCAGCGGGCTTTCGAGCAAGTCATCGACACGCACGACGTCATTCTGACGTTCGACTACGATACGATCTTCACGGCGAAAACGATCGAGGCGCTTCTTGCCTTGATGATGCACTCCGGTGTCGATGCGATCGCCCCGCTCCAATCCAAGCGAGAGGCCAACGCGGTCATGTTCTGCCCCCTCGGCCACAAGCCGGAGGACAAGCTGAACGTGGACGACGACTGGTTCTCGAAGCCTGTGCAGCGTGTTCGGACGGCCCACTTTGGGGCGACGTTCCTTCGGACTGCGGCCCTCAAGAAGGTGCCGAAGCCGTGGTTCATCGGCAAGGCCGGCGACGACGGCGGCTTCACGAGCAACCACGTTGATGAGGACATCGCATTCTGGCACGCCTGGGAGGCTGCCGGAAACACGCTCGGCGTCTCGACGCACGTCAGCGTCGGCCACGCGGAGTTGATGATTACGTGGCCCTCGCGAAGCGTCGAGGGCGGCAAGGTTCACCAGCACACGACGGACTACTGGAACAACCAGCAGTCGCCGCCGAAGGAAGTGTGGGGGTTCGTGGCATGAAGGTACGCATCAAGAAGTCATTCGCCGGCTACCGCATCGGGCAGGAGTTCGAGTGGGGCGATGGGATGGCAAGGATTTACCTCGGTAGGGGTATGGTCGAGGAAGTGACAGGCTCGGCCGCCGAAGCTGTCACACCCCGCCCTAACACTGAGGAGCCGAAGTCGCCAGCCCGCACCAGAAAGGCCACTCAGAAATGACCGTCACCATCCGCTACGGCCTGCCAGAGCATCCATCGAGCGGCATCACGCCGTATCGAAGTCTTCGCGTCCACACCGCCCCGACGGTCGAGCCCGTGACGCTCGCCGAGGCGAAGGCGCAGGCGAAGGTGGATATTTCGGATGACGACGCCTACATCTCGTCGCTCATCACGATGAGCCGCGAATACGTCGAGTCCATCCTCGACATTTCGATGATTACGCAGGTGCTGGAGGCCCGCTATGACACGTTTCCGCTCTGGGAACTGATCCTGCCGCGGCCGCCGATGGCGCCGCAGACGGTCACGGTCATCTACCGCAACGAGGCCGGCGTAGACCAGACGATCACCTCGGCGGCGAGTGCCTTTCAAGTGGACTCCTACGCGACGCCTGGTCGGATTTACCCGCTCTACAACGGCGTGTGGCCGGCTGTGCGAGGCGACGAGAACAGCGTCACGGTGCGGTGGTCTGCCGGCTACGGGGCCAGTGGCGCAAGCGTGCCGGCCGTGCTGAAGCAGTTGATCCTGCTTCAGGTGGCCCACCTCTACGAACATAGGCAGCCGGTGGTGGCTGGGTATTCGCAGGTGCTTCCGGTGCCGCAGACGTTCGAGACGCTGCTGGCGGCGAGCGGCTGGGGCGGCTACCGATGAGCGTCACGGCACAGGTTCGAGCTCGCGTCACCGCACGGCGGGCGACAACGAGCGGCCTGTCGGTGGCGGTGGAAGAGCATCCGATCGAGTTCAACGTCGATGTTGGCGACTGCACGAAGGTATGGAGCGACCGTAGGGCGTTCCCGGCGGAAGGCTTTGACGAGATCGACTTCGCTTCCATCGGCGTTTCGGCCGTCAAGCTGCTCGCGGTGAAGAACCTATCGGCAACGAGCCAGATCGCCTTGTCGGCGGGCTGGACGGGGTCGCAATTCAGCGTGTTCAGGCAGGACGTCACGTCGTGGAACTTCTCGCCAATGATAAACCTCGGAAGCCTGACGCTGCGTGGGTATCCGATCCGCGAGGGCGGGTCGATGCTCTTGTCGTGCCCGAATTCAAGCGGCTTCGCGACGACGAGCGGCGGGAGCATCCTCCGCATCGGCGGTACAGCAGGCCAGCAATACGAAATCTATGTAATGGGGGCATGAAATGCCGCTGAATGCACAACTGACGCTGTCGATCCTGGCTCACGAATCGTCGAGCGGCGACCTGTCGCGGTCGCTGCGTGCGACTCCCGTCTCATACGCCGCGTCAATCGCCGACGGCACAGGCGCAAATCAGGCACAGGTTGTGTGGAGCGCTACCCGCACGCTGTCAGGCGCATCCGAAACACTCAATCTCGCCTCCCTCGCCGACACACGAGACGGCTCGCCGGCGACGGTAACGATCACCGCGGTCAAGGTCGCCTACATCAGAAACAAAGGCGCTTCGGCAATCACGGTGGGCGGGCTGCCTATCACGTCCGTCGCCGCCGGCGCTGCCGCTGTTCACTGCGACCCGTCGGCCGCCGGCCTTGCTGCCGGCGGTGTGACCGTGACCGGCACGGTCGGCGGCACCTACGACGTCGTTCTCATCGGCGAGGGCACCGTAACGTGATTATCGGAAAGCTCTCCGAGCGAATCACCATCAAGGCGCCGAACGAGCAGCGTGGCCTCTCCGGCGAGGCGACGCTGAACTGGGATACCACTGTCGCCACCGTGTGGGCTGAAGTCGGCGGCCTGTCGAGCCGCGACATCCTGCAAGCCCAGCAGGCGAACGTGATCGCGACCCACCGCATCCGCATTCGCTTCCGATCGGACGTGACGCACCTGCACCGCGTTCTCTGGCGAGGCCGAACGATGGAGATCGCAAGCGTCGTGGACCGCAGCGGTCGGGAGTACCTTGAGATTCTGGCGCGGGAGGTGACGTAGCATGGCTGTCAATATTCCAGGCACGCTGCCTCGCGACGTTGGAGACGGACAGACAGGCTCTCAGCGGGCCGGCGGGTTCGTCACTGTCCAGACGTCCGGCGTCCGCGACCTCGCCAGATCGCTGCTTCGGGCTGCGACCGCGATGGGCCGCGACGCGACGAAGCCCCTGACGGACGCAGCCAAGCAGGCCGCTGCGCCGGTCATGGCCGCCTACAAGTCGAATATCAGCGACGTCACAGGCAACCTGAAGCGAAGCGTGCGGGTGCAGGCCGGCAAGAAGAAGTACGAAGGCGTCGGCATCGCCGTCGCCGGCCCGATCCACGTCGTGAACACCGACGAGTGGGACGTGCTGAAGAAGGGTGCGGGTAACCACGCTTGGCTTTATGAATTTGGGACCGGCCGGCGAAAGCCTGGTTCGCAGAAGCGACGCACTTATGTCAACGTCCATCAGTCGATCAACGGCAAGATGAACCGCGTGGCGAACGAGCGAGGTGGCCTCGCGTTCGACAACGAGAAATTCGAGAAGATGGGCCGCGGCTACTACTTCTTGATGGGCAGCAAGAACGTCGCCCAGCGCAAGAGCGGCAAGGGTGCGTTTGTGCCAGACGGCAGGGGCGGCACGCGGCCGTACTACCTCGCCTCCGGCGACACGTATGGCGCCATGAAGCCGAGCCACGCGATGGAGAAGGCAATTCAACAGGCGTCTCCGGCCGCCCTGAATGCCCTCAAGGCCGCGATCAACGTCCAGATCAACAAGCTCACGAGGTAGCCATGCTGGTCAAGCCCGAGGACTACGTCTACCACAAGCTCGTCGGAGCCCCCGGCGTCGCTCAGTACGTCGGAATGAACGTCTTTCCGATCGCCGTCCCGAACGGGGCCGGCTTCCCGTTCATCGTTTACAAGCGGCAGAACATCACACGCGAGTCCCACCTTTCTGGGCCGATGTTCCTGCCCCTGGTAAGCCTTCAGGTGGCTTCGTGGGCGCTGTCACACGACGCCGCGAGGCGTCTTGGCGACGAGGTTCGGCTTGCGCTGGATGGAGCCACCGGCACGCTCGCCGGGGTTACAATCGAAGATATGAGGCTAGTGTCCGAGACGGACGACTACCTCGACCCGACGGCCGTGGGAGCACAGCTTCCGCCGGCTTACGAGGTCAGGCAACTGTTTCAGATTCGGTGGCAAGAGTCCACGCAGTAAAACCTACGCGATAAGACTTCACGCAAGGAGGCGTGTTACATGGCTGGCATTTCAGCACAGGGACTGACTTTTTCCTTCACCACCGCCACTGGTACGGCGTCTGGAACGCTCGTCGTCACCTCGGTTCAGGTCAATGACACGCAAGACCTCATCGACGGCTCGCACCTCGGCATCCCCCAGAACGGCCGGCGGGAGTACGTCGGCGGCTTTGCCACCGACCGCGAGGTCACGATCGACTATATCTCGAACGTCATCCTCACCGCTGGCACGTCCGGCACGCTCACCATCGCCGGCCCGCTTTCGTTCAGCGGCAACGCGACGCTCGCGAACGCCTCAATCGGCGGCTCCGTTGGTGCCCTTATCTCTGGGAGCGCGACCTTCCGAGTCGCGTAACGCGACGTGGCTGGGTTTGTAGCTCAAGGGGCAACCTGTACTTTCACGCCGGCCAGTGGCGGCAGCGCGGTCACGTTTCTCGTGACGCAGTTGTCCGTCACTGAGCCGCAGGCCGAGGTTGTCGATCTGACTCCGGTCAACCACACCGCGACCGCCGTCCTGCACCTCGTGCCTGGCGACTGGACGGACCACGGCGCGGTCGAGATTGAGTTTGTCTGCGGCACCGCCACGAAGACGCTTCGACCAATCATAGGCAAGCGCGGCACGCTGCTTTTCAACTCGCCTGGATACAGCGTGTCTTTGAATGCAATCGCAGTCGGTGGCTCTGTAGGCGCCGGCGTTAGCGACATCGTGCGTGGCAACGCTTCGTTCCGCGTGACCACGTACACGGCTAGTTAGGTTTTCTTCCCCCTTTGGAGTGCTATTTGTGGCTCTGAGCAAGAAGGACATCCTGTCCATCAATGATACGAAGACCGAGGCGGTGAGCGTTCCTGAGTGGAACAACGCCACGGTGTACCTGCGGACGATCAGCGGGCTGGAGCGGGAGGCGTTTGAGGAGTCTTACGCCGACCAGAAGATGAAGAACTTCAGGTTGCGGTTCCTCGTCAAGACGCTGTGTGATGAGAGCGGTGCGCGGCTGTTCGAGGACGCCGACATCGAGGAGCTCGGCAAGAAGTCGAGCACGGTCATCAACCGGCTCTTCGACAAGGCGTGGAGCCTGAATGCGTTCACGCCGGAGGCGGTTGAGAAGTTGGGGGAAGCCTAGACCTTCGCCCCGAGAAGTTGTTTCAGTACCGGCTCGCCCTTGCGTTAGGGATGTCGGTGCGAAGGTTGCTGATGGAGGTTGACAGTCGCGAGCTCGCCACCTGGGCCGAGTTCGACCGTCGGTATCCGCTGGAGAACCCCTGGCGTCAGACGGCGCGGATTTGCCGCGTCATCATGGCCGCCAGTGGGAACTACAAGCGGGTGCCGGAGGAAGAGGTGTTCATCCCCGCCAGCAAGAAGCCGAGACAGTCGCAGGAACAGATGTTCGCAGAGTTGATGAAACTCCAACAGTGAGCCAAGGATGGCAAACGGCTACATCGGCAAAATCTCCGCGATCGTCACGGCGAATACGTCGGACTTGTCGAGGAAGCTGTCCGGCGCGGTTGGCGACGTAGATAAGTTCGCCAATAAGCTCAATGCGTCGATCACGCGGTCGGCGAACGCTGCCGGTGCGTCGTTTGACAAGATTTTTACGCCGCTTCAAAAACTGGAGCGGCAGTTTGCTGCTGGCCTGGAGTTTAATCTCCGCACAGAGAAGCAGGTTCTCCAGCTTCGGCAGCTTGTTAGCGCGAGCGAGCAGGTTGCGAAGCCTTTAGAGCGAGCCGCACAGCAGACGACCAAGCTTTCTGCGGCCGTGGCCGGTGAGTTTCAGCCGGCGCTCGTGCAGGCGCAACGCCAGGTCAAGCTGCTCGAAACAGCGATCGACACGTTCGGAAGCGTAAGCGAACGATCGTTCACTGGAGTCCAGCGTCGAGTCGAAGTAACTGCGGCGGCAATCCGACGCCTTGCAGAGTCTAATTCGCTTGTGTCTGGCCTAGCAAGCGGAGCCGAGCTTCGCTTTCAGCAGCCGGCGTTCGTAGCGCAGGCTTCGAGGGCCGCTGAATTGCAGCGGCAGGCCGCCTCGCTCTCGCCGGAGGCAATTCAGGGAGGTGGCGTCGCCGCACTTGTCGGCAGACAGCGGCAGGCCGCCGAAGAGGCCGAAACACTCCTCGCCACGCTAGAGCGAATTCGCGTCACTCGCAGCGGCGATGCAGCAGCGGCCGAGGCTGCGTACAACAGCCAGATTGCCGCACTTCGCGGAATCAACGATCAGCTTGAGAGAGAGATCACGCTGTCTAGGCAGGCTTCTCGCGAGCTTGCTGTTGCCACGCAGCCGCGTGAGTCTCGCGGGCTTGGGCTTTTTGGCTCTCAAGCCGGCACCGACGAAGAGCGTGCGATTGCTAGGGCGAGGGAGCTTTCCGCTGAGTACCGGCGGCTTCCAGCCTCGGCGCAAGAGGGGCTGCAAGGGCTCGCCGGCATCGCCGCAAGGGTATCCGATGCTGTGTCGGCTGGTACAGCGAACGCGCAGCAGTTGAACCAAGTCCTAGACAGGCTTTCGGCCGGCGTTTCGGCGAGCGGCGGGCAGGCTGGGATTCAGAGCTTCGCAAGGGACATCGCCAGCAACTTCCTGAATATTCTCACGCCAGCCGAAGCAGCCGCAGACACTCTTGAATCGCGCCAGCAGCAACTCGGCCGGCGCATTGGAAATGGTTTCCTGACGATCATCACGCCGGCCGAGGCAGCGGCAGATACGATCGAAGCTCGGCAACAACAACTCGGCCGGCGCATTGGCAATGGCTTCCTTGGCATCATCACGCCAGCCGAGGCAGCGGCGGATACGATCGAAGCACGCCAGCAGGAACTTGGGCGAAAGATCGGCGGCGGCTTCCTGACTATTATCACCCCCCAAGAGGCTGCCGCCGACACGGTGGAGGCTCGCCAGCAGGAGCTTGGGAGACGAATCGGCAACGGTTTCCTGACGATCATCACGCCAGCCGAGGCGGCAGCCGACACGATCGAGGCACGCCAGCAACAACTCGGCCGGCGCATTGGAAACGGTTTTCTGACGATCATCACGCCAGCCGAGGCAGCGGCCGACACGGTCGAGGCTCGGCAGCAAGAGCTCGGCCGACGCATTGGCAATGGCTTCCTAACAGTTATTACGATCGCTGAGGCGGCGGCCGACACGGTGGAGGCTCGCCAGCAAGAGTTGGGTCGGCGCATTGGAAACGGTTTTCTGACGATCATCACGCCGGCTGAGGCGGCGGCCGACACACTTGAAGCAAGGCAGCAAGAGCTTGGCAGGCGTATCGGCGACGGTTTCCTCACCATTCTGACGCCAGCCGAAGCCGCGGCCGACACGCTCGAAGCGAGGCAGCAAGAGCTTGGCAGGCGTATCGCCGACGGGTTTCTTAACATCCTTACGGAAGCCGAAGCCGCTAGGGACACGCCAAACGCGGCCAGGGCGGCGGCGGCATCTCGCCTGCTTGTCGTCAACCAGCAGGAATCAGACCTGCTGTCTTCGCAGGGTCAGGCTTTTCCGCTCACCGGCAACCGCAATCCGCGCCAGCGTGTGCTCGACGACCTCGGCGGCGAGATCGACGTTTTGCGTCGCCGTGTTGGCGGCCTTGCGGAGCCGCTCCGCGAGACGGTCGGGCCGGCGGTCGATGCGCTGACGACGCGGTTCCAAAATCTGGCCCGCGCGGGAGTCGGATTTACCGCCGAAGAGGCGAGGCGACTCAGCCGCGAAGTCGCGAACGTGAACGCCGCGCTGGCGTCGAGGCGAGACATCGGAAACACCTTCCGAGAGTCGTTTGGCGGCGCAGGCGCGGCAGGGCTTGGGCTTGGCACTGACGAGCGGTCGCTTCGTGCGATCGGCAGTCAGATTGAGTTCGTGCAAGGGCGACTTGCGGGCCTTGCGCAAGAGGCTCGCGGCCCTGTTCTAGCCGCCCTAGATGCACTCCGCGTCCGCGCTGCCGCGCTATTCGACGGTGGCGCATTGGACACAGAGCGGGGGCGGCGGGAAATCCGCCTCCTGACAGAAGAACTGGTTCGCCTTCTTTCGGTTGCCGGCGATGGCTCCGAGAGGGCCGTCAGAAACAGACTGAACCGCGCCGGGGACGTTGCCAGGGGTGGCGCAGACAGGGCGTCGCTCGCATTGCAACAGGCCGCGTTCGCAATCGAAGACTTCTTCAGCGTCACAGGCGGTCTGGATCAGCGTATTCGCGCTGCTGGCAATAACATCTCGCAGCTTGGTTTTATCACCGGCAGCACGACTGGCCTTATCGTCGGCATATCGGCTGCCATCGGCGGCCAGTTGGTCGCAGCGCTGATCAAGTGGTACAACGCGGGCGTTGGTTCAGAGGAGCAGGTCAAGGCTCTAAACGATGCTCTCTCGCGACAGAAGTCCCTCGTAGAGGAACTGGCTCAAGCGTTTCGCTCGCTCGGCGACTCCATCGCAAGCCGAGCGTTTTCTGGTCCCGCGCAAGAGGCGAGGGCTTTTGCCAGAGAGCTCGAAGACATTGCGAACAAGCAGCAGCAGATTCGCGAGGGTCGGGTCGCCAATCTTGACCCGGCGGTCCAGCGCGAGCGTGGGATTCAAGCGGCAAGGCAGAGGGCGCTCGAAGCTACGGTTGACCCAGGCGAGCGGGTTGCGCTTGCGAGGCAGATCGAGGAGTCTAGGCAGCGCGAGCGAGAAGCGGCCAGGGCGGCAGCAGCCCGCACGGTATCGGCCGAAGACATCCAGCAGGGGGTGGTGGACTCGATTCGCAGGCTTGGAGCCGCAAGAGCCTCAGACGCCGCTGCCGCAGCGGCGTCTGGCGGGTCCGGCGCCGCAGGGCAGGCGGCGGTCCAGAGAGAGCAAGAGCGGACTCGGCGGGAGGAGGCCGACTTCTTGGGGCGCGGGCTCGACCTGGCTGTCCTGCGGAGGGAGCTCGAAACGAGAATTGCAGAGCTTTCTCGACCAGGCGTAGCGAGCAATGGGTTCTTTGCGTCACGAGAGCAGCGCACTTCGGCCGCGGAGCTAGACAGGCTAAATGCGCTACTGGAGTCACTCCGACTGCCAGAGAATGTGCGTGCCGATGAGGCAATTCGCACCATCTTTGAGTCGGCCAATGAGGCATCGTCGGCGATCGAGCAGGCCCAAAAGGACGTCGCTGACGCCATCCAGGCAGGCGTTCCTGGGTTGAGGCTTTTCCAGGCTGAACTTAATAGGCTCGCCAAGGTCGTTGACGCCGCTGCTGCCGACCTTGAGGCCGCGCAGCGGGAAGACCCCAGCACAGACGCGGGCCGGATCGAGCGTGATCGCAGGATCGCAGATGCCGAGCGGCGCGTGAACGAGGCGCGGGCTCGCCAGTCCGATGTTATTAGGCAGGCTGACGCAGCAAGATTCACTCGGACAGTGGACCCGCAGTCCACAATGAACAACCGCATGGCCCGCGCCACGCAGAACCTGTCTGACGCTGGCGTCGAGTCCGGCCAGATCGCTCGCCGCCTCCGCGAGGTTGAGTTTCAGCGGGAAACGCTGCGGCAGATGGCAGATGCAAGGCCAAACGACCCGCTCACGCAGCGACTGGTACAGCAGTCCGAAGACGCCCTCGGGCGACAGGCGCAGGAGCTCCTCGCTGCGTCTGCGGCCCTACGTCGATTCACAGAAGCCCTCAACGCAGCCGCACAAGAGGCCGCCGCAAACCTTAGCTCTGCTCAACAAGAAGCCGATGCAGCCCGACGCGCCCAGCTTGGCTTTGACACGCCACGCAACCGCGCCCGTCGCGAGCAGGCCGACCGCGACCTCGAAGAGCAGCGGCAGGCGAATGCGAGGGTCGAGGATGCAGTAGCCATAGAACGCGACCGGCTTGAGAGGCAGGCTCTCGGCGGGCGAGGGCCGCTTGCTGGCGTCTTTGCCGAACTAGAGGCAATCCAAGAAGAGATCGACTCCGGCAACTATACGGCCGAGCGGTACGCAGAGCTCATTGCGGAACGCCGAAGGCTTGAAGAGCAGGTGACGGCAGAAGCGGCCAAGGGCAACGCCGTCATCGCCGCCCGCGACGACAGCACTCGCATCGCCGAGCGGCAAGGCTCCGCTCGCCGCGGCGAGGAGTTGTCGCTGACGCCGGCAGAGCGTGCTGCCGAGCAAATGGCACAAGGCATGGCCGACATCAACGCCTACTTCGACCAGATGGCCCAGAACATCATTGATGCCGAGAACGGCCTGCCAGACCAGGCAGCAATGGGCGAGCTTCAGCAGAACGAAGCCCGCCGCCGCGAGGCGCAGAAGCGGTTTGAAGAGGATCAGATGCGAGCCGCCGCTCCGATGCTCTTCGACATGATGGATCAGGTCACGACGGCCGTCCTGCAAGGCCCGTCGCGGGCCGCCCTCGGCGCAACCGACGCATCGACGACCCAGGGGCAGGCAGAGCTCAACCGCCTGATCCGCGGCGATGATGCTGCCCGCGACGTCAACCTCGCGGAGCTCCAGCGTCAGACCCAGCTTCTCAAGAGAATCGCAGACAAGCCAGGCGCACCAGTCGCATAAATAAGGAGTACCAAGCGGTGGCAGACGTAACGTGTACGGTTTCAATGAAGGTCAACAAGGGATTCCTGCAATCCGACGTGAACGCCCGCGGCGTCACGGCGAGCATGACCAGCGACTCGATGATCGCGACGACTTACGCCCTGACGACGAACGCGACGACGCTTTCCACGGCGAACCTGTCATCCGTCGGGTTTGCCGTGTTTCGCAACCTCTCGACCGCGACGGCTTCTGTAGCCCAGATCGGCATCGACGCAGGCGGGTCGTTCGTCAGCCTCGCCACACTGAGGGCGGGCGAGCCGGCGTTGTTCCGGTTGTCCACTGGGCAGCAGTACCAGGCGATCGGGACCGCCGGCGCACGGCTTCGCGTGGACATTACGGAGGGCTAGTCAGTGGCAAGAGTTGCGCAGGTACAGAGCGGCCAGCGGTTCGAGAAGTCTGGCATCACGCCGACTCGGCAGAAGTCATTTCGCATCGTCCGCGAAACACCCGGCGAATTCCTCGACTTCGAGAACCTGTGCAAGGTTCGCATCGGCTCACGAGACGCCGAGAATCCGGCTCTGCGGTGCGTGTCATACACCGCTGAACCGGAAGGCGAGGGCCGCCTCGTCTGGCTGGCTACGTTCACGTATACGTGGACGCCAATGGCGTCAGACTCAGAGAACGACAACGGCAATCCATACGTCCCTGGACCGGCTCCGCAGATCGACGGGAACGGCATCGAGCAGAGCTTTCCTGGGCCAGTTGACGGGACTGCGCTCACGCAGGCACCAGACGTCCGGCCTGCTAATTGGCACATACAGTCGTCGCTGATTGAGGCTCCCGTATATAGCTGGAGGAAAGAGGGTCAAGGGTTCGGTTTTAACCCAAATCCAACTAACCCGGCTGGTGATATTTACGAAGGAGTAACAAAGCTTGAGCCCGTAGTCAGCATTCACGTCCAGCAGTTCATGTGGCCCGACCCGACGGCAAACGCAATGCACGTCGGGAAAGTGAATAAGGAGCAATGGACGCTTGGGCAGATGGTGATGCCGCCACGTAGCGTCATGTTTCGTGCAATGAACACGCAGCCGCATAACGAGATATTCGACGGGCAGATTTTTCGCGGGTGGATGGCAACGTATGAGTTTCTCTACAGAACGAACTATGTCGGAAGCCCGATAAACGCAGAAATTGGATGGGACTGGGCGCAGCCTCAGTCTGGCTTCAACGTGCGGGCGTTCAACCCAAATAACGCCCGCGCAGACCAAGACTTGTACGGCCAGCCGCTTCGCCACGCCGCAGGGAGAATTCCCATCCCGCTCTCGCTTCCAGATGGAATTAATGCTGGCGACAAGGTGCGTGCGATGGTGCGAATTGCCGAGGTGGAGGGCGGGATCACGCAGCTTCCGTCCGCGCAGCCAATCGCGCTCAACGACGACGGGACTCCGCGGCTATCAACGGCGTCGCCGCCGGTTCTCGTCTATAGATATGTAATCTACGACGAACTCGATTTCGACATTCTTGGCGTTCGGCTTCAGTAGCATTAATGGAAAAAGGCTTCCTCATAGGCGAAAGCCTGCTGACGCGGATCAAGACGTCGCTCGACAGAGCGGACGGCCAGCCGATACGTCTTGGCGACGCGGCGATACCGACGAGATTGCAGGATGTGCCGCGTGGTCGAATCGGGAATGAGCCGCGGCTAGGCACTATCGCCGCAACGTGGGCCAAGGGGCAAACTGCCACCGTCACCCAAATCAAGGCCGACGGCACAGCCCTATCTCCGACCGTTGAGTTCAACGCGACCAACTGGTTTGCCGCCGTCACCGTCGCGAGCGGCACCAAGAAGGTTCTGTGCGTGTTCGTTGGCGACCGCTGGCTCCTGATCGCTGCTGAGTGCTGATGTTCGACATTCTCGCCGCCATCCAATCCGCCGATCCGCCGTCGCTGGTGCTGTGGTCGCTATTCGCGTTCGCCGCCGGGATGTACCCGCTTGGGTTCATGCTTGGAGCCAGTTGCTCGCCGTGCTGCGGCCAATGCGACCTCTGCGCGACAGGCTCGCTGCCAGAGACGGTGACGGTCACGTTCAGCGGAATCCCAGAGAGTGTCTACTGGGTCGATGTCGAGTTCACGGCTTGCCACGGCAGCGGGGCGTTTGCGCGCGCCAGCGAGTCATCGGCAGAATCGCCGTATCCCATCACCGCCATCGAGGTGCTGTCGGGAGGCAGCGGGTACGCGCTCAAGGGTCGGGTGGCACCGACGATCACCATTACAGGAAGCGGCGACGGTGCGACGTTTACGCCAACGCTACAGGCCGTCAACGACAAGTGCGGCGTGCCGACGTGGAAAATTGCGTCTGTGGCCGTGTCTGGTGGCACTGGCTACACCCACGGCGAGCAGCTTACGGTCGAAGTGGCGGCCGGCGACACGGTCGCGGTGCCGGCGGTGCTGACGCTACAGTCTGCTCGATCCCAGCCGACCCTGACGGCGAGCGTGTCTGGCGGCACCGGGGCCACGCTTACGCCGACGCTTTCCAGCAACGGCGACTCGCCAGAGACCTGGGGCGTGTCGAGCGTTGCGGTCAGCGGTTCAACGTCAGGCTATACCGACGGGGCGGCGGTCGCGTTCTCATACGGTGCCAACGTCACCGAGCAGACCAAGGCCACGGCGATCATCAAAACCGCCCGCACCACGCCGACGATCACGGCGAGCGTGGCTGGCGGCAGCGGCGCATCGCTCACGGTCACGCTCTCGCAGTCACCGACCACGCCGAGCGACACGGCCCTCTGGCACGTTGACTCGGTGGAAGTGGAGAACGGCGGCACCGGCTACACTGACGGCGATCCGGTGACGTTCACGGCCACGGACGGAACGCAGGTGACGGCGGCGAGCGGGACGATTGCGACCGAAGCTGGAAGAGAGAATCCGAACCTCACGCCGTATGTCTGGGGCGTTGACGGCACTACTGGCGGGTCTGGTGCAGTGCTGTCTGCAACGATGGTAAGCAACGAAGATGATCCAGAAACGTGGGGCGTGTTTCCAATCAACGTAATTGAAGGAGGCA